>Ga0208301_1000044_pt1 | contig 58486 bp, 52 predicted proteins | sample 25BtaG_FD_184100 | JGI IMG/M metagenome (GOLD analysis project Ga0208301, IMG submission 184100) | Marine viral communities from Cariaco Basin, Caribbean Sea - 25B_WHOI_OMZ_CsCl (SPAdes) (version 2) | ecosystem: Environmental > Aquatic > Marine > Oceanic | place: Caribbean Sea: Cariaco Basin...
GGACATGCGCGACGCCGAGCAAGCAAGCACCCAGCCAAACAGCAGGATACTGACATACCACCAGCCTTTTCGCTTTTTCCGGTAGAACACGACAGCACCCGCAAGCAAGCCCAGCCAGCAAGTAGTTGTGGTTAAGTTGGGCTGTTCCCAGATACCGGATAATCGCCCTGCTTCCGGCTTTACCCACGAGAAAAAAATCGCCAACAGCCCATAGTATTTCAACAAACTAAAAACAGCATAAACAAGGCAGCCAAGCCAAAGAGAAAAGCTCACACTCATGTGGAATTGTTGCTGATTAATGGCTTTAAGCTCACTTGCTGCTACCAGTGCCATCATGCACACAATGAATGCAATCAAGTACCAGCGCCAAGCCGCTTCATAGGTGTAGTGGTTCAATGCAACAGATGCGAGCAAAGCAACCACAAACCCGAGAAAATGAAAAACCACAGAGTTGAAACGAAAACGATTGTCCCGCACTCTAACCAGCGCAACTCCGAAAAGGAGCCCTACACCAAACAGCGTTAGCCCGGTTGTGACTGCAGAAGAAAGGGGCCATACCTTCACAAACCCCAAAACGGGTGTCAGCATAAAAAGCACGAAAATAGCAAATGCTAACGATGGAAATTTGTCAGGTTTTGATTTGGATCTGGTCACTTTTTGATACCGGCGGGGCGTCAGGCGAGAATAAAGAAGCATTTGTCTTCAAGCGTGGTGATACAAAAAAGGCCCGGTCGTGCAGACCGGGCCTTTTAGAATCAAGTTCACATCAGATTCAAGTGAACTTAAGAACTGACCGGGCAACCAGACGGAGCATAAGAATCGTCCCATGCGCCGGAAGTAGTACCAGTTTTGTCAACCACACAAGACCAGGAACCGTCAGCCTCTCTCTCAAGGACGATTTTAGCACCTTTAACGGCTGCACTAGCATTTTGACCAAGAGTTCCCGTGATCGTGCCTGCACCGCCAGCGCCAGTGAAGTCAAGCGCGAAGCCGTTTGTGGTGGCAAGCAAATCCGAACCAGTGAAACCAACTGCGGATCCGTCGCCAGAAGGAGTTTCTCCTCTCATCAACTGCTCTTCTGCAGAAGTTTTCAGCGCAGATAGCTCACCAACAACCCGAGTAACCTGAGACCGCGCGATATAATCTTGATACTGAGGAATAGCGATAGCAGCCAGAATACCAATGATCGCAACAACGATCATCAGTTCGATCAGGGTGAAACCCTTCTGAGCGTGATTGATTTGAATGTTCTTCATTATTCGACCTCTGTGTTTGTCGTTGATCAACTCTTTCTGGCCCGGGCCCGGTGGAGTCGCGCCCCGTGACCGGTGTTTTGAGCCTGCGGGATACGATGCACTGGCTGTGCCAAAATTAATGAAACGTAAAATGTCTAAAAATACGCCTTTTGTTTCAGGGCTCTGCGGTGCTTTGTGAACCGGATCACAAACGGGATTTGGGTAGGTTTAGCTGCCCGGGGACGTCATTGGGTGACGTTTTTGGTCACCTTTTTTGATCTGGGTGGTTGGTGAAGGTGGGGTCAGAAGAAAGTGTTCTTCTGACCCCGACGAAGGGTGTCTTTCCAAATGCATGCGAGCCATCTAAACTCACTGCAATTGACAAAACTCCCGATTCAGTTACTTAGGCTGCGTTCTTTACTTAATTTATGTCTACCAATAAAAGCAATATCACGCTTACGGGCCTTGCGAGGCGCTTCGTAGATGACGGACATCTGGATGAGGCAACAGCCAAGGATGCTTTCCTTCAGGCCTCTCAGAACCGCATCCCGCTGATCACCTACCTGACCCAGAACAATCTGGCAGACAGTTCCAAGCTCGCCTTTTCGGCTGCGATGGAATTTGGCGTCTCGGTTCTGGACCTTTCCGCGTTCATGCCGGAAATGATGCCCGAGAAGGTGGTAGACGAGAAACTGGTTCGGAAGCACAACGCCCTTCCTCTGTATAAGAGAGGCAACCGGCTGTTTATAGCCGTTTCGGACCCCACCAACATCCAGGCTCTGGATGAGATCAAGTTCAACACGGGCCTGAGCACCGATGCGGTTCTCGTTGATGATGCCAAGCTGCGCGAGGCCATCGATAAGTATCTGGAATCCCAGGACACCACGATGGGTGATCTGGATGATTCCGACCTTGAAGGTGTTGAAACGGAAGGCGGCGAGCAGGAAGACGAGGGAGCAGTAGTTGCCAGCGAGGTGGACGATGCCCCCATAGTTAAGTATGTGAATAAGATGCTTCTTGATGCGATTCGGGGTGGCGCCTCGGATATTCATTTTGAGCCTTACGAAAAGATCTACCGGGTGCGGTACCGCACCGACGGTATTCTCAAGGAAGTGTCGCGCCCGTCCATCAAGCTTGCGCCAAAAATTTCCGCCCGGGTGAAGATCATGGCCCAGCTCGATATATCCGAGCGGCGGGTGCCCCAGGATGGTCGGATCAAGATGAAGCTGTCCAAAACCAAGGCAATTGATTTCCGTGTGAATACGCTGCCCACCCTCTGGGGCGAGAAGATCGTATTGCGGATCCTGGACCCCAGCCAGGCAAAGCTGGGCATTGATGTGCTTGGGTACGAGGAAGACCAGAAGAAGCTGTATATGGATGCCCTGGCGCAGCCGCAAGGGATGATTCTGGTCACCGGCCCGACCGGTTCCGGTAAGACCGTTTCCCTCTACACCGGCTTGAATATTCTGAACACCGCAGGCATCAACATTTCCACGGCGGAAGACCCGGCGGAAATCAACCTGGAAGGTATTAACCAGGTTAACGTGAACACCCGGGTGGGTCTGGGCTTTGCCGAGGCATTGCGGGCCTTCCTGCGACAGGATCCGGACGTGATCATGGTGGGTGAGATCCGGGACCTGGAAACCGCCAACATCGCCATCAAGGCCGCCCAGACCGGCCACCTGGTGCTCTCTACCCTGCACACCAACAGTGCCGCAGAAACGCTCACGCGGATGATGAACATGGGCGTGCCCTCGTTCAACATCGCCACATCGGTAAGCCTGATCATTGCCCAGCGTTTGGGGCGGAGGCTGTGTAGTGCCTGTAAACAAGCCGCCGACATTCCAAAAGATGTGCTTTTGGCGGAGGGGTTCACACAGGAACAAATTGATACAGGCTTCACGTTGTACCGCCCCAAGGGCTGTGATAAATGCAATGGAGGATATAAAGGCCGCGTCGGAATTTACGAGGTGGTCAAGATTACCGACGAGCTGGCGAACATGATTATGGAAGAAGCCAGTTCCATCAAAATTGCAAAACAGGCTCAGGCAGAAGGCTTCCGTAACTTGCGCCAGTCCGCACTCTTGAAGGTCATCGAGGGCGTGACCAGCCTTGAGGAAGCCAACCGCGTGACGAAGGATTAAGCATGGCAGAGAAAGCACAAAAGCTGGAATCGTACGTTTGGGAAGGGAAAGACCGGAAGGGCAACAAATCCAAGGGCGAGGTTACGGGCTCGAACCTGGCATTGGTTAAGGCACAATTGCGCAAGCAGGGCATTATTCCGGACAAAGTGAAGAAAAAGCCCAAGCCACTGTTTGGTGGCAGCAAGAAGGTTACGCCGTTTGATATTGCCATGCTGACCCGTCAGCTTGCTACCATGATGAAGGCTGGCGTGCCTCTGGTTCAGAGCTTTGACATCGTTGCTGACGGCCTTGATAACAAGGGCCTGCAGGAACTGGTAATGAGCATCCGGAATGATATTTCTTCGGGCACCAGTTTTGCTGGCGCGCTTCGGAAGCACCCCAAGCACTTTGATAACCTGTACTGCAACCTGGTGGATTCCGGTGAGAAGGCCGGCGCCCTTGAGACGATGTTGGACAGAATTGCGACCTACCTTGAGAAAACGGAGATTCTGAAGAAGAAAGTTAAAAAAGCAATGACTTATCCGATTGCTGTAGTTGTCGTCGCGATTATTGTGACAGCCATTCTTCTGGTGAAAGTTGTGCCTCAATTTGAAAGCCTGTTCCAGGGGTTTGGCGCTGAGCTGCCGGTTTTCACTCAGATGGTGGTGAACTTGTCTGAGTGGATGCAGACTTGGTGGTTTGTGGTTCTGCTAGGAATCGTTGGTACTATCTTTCTGTTTAAAGAGGCTATTCGTCGGTCCCAAAAGTTCTCCGATCTTGTTGATAAATATGTCCTGAAGTTGCCGGTTGTCGGCGAAATCCTGGACAAATCCGCTGTCGCCAAATTCGGCCGAGTGCTCTCCACCACGTTCGCAGCCGGTGTTCCGTTGGTTGATGCTCTCGATTCTGTTGCCGGTGCCACGGGTAATGCGGTTTACCGGGATGCCATCGATCGAATCAAGAACGACGTATCGAGCGGCACGCAGCTGCAGGCGTCCATGCGCCAGCAGGATGTCTTCCCGGTTATGGCAGTTCAGCTGACGGCGATTGGTGAGGAATCCGGTAACCTGGATGAAATGCTGGCCAAGGTGGCTGAGCACTACGAGGCGGTAGTGGATGATATGGTTGATAACCTGACCGCGCTGATGGAGCCGATGATTATGGCGGTGCTGGGTGTGCTGGTGGGTGGTTTGATTATTGCCATGTACCTGCCGATCTTCCAGATGGGGCAGGTTGTCGGTTAAGGCCGCACAACCGCCTTTCTCCTCTTGCCACTCCTCTCCCTCCAACGGAGAGGAGTGATTTACAGCTAAACCCTCCTACATTTTTTTTACTTTGGGCGTTTTGATGGTCTCCCTTGATACATTCCTTGCCACTCCCTGGCTCCTTTATCTAACCGTAACCCTCGTATCCCTCTGCATCGGCAGCTTCCTGAACGTAGTGATCCTTCGCCTGCCAAAAATCATGCACCAGGACTGGCGGTGCCAGTGCGAGGAGTTTCTGGAGCTGCCGGAAAAACAGCGCAAGCAGGAGGAGCGGATTACGCTTTCAAAACCGGCTTCCACCTGCCCTTCCTGTGGCCATGGCATTCGGGCCTGGGAGAATATTCCGGTGGTCAGCTGGCTGATTCTTCGAGGCAAGTGCTCGTCCTGTAAGGCGCCTATCTCGCCGCGGTACCCGATTATTGAGGCGGTAACGGCGGTTTTCTCGGTGGTGACGGTTGCGGTTATCGGGCCGAATGAGTCCGCGCTTTGGGCGTTGCTGCTGGTCTGGGCTCTGGTTGCCCTGACGGTGATTGATTTCGATACCCAGTTGCTGCCGGATAACATCACCCTGCCGCTGATGTGGCTCGGGCTGGTGTTGAATTATTTTGGCGTGCTGACAGACTTTACCAGTGCTTTCTGGGGTGCGGTCGCGGGTTACCTTTCGCTTTGGTCGGTTTACTGGCTGTTCAAGCTGGTGACTGGCAAAGAGGGTATGGGGCATGGTGATTTCAAGTTGCTGGCTGCGCTTGGGGCGTGGTTGGGTTGGCAGTTGTTGCCGGCGGTTATTCTGCTGTCTTCCGTAGTTGGTGCGGTTGTGGGTATCAGCCTGATGGTGTTTAAAAAGCATGGGCGGGAGGTGCCGATTCCGTTTGGGCCTTATCTGGCTACGGCGGGGTTGATTTGTTTGTGGTTTGGGAGTGAGATTCAGGCATTCTGGTTTGGGTTTTTGGGAGTCTGATTCGTGAAAATTGTTGGCCTTACTGGCGGGATTGGTTCCGGCAAATCGACTGTGGCGCGCCTGTTTGGGGATCTGGGTGTGCACTGGGTGGATGCCGATGATGTGGCGCGGGAAGTTGTTGAACCGGGCACACCTGCGCTGGCACAGATTGCGGAGCATTTTGGCGAGGGGATTTTGACTGCCGAGGGGGCTTTGGATCGGGGCCAGCTTCGCAGTATCGTCTTTCAGGAGCCCGAAGAGCGGGCATGGCTTGAGTCCCTGTTACATCCGATTATTCGTGAAGAATTGATTCGGAAGTTAAATCCGGACGATTACCAGCTTCCCTATGTGCTTCTGGTCTCTCCCCTTCTTCTCGAAACCGATCAGCACGAACTCGTTGATCGCATTGTCGTGATTGATGTACCCAAGGATGTTCAGATTGAACGTACCATGGCCCGGGATACCAATTCCCGGGATCAGGTTGAGCGGATTATTGCCGCGCAGATGCCCCGGGAGCAGCGGGCTGAGCGGGCAGACGTTATAATCGACAACAACCGCCCTATGGATGAGGTGGAACGGCAGGTGCGTGAACTGCATGAGCGATTTAGGAAGGACTTTGGCTGATCGTTTTTTCCGCTTTCTGATTCCAGGTTTGGCGGCCGTTTTTTTTCTGAGCTTTCCTTCTTTCGGGTACAGCGTTGAGCCGGTGTTTGAGGTTCAGGAACGGTCTGTGGCCGAGAAGCTGGCGCCGGAACGGCTGCCTATCGGGTTTTATACCTTTGAACCAGATGAATTCTGGGCTGAGCCCAGGGATTCCTACTGGCTGAAATTCAGCAACTGGGTGCTGCGCCAGGAGCGTATCCAGGGGCCGAAGGTGCAGGCTTTGGGCCAGTGGGCAGACCGTACGCTCTCAGGCACTGAACAAAGCCTTCCTAACAATGAAAGTTATCTGCGTATTGGCTTCGCCACGGAATCCGAATACGGCGACCCGGCTCAGTTTGAGCCAGAGGCGCGGTTCCGGCTGGATATTCCGACCACCGAGGAAAAACTCCGGCTGGTTATCGAGAGTGAAAGCGACGATCTGATTCCCCTCGGAGAGCGCCAGCGGGACCGGCAGCTTACGGAGCCGGATCGTTCCGATACCGAGGCCACGGGCGCCCTTCGCTACCTCACCCAGATTGGTGATGCGATCAATCTTTCAAACGATGTGGGTGCGCGCCTGCGGCTTCCGCCGGATGCCTTCTGGCGTGCGACGGCCGAGAAACAGTGGCATCCAGACAGTGACTGGACGCTCAATGTTCAGCAACGTCTGTTTTACTATCATCAGGATGGCTGGGGCGAGCGCACCTGGTTCGGCGCCGGCCGGTTTGTTGGCAATGACTGGTATTTCCGGTCGTCTTCGGAGCTGGAGTGGGTACATGACGACCGGAAATTTGTGGCGGCACAGATTTTCAGCCTGCGGAAGCGCACCAACAATCGGCTGGTGGTGACACCCCGGCTGGGCCTGCTCGGAGAAAGTCAGCCTTCCTGGCGCACCACCTCGGCGTTCGCCGATCTGACCCTTCGTTACCGGCTGCACAGTGACTGGCTGTTCGCCGAGCTGATCCCGGCGCTGGAATTTCCCCGGGAAGAGAGCTTCAAGGACCGGGGTTCGGTGGTTTTCCGGGTCGAGATGTTTTTCTCGGGGTTTATTGAGGACGAGAGATTGTAATGCCACGCCACCCTTCCAGACCTGCGGCAGAAGCCCTCACTCTCACCCCCGTTGCCATCACCCGTTCCTGCTTCAAAGACAAGTTTGGGGTACCCCGCCAGCCAGGGCTGACCCGCCATGCCCGGGCGGATCTGGTGATCCAGCCGCCGTTTGACCGGGAGGATGCCTTCCGGGGCCTGGAGACTGCCAGCCACCTGTGGCTTACGTTCCAGTTCCACGAAGCCGTGCGGGCCGAGTGGCGACCGGTGGTGCGCCCTCCCCGCCTGGGTGGTAACCAGAAGATGGGCGTGTTCGCCAGCCGCTCGCCCTTCCGGCCGAACAGTCTAGGCCTGTCGGTTGTGCGCAACGAGGGGCTGACCCGGCTTGAAGGCAGGCTGGTGCTGCGGATCAGCGATCATGACCTGATCGATGGCACGCCGATTCTCGATATCAAGCCCTACCTGCCCTTTGCCGATTCCGTGCCCGAGGCCACCCTCGGCTGGGCCGATTCCCCACCCACCGAAAGGCTGGATGTGGTGTTTCTGCCGGAAGCCGAGGCGCAGCTGGGGCAGCTTTCCCCGGACCACTACCCGGAACTTCGACCCCTGATTGAGGACGTGGTGGGTTACGATCCCCGGCCCTCGTTTCGCCGGGGCCGCGAGGAGGAGCGAATCTATGGCGCGCACCTGTACGATCTGAATGTGCGCTTCCGATTCGTGAGCGACCATTCACAGAAACGTGTCGAAGTGCTAACGGTCTGTTAAACTCGTTCTGGTGATTTTGTAGTCGACACAGGGAATTTGTGCCTTGCCTTCAAAGCGGTTATTCGAGCGACTGGGAATACGGCCATTGGCGGCAAGACTGCTGGCCTACGTATTGCTGTTCAGCCTGTTTTTATCACTGGTCGCCACCGGCGTTCAGCTGATCGGCGAGTTTGAGCGCCGGAAGAGTGATCTTCTGAGCAGCCAGACCCGGGCGGCGGAACTGGTTTCCGGCAGTATGAGCAACAACATCTGGCTGATGAATTTCAGCGAGGTGGCCAACAGCCTGGATGACATGAAGGCCGTGCCTGCCATTCAGTATGCCCGGGTAGTCACCAGTACCGGCGAGGAATTCAGTACCGGCACCTACCCGGCGGGCCGGGTTATTTCCCAGACCTTTCCTCTCGTGTTCGATCGTTCTGCCACCCGGGATCCCGAGAATGTAGGCACACTGACGGTTACCTCCTCCATTGACCAGATCTACGCGGATCTTCGCAACAGAGCTCTGCTGAACCTGTTGTTCCAGTCCATCGTGGTGATGCTGGGCACCCTGGGGTTGCTGGTGATCGTGCGCCTGACCCTGTCGCGGCACCTGGAAACCATGGCGGATTACGCCGCACGGCTGAATCTGGATGCCCTGGTGGATCCGCTGAAGCTGAGACGCAAGCCGCCGAAAACGCCGGATGAACTCTCCGAGTTGGAACAGGCCCTGAACAAGATGCGCCTGCAGATTCTGGAGGACACCCGTTCCCTGCGCCAGACCACAATCCAGTCTCAGGACGAGCGGGACGAGGCGGTGCGGGCCAATCACGCCAAGAACCAGTTCCTGGCCAATGTCAGCCACGAGCTGCGAACTCCCCTGCAGTCCGTGCTGGGCTACGCCAACCTGCTGACCGATACGCCCCTGGATCAGGAGCAGCGGGAATATGTCCAGACGTTGCTGAGTGCTTCGGAGAGCCTGTCTGCCATCATTAATGATCTGCTGGACATCTCCAGCATGGAAGCCGGCAAGCTGGTGCTGGATGACATTCCCTTCGATCTGAGGGAGACCCTCAATGATCTGGTGCACATGCTCGGTTCCCGGGCGCGTGAGAAGGGGCTGGCCCTGGAGCTGCGCATTGACGAGAACCTGCCCTGGGCCCTGAAGGGAGATCCGGTCCGGATTCGCCAGATTCTGCTGAACCTCACGTCGAACGCCATCAAGTTCACCGATTCCGGCCATGTGCTGATCAGCATTGAGATGCTGGGCCGCCGGGACGATCAGGCCCGGATCCGCGTGGCGGTGGAAGACACCGGCGTGGGCATTAACCCCGAAGACGTGCCGCTGGTGTACGAGCCCTATGTGCAGCTGGGCCAGCAGTTCCAGCGCCAGCTACCCGGTGCCGGCCTGGGGCTGACCATTTGCCGGCAACTGGTGAGCCTGATGGATGGCTCACTGGATCTGGAAAGCCGCCCGGGCGAAGGTTCCACCTTCTGGATGGAGCTTACTCTGCCCGTGACGCCGGAGAAAGCCGCCCGGGTACGGCCGGACACGCGGATGGTGAAGAATCGCAGGATTCTGGTGGTGGATTCCTACGAGCTCTCCCGCAAGATCACCCTGGAAATGCTCTCCCGCCATGAAGTGCATATTGAGGCGGTGAAATCCGCCGGCGAGGCGCTGACTTCCCTGCGCACGGCGTTCGACGGCCAGGAGCCGTTCGATGCCATTATCCTGGACGGTTTTGTGCCGGATATGGACAGCGACCTGCTGTGCCGGCAAATTCGCAACAATCCCTTGTGGTCGGATATGCGCCTGTTGATTCTCTCGTCCAATCCCCAGCGGGGCGATGCCGAGCATTTCCGCCAGGCCGGCGCCGATGCCTTCCTGAGCAAATCCCTGCGGGAATCCTGCCTGACACCGATTCTGAACCAGCTGTTTGCCGATGCCGCCAGAAAGGAACGCCGCTTCCTGACCCGCTTCTCGCTGCAGGCCGTCACCGACACCAGCCGGAGGCGGGAGCTGCCGTGCAGCCGGATGAAGGTGCTGCTGGTGGAAGACAACCCGGTAAACCGCACCCTCACCCGCCGGCTGCTGGAAAAGCTGGGCTGTGATGTGATGACAGCCAACGACGGTGAAGCTGCCGCCAGCCTGTGGCAATGGCATCCGTTCGATCTGATCTTCATGGACTGCATGATGCCCCGGGTGGATGGCTTTGAGGCCACCCGGCGGCTGCGCGAGTGGGAACAGGTGCATAACCGGGAACGGATTCCGGTGGTGGCCCTGACCGCCAGCGCCATGGAAGAAGACGAGGAACGCTGCCGCCGGTGCGGCATGGATTTGTTCGTTGCCAAGCCTGTCAATATTGAAATGCTACGGGCAGTACTGGAACAATACTGTAAAGCGTCCACCGCGTCCTGAATCCGGGGCGGGGACATCCAGTTACGTTTCCAATACGCCAAGGCAGCCATGAACGTTGAATGCCCAACCTGTAAAAAGTCCGTGGAATGGACGGAATCCAACCCATACCGCCCGTTCTGTTCGGAACGCTGCAAACTGATCGACCTCGGTGCCTGGGCCAACGAGGAATACCGGGTACCCGCGGAGAACGCATCGCCAGAGGATCTGGACCAGGGCGGGGAAACCACCCGGCACTGATTGCACGGTCCCGAGCCCGAAAAATGAAGTTAACGGGGACTTACCGCCTTTTAAGTTGAGTGGTTTCTGGCGCCCCGTTAACATACCGCCAAATCTATTAATAACTTACCGAAGGTGCACACATGAAAGCGTCCCGGATTTCCCTGATGATTCTCTCCCTGGCTTCCGCGCCTGCGTTTGCAGGTGACGTTGACCTGAGCCTGACCAACGACTCGGTCAAGGGCCAGGTGAATTTCTTCGGTACCAACAATGACCTTCAATTAGGCACCGGCTACACCTATCACGAGGGTGGCCTGGACATCTTCAACGTGGACTTCCACGCCCAGGGTCGCACCGCCATTGGCAACCTGCCCACCACCGCTGGCCTGGGTGTACGGGGCCTGGCCTGGGATGAAGGGCGGGCAGATGGCGGGGCCGTTGGCCTGGGCGGCTTTGCCACAGTGAACATCCCGAGAGTGCCCGGGCTGTCCGTTACCGGCGCCCTGCACTATGCGCCGAGCATCCTGTCTTTCGGGGACTCCGATGACATGACCAGCTTCGAGCTGCGCGGCAGCTATCGGGTGATCCGCAATGCCGAGGTGTTTGCCGGCTACCGCTACCTGAACACCGATCTGGATAGCCCGCGGCGTGGCGATGTGAACCTGGACGAGGGCGTCATGGCCGGTATGAAGATCTTCTTCTGATTGCCCCTCTGACAAACCCGCTCTGAAAAGGGCGCCCGGCTCTGGTCGGGCGCCCTTTTTCGTGTCATTCCTCACGCTTTCCCGAAAATCCGACTGTTAGACTGGAGCCTGTACTTTCTGCACGGATAGCCAGGCATGCGATTTACTTCCGGTTTAGTTTTCTCCTTCACGCTATTGCTCGTTACCGGCTGCGGCAGTGGCGAAGATGCCATTGAGGGCGCACGGAGCGAACCCAACGATTTTGCCGACAGTAAAAACCCGGCCAATGACTTCAGCTCCGGCAGTACCGGCGATTCCAACAACACCAATGGCCTGGCCCGTAATGAAGTCCGCATTACCATGGAGGTTCCCGGAGGCGTAACCGATCAGGGCGAGGCAACCCGCCGCAACCTGCAAATTGTGCAACCCGACAGGGTGAGCGTTTACTACACCAACACGGCCCTGCAGAACCTGGGCGAGCCACCCATTGCCACCCGCACCGACAGCCAAGGCTTTACCATCATTGAATTTACCGAAGGGCTGCCGCTGGCCCCGGATGTGATCATTGAGGCGGTCTATGGCAATACCCGCATGCGGGCCCTTGCCGCGGATGCGGACCGGGATGTGAAGGTCAACCCGTTCTCGGAGTACCTGGTTGTCAACACCCTCAGCAATTACACCTCCGGCGAGTTCCAGGCCATTCTGGATTGCGTGAAAGACCAGGGGGGCGAGCTGTGCCTGAACAAGTATGTGTGGTCGACCCTTGCCGATCAGGTCCATGACTTCGAAATCGAGATTCCGGCCGGCGCCGACCTTCAGGGTGCATTGAGCCTGCTTTCCGGGCGGGGGGATTTTGCCCGCTACGTCAGTGCCATGGCCGACTATGCGGTATTGGACGCGGCCTCATCTGGAAAAATCAGCGCCAGTTCCGCCGACTACAACTCGGTGTTCCTGGGCATTGAGCTGGGCCAGACCTTTCTGGAGCCCTCCCTTGCCGGGTCCGGCCAGTGGGGCGTTCGCACCGCCCAGGAAGAGGTGCTGACCGATACCAACGGCACCGGTTACGTGTATCCCGCGCTCACACTCACCAGCTTCGATGCCTTCAACATCAAGGTCACCTCCCTGGCCAATGACATCCCCTATGATCGTGAGGCCCTGATCCATCAGGATGGCAACGATTTCTTTGTGCGGGGCTCCGAGGACTGGGAACTCAATACCCACTCTTCCTCCCCCGGTGCCGCCACCCTGCTCGAAGACACCCGCCTGCTGGCCGGACGTGCGCTGTTCCAGAGCATCACCGGTAGAGGCAGCTCCAGGATCATCGGCTGGACCCGCAATCCCTATTACCTCAACGCCTTCACCAGCCTGCCTAAGGATGAAACCACCGGGCCGGACCGGGTCGTCAGCGGCTATTTCAGCGCGGGCAAGGCTATTGAACTGGCGACCGAAGGCGACCAGCTACGGCGGGTTGGCACGCTGGAAGACCACTATCTGTCCGTACTCGAAATCGACCTTCTGCGCACGGAAGGCTTCAGCACCAGCTCACTCAGTGGCCGTGATTACAACACCGTCTACCTGGCCACCCGCTTCAGCGAGGGCGCCGTGCCCCTGACGGTGGAAACCGGATTTGGCCAGTGGCAAATCAATTCGGGCACGGTGGCTCAAACCCGGACCTTTACCTCCATCCAGCGTGGCAATGGCGGTGGTGTTACCGCCGCTGGCGCCGGCTCCAGCGCAGAATCCTGGACTCTTAGCAACCGCACCTCGAGGCTTAGCACCGGGGACGAGGACATAGGCCGGCTAAACCTGGACATCAACACTGCCTCCGGCGATTTTGAACAGCCGGACGTGGGGATCGGTGCCAGCACTCCTGATGGCACCCTGCTGGCCTTCAACCTGGATGACAGCCCACTGGGCGACGGTTTGCTGATTGCCGGTGAGCAGACCACCAGCAGCGCGCCAACTACAGGCCGGTTCCGGCTCCAGGGCGTGGCGCTGGCGTTGGCACCAGGTTCCAACCGGCTGCGGCATTTTGATAACGCTATGCTGACCATTGACTCGGCCACCACGGCAACTCTTTCGCCCGTGACCCTGACCAGCACGCACTCCGTTAACGATGAAACCGTGACAGCTCCGGAACTTCAGACCGGGCCAGATATCGCTCTGACCTACACCCAGGCAGACGATGGCACTGTGCAGTTCAGTGGCGGCAACCTGACACTGGAAGGCTTTCACACCGCCAGCCAGGACCAGTTCTACCTGACCTTCCGGGCCACCAACGGTTCCGAGGAACAGGCGGGGCTGGTGATCGCCACCCGGGCGCCCTGACCGGCAGTGCACCCGGGGCCGGAAACCCAACCGACAAACTCGTTCGTATAACCTGTTATAATCATTGTTATATCGATTTTAACGAGAGGTTTTATGTCTGCAGGTAAGCCGGCGATGCTGCGGCGAGCAATGTTGTTGATGGTACCGCTGATCGTATTTGCGATCGGGGGGAGTCTCTATGCGCCTTCGGCGAGTGTTGACGCGAGTCCTTACGGCAACAGTGGATCCGAACCCGCACTGTCGTCCCTGCCGCCCCTGCCGCACTGGGCCAATGATCAGCTGCCGGATTTTTCCAAATACAGTGATACCACTGAAAAGAAAGCCGCGTTTTTCTCGTTCCTGTACCCACGCATTGTGCTCGCCAATTCACGAATTCTGATTGAACGGGATTATCTGGACAGTCTGGCCAGCAAGGAAGAACTGACCGCCAAGGAGTATCGCTGGCTGGCACAGCAGGCCGAGCGGCTAAGAGTGGATGCCGAGCCCGGTAGCAAGGAGCAGTTTGCACTGCTGCGCAAACGGCTGGATGTGATTCCGCCTTCGCTGGTGCTGGCCCAGGCCGCCAATGAATCCGCCTGGGGCACCTCGCGCTTCGCCACCAAGGGTAACAATCTGTTCGGCCAATGGTGTTTCTCCAAAGGGTGTGGCCTGGTACCACTTGGTCGTGCCGAAGGCGCGAGCCATGAGGTTGCCGATTTTGCCTCACCGTATCGCTCGGTGCGGGCCTACATCCAGAATCTGAACCGGCATCCGACCTACCAGCTGCTGCGGGATGTCCGGCTCAAAGATCGTCGCAATAATGCGCCGCTCTCCGGCATCGAGCTTGCCGAAGGGCTGCTGGGTTATTCCGAGCGCGGTGAAGAATACGTCGAAGAGATACGGGCGATGATTCACTACAACAACCTGGAGTTTTACGACGACGATTTCCGTAGCGTGGTCCGTAACCTGACTCCGGACAGTCTCGAGCAGCTCGCCTCCACAGAGACGGAAACCGGCCTGCTGCCACGCCAGTCATCACTGAACAGGACCCCGGCTGAAGGCTAGACAGAGACGCTCACCCATGCTTAACTTCCTCCCTGCGCCGCTGAAGGGAGCTTTGGCGGCCCTGATGATCCTGTGTAACACCCTGGTGCTGTTTCCGATTCTTCTGGTGTTCGCGCTGCTCAAACTTGTCCTGCCCCTGGTGGCCGTTCGCAAGGGCTGCACGGTGATTCTGAACAACATTGCCTGGGTGTGGATCGGCTTCAACAATTTGCTGATGGATCTGCTCCACAAGGTAACCTGGGACGTTCGCGGGGCGGAGAACCTGAGCCGGCAGCACTGGTACTTTGTGACCTGCAATCACCAGAGCTGGGCCGACATCCCAGCCATCCAGTATGTCTTGAACAGCCGTATTCCTTTACTGAAGTTCTTCCTGAAGAAAGAGCTGATCTGGATTCCGTTTCTGGGTATCGCCTGGTGGGCACTGGACTTCCCGTTCATGCACCGCCATACCAAGGAACAGATTGCCAGACGGCCGGAACTGAAAGGAAAGGATGTCGCCGCCACCCAGGCCGCCTGCGAAAAATTCCGCTACACCCCGGTAACCATTTTCAATTTCATGGAAGGCACCCGGTTTACGCCGGAAAAGCATCAGCGCCAGAACTCCCCCTACCGGAACCTGCTTAAACCGAGGGCCGGTGGCACCGCGTTCGTGCTGGGCGCCATGGGCGAGATGATTCATACCATGCTGGATGTCACCATTGTGTACCCAGACGGGCGTGCCGGCTTCTGGGATTACCTGTGCGGACGCATCCGTCGGATCGTCGTGGACATTCGCGTGCGCGAAATCCCCCCGCAGTTTCTGGGGATGGATTACGAAAACGACCGGGACACCCGGGCCGAGTTTCAGCGCTGGGTCAGTGAGATCTGGGCTGAGAAGGATGCTCGGATCGGAGAACTCAAAGCAGCCCCAGCTCCCGGGCCCGGACAATAGCCTGGGTGCGGGATTTTACATCCAGCTTGGCATTGATTCTGCGGGCGTGGGTTTTCACGGTATGCAGGGAAATGTGCAGTTTATCGGCAATCTCCTGGTTGGAAAGGCCTTTGGCAATCAGCTCCAGCACCCCCTGCTCCCGCTCACTGATCGGTTCTGCCAGGGCTTCGGCGCCGACAGCATCCGGTTTTAACTCGAACAGCGCGCCCAGGGCTTCCTTGAAAGGACTGTCGGGAAGCTGACCGAAGCCTTTCTCGATCAGATCCTGAAGTTCGCCCCGCAGCTCCGAAAACGGGCTGATGAAATGCTCCCGGGCCGCCTCGGCCACCACCGAGGACAGAATCTTCTGGGCAACCACCGGGCCTTTCTCATCCTGGACAATAACCGCTTCCAGCAACCGCATGTGCAGTTCAACGCCCCAGGGGATCGTGCCCTCGTAGCGTTCACGAATACCCTGCAGTGTCTCCCGGGCACGAATCAGATCACCCCGAGCCAGATCAATCCGCACCTGCAGGCAATCCAGCAGCCCCGGCATCATCGGGAACAGTTCCGGCACACAGCCGGCCTCCCGGTAGGGCGCGAGCTTGCTGACGGCCTGGCCGGCGCTTTCGAGCTGATTCTGGGCCAGCCAGCAACTGGCTTTGAGGGCCTCCAGAACCGGCACGAACAGCGATTCATCCACCTGCCAGGAATGCATGGTGCGCTCGGCCCGACCAATCCAGACGAAGGCGTCTTCCAGACGGCCCTGCGCCCGGCACATCAGTACCCGAATGGTCATCGCCAGCAGCAGGCCCAGATCCCGGGTCTGTTCGGCGTGCCGGCCACAGGTTACCAGTAGCCGGTCGGCTTCTGCTTCCCGGCCCTGGTGCCAGAGCACCAATACCAGATTCAACTGAAGCCGGGTTTCACCAATCCGTGCCGGCCGGGCCAGCTCCTGCATGGCAGTATCCAGGCCGGTGCGCAGCAGTTGCTCGGCGTGTTTGAGAGCGCCTTTGCCCAACTCGATGCGGGCATGGGCGTAAACCGCCAGCGCTTCCGAGCCGGAATCGCCGGCTTCGCGGGCAAGCCTGGCAGCCCTCCGGTTGGCTTCCCGGGCCTCCTGGAAGCGGCCGGCCGCGCACAGGGCACTGGAGCGCACCATTTGGGTTACCAGTTGCCCCTGGGTACTGAGCTCACCTTCCTTTCCACCTTCCTTTAGTGCCCTGTCGGCCATTTCCAGTGCCAGACCCACGCTGCCCTCACCCCTGAGAATAAAAGCTTTGAGAGCACAGATCCGTGCCGCATGCTCTTCCCGATCGGACTCCGGCAGACCTTCAATAAGGGCTCGCGCCTGACGGAACTGGCCGCCAATGGCATGAACCCAGCTGTAAACAATTCTCAGGCGGGCACTGCGCTCAAGAAGCTGGGCAGGCAAGCTCTTGCGAAGTCTGAGCAGTGACGCCGTATCCTGCCCCAGCAGCAAGGCCTCGGAGCCCTCGGAGGCGATTCGGATAACCTCATCAGCATCTCCGGCCAACAGCGCATACTTGAGGGCTTCCGGAAACTGATCCCGCACACCGAACCAGCGACTGGCCTGAAGCATTCGCCCGGCGTAGCCTGCCATCATGGGCGCTCTCAGCCATTCCTGCATCAGGGGGTTAAGCCGGTACCACCGTCCCCGGCCTGGCATGGGCTTGAGAGGAAGACCTCGATCAACGGCCTGGGAGGGAACGAAACCGGAATCCGGCAACAGCGACTCAAGGGCCAGGAACAGCTCATCGGAACACAGTTCCAGCTCGGCAATACCGCGCAAGGATCGAAGCTGTCCCGGTGTGAGACCACCAAGCACCGATTCTTTCAGGAACCGCTCCACACCCGCCGTTTCCTGTATCGGTTTTCTCTCCGGATTCCGTGCTACTTCACGGCGATAGAGCGCCAGTGGCGTTGCCCAGCCTTCGGTGATGTCATACAGGTTGTCTACAGCCACGCTGGTCAGCTGGCTCCCTGCCATGGCCGGCTGGAAGAATTCGAAGGTTTCTGAGCGCGAGAACTCCAGTGCTTCGGTGCCAATTCGGGTAAAGCGGTTTTCAAGCTCGAGACCGTGGGTTTCAAAAGGCAGTGCCTTTCGGGAAATAAGTACGATCGAGGTGCCAGCGGGAAAGTCTGCAACCAGTTGTTGCAGCAGTTCGACCACGGCCGGGTTGCCCAGATTCTGAAGGTTGTCCAAAACCAGAACCCTTGGCTGCCCGGCACTCTTGCGGGCCAGCGCCACCTGCATCATCGCCAGGGTATCGGAGAAGGTGGCGCCACTTTGGTACCCCGGCTCCGGCGTCTCGGGCAGATTCAGGGCGATAGCGAGCAGCGTCAGAAAGCGCGACGGTGCGTTGTCCTGGGCATTCAGCGCAATCCAACGGGTCTGGTCGCCCGATACTCCGGAGCCGCCGAGGGCGCTGACCACCGCATGGGATTTGCCATAACCACAAGGCGCTTCAATAAACAGAACACTGCTGGAGTTCAGCGCTTCGGCAATCTTGCGGTCGAGCTTCGGCCGTGCCAGAGAGCCCGGCGGAACGGCGGGAATCTGCACCCTTTGCCTGAGCAAGTCCCTGACCAGTTCACCTCGCTGAAGACCACTGTTCGCTGACTGGAATTCATCGTTGGCTGCACAGCCATCATTGAATGGTTTCACGCACTGCCCCATTTAAATCCGGCCTGAACTGCCTTACACCGCCGGAAAAGTGGATCTTTGCACTGACTTTTGAGTGGCGACCGGCATCAGGTACGCCTTTAGTATGAGAAGAAGGTTAAACCAATTGAGGGGCGGGCTGCAAAATTTTGACGTGAAAGGATTTTAAAGCGTGTTAAAAAAACGGCGGGCCCGAGGGCCCGCCGTTTTCATCTGGCTGCAGAACAGCGCTTAACGGGTGCCGGCCCGGCGCAGTGCCGCGGGCGAATAATCCCTGGAACGACGATCCACACCAAAGGTGTAGGGGTTTTCTTCTTCGTTGGTCAGGCCAAGAGCCAGGTAACGGCCAGAGAGCAGATCGTACAGGGTCTCGATGGCATACCAGGGAACCACCTGATCGTAGAACTGCATGGCGTGGGCTTCGGCAACACGCCAGAGCTCCCCACGGCCATCGTAATGGTCAATAACCGACGCCTGCCAGGAGTCTTCATCAATGTAGAAGTCGCGCTGAGCATAGATGTGGCGCTCGCCCTTTTTCAAGGTGGCGCGGACATGCCATACGCGGTGCAGCTCATAGCGGGTAAAATCCTGATTGATGTGGCCAGGCTTGATGATCTGGTCGTAGGCCAGACTCCGATCAACCAGCTTGTAGGCGTTGTACGGAATGTACATTTCCTTCTTGCCAACCAGCTCCCAGTTGTAGCGATCCGGTGCGCCGTTGAACATGTCAAAGTTATCGGACGTACGCATACCGTCAGAAGCGGTACCCGGTCCGTCATAGGCTACCTGGGGTGCACGGCGAACCCGGCGCTGACCGGCATTGTAAACCCAGGCACGGCGTGGCTCCTCAACCTGGTCAATGGTTTCGTGAACCAGCAGTACGTTACCCGCCAGACGAGCCGGGCCGGTAATAGCCTGCTTGAAGTAGAACAGAACGTTCGGATCGTCGCCCGGGCTGTAATCTTCGAGGTAGGTGCGCCAGGTCAGCTCGTCCTGGAATTTCACAACGGAGAAGTCACCACTCTCGGTCGGCGTTACCTGGCCGACGTTACGCTGGACAGAACCACCGCGATAGCGGGTAATGTGGTTCCAGATCGCTTCCAGGCCATTCTGAGGGATCGGGAAGGGGGTAGCAGACTGGTAGTTGCCCAGGCCATTACCATCCTTGATGAGCTCAACGGTGGTTGCATTCTCAACGGTCTGCTCCATAACTTCCTTCGGATAGGCCGCAGAACGGTGGGTTTCATACACCGGCATGAAATAATCGTTGTAACGCTTGATCATCGCAACCTGCCCCGGGGACAGTTTGTCTTTGTACTGATCAACGTTGCTCTGGTCGATGGTGAACTTCGGCTCTTCGTTGGGGTACGGATTTACGTATATGCCGTCACCCTTGTAGTTGGCCGGAGGGGTAGTCAACCCACCTGTCCACGGGGGGATTTCACCGCCATTGCCGGCTTTCATCGCGCCCATCGGTGTCAGCGAATCACCCAGCTTGGCCGCTTCTTCAGCAGAAACCGCACCCCAGGCCTGGCCGGCAAACATGCTCGCTGCCAGAACGCCCGTGGCCAGTAGTTTCTTGTTCAGTTTCATTTAGATTCCCTCGTTAAACGAATTCTTTCCGGTTCAGAATGAGTAGGAAACGCTAGCACTCACGAAATCACGGTCAGTCAACTCGTTATACGGCTTGCCGCCGAAAAAGTTTGTGTAGCCGATTTCACCGGTGATCTTGTTCTGGTAAACCGCCTGCAGGGACAGACCGATCGCCTTGCTGCCCTCATTGAAAGCGCCGCCAGGCTGCGGGCTGTAGCCCTCAACATCGTGGCTCCAGGCGAGCTGCGGTGACAGGTTCACGCCTGCAAGGGCGTTCAGGTAATCCCAAACCAGACGCGCACGGTAACCCCAGGAGAAGTCGGTTGTGAAGCCTTCATTTGTACAATAACTTGCATTCAGATTCAGCTTCTGTCCCGTAGCTCCCGTCCCTGCACATGCTCCACCAGGAAGTTCACCGATCCCGAATGTACCGGAACGGCCATAACGGGCTTCGTCCGTATCGGGGAAGTCATGGATATAGGTGGCACCAAATTCGGTGATAAAGGAGAGCCGGGAAGCACCCATCACCTGATCAAAGAACTTTATTAACGTAAACTGGGCCTGGGAGACGTTGAAACGATCATAACCGTTCACCTCACTTCCTCTGAGGTCGACACCGGGATTCTCTGCCTCACGTTGCTGCTGAAGCAAACTCGCAGGATCACCAGTCTCCTCATTCTCCTGCTGCAGACCTCCGTAGATCAACTCAAATGCGTTCCACTGTAGCGGCACTCCTTCACGGAAACTGTACTCGGCTCCAAGCGACCAGCCTCCTGGCGTGGTTGTATTGATACTTACGCCGTAAAGATCGATGTTTTCCGGATATTCAATGTAATAGCTAGGAAACCGCTCGCCCACCCGATCATCACGGACGGTACCACTTACGTATGGAAGGCGGCTATTGTATTTAATGTAATAAAAGCCAAGCTCGGAGTCGTTCAGGGCCGGAACGTACCACCTCATAGCTACGCCGAACTGGTCTTTCGCATCGGCTTCCTTGTCACCAAGGCGGGGAGCAACATATCCCGGATAGGCTTCATCATCAGGCAATTGGCCCGCGAGCAAAACTGGGCCACATCCGTCCGCAGCAAAGTCATTGGTCGAGAAGAAAGTGCCGCAATCATCTGGACGGATCGGTTCCCAATCCGTCTGAACAAAAGTCTCAAGAGTAATATTTTCGGTAACGCCCGCTGACATGTAAAACATTTCAACCGGCAAAAGGGCATCTTTAAGTTGAGAGCCGGGTGCTCTGAAAGCGGGTACGTCTACAGGGTTTATAACGTTTATACCGCCCTGAATGAATGTACTTTCCCCCCAACTAACTACCTGTTTGCCATAGCGAAGACTGACGGGCACATTCCCAAAATACCAGTCAGAGAATACATAGGCATCCAGAAGTTCGCCACCGGATGCGTTGTCCGATGCCTCTTCGTTCAGCTCGACGTGCGGACGACTCTCGTCCTTCAATTCAAAATCGTACCAATAACGGCCGCGGACAAGAGCACCAACCCGAGTAAGGTACGTGTTGTCGACGTATTGATTGAGATAGAGCTCACTATTGCCCTTCACAATCTTGGAATAGGTGTCCCATTGGTCGAAATTCAGGTTGCCATCATCGTAGTTATTGGTTGATGCCCCGACAGTCGTGTTTGCGAATTCGGGGCCAAGGTTACCTTGGGCGATTAAACGTGAATCGCGATCTTCTACCCGCCAACCGACACCGGCGGACAGTGTGGTGTTGAACTGGGCTTCCACATCTCCCAAGTAGAACGAGTAGGCGGCTGCCTGACCGGACATTCCGGCCGCAACTGCCACGGCCAGCGGTAATTTGGTCCAACGCTGCCATTGATGTGTTTTTCTTGTCATTGGAAGGCTACTCCATTGTTGTTCTGAGTCGCTGCTCTGATTATTGGTATTCACGAAGTATTGGAGGCTTCATGCACAGTGCTCGTGATGTTGGCACTATAGCTAACGCCTTCGGGCGCTTTGATCAGTCAAAAGTATGATTTTGCTCTCACACCTCTATTACCGCCGGGTTTCGTCGCACAGAATCACTATAGACAACAATGCTGGGGGCAACCACTTTGGTTTTGATGGTTTTTTCCGGATTCCATTGTAACTTCGGCTTGGGTGAAGCACCGAGGTTGGGCTGGCAGGGACGGGCTCCCGTCCCTGCCAAACTCCGAAGTTTAGAGCATCTCGATGGCCATGGCGGTCGCTTCACCGCCACCAATGCAGAGCGCGGCGATGCCTTTCTTTTTGCCGTAACGCTGGAGGGCGTACATCAGGGTGACCAGCAAGCGGGAGCCGGTGGAGCCAACCGGGTGACCCTGGGCACAGGCGCCGCCGTGAATGTTGACCTTTTCCGGGTCGAGGCCGAGTTCGCGGATGGGCATCATGGCGACCATGGCGAAGGCTTCGTTGATTTCGAACAGGTCGACGTCTTCCTTGCTCCAGCCGGTTTTGCCGAACAGGGTTTCGATGGCGCCAACCGGGGCGCAAGTAAATTCGGAAGGATGCTGGGACTGGGTGCTGTGGCCAACGATGCGGGCCAGGGGTTTGAGGCCGCGTTTTTCGGCTTCGGACTCGCGCATCAGGAGCAGCGCTGAGGCGCCGTCGGAGATTGAAGAGGCGTTGGCGGCTGTAACGGTGCCGTCTTTGGCAAAGGCCGGGCGCAGGCTCGGGATCTTATCGATGTTGGCGTTATGGGGCTGCTCGTCGTCCTCGACGACCACCTCGCCTTTGCGGCTTTTCACGGTCACCGGGACGATCTCGTCCTTAAGCAGGCCTTCTTCAATCGCTTTCTTGGCGCGGGTCAGTGACGTAATGGCGTATTCGTCCATTTCTTCCCGGGTGTATCCTTTCTTGTCGGCCATTTCCTGGGCGAAGGCGCCCATCAGGCGACCGGTTTCGGCGTCTTCCAGGCCGTCCAGGAACATATGATCCTGAGGTGCCTGGCCTGGACCCATGCGGTAGCCGCTGCGGACGCCCTGCAGGATGTAGGGGGCGTTGGACATGCTCTCCATGCCACCGGCAACCATAATGTCGTTACTGCCGGCCTTGATCAGGTCGTGGGCGAACATGGCCGCCTTCATGCCGGAGCCGCAGAGTTTGTTGATGGTGGTGGCACCGGTGTGATCCGGCAATCCGGCCTTGCGCATGGCCTGGCGGGCGGGGCCCTGCTTGAGGCCGGCGGGCAGGACGTTGCCCATAATGACCTCCTGCACATCCGCAGGCTGAAGGCCCGCGCGCTTGACGGCTTCGGCGATGGTGATGGCGCCCAGATCGGTGGCGCTAACGCCCGCCAGGCTGCCCTGGAAACCGCCCATGGGGGTGCGGACACCGCTTACGATGACGACGTTGTCTGTGCTCATGTCTGAATCTCTCTGTTGGTTGTCTGGTAGGTTTTTTGTCGGATTACGCTTTGCTAATCCGACCTACTCTCGGGTGTTTTCTTTGCGCTTAGGTTTGTCGGGTTACGCTTCGCTAACCCGACCTACACGGTCTCGCTTCAGGTAGGTCGGATTAGCGACGCGTAATCCGACGCCACTTAAGGTTTATGTGGGGCTTCGAGGTATTCCCGGGACTGCATCTCCAGCAGACGGGATTCGGTACGCTCGAATTCAAAGCCCAGACGGCCGCCGGCGTAGAGCTCGGTGATCGGTGCTGCCGCTGAGATAATGACTTTGACGTTGCGGTCGTAGAACTCGTCGATCATGTTGATAAACCGGCGGGCCTGGTCGTCTTTGTCCTTGCCGAGTACCGGCACGTTGCTGACGATGATGGCGTGAAACTGCCGGGCCATTTCGATGTAATCGTTCTGGCTTCGGGGGCCGTCGCAGACGTCTTTGAAATCAAACCAGACCACGTCGTCCGCGTGGGCCTGGGCCGGGATTTTACGGCCGTTGATTTCCATGGTTTTGCTGTGCTTGCCCGCCTCAACAGCCAGAGCATCGAAGCTCTGGCGGAGACTCACGTCTGCTTCCTCATCGAGGGGCGAGTGGAACAGTTCAGCCTGCTCCAGGGTCCGCAAGCGGTAGTCCACGCCGCCGTCCACATTGACCACATCGGTGTGCTTCTTCACGAGCTCAATAGCGGGCAGGAACCGGGCCCGCTGGAGGCCGTCCTTGTAGAGGCCATCCGGGACGATGTTGGAGGTGCACACCAGGGTGACGCCCCGGCTGAACAGGCCGTCCATCAGGGTAGCGAGAATCATGGCGTCGCCGATGTCGGAGACAAAGAACTCGTCGAAGCAGATAACCCGGGTTTCATCTGCAAACTTCTTGGAGACCAGCTCCAGGGGATTTTTCTCACCCTTGAGCGACTTGAGCTCGCTGTGGACCCTTTGCATGAAGCGGTGAAAATGCACCCGCATCTTGCGATCAAACGGCAGCGACTCGTAGAAGGTGTCCATCAGGTAGGTTTTCCCGCGGCCTACCCCGCCCCAGAAATACAGCCCCTTGATCGGTTCTTCCCTGCCTTTTTTCAGCTTGCGCAAAAGTTTGGCCTTGGGCTTGCTGCGATCCCTTTCGGCTTCCACCAGTTTGTCGTACAGTGACTGAAGGCGCTTGACGGCATCTTCTTGAGCGGGATCCTTCTGGAAATCCGGGCGTTCAAGATCCTTCTGGTAACGTTGCCAAGGGGTCATGGTCGCACTGGTTTCGGAAGACATCGCAGCTGTCATCAAGTTATTCCCGGAAGTTGATCGTAAATTTGGGCGCCGTATTGTCTCGCATTTGGCGATTTTTCGCCACGTTGGGCGCCAGAGGAGCAATACGACGATTGGCGCAGGCCACAATCATGGGATGATGAAGCCCGGGGCGTTATACTCGTGCAACAGGGGCTTGGCTCACTTCTAGCTAATAAGGACGACACAGCATATGACGAACCTGATTCTGGCAGCGATTGCCGCATTGGTTGTAGGCATTGTCATCGGGGTATTTGTTGGCCGTTCCGGGCAGGGAACGACGCTTCGGCAGCGCCGGGCGGAACAGCAGATTGAAGAACTGAGAAGCGAATACACCCGCTATCAGGCCCAGGTGAACGAGCATTTCATGGAGTCGGCCCACTTGCTGCGTCGGTTCAATGATGTCTACCGGGATGTAAACCAGCATTTGGCACGTGGTGCCAATCGTCTGTGCAATGACGAGGACTGGATGGAGGAGTTGGCCCAGGAGACTTCGAAGAAGCGCCTGGCGGAGGTTCGCGAGGACACAGCCGAGCCGCCACGGGATTATGCCCCGAAGACGGATCCGAAGGATTCCGGGACGCTGGCTGAGGACTTTGGGCTCAAGAAAGGTGACAAGGCTGAGCAGGCCTGACCTCGCCTCTCAAGACTGCGGCTTTTGGTGTGGGAGCGGGCCAGTGCTGCTCGCCCCTATACGGGGTTGTCGCAATCGATGAATTTGTGGGTGACGCCAAACTCATCCACCAGCGCTTTTGCAAGAGCCTGAACACCATAACGTTCAGTCGCGTGATGGCCGGCAGCATAATAGTGGATACCGCATTCCCTGGCTGTGTGCGTCGTGGGCTCGGAGATTTCACCGCTGATGTAAGCGTCCAGGCCCGCATCCAGCGCGGTATTGATAAATCCCTGCGCAGCACCGGTGCACCAACCTACCCGTTTAATCATAGCCGGTCCTTCGCCAACCCAGAGCGGTTCGCGGTGCAGCTGCCTTGCGAGGTGGAGACCGAATTTCTCGGGAGACATTGCCTCCTCAAGCTCTCCTTCCCAAACCAAACCGCCCAGTGGACGGGGGTTTCTGATGTTAAGAACGTTTGCCAACTGGCGGTTGTTGCCATATTCAGGATGGTCATCCAGCGGCAGGTGGTAGGCGACAAGATTGATGTCGTTGTCCAGGAGTTGTTTCAGGCGTTCACGCTTCATGCCCTGAATACGCTGATCTTCGCCCTTCCAGAAGTAACCATGATGCACCAGGATCATATCGGCGTTGGCTTCAATGGCCGCTTCGATCAACGCCTTTGAGGCTGTTACGCCGGAAATGATGGTATTGATCTCGGACTTACCTTCAACCTGAAGGCCGTTTGGACAGTAGTCCTGAAAGTCACCGGGCCGAAGCCATTCTTCGATTCTCTTCAGGATTTCATTTCGGTCTGCCATATAAAGACTCCCCAGATGACTATATCTTCGAAGCTGGAAGAGCGGGGCTGCCATCACTTTCTGGAAATGTTGGAGGCCAAGGATGGCCGGAAACAAGCGCACATGGGTGAGGCCGAGCGTTTATGAAGCGAAGCTTCATGCGACAGCCGAACGCCAGCAATCTGTGATTGCTGGCTGGACCCGCGTGCGGGTGCTCGTAGCGGTTTCCAGAAAGTGATGGCAGCCCTGCTCAAACCGATAACTCAAAGGCTAGAGCGACCGGAGGCCCGCAATCAACGCGTCATTCTGCTCGACAGTGCCAATGGTAATTCGCAGAAAATCGCTAATTCGGGGCTTGTTGAAGTGCCGAACGATGATCCCCTGCTCTCTCAGGCCCTTGGCCAAAACTTCCCCCGACTGATCTTTATGACGGGCAAAGATAAAGTTCGCCTTCGAGGGTAACACCTCAAAGCCAAGCTCCTCGAGAGCTGCTGTCACGCGCTCGCGCTCGGAGATCACGCCATCGCAACACTTCCGGAACCAGGCCTCGTCCTCGTAGGCCGCTTTTGCGCCGGCCAGAGCCAGGCGATCCAGTGGATAACTGTTGAAGCTGTTTTTGACGCGATTCAGCGCTTCAATCAGCTCCGGGTGGCCAACGGCAAAACCAACCCGCAAACCCGCTAGCGAACGGGCTTTGGAGAGGGTTTGGCAAACCAGCAGATTCGGATACTGGTTTGCCAGGGTAATGGCGCTCTCGCCACCAAAATCGATGTAGGCTTCGTCGACCACTACTACCCGATCCGGGTTAGCCCTCAGGATTTCTTCGACATGCTGCAAGCCGAGGTAACGGCCTGTCGGCGCATTCGGGTTCGGGAAGATGACGCCGCCATTAGGCTGTTTGTAGTCTTCCGGGTTGATCTCGAAGCTTTCCGTCAGCGGTATTTTTTTGCTCTCGATGTTATAGAGGCCGCAGTACACCGGATAGAAGCTGTAGGTAATGTCCGGGAACAGAATCGGTTCGCCGTGCTGGAACAGGCCAAAGAAGATGTGGGCCAGGACTTCGTCGGAGCCGTTACCGAGGAAGATCTGCTCCGGCTTTACCTTGTGGTAAGCCGCGATGGTCTGGCGCAGGCTTTCGCCTTCCGGATCCGGATAGAGGCGAAGGCTATCGTTCAGTTCGGCCTGGATGGCTTCGATGACTTTTGGTGAGGGGCCGAAGGGGTTTTCGTTGGTGTTCAGCTTCACCAGGTTGGCCATTTTTGGCTGTTCGCCTGGCACATAGGGGACCAGGTCGTTTACCTGGGGGCTCCAGAATTTGCTCATTTTTTTACTCCGAGCTGACGGCATGTGGGCGGGGCAGGCTCCCAGGAACCGCTACGAGCACGTCCATGTGCGCTTGTTTCGGGCCATCCATGGCCCTCTACATTCCTGGGAGCCTGCCCCGCCCACATGCCTGCGTAGTTCAGAGGTAGCACATTGTCGGATTACGGCTTCGCCTAATCCGACCTACGGGATACCTGCGTCATTAGGCGATGTCGTCATGTAGGTCGGATTAGCAAAGCGTAATCCGACAACGAATCCGACACTTAACCTTACTTCTTGATCCGATATTCCGCCGACCGGGCATGAGCGGTTAACCCCTCACCCCGCGCCAATACCGACGCCACACGCCCCATTCGGTCAGCACCACTGGCACTAAAGCCGATGATGGAGGACCGCTTCTGGAAGTCGTAAACACCCAGCGGTGACGAGAACCGTGCGGTGCCGCTGGTGGGCAGTACGTGGTTCGGGCCGGCGCAGTAGTCGCCGAGCGCTTCCGCGGTGTAACGGCCCATGAAGATGGCGCCTGCATGGCGGATGTCTTCGAGCATGGCCTCGGGGTCTTCAACCGACAGCTCCAGGTGCTCCGGCGCAATACGGTTGGAAACTGCGGCGGCTCGTTTGAGGTCGGCGACCTGGATCAGCGCGGCGCGGTCGGTCATGGAGGTGCGGATGATATCGGCACGCTCCATGGTGGGTAGCAGTTTGTTGATGCTGGCTTCGACAGCATCCAGGAAACCGGCGTCCGGGCTGATCAGGATGGACTGGGCCTGTTCGTCGTGTTCGGCCTGTGAGAACAGATCCATGGCGATCCAGTCCGGGTCGGTTTTGCCGTCGCAGATCACCAGGATTTCCGACGGGCCGGCGATCATGTCGATACCGACTACGCCGAAGACTTCACGCTTGGCAGTGGCGACGAAAATGTTGCCGGGGCCGACGATTTTATCGACAGCGGGGATGGTTTCTGTGCCATAGGCCAATGCGCCGACGGCCTGAGCGCCACCCACGGTAAATACCCGATCGACACCGGCAATCGCCGCAGAGGCCAGCACCATGTCATTCACCACACCATCCGGTGTCGGGACAACCATCACTACTTCGCTCACCCCGGCAACTTTCGCGGGAATGGCATTCATGAGCACAGACGACGGGTAAGCAGCCTTGCCGCCGGGCACATACAAGCCGGCCCGATCCAGAGGGGTAACCTTCTGGCCAAGCACCGTGCCGTCTTCGTCCTCGTACTGCCAGGACTTCTGGTTCTGGCGCTCGTGATAGTCACGGATCCGCTCAGCGGCTTTTTCCAGGGCCACGCGCTGGTCCCGGGGAATGGCTTCCAGTGCCTGCTGCAGACGGCTCTGGCTCATTTCCAGCTCCGCGACAGAACCAGCCTTCAGGCGATCAAACTTCTCGGTAAATTCCAGAACCGCCTGATCACCACGGGTTTTCACCTCATGCAGGATATGACGCACTGACTCATTCACCTGATGATCAACGCTGTCGTCCCAGGCCAGCAGTTTGGCCAGGGAGTTGTCGAAGTCACTTTGTGAAGCATTCAGTCGTTTGATACTAACGGTCATAACTCAAATCCTGCTCTGGATTGTTGACTTGCTTCTGCCGGATACCCGCCGGCAGTGCGGGGCTTTGGAGGCTGGGGCTTTTCTGTCTGGCTTTGGGACTGAGCAGTCAGGGAGGTCTTTCCAAAACACGCTCCTTACGGCACGTCCATGTGACGCTTGAGCTCCGCCATCCATGGCTCCGCACAGTTTTGGAAAGACCTCCCTGACTGCTCGTATCAAATTCAGTGTTTGAAAAGCCCCGATTGAGCTTTTGCCAAATTCAGTCTCGGCGTTTGTCCACCGCAGCAGACATCTTCTCGATTATGGGGTTAATACGCTCGTGTTTCATCTTCATGGACGCGCGATTCACTACCAGCCGGCTGCTGATGTTCTCGATCAGCTCACGGGCTTCAAGGCCGTTGGCCTTCAGTGTGTTGCCGGTATCGACGATATCTACGATTTCATCAGCCAACCCCAGGATCGGCGCCAACTCCATCGCACCATAAAGTTTGATGATGTCCGCCTGGCGACCCTGGGCCGAATAGTAACGGCGAGCCAGGTTTACAAACTTTGTCGCTACCTTGATACGACCAGCCGGCGGCGTCTGATCTTTCGGGCCGGCGGTCATCAGGCGGCAACGGGAAATGTTGAGGTCCAGTGGCTCGTAAAGCCCTTCACCACCGTGCTCCATCAGCACATCCTTGCCCGTGACACCAAGGTCTGCCCCACCGTACTGAACATAGGTCGGCACATCCGTGGCCCGGATGATCAACACCCGCACGTTGGGATCCGTGGTGGGGAACACCAGCTTGCGGGACTTTTTGACGTCGTCGATCAGTTCAATGCCTGCCTCTGCAAGCAGCGGCAGGGTTTCCTCGAGGATTCTTCCCTTCGACAAGGCGATGGTGATGGAATCTGTCATGGATTCTTCCGGTTTCCCGTTGTAGTCGTTCACGCTGGCAGGCGGCGGATGGTGGCACCCAGCAACTGCAGTTTCTCTTCAATGCATTCGTAGCCGCGGTCGATATGGTAGATGCGGTCTACGATGGTATCGCCATCGGCCATCAGGCCGGCGATTACCAGGCTCGCGGACGCCCTCAGGTCGGTGGCCATAACCGGTGCGCCGGTAAGATGGTTCACCCCTTTGATAATCGCCGCGTTTCCTTCCAGTGTGATGTCGGCGCCCATGCGAATCAGTTCCTGCAGATGCATGAACCGGTTCTCGAATACCGTCTCCACGATGGTGCCGGTGCCTTCGGCGACGGCGTTCATGGCGGCGAACTGGGCCTGCATGTCGGTCGGGAACGCCGGGTACGGGGCGGTGCGCAGGTTCACCGCTTTCGGCCGGTTGCCCTTCATGTCCAGCTCAATCCAGTTTTCACCGGTGCTGATATGGGCACCCGCTTCCTCAAGCTTGATCAGTACCGCTTCCAGCAGCTCTTCGCGGGTATCCTTAAGCTTCACCCGGCCGCCCGTCGCGGCGGCAGCCACCAGATAGGTGCCGGTTTCGACACGGTCCGGCAGCACGTTGTAGTGGCAACCGTGCAGTCGCTCGACACCGTTGATTTCGATGGTTGCGGTGCCGTGGCCCTTGATGTCCGCGCCCATGGCGATCAGGCATTCGGCAAGATCGACCACTTCCGGTTCGCGGGCGGCGTTTTCCAGGATGGTTTTGCCGTCGGCCAGTGCCGCCGCCATCATCAGGTTTTCGGTGCCGGTAACCGTAACGGTATCGAGGAAGATGTGGGCACCCTTCAGGCGGCCATTGGTTTTGGCCTTGATGTAGCCGTTCTCAACCTTGATCTCTGCGCCCATCATTTCCAGGCCGTGGATATGAAGGTTTACCGGGCGACTACCAATGGCACAACCGCCGGGCAGGGAGACCTCTGCTTCGCCGAAATGGGCAACCAGCGGCCCCAGCACAAGGATCGATGCCCGCATGGTCTTAACCAGCTCATAGGGCGCGTGGAAGTGCTTGATGGTGTTGGCATGGATTTCCACACTCATCTTTTCATCAATGATCACCTCGACACCCATGCGGCCGAGCAGCTCGATCATGGTGGTCACGTCGTGCAGGTGTGGCAGGTTGCCGACGGTCACCGGCTCGTCTGCCAGAAGTGTCGCCGCCAGGATGGGCAGCGCGGCGTTCTTGGCGCCGGAAATCCGGATCTCACCATCCAGGGGCTTGCGGCCCCTGATCAGAAGTTTGTCCACAATAAATATCCTGTCTTGTAGGGGGCTCTCAGCCCTGGCGCGCTGCCCATTCCGCCGGAGTAAATGCTTTCGGATGGAGGGCGTGAATTGACCCATCCATGATCTGCTGGAACAGTGCCTTGTTGATCAGCTGCTGGCGCTTGATGGTCGGCAGGCCTTCAAATACATCACCCACCACGACAACCATGTAATGGGTACCATCAACCTGTACCTGAACCTCACAGTCGGGCAATGCTTCTTTGACCAGCTCGGTTACTTCGGTGGCATCCATAGAAAATCCTCGGGTGTTTTGAAATCAGGGGCGAGATTGTAACCAATTCCGAAGCCCGGGTCAGCTTTACTGTCCTGTAACCAGGGGGCCGGAACCGGAAGAATTAATGGGAGGGATGGGCGGATTCGGGGCCAAAGCCCGCAAGCTGGTCGTCCAGGTGGCTCAGGGATGCCAGTGACGCCAGACGGCCACTGACACCCCGGAACGATAAGGCGATGCCCGCCTGGTGCGCCAGCCGCTGCCAGCACAACAACATGGACAGAACAACACTGTGGGCGGTTGCCAGACCGTCCAGATCCACCACGAGATTACCGGCCGCCGCCCCGATCAGCGCCTCACCCTGCCTTCTCAGGGCAACCACGGTATCGGCGCTGACTTCCCCGGTAACCAACAGGACTCCATCTGTCAGCCGAACCTGCGGCGCCCCGGAGGTCATGACTTGTTCACTTTCTCGTCGAGCTTCAGAGATTGGGCGGCATCACTCCAGCCGTCAATCACCGCCTGGATCTGCCCCCCCTTCTCTTCCATTTCCTGGCTGAAACGGTCACGGAAAGCCAGACCGATGTTCACACCCTCAACGATGATGTTCTCCATCAGCCAGCGCCCCTCGGAATCCTTGTACATGGAATAGGTCACCGGGTAGCGGTTGCCGGAGGCACTGACCACCTCCATCTGAACCGACGCCCTGCCGGCATCGTTCGGGTTGATGGTCGCTTCCTTGACCTCGATCTCGAAATCGTCGGCATTCACCAGTGCCTGGGCGTAGCTGTCAAACAGGCTGCGCTTGAACTTGACCACGAACTCGTCCCGCTGCTCGGGCGTGGTCTGGCGTGCATAGCGCCCCATGACGCGGGCGGCAATGCGGCGGAAGTCCACGAAATCCGTTAGAGCCTTGTCCATGCTCTCGTAAAACGCCTCCGGATCCCGCTCATACAGGCCCCGCTCTTCATTCAGCTTCTCCACAAGGCGCTGAGTGTTCTCTTCCACATACTTGCGCAGATCTTCAGCCTCGCCGGCCTGGGCTGGCGCCACCAGAGCCAGCGCCAGCAAAAAGCCAATGAGGAGGTGGTGCTTCAGTGCAAACATCGGGATCTCCTGTCGAATCGCTCTCAACCCGGCACGAATCATCGGCCAGATGCAAAGTTACTGATCAGTCGCTCGAGGTTCATGGCGGACTGGGTGGAATAGAAAGTATCGCCCTCGTTCAAAGACGCCATCTCGGCACCGATGGATATATCAATGTACTGCTCACCGAGCAAACCGGATGTACGTATAACCGCGGAACTGTCAGCCGGAATATTATCAACCTCCGAGTGAATCGACATCTCGACCCTGGCCTGGAAGGTCTCCTTGTTCAGGGTGATGGATTCAATGGTGCCTACGGTCACGCCAGCCATGGATACCCGGCCACGGGGCGTCAGGCCGCCGGTATCGTTGAAATTGGCATAGAGCGTGTAGGTGCTTTCAGCAGACTTGGCAGACAGGCCGCTGACCTGCAGCGCCAGAAACAGCAGCGCTGCGCAGCCTGCAATCATGAACAGGCCAACGATGATTTCAGTGGTTCTTTGTGCCATTTCCGGCTCCGGTAATATCTCGTTAATCGTTGATTCAGAAATCGCCAAACATGACAGCGGTCAGTACAAAGTCCAGCCCCAGCACCGCCAGGGAGGAGTACACCACGGTTTTGGTGGTCGCCGAGCTGATGCCCGCCGAGGTCGGCACGCAATCATAGCCCTGATAAACCGCAATCCAGGCGCAGACAAAGCCGAAAACGACGCTTTTGATGCCCCCGTTCAGGACATCATCCACGAAATCCACCGACGACTGCATATTGCCCCAGAAGGAGCCCGCAAAGACCCCCAGCCAGTCTACACCCACCAGCATGCCACCCCAGATGCCAACAACCGAGAAGATCACTGCCAGCACCGGCATGGCGATAAAGCCGGCCCAGAGCCGCGGTGCCACCACCCGCCGCAGAGGGTCCACGCCCATCATCTCCATGCTGGACAACTGTTCGGTCGCCTTCATCAGGCCGATTTCGGCAGTCAGCGCCGATCCGGCACGCCCCGCAAACAACAACGCAGTAACCACCGGGCCCAGCTCCCGCACCAGGGTCAGGGCAATCATCTGCCCGATCGCCGCTTCGGAGCCGTAATCACTGAGAATGGTGTAGCCCTGCAGCCCCAGCACCATGCCAATGAACAGGCCGGAGACCACGATGATCGGCAGTGACAGTACGCCAACGGCATAAAGCTGCTTCACCAGTAACGGGAAGCCGGTTGCAGGCCTGGGCACGCCGCCGAGTACGCCGGAAAGAAAACGGCCGGAGCGACCAAAAGACGAGACAATGTCGAGGCCAAGGCGGCCGAACGCGGCAATTCTGTCGATCAAGACACACCCCCGGAAAGCCCGAAATCCCGTGCTGAGTCCTCCGCCGGATAGTGGAATGGCACGGGGCCGTCCGGCTGCCCCTGCAAAAACTGCTGAACCTGATCGGACGGGTGCTCCCTCAACTGCTCCGGCGTGCCTTCTCCAATAATTTTGCCATCGGCAATAATGCAGGCGTAATGACAGATGCTGAGGGATTCCGGTACGTCATGGGAAACCAGAACGCTGGTCAGACCCATGGAGCTGTTCAGATCCCGGATCAGTTTGACCAGCACGCCCATGGCGATGGGATCCTGGCCGGCAAACGGCTCGTCGTACATGATCAACTCCGGGTCCAGCGCAATGCTGCGCGCCAGGGCGACACGGCGGGTCATGCCGCCGGACAGTTCCGACGGCATCAGGTTGCGGGCGCCCCGCAACCCCACCGCCTCAAGCTTCATCAGCACAACATCCCGGATCATATCCTCAGGAAGGCTGGTATGCACCCGCAGGGGAAAGGCGACGTTCTCGAATACGCTCAGATCGGTAAACAGGGCACCACTCTGAAACAGCATTCCCATTTTTTCCCTGAGGGTATAGAGGGCTTTGCGCTTGAGCTTCGGCACATTATGGCCATCAACCACTATACTGCCGGAATCTGGCCGGATCTGGCCGCCAATCAGGCGCAGGAGTGTGGTTTTTCCGGTTCCGCTGGGCCCCATGACGGCGGTGATTTTACCACGGGGGATATCCAGGCTGATGCCGTCGAAGATACGGCGCCCAGAGCGGGAAAACACGACATCCCTGAGTGATATGTAAGCCGATGAGTCCATAGTCCTTACCTTTCAAAGAGGGGCTACATTATGCCAAGGCGCCCATAAGCTCAATCCAAAGAGCCCAAAATGTACTGACTGCAATCATCAGTTTGACTGAACTTTTGGTAACCGGGCATCGTTACCGGATGAAAATGATATACTCTGCCGATCAATTCCAATGTCTTAACAGCCAGGCCCCAAGCCCGATGACCGAACAGACCCCGACCGATTTCCGAACCTCTGCCATTCGCGCCATCCGTATCGAGCGTGATGCCATCGACGCGCTTGAGAGCCGTATCGGCGATGCGTTCAGCCGGGCCTGCGAAGTCATCATGGAATGCAAGGGCCGCGTGGTGGTTACCGGCATGGGAAAATCCGGCCACATCGGCAACAAGATCGCCGCCACCCTGGCCAGTACCGGCACGCCCGCATTCTTCGTTCATCCGGGCGAAGCCAGCCATGGCGACATGGGCATGATCACGCCTCAGGATGTGGTCATCGCCATCTCCAACAGTGGTAACACCAGCGAAGTGATCACCATTCTGCCGTTGATCAAGCGCATGGGCGCCCCCCTGATCAGCATGACCGGCAACGCCAACTCCACTCTCGCCCACGAAGCCGTGGCCAACCTGGATATCAGCGTGGAGGTGGAGGCCTGCCCCCTGGGCCTGGCGCCAACCTCATCCACCACCGCCACTCTGGTGATGGGTGACGCCCTGGCGGTTGCCCTGCTCGAAGCCCGGGGCTTCAGCGCGGAGGATTTTGCCATCTCCCACCCGGGCGGCAGCCTGGGGCGGCGCCTGCTGCTCAGGGTCTCAGACATCATGCACGTTGGCGATCGCATTCCCGTTGTCAAAGAGAGAACGACACTCAGCGGTGCCCTGCTGGAAATCTCCCGCAAGGGCCTGGGCATGACCACCGTCGTTGATGATCAGGGCAGCCTCACAGGCATCTTTACGGACGGCGACCTGCGGCGGACTCTGGACCGTTCAGTGGACATCCACAACACCCCTATCCACGAAGTGATGACCCGGCATGGCAAGACCATCCAGGCCGACCACCTGGCGGCGGAAGCCCTGAACATCATGGAAGAAATGAAGATCAATGCCCTGCCGGTAACCGATGACAGTGGCGCCCTGGTCGGCGCCATCAATATGCACGATCTGCTTCGGGCCGGGGTGATCTGATTATGCATTACAACTGGCCCGAACCGCTGCTGGCGAAGGCATCAAAAATCCAGCTGATAGCCCTGGATGTCGACGGCATCATGAGCGACGGCAAGCTTTATTTCAGCGCCAGCGGCGATGAACTGAAGGCCTTCAACATTCTCGACGGCCTGGGCCTGAAACAACTGATGGCGGCCGGCATTACCGTGGCGGTTATCACCGGGCGCACCTCGCCCCTGACCGAAAAGCGCATGGGCGATCTGGGCATCCCACACCTGATGCAGGGCCGGGAGGACAAGAAAGTCGCGCTGCAGGAACTGGTGAGCACCATGGACATCCGCCCCGAGGCAATTGCCTATATGGGCGATGATCTGCCAGACCTGCCGGCACTCAGGTTCGCCGGCCTCGGCATCACAGTGCCCAACGGTTACTGGCTGGTCCGCCAGCATGCGGATTATTGCACCCTGGCGCCGGGCGGGGGCGGCGCGGTCAGGGAGGCCTGCGATCTGCTGCTGACAGCCCACGGCAAGCTCGACGCCGCTCTGGCACCGTACCTGGAGCCGGAACAGGAGCCTGAGCCATGAACTGGCTTGCGGACCGGCCCTGGATCCGAACACTGGCCCTGGCGGGCAGCCTTGCCGCCGCAATGTTTTTGCTGTGGCGGAGCGATGAGCCCCCGGTGAGCGACGAGGAAGCCGCCGAACTGAGAGGGGATGCCGAACCCGACGGTTTTGTCGTTAACGGTGAATACCGTTCATTCGATGAAACGGGCAACCTCAAGATCAGTTTTACCAGCCCCCGGATCGAACGGTTCGAGGAAGGCAACCTGGCGACCATGGAATCTCCCAGCGCAGAGCTCTACAGTGATGACAGTGGCACCGACCCCCAGCCCTGGATCGTAAATGCGGAGAATGGCAGCCTTCTGCAGAACGAAGATCTGCTGTATCTGACCGGCAATGTCCGGATACTCCGAAGTGTTGGCGGTCGCGAGACCACCCTGACAACCTCAACCCTGACCCTAGATAACGATCGGGGCATGCTTTACACCGATGCCCCCGTAGTAATACGCGACGTTACCGGAATCACCCGGGCCACCGGCATGAAAGCGTGGATCGACGAGCGGATTCTGGAACTGAACTCCCAGGTGGAAGGACGCTATGAAACCGGAAACTAACCGATACCGGAGCCTGATGGCTGCCCTGCTGACCCTCACCATGGCCGGGCCGGCCAGCGCTTTCGACTTTGATTCCGATGTTCCCATCAAGGTCTCTGCGGACAGCGCGCGCCTTGACGACGGCCAGGGTATCGCTACCTATACCGGCGATGTGGAACTGGAGCAGGGCCAGACCCAGCTGAATGCCGAGCGGGTGGTCCTGTACCGCGACGAAAACGGCCTGAGCCGCATCGAAGCCTCCGGCAGCCCCGCCCGCTACCGCCAGCCGGCCCGGGACGGAGACGGCGAAACCGACGCCCGAGCCCTGAACATTACCTGGTCAGCCACCGATCAGCTTCTCACCTTTGAACGCGAAGCGGTCATCGAACAGAATGGCAACCTGTTCCGGGGCGATGTCATCCATTATGATACCGCCCGCCGTGTCGTGACCGCAGAAGGCAGTGCCGATACCGGCGAAGGCTCCGGCCGCGTCGAGATGGTGATCCAGCCCCGCAGCACTGACAGACGCACTGATTAAAACAGGAATCCGATGGCAGTTCTGAGAGCCAGTAATCTGGCAAAGAGTTACAAGCATAAAAAGGTGGTGATCGACGTATCCCTGGAAATCCGCAGCGGAGAGATTGTTGGTCTGCTGGGCCCCAATGGCGCCGGTAAAACCACCTGCTTCTATATGATTGTTGGGCTGGTTCCCGCCGACCGCGGCCGCATCACCATCGACAGTCGCGACATTACCCCCCTGCCCATGCATGGCCGGGCACGCCAGGGTATCGGCTACCTGCCTCAGGAAGCCTCGGTATTCCGCAAGCTGTCGGTGGGCGACAACATCATGGCAATTCTGGAAACCCGCAAGAGCCTGGGCAAGGCGGAGCGGGAAAAGAAGCTGGGAGAGTTACTCGAAGAATTCCACATCACCCACATTCGCGACAGCCTGGGGATGGCTCTGTCCGGCGGCGAAAGACGACGGGTGGAGATCGCCAGGGCCCTGGCGATGGAACCTGCGTTCATCCTTCTGGATGAGCCGTTTGCCGGGGTTGACCCCATTTCCGTGAGCGACATCAAGCACATCATTCGCCACCTCCGGGACAAGGGGATTGGCGTGTTGATCACCGATCACAACGTGCGTGAGACCCTCGACATCTGCGAGAATGCCTACATAGTCTCCGGCGGCCACATCATTGCCTCCGGCAATGCCGAGGCTATTCTGGCCAATCAGCAGGTGAAGGAAGTGTATCTGGGCGACGAATTCCGGCTATGAAAACAGGGGGCAGATGGAACCCCCATGATTGTTTTGATGATCTGTAGCAAGTAAACTCGGCAAAGAACTTGCTAGGCTAAAATCAAACCTCAGCAAGTTGCCGGCATATATAGACTTTTTCGCTATCGACTTTTCGCTATCAAAGAAACCAAGCGCTGATGAGTGACGGATCCTGAACCATGGTGATGAAAGCCTCCTTACAGTTAAAGCTGGGTCAGAGCCTGACCATGACGCCCCAGCTGCAACAGGCGATCCGGCTTCTACAGCTCTCCACCCTCGACCTCCAGCAGGAAATCCAGCAGGCACTGGAATCCAACCCTCTGCTGGAGACCTCTGAGGACGATGACCTACCGGATGCAGGCACCGAAAACGAGGAGCGTGAGGCCAACGCTACCGAGTCCGCCGCTGAAACCGCGCCGGAACCCTCCAGTGACTGGGATGAATCCGAGAACGGTCCGGACTGGTCCTCGGAAAACGAGATCCCGGACAATATTCCCGATGACCTTCCGGTCGATACCGCCTGGGATGATATTTACCAGTCTGCGCCAGCGCCGGCCGCCCGGAACGACGACGAAAACGACCACGACTTCGAAACCCGCAACTCCCCCACCGAGACGCTCCAGGATCACCTGGAATGGCAACTGAACCTGACGCCCATGAGCGAACGCGATCAGGCCATTGCCCATGCGCTGATGGATGCGGTGGACGAGCGCGGCTACCTCACCAGCCCCCTGGAAGAGATCCACGCCGGGCTGCAGGACGACAACGACGAAGACCCGCTGGAGCTGGACGAAGTGGAAGCGGTCCTTCACCGGCTCCAGCATTTTGATCCGCCCGGAGTGTTTGCCCGGGACCTGCAGGAATGCCTGCTGATCCAGCTCAATCAGCTGCCACCGGATACCCCGTGGCTGGCCCAGGCCCGGCTGGTGATTACCCACTACATCAATCTGCTGGGCAACCGTGATTACGCCCAGTTGCTGCGCCGGAGCCGCCTGAAAGAAGACCAGCTGCGGGATGTGCTGGCCCTGATTACCGGCCTGAACCCCCGGCCGGGCGACGTGATTGACCGGGCCGAACCGGACTACGTTATTCCGGATGTCATTGTCCGCAAACACAACGGCCGCTGGCGGGTGGAGCTGAATCCGGAAATTGCCCCGCGCATCCGGGTCAATGCCAGCTATGCTTCACTAATAAAGCGTGCGGACAGCAGTGCCGACAACACCTACCTGCGGGATCAGCTGCAGGAGGCGAAGTGGTTTATCAAGAGCCTGCAGAGCCGTAACGAGACCCTGCTGAAAGTGGCAACACGGATTGTCGAGCACCAGCAGGGATTCCTGGATCACGGCGAAGAGGCCATGAAGCCACTGATCCTCTCGGACATTGCCCAGGCGGTGGAGATGCATGAATCGACGATTTCCCGGGTGACCACCCAGAAATACATGCACACGCCCCGGGGTATCTTCGAGCTGAAATATTTCTTCTCCAGCCATGTCAGTACCGACGAGGGCGGAGAATGTTCCTCCACGGCCATCCGCGCCATGATCAAAAAGCTGATTGCCGCGGAAACGCCCAAAAAGCCGTTGAGCGACAGTAAAATTGCAGCCATGCTAGGGGAACAGGGCATCAAGGTTGCGCGACGCACCGTTGCCAAGTACCGGGAGGCCATGCACATTCCGCCGTCCAACGAGCGCAAGCGGCTGGTCTGAATACCCCGGCGCGGGCAGCAACACCTAATTCGCCGGCGCAAAGTGCGCCAGCACCCAGACCGGCTCCCGGGAGCCGGCATGATGACAACAGGAGACGCCTATGCAACTCAATATTTCAGGCCATCACGTAGAACTGACTCCCGCACTGAAGGATTATGTTTCAGAGAAGTTCGAGAAGCTCGAGCGTCACTTTGACCACATCAGTAACTGCCAGGTGACCCTGGAAGTGGAAAAGGTGCGCCAGATTGCGGAAGCCACGTTGCACGTGGTTGGTGGTGAGATTCACGCAAAGGCAGAGAATGACGACATGTACGCAGCCATCGATGCCCTGATCGACAAGCTGGACAGACAGATTCTCAAGCACAAGGAAAAGAATGTAGACCGGATGCACGGAAACGGCGCTCGCTAACTGCCTGTTTTCATGCGAGTCATCTAATCGAGCTGCGACACGACCGACGTGCCGCAGCCTTTTTTTTAACGGAAATGCACTCGATCCATGAGCGACACATCCCTGACCATAGACAACATTCTTGTACCGGAGCTCACCCTCTGCAGGGTGCCTGCGTCCAGCAAGAAACGGGCCCTGGAGTTTATTGCCGAGCAGATAAACCATCAGGACAACACGCTCAGCGAGACCCAGTTATTCAATAACCTGATCTCACGGGAGCGCCTGGGCAGTACCGGTATTGGCCAGGGTATTGCCATCCCCCACTGTCGGCTGGAAGGGCTGGATCACGTGGTGGGCGTGCTGATGACTCTGGAGGAGGCCGTTGAGTTCGATGCCATCGACAACCAGCCGGTAGACCTTGTGTTTGCTCTGATTGTGCCGAAAGAGGCCACCAGCGAACATCTTGAATTACTCAGCCAGCTGGCCGAGAAGTTCAATGAGCGGTCGTTCTGTGATCGCCTGCGACAATGCGAGGATGCCAGAACCCTGTACGAGCGCATGACCGCCTCAGGCGGATGACAGTCATTGCAGTGGAGGTAATTTGGTCATGAAGCTGATTATCGTCAGTGGCAGATCTGGATCAGGCAAGAGTACGGCGCTCCACGTGTTGGAAGACCTCGGCTTCTATTGCATCGACAATCTTCCCATCGGACTGCTCTTCCCCCTCACCCGGGAAGCGGCGAGCCAGACCAAACCCGGCCGGCTCGGCAAGATGGCCGTAAGCATCGACGCCCGCAACCTGTCCGGTGAGCTGGCGAATTTCGAGGAGATCTACCGACGCCTTCAGGAAACCGGGGTCACGGTTGAGATCATCTTTCTGGATGCCGACGAACAGTCCCTGCTCCAGCGCTTCCACGCCACGCGCAGGAAACACCCCCTGAGCGATGACAAGACCTCCCTCCGGGAGGCTATCACCAGCGAAAAGAAACTTCTCGAGCCACTGTCCAAGCTCTCCGACCTGTATGTGAATACCACCGGCATGTCCATGTACGAACTCCGGGATATGGTGAAGCAGCGGGTGGTTGGCCGGAAAGATCAGGAGCTGGCGCTGTTGTTCCAGTCGTTCGGCTTTAAACACGGCGTGCCCCTGGATTCGGACTATGTCTTCGACGTTCGGTGTTTGCCCAACCCCTACTGGGATACCAGCCTCCGGAAGTACGTCGGCACCGATCAGCCAGTGATCGAATTCCTCGAAAAAGAACCCGCAAGCCGGAAGATGATCGAGGATCTGAAAGCATTTCTGGACACCTGGCTGCCCTCCTTCGCGGACAGCAACCGAAGCTACATGACTATTTCCATCGGCTGCACCGGTGGCCAGCACCGCTCGGTGTATGTCTGCGAGCAGTTGGGCGAGTACTTCCGGCAGCGCTACAACAATGTGCAGGTGCGCCACACCGAACTGCCCCACTTGCAGACCCGGGAAGAGATCTGATCCGCCCATGATTCGCCGCCCGATTACCATCATCAACAAGCTGGGACTGCATGCCCGGGCCACCGCCAAGCTGGTTGCCAAAGCGTCCGAATTTGACAGCAGCGTGCGCATCACCGGTAAGGGCCGGGACGTAGACGCCAAGAACATCATGCAGGTGATGATGCTGGCTGCCAGCAAGGGGACGGATGTTGAGCTCATTGCCGACGGACCGGATGAAGAGCAGGCCATCGAAGCCCTGACAGAGCTGATCAACGACTACTTCGGTGAAGGTGAATAATTCGCTTTCCGTACGGCATTCACCTACAACTCTTTCTCACCGATAGCGGCTAACTCCGCTATAATACGGGCGTTTTCTGACGCCGGGTGATTCATGACCGATATTCTGGAAAAAAGCCAGGCCCGCCAGCGCCTTCGTTCTCTGAGCGAAGCGCTGGACAGTGGCGCACTGAAGCAGGTTGCCCGCATCCTGAACGGTGGCCTGAGCCCCAGTGATATTGCTCACCTGCTGGAATCCTCCCCGCCCCGGCAGCGCGCCCTGCTGTGGAACCTGGTCGACAAGCAGCTGGAAGGGGAAGTCCTCCAGTATCTGAGCGACGATATCCGTGGTTATTTCCTGAGCCAGCTGAATGCCCAGGAACTGGCGGATATCATCGAGGATTTCGAGTCGGACGATTTGGCCGACTTGCTGCAGCAGCTGCCGGACACGGTAATCCAGGAAGTTCTGGATACCATGGACGAGCAGGATCGCCAGCGCGTGGAAGAAGTGCTCTCCTACCCGGAGGACACCGCCGGCGGCCTGATGAACACGGACACCATTACGGTGCGCCCGGACATCAGTATTGACGTTGTGCTACGGTACCTGCGCCGCCACCGCACCCTGCCGCCCATGACCGACAGCCTGATCGTGGTCAGCCGGCGGGATGAGTTCATTGGCATGCTGCCCATTACCAAAATGCTGGTATCCAATCCTGCCTCCACCGTGCGGGAAGTGATGGATACCGACATCGAGCCGATTCCCGTCACTCTCTCCGACACCAAGGTAGCGACATTGTTTGAACGCTACGACCTGATCTCGGCACCGGTGGTGAATGAGGAGGGCCGGTTGCTGGGCCGGATTACCATCGATGACGTGGTGGATGTTATCCGGGAAGACGCGGACCACTCACTGATGAGTATGGCCGGTCTTGATGAGGATGAAGATACCTTTGCGCCCGTCTGGAAAACCACCCGCCGGCGGGCGGTATGGCTCGGGATTAACCTGCTCACCGCGTTAACCGCCTCGGCGGTGATTGGCATGTTCGAGGCGACCATCGCCAAGGTTGTGGCGCTTGCCGTGCTTATGCCCATTGTCGCCAGTATGGGCGGCATTGCCGGTAGCCAGACACTGACCCTGGTGATCCGTGGCATGGCGGTGGGGCAGATCAGCGGTGCCAATGTTGGCTGGCTGCTGAACCGGGAGTTTCTGTCCGGCATACTCAACGGTCTGCTCTGGGCTGCAGTGGTCGCCGGTGCGGCCATGCTCTGGTTCCAGGAGGTACTAATCGGCGTGATCATTGCCGCGGCCCTGGTGATCAATCTGGTAGCCGCTGCGTTGGTGGGCACAGTGCTGCCGCTGTTCCTGAAATCACGCAACATTGATCCTGCCCTGGCCGGCAGCGTGATTCTGACGACTGTCACGGATGTGGTCGGGTTTATGGCCTTTCTTGGCCTCGCTACAATTTTCTATGCCTAGCCGGGTGTCGGATTACGCTGCGCTAATCCGACCTACGGAGGGGCTGAGGGTTTCTATGCCTGGCTGGGTGTCGGATTACGCTGCGCTAATCCGACCTACGGTTGGGTGCTCTTTTTATGTAGGTCGGGTTAGCGAAGCGTAACCCGACAAACAGGTTGAACCTATGAAAGACAATCAAGACAACGACGCGCCGGAATACGACGGCCCCAGCAAATCCCAGCTGAAACGGGAAATGCACGCCCTGCAGGATCTCGGCAAGCGGATGCTGGAGCTGAGTAACGATCAGCTGGACAGCCTGTCGGTCAGCGATACTCTCAGGGCCGCGATTGAGGAGTCCCGGCGCATTCGCCAGAACGAGGCGAAGCGCCGGCACCTGCAGTACATTGGCAAGATTATTCGCCAGGAAGACGACCCCGAGGCCCTGGAAAAAGCCATTGATGCGTTTGATGCCGGCAGTGCCGAACACACCCGCCGACATCATCTGGCCGAACGCTGGCGTGACCGGATGATTGCCGAGGGGGATGCAGTCGTTGGTGAGTTCTTCGGTTACTGCCCCAGTGCCGATATGCAGCACCTGCGCAACCTGGCCCGCAATGCCCGCAAGGACGTCGAAAAACAGAAGAACACCGGCCAGGCCCGGAAACTGTTCCGCTATCTTCGCGAGTGCATCGATGACGCCGAGGCCATGTGAGCCTGGGAATCAGGGATCAGATGAAAAATTCATCTGATCCCACTTTCAGCCTTTAAGCCGACGGTGCTCCCACACCGGCATACGGGTGCGTAAATTGGCCACCTGGTCTGAATCCAGCTCGGCGGTCACCAGGCCCGGGCCCTCCCCCATTTCCGTGACGACCCGACCCCAGGGATCACAGATCAGGCTGTGGCCGTAGGTGCGCCGGCGTTTGCTGTTCTGCCCACCCTGACCGGGGGCCACTATCCACACCTGGTTCTCGATGGCTCGCGCCCGGATCAACGGGTACCAGTGGGCATCACCGGTCTGCCAGGTGAAGGCGCTCGGCAGGCAAATCCAGTCCACCTCCTGCTCTCGCAGTAACCGGAACAGTTCCGGAAAGCGCAGGTCGTAACAGATAGCCAGGCCCAGCCTTCCGGCGGGCGTATCCACGCTGACCACCTGCTCGCCAGGTTCGAAGGTGTCCGATTCCCGGTACTGGCCGTGGGCATCTTCCACCATTGCATCAAACAGATGGATCTTGTCGTAACGGGCGACTTCCCGGCCCTGGTCGTCAAACACCAGGCAGGTTGCCCGGACCCGGTCCGGGATCTCTGAACCATCCGGTCTTTCCGCCACAGGCATTGATCCGCCGACAATCCAGATCCCCAGCTTGCGGGCCTGCTCCGCCAGAAACCTTCGGATAACGGGTTCCGGACCGGCTTCCTGGCGCCCACAATCGATCATCTGGCGTGTTGCCAGAACGGCAAAGTTCTCGGGCAACACCGCCACCGCGGCGCCCTGACCGGCGGCCTCCGCCAGCAGTCGCCCGGCCTCGGCCAGGTTGGCCTCGATATCATGACTGCTGACCATCTGGATGGCTGCAACCCGATTGGAAACCCGCTCACTCATGACTGCCTCCGCTGTTGCCGAAAAGAAAAATCACTCACCGGTATCGAATACCCGTTGCAGGTCCACTTCCGGCTCATTCCATGTACCGGTAACGCTGTAGGTTGCGCTGGTGAGTTTACTCAGAGGATCGCCCAGGATCTTGTCCAGCACAAACAGGGCGCCACCTATCGGCGCGCCCGCTCCCATCAGCAACGCCGCCAGAGGCAGATTCTGGGTCAGGGGCAAAACAACTACAAGCCTCATGTCCAGCTCCTCGCTGGCCATATCCGTGCTGCCACTGAGCTTGAAAGCGCCGGACGGGCCCACTACCTGAAGCTCCGGGTCCATCGTAAGCAGGCCATTGATTATCTGGGCCTTTCCCGAAATTGCGTCGAACGCCACGCCGCGCTCATACAAGTCGGAGAAATCAAGCTGGAGCCGACGCCACAGAGTGTCCGAGTTCAGCAGGTTGAAGACTCTGAACAACTGGGCAGTATTGTTACGTTCAAGAATCACGCCCTCGTCGAGCCTCAGGCTGACGGAGCCATTGAGCTCCGCTACCGAGAACTCATCCGGTCTGCCCGGCCAGTCCAGATCCAGTTCAATATTGGTGGCTTCGTTGGCAACCGGTATCTCGGTGTCGAATAGCTCATTCAGATCCGCCAGGGCACCACCGGTTATGGAACCCCGGAACCGGCTTGCCTCCCTCTCGTCAATGATACTCCAGGTCATGTTACCCGTGAGCGTGAGGGAATTGAGCCGTCCCTCGATGTTATTCACGTTCAACCGGTATGGCTCGGGGCGCAGCCGGAAAGCCCAGCTACCCAAAGAGTCCGTATCGAGTTGGAGATCGGCAATGGTCACGTCAATGTCGGGCCAGCTGCCCATCTCCAGTGCCCGGAACGCCTCCAATTGCTCTTTCAGGGTAAGCAGATCCGGGGAATCCGCAGCAGCTCCGTCACTGCGCAGGAGTCGAAGCAGCTCCAGATCCACCAACAGGGTCTCACTACCATCGGGGATCACCACCCGCCCCCTGGCTCGTCTTGATTCGGTGGCAACAACCCAGCGATCCCCCAGATCCAGAGCATTGATATCAATATCCGTCAGTCTCTGGCTCCCGATGTTGAGGTGGCCGAAGCGAAGATCAAACCCCGTCTCCTTCCACACCAAGTCAAACGCCAGCCGGTTTTCCCATTCCCCGGTGATGCCCATCCCTCCGGCCACGGATGGATTAATGACCAGACTCAGGGGGGCCGCTTCGCCGGCGGGTTTTGACAGGGGTTCCGGCCAGTCAACGGCCAGACCCTCAAGCCCGGAGCGCACCCGGATGCCGGAGGCGGAATCGGCCCCGACGTCCAGGTCGGCGGTGTAGGACACAGTGCCACGAAGGCCGTAACCGGCGTTCTCCGAGAGCCCCGCGCGGGCAAAAACTCCCGGCACCGAAAGCTCCCCGGACTGGCGAATGCGGAGCGAATTGCCTGATTTCGCCCGACTGAACCCTATGTTGACCGGCTCTCCGAAGAACGTCGCTGCCAGGGGGCCGCCGGAAAACCCGTTTTCGCTGTGGTAGGTCAGGTCACCCCGGATACCCTTCCAGGCCAGGCCGGCCGAGGGATAGGCCACGGAACCGTCATCCACGGCAATGGTGGCCTCAACCACCGGCGGCTGTTCCGAGCCAAGCGGCAGATCAATGCCCAGATCAAGCTGGTACTGGCCTTCGTACTGCAGTTTTCGGGCTTCCGAGCCGGCCATTTTCCCCAACGGGCTGTTTTCCATCCAGTAGCCGACCGAATCCCCGGGCACCATGGCTGATACATCCACTCTCACACTCGGGCCGTTATCACCGGGGATGACCCGGACCGTGCCCGGATTCAGGTTCAGGCCCCCGGTTTCGCCCCCCCGGAGCTGCACCAGGGTGTTACCGTTATGAACCTCTACCCTGCCCCTGGCGGAACTGACCTCGGGCCAGTCCTCGGCATAACGGACAGTGGCCTGATCAAACTCGTAGAACATGGAGGAGACAAACGAGCCCCTGGGCGCATCCGAGCCTATCTGGCCGTGACCATAGTAGGTTCCGGCGCTGATGTCGGCCTCGATAATCGCCGTGGTGAGCCAGTCATAAAGTCCGGGGTCGACCGCCATCACCGGCACGAAATCCTCAAGCATCGCCGCAGTGCCGTTTTTCAGCGACACCCGGAGCCCCAGATTGTCTTCGCCCTCGCGATCCAGTTTCAGATCAAACGCACCCTCGAGTTCCGTGCTTTCGTTGTAGACCATCCGGACAGAATCCGAGAAAACCCGGGTGACGGGGCCATCCAGCTGCCAGGCCACCAATCCCTCAACAACTGGAAAGGCCCAGGCATTGGCAAACAGCTGGGGAAAGCCGAGGCTGACGGGCGTTTCCCCGGCGGCCACCTGTACGTAACCATTATTGCGGTCCAGAAAGAGGGTGCCATTCACCGAGGCGAGCCCGGGTGCTCCGCCATATGCCCGGACACTGACATCCCGCAGCTGGCCCGAGAGCTGGAAATCCTCCGGCGCCTGATCGGGAAGGTACAGCTCGAGCCGGTCCAGGAAGCCCGCCGGCCGGTAATTCCGAAGTGCTCTCAGGGCCCGTTCCGGCAGGATCGGAAGCCGTGCGGCAAGGCGGCGGGTGGGTGCCAGTGGCAGCGCATCCGCGACAATCGACATTCCGTCCTTCGAAGGTGAAAGCCGAAGACTGAATGGCGAGACAACGTCACCATTCCAGGTCCACTGAAGCTGCTTGAGATGCCACTCTCCGAGGGGCAGCGAATTCAGGCCACCCTCCCCCTGCCCCTGCCCGGTCATGACGCCGTCATGGCGGCGCCAACCAAACCGGGCCTGTATGTTTTCCAGCGGCGCCAGGGATGCCCGCCCCACGCCGAGCTGAAGGTACGGGGTACGGACAGTTCCGGTTACCTGCTGCAGAGCGCCATCACGGAAGGTCAGCCAGGCCTCCCCACCGAGGTCAAAGCCTTCCACCCGAAGCGTCCGCCACTGGTATTCGTCGATCAAGCCGTCGAACAGGCGGCCTGAGTCCACGTCGAGATAGAGCTGGCCGGTGAAATCACCGCGAAAGAAGTGTCGCCCCACCAGGGCAAAACTGGCCAGTTGCTGGGTCGTCCCGGATTGCATGGCACGTCCGGAGGCATGAAACAGCCCGCGGCGATAGACCAGATCCAGCTGCGGAATGTCCAGATGGCGAAGATTGCCCTGGCTGTCCCGAATACCAAGATCTACCCGGGTAATCTTGACATAGGGATCGGACAGCCAGTTACCGGCGACCTCCAGCCACTCCCGCAGCTGACTGCTGACCGGCTCCGGGATGTCAGCTCCCCTCACGGCTACCTCACCGCTTGGTTTCTGGCGAATGGTCAGTTCAAGGCCATCGGCCTCGAAGTCTTCAAAGACAATTCTCAGGCGCTTGAGGGATTCCAGGGCATCAAACCGGATGTTGAGATACTGCAGGTTTGCAACAACTATTCCCGTTTCCGGGTGGCTGACCCGGATATCGCGGGCGGAAAAGGAAGGGTCAAGCCAGTGCCAGCGGGAGGAAAGACTGCCGATACTGACCTCGTGCCCGAGGCGATCAGACAGTTGACTGGCCAGATCGTCCCGAAAGCTGTCAATATTCTGGGTCAGCTGGCGGCCCAACCCGGCATAAAGCGCGAACAACACCAGCACGACCAGCAGCAGCCACCAGATCAGGCTGGAAACGCGCGCGGCCAGCCGAACCGGAGGGCTCTCTGGCAGGTTCTCCGGCAGCGGCGGCTCATGATCGTTGGCGGACATCCGCGCCCCCTATGCCAGGAACCGGTCGTTTACTCCGGTGTCAGAGTAAAACGACATCGTACTGCTCCTGGCTGTAAAACGGCTCGACCTGAAACCGAATGGTCTTGCTGATGAAGGTTTCCAGATCGGCCACATTGTCCGACTCTTCATCGAGCAGACGGTCGACCACACTCTGTGATGCCATCACCAGATAGCTCTCGGCATCGTAGGCACGATTGACCCGGAGAATCTCCCGAAAGACTTCGTAGCACACGGTCTCGCTGGTTTTCAGGAAACCCCGGCCGTCACAGATCGGGCACGGCTCACACAGCACCTGGCCAAGGCTCTCGGTGGTGCGCTTGCGGGTCATTTCCACCAGCCCCAGCTCCGATACGCCGGTAATCTTGGTTTTGGCGTGATCCCGCTCCAGCATCTTTTCCAGCATCCGGTGTACCTGGCGCTGGTGCTCGGCATCTTCCATGTCGATAAAATCGATAATGATGATGCCACCAAGATTGCGCAGGCGCAGCTGGCGACTGATGGCCCGGGCGGCTTCAAGGTTGGTCTTGAAGATGGTTTCTTCCAGATTCCTGTGGCCCACAAACGCACCGGTGTTGATATCAATGGTGGTCATGGCCTCGGTCTGATCGATAATCACGTAACCACCGGATTTGAGCTGGACCTTGCGGCTCAGGGCCTTCTGAATCTCGTCTTCCACCGAATAGAGATCGAATATTGGCCGCTCGCCCGGGTAATACTCGACCTTGTCGGCAAACTCCGATACGAACTCCTGCACAAACTCCATGACCCGCTGATGGCTCTCGCGGCTGTCGATGCGAACCTTCTCGGTCTGGGGCCGGATCAGGTCCCGGATGGTACGAATGAACAGGGGCAGGTCCTGATAAACCACCGTCGGTGCCTGAACCTTTGAAATCCTCTCATGAATGGACTGGCTCAGGCGGTGCAGATAGGTCATGTCGCCGATCAGATCTTCCGGTGAGGCCGCCTCTGCGGCGGTCCGGATGATGTAGCCCCCCTGAACGTCCGGCTCTTCCTTTGCCGCTTCCTCAACCAGCGTTTTCAGCCGGGCCCGCTCGTTATCATCCTCGATCCGTTGGGAGATCCCCACATGACTGACGCCCGGCATGAACACCAGGTAGCGGGAGGGGATGGAAAGCTGGGTCGTTAGCCTGGCCCCTTTGGTGCCGATGGGGTCTTTGGTGACCTGGACGACAAGGGACTGGCCTTCACGCAGCAGAGTCCGGATGTCAGGCACGGTTTTCGGGGTATCGGCCGGACCATCGCCATTGGACTGGCTCGGAACCACATCGGAAGCGTGAATAAACGCCGCCCGCTCCAGACCAATATCGACGAACGCAGCTTCCATACCCGGCAGTACCCGAACGACCTTGCCCTTATAGATATTCCCGACAATGCCTTTTCTGCTGGTGCGCTCAATATAGGCTTCCTGCAGCATGCCGTTCTCGACCAGAGCCACGCGGGTTTCCACGGGGGTGACGTTGATCAGGATCTCTTCACTCATGATGTTTGGCTCTCCAGACTGCGCGGCCAGTTCTTCCAGACCGGGTAACCGGCATCTGCCAGTAATGCTGCTGTCTCCTGCAGCGGCAGACCAACCACGGAACTGTAGCTGCCCCGAAGTTCTTTGACAAAAATACCACCAAGCCCCTGAATTCCATAACTTCCGGCCTTGTCCATTGGTTCTCCGCTGGCGACATAGGCCTCGATTTCATCAGCAGACAGGCTCCGGAACCGGACCTCTGTGACCACCAGACGGGAGTGACACTGGCCGTTACAGACCAGGGCAACAGCGGTCATCACCTGATGGGTCGCGCCGGAGAGCCTGTGCAGGGTCGCTATGGCCTCGGCGGTGTCGCAAGGTTTACCAAGGACGACCCCGTCAAGGACCACGGAAGTGTCGGAGCCCAGGACCAGGCATTCCGCAGAGGCATCTGCTACCGCCAGCGCCTTCTCCCGGGCCAGACGCTCTACGTAGTGTTCCGGTGTTTCTCCCGGCGCTGGCGTCTCATCAATATCCGCCGGACGCACAGAAAACTTCAGGCCGATTTGCTGCAACAGCTCCGCCCGGCGTGGCGAAGCCGAGGCGAGAATGATTGATGACATGGCTAACCCAGTTTGCGGTTAATGTTGTCCAGCAGAACACAGAATACCGGCCACACCAGGGCGCTGGTCAGGGCCGGCCAGAGATAGCTGAATCCGGCGTCTTCGGCGCCCAGCAACTGTTTTACAAAGTGCACCAGCATCTGGTTGATTCCCAGCAGCAGAAAAACCATCAGGCACTGCTGAGGCATCGGATACATACGCAGACGCTGGTGAATGGTAAGCACCAGGAAGGCAATCAGCGCCATGGCCATGGCGTTCACGCCAAGCGGAGTGGCCTCCAGCACATCCAGCAGCAGGCCGAGACACCAAGCCAACAGGATGCCGAACTGGGCCGGTGCCCGGAAGGTCCAGTAGAAAACCACCAGCCCAAGCCACTCGGGACGGAATTCGAACCAGCCAACCGGAAACAGGGAAATACTGAATACCAGGCCAAAGATCACGGACAGTACGAAAACCGGATAACTGATTACCGACAGCATCAGTCCTGCCCTCCCTGCACTACATCCGAATCGCCATCGGCGACCGTCTCGGCTTCGGTAGCCTCAGCATCGCCCGGCGATGAGCCTTCCGGCGGAAACACCACCAGTACCAGGCGGCTCTGATTGAGTTGGGCCTTTGGTGTTGCCTCGATGGAGACAAACGGCTCCCCCGGTTCTTTGGTAATGCGGCTGACCTCTGCCACCGGGTACCCCCTGGGGAAGCGGCCTCCGAGGCCGGAACTGACCAGAAGATCGCCTTCCCGGATGTCTGCGGTGTCCGGCACATGAACCAGGTCCAGGGTATCGGTGTCGCCGGTGCCCAGCAGTATCGCCCGCAACCCGTTGCGGACCACCTCCACCGGCACGGCATGGCTGCTGTCAGACACCAACAGTACCCGGGATGTCAGCTGACTGCTCTGGACGACCTGCCCCATCAGCCCGTGAGCGTCCAGAATCGCCTGGCCCGGCTCCACGCCATCACGTCGACCTTTGTTGATAATGATCTCGTGGGAGAAAGGATCCGGGGAGACACCAACCACTTCGCCGACAATGACCCGGTCATCCAGTACCTCGGAGGAGTTCATCAGTCGACGCAGTTCGTTGTTTTCGGAGGCAAGGGCGGCGTATTTCAGGGCGCGGCGTTCGAGAATCAGCAAACGGGCCCGAAGATCCTCGTTTTCCTGCTGCAGGTCTTTCTTGTTTTCAAACAGACCCGCGACCCAGTCGGTAAATTCGTAGGGGGCGTTCCCGAGCCAGTACACCGGTGCCAGCCCTGTGGCTATGGTGCTGCGCACGGTTGAGAGCTTGTCGAAACGCGCATCGGCAACCACCAGGGCTGCCGATACGAGAACAACAATAAGGAGTCTGAAGCCGGGAACAGGCCCCTGGACGAAGATGGTTTTAATGGCGAGCCCTCCCCACAGGATTATCCCTCCTGGGAGAACATTCCGATGCCACCCCGATCAATCACTTCCAGCGCCTTGCCACCACCACGGGCGACACAGGTCAGCGGATCTTCAGCGATGATGACCGGCAGGCCGGTTTCTTCGCTGATCAGTTTATCCAGCCCGCGCAACAGCGCTCCGCCCCCGGTCAGTACGATACCGCGCTCGGCGATATCGGAGGCCAGTTCCGGCGGCGACTGTTCCAGGGCACTTTTCACGGTCTGGACGATCTGCGCCAGGGATTCCTGCAGCGCGTCGAGAATTTCTTCGCTGTTCAGGGTGAATGCCCGGGGCACACCCTCGGCCAGGTTGCGGCCGCGAACATCGATCTCGCGGATGTCGAGGCCTTCGTAGGCGCAGCCGATTTCGTGTTTGATACGCTCGGCGGTAGAGTCGCCGATCAGGCTGCCGTAGTTGCGGCGCACGTAGGTTACGATGGCTTCGTCGAATTTGTCACCGCCGACCCGAACAGACTCGGCGTAGACGATGCCGTTCAGGGAGATGATGGCGATCTCGGTGGTACCGCCGCCGATGTCGACGATCATGGAGCCGCTGGCTTCTTCGACCGGCAGACCGGCACCGATGGCGGCAGCCATGGGTTCTTCAATCAGGAATACTTCCCGGGCACCGGCACCGAGGGCGGATTCGCGAATGGCCTTGCGCTCTACCTGGGTGGACTTGCTGGGGACACACACCAGCACTCTCGGACTCGGGGTAATGAAGCTGTTCTCATGCACTTTATGGATAAAGTGCTGGAGCATTTTTTCGGTGACCACGAAGTCTGCAATCACGCCGTCTTTCATCGGGCGGATGGCGGTAATGTTACCCGGTGTGCGGCCGAGCATGCGTTTGGCTTCGGCGCCGACGGCAGCGACCATTTTCTGGGAACCACTCGTACGAATGGCCACGACGGAGGGCTCGTTCAGAACGATTCCGCGCTCACGCACATAGATAAGGGTGTTGGCGGTGCCCAGGTCGATGGACAGGTCGCTTGAGAATAAGCCTCGGAGTCTTTTTATCAACATTCGTGTAGTTTCAACCTGAGAGTTGCAGTCGCAGAGAAAAGATGCGGCAACTTTAGCAGTGAGCACCCCTGCAGGCAAGGCGCGAACGGGCCTCGCGCCTTACGGTTCACACATTTGCCTTATGGGCTGGGGCCTCCCGCGATTGTTCGAATCTGTTACCATAGCGCCCTTATATTTGATTTGGGTGCAGGGGCGGTTGGAAAAGGCTGTCCAAAACACGCTACAAGCACATCCATGTGCGCTTGTTTCGGGCCGTCCATGGCCCTCAACAGTTTTGGACAGCCTTTTCCAACCACCCCCGGGCCCTGTGCAACTTCCGGCTTCTTTTAATTATTACCGGCTTTAATTACCGACATTTCATTTATCTGGGAGGCAATGCGTGACCATTTCCCGTGAGGACATTGAGAAAGTCGCTGTGCTCGCCCGCATTCGTGTGGATGACGAGCAGGTTTCGGCTCTGGAGAAGGATCTGGGCAATATCCTGGATCTGGTGGATCAGCTGGGTGCGGCGGATACCGATTCGGTGGAGCCTATGGCCCACCCCCTGAATGCAGTGCAGCGTCTGCGGGCCGATGAGGTCACCGAGACCAATCAGCGGGAGGCGTTCCAGGCGATTGCGCCGGCTACCGAGAACGGGCTTTATCTGGTTCCCAGAGTTATTGAATAAGCAATCGAGTGAATGAGCTATTGAGTGATCTGACGAACAGCGATTTCAGGATTCATCATGCATAACAAATCCGTAGCAGAGCTTTCCCGGGAACTGGAGAGCGGCCAGGTTTCCAGTGTGGAGCTGACCCAGGAGTTCCTCGACCGCATCAAGCGGGAAGATTCGAAGTACAACAGCTTTATTACCGTGACCGAAGAGCAGGCCCTGGCCGATGCCCGGGTGGCGGATGAGCAGCGGGCGGCGGGGAATGCGACGCCCTGGACGGGAGTTCCGTTCGCGCACAAGGACATTTTCTGTACCAACGGCGTTCGTACCACCTGCGGTTCGAAAATGCTGGAGAACTTTGTTCCGCCCTACGACGCGACCGTTACGGCGAATTTCCGCCAGGCGGGTGCGGTGTGTCTGGGCAAGACCAACATGGACGAGTTCGCCATGGGGTCGTCTACTGAGTCCAGCTATTTTGGCGCGACCACCAATCCCTGGGGTCTGAGCCAGGGCGACAAGCGGGTTCCGGGCGGCTCGTCCGGCGGTTCTGCGGCGGCGGTTGCAGCTCGGCTGGTGCCGGCGGCGACGGCCACGGACACTGGCGGTTCCATTCGTCAGCCGGCGGCGTTGTGTGGCGTGACCGGGCTGAAGCCCACCTATGGCCGGGTTTCGCGGTACGGGATGATTGCCTTTGCCTCCAGTCTCGACCAGGGCGGCACCATGGCTCGCACGGCAGAAGACAATGCGCTGATGCTGAATGTGATGGCGGGGTTTGATCCCAGGGATTCGACATCCATTGACCGTGAGGTTCCGGACTACACGGCCACACTGAACGAGCCGTTAAAAGGCCTGAAGATCGGCCTGCCGAAGGAGTATTTCAGCGACCAGCTCAGCTCGGCGATGGAGCAGCAGGTTCGTAACGCGGTAAAGGAATACGAGAAACTGGGAGCCACCGTAAAAGAGGTGTCGCTGCCAAACGCGAAGCTGGCGATTGCGGCTTATTACGTGATTGCGCCGGCAGAAGCCTCAGCCAACCTGTCCCGCTTTGACGGGGTCCGTTATGGCTACCGCTGTGAAGATCCCAGGGACCTGATGGATCTGTACACCCGCTCACGTGCCGAAGGTTTTGGGGCCGAAGTGAAACGTCGGATTCTGGTGGGCACCTACGCCCTCTCGGCCGGCTATTTCGATGCCTATTACCTCAAGGCCCAGAAGGTTCGCCGGCTGATCCAGCAGGATTTCATCAATGCCTTCAAGGAAGTGGACGTGCTGATGAGCCCGACAACTCCTTCACCGGCCTTTATCCAGGGCGAGAAGACCAGCGATCCGGTGACCATGTACCTGGAAGACGTGTTCACCATCGCCATAAACCTGGCAGGCCTTCCGGCCATGTCGGTGCCGGCGGGCTTTGTGGACGGTCTGCCAGTGGGATTGCAGATTATCGGGGATTACTTTTCCGAAGCGCGGCTGTTGAACGCCGCCCATCAATTCCAGCAGGTGACCGACTGGCACCAGCGTGAACCGCAATAAGCCCGGGACAGGAGAACGAGTATGCAGTGGGACATTGTGATCGGGCTGGAAATTCATGTTCAGCTCGCCACCAAGACCAAGATTTTTTCCGGCTCCAGCACCGCTTACGGCGCCGAGCCCAACACCCAGGCCAATGCCGTTGACCTGGCCATGCCCGGCACCCTGCCGGTGCCCAACGAGCAGGCCTTCCGCTATGCGGTGATGTTCGGCCTGGCAGTGAATGCCGAGATTGAGCGTCGTTCGGTGTTTGAGCGGAAGAACTACTTCTACCCGGACCTGCCCAAGGGCTACCAGACCACCCAGCTGGAGCGCCCGATTGTCGGCCCCGGCTATGTGGACATTGATCTGGCCAATGGTGAAACCAAGCGCATTCGCATTCACCACGGCCACCTGGAAGAAGATGCCGGTAAATCCCTGCATGAGGATTTTCACGGCATGACCGGCGTCGATCTTAACCGGGCCGGCACGCCGCTGATTGAGGTGGTGACCGAACCGGACATGAGCAACGCCCATGAAGCAGTCGCCTTTGCCAGGAAGCTGCATGGCATCGTCACTTCACTGGGCATCTGCGATGGCGATATGTCCCAGGGCTCCATGCGCTTTGATGTGAACATTTCACTCAAGCCGAAAGGCTCGGACACCCTGGGCACCCGAACCGAAACCAAGAACCTGAACTCCTTCCGCTTCATGGAGCAGGCCATTGCCCACGAAGTCGAGCGACAGATGGACATTCTGGAGGACGGCGGCCGCATCGTGCAGGAAACCCGCCTGTACAACGGCGACCGCGACGAATCCCGCTCCATGCGCACCAAGGAAGAGGCCAACGACTACCGCTACTTCCCCTGCCCAGACCTGCTGCCGGTGGAAATCGATGACTCGTTCATCGAAGAGGCCCGCAACAGCCTCCCCGAGCTGCCGGACGCCCGCAAAGCGCGCTTCAAGGAGCAGTATGGCCTGAACGACTACGACGCAAGCCTGCTCAGTGGCGATTCAAAACTGGCCGCTTTCTTCGAAGAAGCCGCCAGCCACTGCGAAGACGCCAAGCTGGTGGCCAACTGGATCCAGGGAGAATTCTCCGCGCGCCTGAAGGCGGAGGAGAAAGCCGTTACCGATGCCCCCATTACCGGCGCCCAGCTGGGGAACCTGGTGGTTCGGATTGCCGACAACACGATTTCCTCGGCCGGTGCCAAAAACGTCTTTGACGCGCTCTGGACAGGAGAGGATGGCAACGTCGATGCGATCATCGAGGCCAGGGGTCTGAAGCAGGTGTCTGACACCGGCGAATTGGAGAAAATGGTGGACGAAGTTCTGGCCGGTATGCCGGACCAGGTTGCCCAGTACCAGAATGAAGAAGACCCTAAGAAGCGCAAGAAGATGCTTGGTGGCTTCATGGGCCCGCTGATGAAAGCTTCTAAAGGCCAGGGGAATCCCAAGCTGTTCAACGAAATTCTTGTTCGCAAGCTTGGGGGATAAGGCAGCCGTCTTGGGTCGGGACTTATTGTTTCGGCCCTAGCCTTTTTGGCTCGGGGCAGCCCTGACAGGTCACTTCTCCCGAAAAACGCTACGAGCACATCCATGTGCGCTTGGCTGTGGCCATCCATGGCCACAGACATTTTCGGGAGAAGTGACCTGCCAGGGCGTGATACCCCGCGGGAAACGCCGGCAAGAACACACCGTAGGTCGGATTAGCGAAGCGTAATCCGACATCTTTGAACGGCCGACTCCTTTGTCGGATTACGGCTGCACCTAATCCGACCTACTGGTCTGGCGTTTTCTTGGATTGGGCCGCGCTCATTGGAGAAGCTTGTTGCCTATCCCCGATAGTTTTGAGGCTTTGGCGGGGGGAGCTTCCCAAAAATGTTGGCGGCCAAGGATGGCCGACGCCAAGCGCACATGGGCGGAGCAAACGCTTTAGAAGCGAAGCTTCGCGTGCCGCGGAGCGACAGCAATCTACGATTGCTGGCTGGACCCGCTTGCGGGTGCTCGTAGCGGTTTTTGGGAAGCTCCTCCCGCCAAAGCCCTCCACCAAACTCAGAAGGCTAGGAACCCAAGCTAAACGACATCAAACGAGCCGAGCCCAAAGATCGTGCTCATCAGCATGCTCAATAACCGCCTGAACAATCTCACCAGGCACAAGGTCGGTTTCATCATTGAGGTAAACCATGCCGTCGATCTCCGGCGCATCGGCCTTTGAGCGACCAATCGCACCTTCCTCATCGACCTCGTCAATCAGCACATCGATAGTCTGGCCGATCTTGGCCTGCAGGCGAGCCGCTGAAATCTCGGCCTGTTTTTCCATGAAGCGCGCCAGACGTTCTTCTTTGACTTCCTCGGGAACCGCACCTTCCAGTTCGTTGGCCCTGGCGCCTTCCACCGGGCTGTACTTGAACGCGCCTACGCGGTCCAGCTGGGCTTCGTCGAGCCAGTCCAGCAGGTATTGGAAGTCTTCCTCGGTTTCACCGGGGAAACCGACGATGAAGGTGGAGCGAATGGTCAGCTCTGGGCAGATTTCCCGCCACTTGCGGATGCGCTCCAGGGTTTTGCTGTCGTGGGCTGGGCGCTTCATGGCCTTGAGCACTTTCGGGCTGGCGTGCTGGAACGGGATGTCCAGGTAGGGGAGGATCTTGCCTTCGGCCATCAGGGGAATGATGTCATCCACATGCGGATACGGGTAAACGTAGTGCAGGCGCACCCACACGCCCATTTCGCCGAGTGCTTCGCACAGCGACTGCATCTTGGTCTTGAGCGGCCGCCCCTGCCAGAAGCCGGTCCGGTATTTGGTGTCAACGCCGTAGGCCGAGGTGTCCTGGGAGATCACCAGCAACTCCTTTACGCCGGCGTCGACCAGGCGCTGGGCTTCATCCATCACATCGCCGATGGGCCGACTGACCAGATCACCGCGCATCGAGGGGATGATGCAGAAGGTGCAGCGG
>Ga0208301_1000047_pt1 | contig 55657 bp, 45 predicted proteins | sample 25BtaG_FD_184100 | JGI IMG/M metagenome (GOLD analysis project Ga0208301, IMG submission 184100) | Marine viral communities from Cariaco Basin, Caribbean Sea - 25B_WHOI_OMZ_CsCl (SPAdes) (version 2) | ecosystem: Environmental > Aquatic > Marine > Oceanic | place: Caribbean Sea: Cariaco Basin...
TCAGTAAGCTGACCCGCCACCTGGCCCGGTACCACGAGTACCCGCGCCGGGCCCGGCGATTGGGACAGGAGGGCACGCCGGTGGTCATCTTCGAATTCGACCGTAACGGACGCCTGCTCGATACCCGCTTGCGGGATTCATCGTCCCACGACTTACTGGACCGCGCAGCCCTTAAGCTGCTGCGGGATGCCAGTCCACTGCCGGAGGTTCCTGACAATATGAAGGGCCAGAGCTTTACCTATGCCCTGCCGGTGGGGTACAAGTTGCGGTAAAACCCAGGCCGCAGTTTCCGATCGATGACCTCCAACCTGCAAACCTGCCGGGCTATTGCCCGGCTGATGTGTACCACCACCGAGCAGGTGCTGTGGGATCACTACCGCCATCAGTTACACCCGAAGGCCGACCTTGCCTGCCGTGCCGGTTCCGGCCGGGCCACCTACCATCGATTTGATCACCGTGACAGGTGCCACCAGATCACCTATGGGGTACGCATGGTGGCCGCCAAGCAGGATCCCGTCACCGCTGCCGGCTGGTTGTCGACCCGGGAGATCCGCAGCCGGGGGTATTTCGGTGGCACGGTATCGGTACTGAATCTGCTGGCCCACACCTGTACCCATGAGTTTGCCCACCTGCTCCAGCAGCATGATGGCAAGCGTTACCATGGTTCGGTGCATAACCGTCATTTCTACGAACTGCTGGATCAGCTCAATGACAATGGCATGGCAGAGAGTGTTCGCCGCCACCTGGCACGCTCGGCCCATGAGCTCGGTTTGCCACTGGACAACCAGCCTATGGCCTTTCCCAGCCCTGGTCACCAGGCGCGGCGTTGGCAGCCCGGGGAAGCGGTGCGCTTTGGTGAGGGCGCCGCGGCGCGGGAAGGCATTATTCTGCGGATTAATCGCAAGACCTGTACCGTGGATGGCACCGGGCGCTCGCGGGGGCTTCGGTTTCGGGTGCCTTTTGTGATGCTTTCTGCCGTGGACTGAGGTTGTTTGTGTTCCTTGGGAAATTTTTCTCCCAGACTGCTGGCTGTGGGGGCGTGAGTTGCGCGGGGGGAGGCTTTTGTTCCGGGAAAATTTAAACTCGCTTCGCTCAGACAGATTTTCCCTGCACAAAAGCCTCCCCCCGCACACCTCTTGGGACTTTTTGCTGGACGCCGGTCGCTGGACACTCATTGCCTCGCTTGATTCGCCTGAATTAGACCGGGGCTGACGAAAGCCGGTGCTTTTCGATAGCCGCCTTGAGCTCTGGTGTGCAGGAGCCGCAGTTGGTGCCGCATCGGAGTTTTTCCCCCAGGGCTTCTACCGTTCCGGCGCCCGCTCCTATGGCTGCTGCAATCTGTTTCTCGCCAACACCGAAACAACTGCATACCACGGCACCGATATCTTCCGTTTCCACACTCCGGGCCGATAACAGGCCGCGCCGCTCCTGGCGGGAGAGCTCCCGGCCGTCGAACAGGGACGCCAGCCAGGCGGTGTCCGGTAAGTGGCTGGCGTCCCTGGCGACCAGCAGTACGCCGTCCAGTTGGCCATGCCTGATGCGGGCGGCGCGGAAGGTGCCTGCTGCGCTGTCTTCCAGCACCAGGTCCGGGGCGCCGCCCAGCCAGCGAGTTATGGTCCGGTGCCAGTCTTCCGGCTGTTTGCCTGCCAGGTACCAGGTGTTGCAGTGATGCTGGGGGACCAGGGTGTGGTAGTCCGCCTGCCAGCCCCTTGATGCCTCCCGGTGTCGCAAAAGGCGGGCGTGCCATCGGGCGGAAAGTGACGTCACGGTGACGAGACCGTTTTTGGAGTCCGGCTGGCCGGAGAACGGGTCCGTTACCGGGGTGATCAGGGCGCTGGCAAGCCCCTCGCCGGTGAACTGGTGGCTCCAGTGAATTGGTACAAACACTTCCCCCTGCCGCTGCCCGGGCTCGGCCCGTACCCGGCCGGTGAAGACGCCACCGTTTTCTGCGGTCAGGCTGACCAGGTCTCCTTCCCGGATGCCACGGGCAGAGAGGTCCAGGGGGTGTATGTCCACGAACGGTTCCGGGCGATGCTGGACCAGCCTTGGCGCCCGGCCCGTGCGGGTCATGGTATGCCACTGGTCCCGGATTCGGCCGGTGTTCAGCCGCATTTGCCCGGGGCTCACAACAGCCTGGCCCGATGCAGTTGCCTGAACCGGTATAAAACAGGCGCGGCCGTCCAGCGTGCTGTACCGGCCATCCCCGAACAGGCGCTTACTGCCTTCGGGTTGCCCCGTAGTTATCGGCCATTGGACGGGTGCAAGCTGGTCATAGGCTTCGTCGGCCAAGTCCGCCAGGCCCGACAGGTTGAACCGGCGGATGCCGTCGTTATTCAGGGCCGACAGGCGGGCGTGTTCCCGGAATACCGCGGCGGGCGACGACCATGCAAAGGCTTTCTCATAGCCCAGGCGCCGCCCCACTTCGGCGAGAATCTGCCAGTCCGCACGGGCTTCCCCGGTGGGTGGCCGGAAGGCGCGCTGGCGGGAAATACAACGCTCGGAGTTGGTGACGGTACCGTCTTTCTCGCCCCACCCCCTGGCCGGCAGCAGGATATCCGCCAGGGCCGTAGTGTCGGTGTGACTAACGCAATCGGAAACGATCACCACCGGACATCGGCTCATCGCTTCTCGCACCCGGCGACTTTGCGGCAAACTCACGGCCGGGTTGGTACCCATGATCCACAATACTTTGATCTCGCCCCGGTGGACGGCGTCAAACAGGTCCACGGCCTTGTACCCGGGTGCTTGCGGCAGGCGGTCCGTGCCCCAGAATTCGGCCACGGCTTCGCGGGCGCCCGGTATGTCGTAATCCAGATGGGCCGCCAGGGTGTTTGCCAGGCCGCCTACTTCACGACCACCCATGGCGTTGGGCTGGCCGGTCAGGGAGAGTGGACTGGCTCCGGGTTTGCCTACACGCCCCGTGGCCAGGTGGCAGTTGATGATGGCGTTGCCGTTATCCGTACCCACCACACTCTGGTTGATGCCCTGCGAAAAGGCCGTGACGGTGCGGGGCGTTTCTGTGAACCAACGATAAAAGCTCACAACGTCGTCCACTGGAATATCACAGGCCTCGGCCACGTTCTCTGGTGCAAAGGCCCTGGCCCGGGCCGATACCAGGGTTTCGTCGAAACCGCTGCAATGGGCGTCCACGTAGGCACCATCCACCGCCCCCGCGTCCGCCAGCCAGACCAGCAAACCATTGAACAGCGTGGTATCGGTACCCGGCCGGATGGCCAGGTGCAGGTCTGCCAGCTCTGCGGTAGCTGTGCGGCGGGGGTCAATAACTACCACACGGCGCCCGGGCCGGCCCGCCGCTTTCATTCGCTGGTACAGCACCGGGTGATTCCAGGCAGTATTGCTGCCGGCCAGCACCAGCAAGTCCGCCAGCTCCAGGTCTTCATAGCAACCCGGCACTACATCCTCGCCAAAAGCCCGTTTATGGGCGGCCACCGCCGATGACATGCACAGGCGGGAATTGGTATCGACATGGGGCGTTCCGATAAAACCCTTGGCAAGCTTGTTGGCGACGTAGTAATCCTCGGTCAGTAACTGACCGGACAGGTAGAAGGCCACCGAGCCCGGTCCATGCTGAAACATGGCCTGCCGGATAGCCCCGGTGACCTCATCCAGCGCCCGATCCCAACTGACCCGGCTACCCAGCACGCGGGGATGATGCAGGTTACCTTCAGAGTTCGTGGTTTCGTGCAGGTTGGCCCCCTTCACGCAAAGGCGGCCGCGGTTCGCCGGATGAGCCAGGTCACCGGATACAGGTCGCTGGTCCGCCATAGGATCAGCCTTACCGGGAGCGGCCAACAAGCCACAACCCACGCCGCAGTATGGGCAGGTGGTCCGGAGGGGAATTAAATCGGGAGTATTCACGGTAATAGCACCCATTCCTGTGGTCAGTTAACAGGCAACAAAAAAGCCTGACCGGCACATTCCCCGGAAGGATGCGCCCGTCAGGCTTCATTGCCCGCTGTTACCCTTCCCGGAACCATGACCGAGGAAGAGCCTCTGTATTTTCTGCTAGCAAGATCGGGGCCGGGCGACTACGTGACCCCAAGGTCCCTTTGACCAGCGCCAGGCAGCGCCTCCGGGGTCCACTTTTACCGCAGCTGATTCGCACCCTGCTGGTGCATGGAGCACGAAAATGCACCGTCAGGTTCAGGCACTCCCCGCTCAAAAACCCTTCCAACTCTTTAAACGATTGTTTTTAAATAGTTTTGGAACCTGGCACGTTAGCTGCAGTACCAGATTCAGGAGCGGTCCCCTTATCCTGGGATCACTTCCAGCACATTCAGAGTGATCTGCAGACATTGGCGTCTGCTTCCCGGTAACGGGGGGCAGGCGTTTTTTTTTGCGGTTAACAAAACACCTTCGGGGGTAGAGATGACAAGGAATCACGTACTGGCCATCACCCTGGCCCTGGGCCTGGCGGCGAATACAAACGCGGACATTGGCCCGGCGGAAAAGCCCGACCTGAAACTGGGCTTTATCAAGCTGACGGATATGGCGCCCCTGGCGGTGGCGTGGGAACAAGGCTTCTTCATGGACGAAGGGCTTTTTGTGGAACTGGAAGCCCAGGCCAACTGGAAGGTCCTGCTGGACCGGGTCATCGACGGCCAGCTCGATGGCGCCCACATGCTCGCAGGGCAGCCTCTGGGAGCCAGCATTGGCTACGGCACCCAGGCGGATGTGATTACCGCCTTCAGTATGGACCTGAACGGCAACGGCATTACCGTCTCCAATGACGTCTGGGAGATGGTAAAAGGCAACCTGGACCAGACTGACGACGGTAAGCCGGAACATCCGATCAGCGCCAGCGCCCTGAAACCCGTGGTGGAGCATTACCGGAACCGCGGTGAGCGCTTTCGCATGGGCATGGTGTTTCCGGTATCGACCCACAACTACGAGCTACGCTACTGGCTGGCCGCCGGCGGCCTGAACCCCGGTTACTATGCGCCCCAGCGGGGCGATACCAGCGGCACCCTGCAGGCCGATGTGCACCTGTCCGTTACGCCACCCCCACAGATGCCAGCCACCCTGGAAGCCGGGACAATCCAGGGTTACTGCGTGGGCGAACCCTGGAACCAGCAGGCGGTGTTCAAGGGCATCGGCGTGCCGGTGATTACCGACTACGAGATCTGGCCGAACAATCCGGAAAAGGTCTTCGGCGTGACCCGCCAGTGGGCCGAGGAAAACCCGAACACCCACCTGCGCCTGCTCCGGGCAATGATCCGCGCCGCCCACTGGCTGGATCAGGATAACAATGCCAATCGAGAGGAGGCGGTAAAAATCCTCGCGCGCTCCCAGTACGTGGGGGCCGACGAGGAGGTCATCGCCAATTCCATGACCGGCACCTTCGAGTACGAAAAAGGGGATGTACGAGAAGTGCCGGACTTCAACGTGTTCTTCCGTTACTACGCTACCTACCCCTACCCCTCGGATGCCATCTGGTACCTGACCCAGATGCGCCGCTGGGGCCAGATTGCCGAGGCAAAGCCGGACGACTGGTACATGAAGACTGCCCAGGAGGTCTACCGGGCGGATATCTACAAGGAAGCGGCCCGTTCACTGATCGAGGATGGCACCCTGCCGGCGGACGCCTTTCCGGACCTGGAGGCGGAGAACTTCGAGCGGCCACACCAGGGCGAGCTGATTGATGGCGTTCCTTTCACGCCCCGTGAGCCCAACGCCTATATCAACAGCTTCGACATCGGCCTGAAAGGCGACGACACGCCCTGAAGCCCATCTGAAGACGGAGAACGGCCATGAGCACCCTGAGTGAAACCACGTCATCCACCCTGGTCGGCCGCAGGCTGGCCCGCTTGGCGAGCCTTCCCAGTCCGGGCCAGCTGGCCACCAGGGCACAGCAACTGCTGCTGCCGCTGGTGGGCATTCTGCTGTTCCTGGGGTTCTGGCACCTGGCCGCTCCCCAGGTTCAGACTTCCCTCGGGGCTTTCCCGGGCCCGGTTGCCGTAGCGGAGCAGGCCAGAGCGCTCTGGCAGGAGCACCAGGACCAGCGAGCCCGGGCGGACAAGTTCATCGCCATGCAGGAAGAGCGCAATGCGCGGATTCTGGCGGATAACCCGGAGGCGGAGGTCAGAATCCGTGACTATCCCGGGGCGCCCACCTTTATTGACCAGGTCGGTACCAGCCTGTTGACGGTGCTGGCGGGGTTTCTGCTAGCCACGGTTATCGCGGTGCCCCTGGGGATACTGGTGGGATTGAACCGGTACTTCAACGCGGCAGTGAACCCCCTGATCCAGGTGTTCAAGCCGGTATCGCCCCTGGCCTGGCTGCCGCTGGTGACCATGGTGGTGTCGGCCACCTACGTCAGTGACGACCCGATGTTCGAGAAGTCGTTTCTGACGTCGATGATCACAGTGACCCTCTGCAGTCTCTGGCCGACGCTGATCAATACCAGCGTGGGGGTGGGCGCGGTCAGCCAGGACCTGGTGAACGTGTCGAAGGTGCTGCGGCTGTCGTTCTGGACCCATGTTCGCAAGGTGGTGTTGCCGTCTTCAGTGCCGATGATCTTTACCGGTCTGCGGGTGTCGCTGGGGATTGCCTGGATGGTGCTGATTGCGGCGGAGATGCTGGCGCAGAATCCGGGGCTGGGGAAGTTTGTTTGGGATGAGTTCCAGAATGGGAGTAGCCAGTCCCTGAGCCGGATCATGGTGGCGGTGCTGGCGATTGGTTTCATCGGGTTTTTGCTGGATCGCGGGATGTTGGTGGTGCAGCGGCGGGTGGCGTGGGACCGATAACAAACCCTGGTGAGATTCAGGCTTCGGTGCCGGAGCCCCGGGCAGGTACCTCTTTCCGGGACACGCGGTGAATACATCCCTGTACGCTCGACAAAAACATCCCTGTTTTTGACGGTCCCGGAAAGAGGTACCTGCCCGGGACTCTCCAACTATTGAGGTGACCTTCATGAGCAAAGCACATTTGGAACTGACCGGTGTTCAGATGGCGTTTGATACGCCAGCAGGGCCTTTTATTGCCCTCGATGATTTGAACCTGAAGATTGATAAGGGCGAATTCGTATCCCTGATCGGTCACTCAGGTTGTGGCAAGTCCACCGTGCTGAACATCGTCGCTGGCCTTTTGAAGGCGACCAGGGGCGGTTGTGTGCTGGACGGGCATGAGGTGAATGAGCCGGGGCCGGAGCGGGCGGTGGTGTTTCAGAATCATTCGCTGATGCCCTGGCTGACCGTATACGAGAACGTGGAACTGGCGGTGCAGCAGGTGTTTCGCAAACGTATGAGCAAGCGCGAGCGCAAGGAGTGGATTCTGCACAACCTGGCCCTGGTGCATATGGACCATGCGCTGGACAAGCGGCCCGGGGAGATTTCCGGGGGGATGGCTCAGCGGGTGGGGATTGCCCGGGCCCTGGCGATGAAGCCCAGTGTGTTGTTGATGGATGAGCCGTTCGGGGCTTTGGATGCGCTCACCCGGGCGCATCTGCAGGATTCGCTGATGGAGATCCAGCAGGAGCTGAACAATACGGTGATCATGATCACCCATGATGTGGATGAGGCGGTGCTGTTGTCGGACCGGATCATCATGATGACCAACGGGCCGGCGGCGACGGTGGGTGAGGACCTGGCCATTGAGCTGCCTAGGCCCCGGGATCGGGTGACGCTGGCGGACGACCCGGCCTATGTTCGTTACCGGCAGGCGGTGTTGTCGTTCCTCTATGAGAAGCAGCGGTTTCCCGGCAAGGAGCCGGCTTCCGAGAAGGATGACGGCCAGCAACAGCGTACAGGCGAAACCCGTCGCGGTTTGCGGGCTATCGCATGATGGCGGTGTTCAACGACGGTGCACAAATCCAGGGCGGTGAACGATCCGGGGGCATCACTGGTCAGCACCAAAACGCCACTAAACAGATAAGCCATTGTTTTAAAATTAAATAAACCTACTGGCACAGTACTCGCTTTAGCTAAGGCAAGGATGATCGTCCCGGCCATGGAGCGGCCGGACCATCAGGGGCACGTCAGCCGAAGATGGCTAGAGTATCCCGAAGTCTTCGGACTTCACCGAACATCGTTGTTGGCATTGGCGCCGGACCATCAATTCCCCTTTCGGGGATAGATGCTCCGGCTTTTTTTTGTTTCGCCAACATCAACCACCCGGGAGCACAGCGATGAGCAGCGGAACACTGGTGATTTGCGGGCACGGCATGGTGGCCCAGCGGCTGCTGGAACACCTGTGTGAAGGTGGCCACCCCTTCAGCCGGGTCGTAGTGCTTGGTGCCGAGTCGGAGCCGGCCTACAACCGGGTGTTGCTGTCATCCGTGCTGGCCGGAGATGCCACGCTGGATCAGCTTCGGCTAAGGGACGACGCCTGGTTCGACGCGAACGGTGTCGAGCGCTATTACGGTGACCCGGTCACCACCATCGACCGAACCTATCAGCAGATCATCACTGCAGCAGGCAGGGAACTGGCGTACGACACGCTGGTGCTGGCCACCGGTGCCAGGCCGGCGCCCCTGGGCATCCCCGGTGATGACCTGGAGGGCGTGCTGACCTTCCGCGACCTGCGGGACACCCATCAGCTGATCGAACTGAGCCAGCGTCATGGTCGCGCCGTGGTCATTGGTGGCGGGTTCCTCGGACTGGAAGCAGCCGAGGGACTGCGTTGTCGGGGTATGGCAGTCACCGTGCTGCATCGCAACCCGCACCTGCTCAACCGGCAGTTGGACACCACGGGTAGCAAACTGCTGGCCGCCAGCCTGATGCAACGTGGCCTGAGCATCCGCACCGGCGTCAGACCTTGTGCGCTGCTGGGCAAGCGCCGGGTACGGGCGGTGCAGCTGGATGACAGCAACCTGGTCAGTACCGACCTGGTCATTACCGCCGCCGGTATTACACCCAATGCCGGGCTGGCCATTACTGCCGGGCTGGACTGTGGACGGGGTATCCGCGTCAGCCGCCAGCTCCGAACCAGTGATCCCGCCATCTTTGCCCTGGGGGAATGTTGTGAAATCGACGGGCAGACATTCGGCCTGGTGGACCCGGGCTATGAGCAGGCCCGTGTACTGGCGCAGGTGCTGAAAGGTTCCGACCAGGGCGCGGTTTTCCGGAGCACCACCCAGCCCACCCGACTGAAGATCAGCGGCATTCCCATCTTTTCCTGCGGCCAGACCCGACCGGATGAAAACACCGAATCCATCGTCTGGCAGGACCATGGCCAGAACCGTTATTGCCGTCTGCTACTGCGGGACGGTCGTCTGGTGGGCTCTGTGCTGTTCGGCGAAACCCGTGACGGCCCCTGGTATGCGGAGCAGATTCACAAAGGCAATGACCTTACCCCGTGGCGGGCGACCCTGGCCTTCGGCCGGGACTACTGCGAACAGGCTGCCTGAGCGACGGCGCCAACGTATTTGAGAGAGGACAGACCCATGAGCAACAAAACCCTGATCGTCATCGGTAACGGCATGGTCGGCCATCACTTTCTGGAGCAGTTCGCCGACTCCCCGGCCGCTGCCGGCTTCAACGTCCTGGTTTTCGGAGAGGAAAAGCAGCTGGCCTACGACCGGGTGCACCTGTCCGAATACTTCAGTGGCTCCACCCACGCTGACCTGGCCATGGGCACCGCCGACTGGTACCGGGAAAAGGGCATTGATCTGCACCTGCAAGAGCCGGTTACCGACATCGACCGGGAAGGTCGCGTCGTCACCACCCCTGAAGGCACATACCACTATGATGAGCTGGTGTTGGCCACCGGCTCCTATCCGTTCGTGCCGCCCATCAACGGCAAGGATAACGCCAACTGCTTTGTCTATCGCACCCTGGAAGACCTCGACCGTATCCGCGCCTGCGCTGAGGGCGCCCGTACCGGGGTGGTTGTCGGCGGAGGTCTGCTGGGGCTGGAAGCGGCCAATGCCCTGAAAAGCCTTGGACTGGATGCCCATGTGGTGGAATTCGCCCCACGCCTGATGCCGGTGCAGCTGGATGACGACGGCGGCGCCCTGCTCCGCCGCAAGATCGAACAGCTGGGCGTACAGGTGCATACCGAGAAGGCGACCACCGCGATTGTGGACGGTGAAAGCAGCCGCCTGCGCATGGACTTCAGTGATGAATCCTTCCTGGAAACGGACCTGATCGTGTTCTCCGCCGGCATCCGCCCCCAGGACACCCTGGCCCGTTCCTGCGGCCTGGAAATCGGTGATCGCGGCGGAGTCATCATCAACAACCAGTGCACCACCTCCGATCCGCATATCCACGCCATCGGCGAATGCGCCTTGTGGAACCAGCAGGTTTTTGGCCTGGTGGCACCAGGCTACACCATGGCCCGCACCCTGAGCGCCTTCCTCAATGACGACCGGGATGCAGCCTTCACCGGTGCCGACATGAGCACCAAGCTCAAACTGCTGGGTGTGGATGTGGGCTCCATCGGCGATGCCCACGCCCGGACCCCGGGCGCCCGCAATATCCGCTTTAACGACGAAAAGGCCGGCCACTACCGCCGCATGGTCATCAACGAGGATGGCAAGAAACTGCTCGGGGCCATCCTGGTGGGGGACAACAGCCATTACGATACCCTGCTGCAATACTGCCTAAACGGCATCGACCTGCCGGAAAACCCGGAGTCGCTGATCCTGCCGGAAAGTCAGGGGGGTGCCCCCACCCTCGGCCCCGACGCCCTGCCGGACTCCGCCTCCATCTGCTCCTGCCACAACGTCACCAAGGGCGACGTGTGCTGCGCCATCGATGCCGGCGCCACCGACCTGGGCGCGGTTAAAGCCGGAACCAAAGCCAGCACCGGCTGCGGCGGCTGTGCCGCCCTGCTCAAGAACCTGGTGGACAGCGAGCTGGAGAAGCGCGGCGTGGAGGTCAGCAAGGATATCTGTGAGCACTTCCCCTACAGCCGCCAGGACCTGTTCAACATTGTCAGGGTCAACGGCATCCGAACCTTCCGCACGTTAATCCGGCAGCATGGCAAGGGGCATGGTTGCGATATCTGCAAACCCACGGTGGCGTCCATCCTGGCGACCTGCTGGAACGAGCACATCCTGGCCACGGACCATGTTCCGCTGCAGGACACCAATGACACCTTCATGGCCAACATGCAGAAGAACGGTACCTACTCCATTGTGCCCCGCATACCCGGGGGAGAGATCACACCAGACAAGTTGATTGTGTTGGGAGAGGTAGCGAAGGAGTACGACCTGTATACCAAGATCACCGGCGGCCAGCGGGTGGACCTGTTCGGCGCTACCCTGGGCGAACTGCCGGAGATCTGGGAGAAGCTCATTGCCGCCGGTTTCGAGACCGGCCACGCCTACGGCAAGTCCCTGCGTACGGTCAAGTCCTGTGTTGGCAGTACCTGGTGCCGCTATGGCGTGCAGGACAGTGTGGGCATCGCGATCCATCTGGAGCACCGCTACAAGGGCCTGCGCGCGCCCCACAAGGTCAAGATGGCGGTGTCAGGCTGCACCCGGGAATGCGCGGAGGCCCAGAGCAAGGACATCGGTGTGATCGCCACTGAAAACGGCTGGAACCTGTATGTATGCGGCAATGGCGGCATGCGCCCCCGCCATGCGGACCTGTTTGCCACCGACCTGTCTGATGACGAGCTGATCCGCATCATCGACCGGGTCCTGATGTTCTACGTGCGCACTGCCGACAGGCTGCAGCGCACCAGTGTGTGGATGGAGAACATGGAGGGGGGCCTGGATTACCTGAAGCAGGTTGTTCTGGAGGACAGCCTGGGGATCTGTGCGGAACTCGAGCAGCACATGGCGGATATTGTGGGCACCTACCAGTGTGAGTGGAAGTCTGCGGTGGAGGATCCGCAGAAGCGCAAGCGGTTCCGGGAGTTCGTGAATGCCCCTGGGCAGAAGGATCCGGTTCAGCAGTGGACTACGGAGCGGTTGCAGCGGCGGCCTGTTTTGGTGTCCGGGGAGGCCTGAGGCTTCGTAGCTAGCCTGCAGGTTTGGGGGCGGGGTCGTTGGCCTGCCAGTTTGTGGGCCGGGTCGCCAGCCTGCGGGTTTGAGGGCTGGAGTCGCGCGGGGGTTCTTTTCTTCCGGAAATCGAAAACTCGCTTCGCTCAAACAACGATTCCCTGCAGAAAAGAACCCCCACACACCTCCGGCGGACCTGAGGGGTGACCGAAGGTGAACGACAAAGACAAAGATAAGGACAAGGAAAACCCGGTTTCTTATTGAGAGCTGCAACCGATTCGATCACGGCGGGGTGGGGGTGGCTTTCCGCAGGAAAAAAGGTGTCTGAGCGAAGCGAGTTCTTTTTTCACGGAGGAAAGCCACCCCCACCCCGGCGCAGGCACATACTCGAAAAGCCATCTCCCAAACCCTGAGGGAGCCCAACCAAAACAGAAGGAACCAAAACCATGAGAACCAATACACAATGGAACATCGTCTGCACCGTAGACGACCTGGTACCGGAATCCGGCATCGCGGTATGGACCGACGACGGCCCGGTGGCCATTTTCTACCTGCCGCACCGACTGCCGGCGCTGTTCGCCATCAGCCACACCGACCCGTTCAGCGGTGCCAATGTCCTGGCCCGGGGTATTACCGGCGACCTGAAAGGCCAGCCCGTGGTGGCCTCCCCGTTGTACAAGCAACACTTCAACCTTGTCACCGGCCAGTGCCTGGAAGATGACACCGTGAGGGTAAACAGCTACCGGGTCCTGCTGGACGGCAACGCAGTGAGGCTGGAAGTCAGCAAGGCAAAGTCCATGGCGAAAGCCGCCTGATCACAGCATCGCCTCCGTTCATTGCACGTGCTGCAACGCAGCGCGTAGAGGTCTTACCGGGGTTCGTTTCTGCAGGGAATCGTTGCCGGAGCGAACCGAGTTTTCGATTCCCGGAAGAAACAAACCCCGGCTGAGACTCCTGCACCGTAGCTATAACCAACCCGTTCCCAAAACCATACCGGACACGCCGGATACAACCTTTAACACAACGCTCTGGTCACTTTCTGCTACAGTAATCAAACAATACCGTAGGCACTGATTAATTAGCGTGACACATAAATACAAATTAATCGGACTGTAGGGTTCAACCCCCTATTTGTAATCCGATGAAAACTCATTCAAACCATTTCGTGGTAATCTTGGCGCACTTTAAAACAACCGTACAAGAACTGACCAAGTCAGCGGAAAGATGACGGCAGAAAGCATCGAGCAAAGGATACAGCGAGCCCAGTCCCTGCGCCTGAAGCGAATGATCTGGGGCTTTGCGAACCACGCCTGTACGGCCCTTGCGGTAATCGGCCTCTACCTTGGTGGCTTCCTGCCAATGGAGCCAGTGCTCGTATTCTTCGCCAGCAGCCTGCTGTGCGGAACCCTTCTGGTGCTTGTACTGCAGTTCGGCATTAACCTGCGGTTCAAAGATCCCAGTATGACCATGATCCAGATCATCTGGCCGGTCATTCCTTCCCTGTATGTCATGTTCTTTGTCGCCCTTCCCCAGGGACGCATCCTGTTCCTGTTGCTGGCCACCGGCGGCATTATGTTCGGCGCCCTGGCCCTAAACCGGCGCCAGATGCTGACCATCGCCTGGCTGTTCTGGCTGGGCTACCTGGGGTTGGTACTGGTGCTGGGCTGGCTGGCTCCAGAGCGAATCTACTGGCCGCTGGAAGCGGTTACCCTGTTTGCCTACGCCTCGGTGTTGTCCATCGTTGCCTACCTTGGCAGCTTTATTTCCGAGCTAAGGCACCAACTCAGTATCCGCAACCGGGAACTGAAGCACGCCAACGTGGAGCTGGTGGAACTGGCGACACGCGACTCCCTGACCAGTCTGCCCAACCGCCGCACAGTGATGGAACAATTCGAACGGGAAGTCGCCCGCAGTGAACGGCAGTCTCCCGGCCCCAAGGCGCTGGGCATCAGCGTGCTGGATATTGACCACTTCAAGCGCATAAATGACACGTTTGGCCACCAGGCCGGGGACGAAATCCTGCGCAAGGTCAGCCGCACCATTCAGGCGACCATTCGTAAAGGCGATTACGTGGGACGCATTGGCGGGGAGGAATTTCTGCTGATTTTCCCGGATACATCGCCAGACCATGCCGTGCCCGCAGCGGAGCGCATCCGCAAGGCGGTAGAAGCGCTACGCTTTGATGAATTGCCTGAGGGATACCGGGTCACCGTGTCCCAGGGCGTGACAATTCACCAGGTCGGTGAAACCCTGCAGACCACCTTCAAGCGAGCCGATGAGGCACTCTACCAGGCCAAAAACAGCGGCCGTAACCAGGTTCTTGCGGCCTGAGGCAATTGCTGCCGCCACCCGACCAGGAACAACCCCAGCCCAGGGAATCACCCCCCCAGCAAATGATCCAGTGGCTGACTGTAACCCGGTGCAAACACTTCCAGGAAATACCTCACTTCCGGCAGGCCTTCCTGCTCCAGCCGTTCACGGATCTGCTGGGCGGCGGGCTCAAATTCCCGGTTGCCGGCCTGGATTTCCGCCTCACATTTGAGCAGGGCCGACAACCGGTCTGCTGCCTTCACCAGCTCCGCCACATCCGGCTGCCAGCGTGATTCCTGGATATAGAGGGCAAAGTCAGACTGCAGGCTTTCGGGCAGCAGCGCCAGTAGCTCATCGGATGCCTTGTGCTCGATGTCCCGGAAGGCTTCGCGCATCACCTTCGAGTGATACTTTACCGGGGTCGGCATATCACCGGTGATCACTTCGGAGGCGTCGTGGTACAGGGCTGCGGTGGCGACCGTTTCAGGATTGACCTGGCCGTCAAAGTGCCGGTTACGGATCACCGCCAGGGCATGGGCCAGCGTCGCCACTTCCCATGAATGGGTAGCAACGTTCTCTTCAATCGCGTTGCGCATCAAGCCCCAGCGGCGAATCCACCGCAACCGGCCAATATAGGCAAAGAAATGACTCAGGCCCTGCCCGCTCATCGGGACTCCAGTTCGAACTCGATGGTCACAGGTCCCTCACCACCCTCGCCGGGACGTACCTCCGGTTCCCGCAGGAATATCTGTTCTTCGGCAACGCCGTACTCTTCTACCAGCAGGCTTTTCAGACTGGTCCCACGCTGGGATGCCAGCGACTCCAGTGCGTTATCCGGCAGGGATTCGTCTTCTCCGAGCCTGGCTTCAAGGGCAGGTCTGTCCACCGACTCCAGCGCAACACCGCGGATGGTCAGGACAATTTCCTCCCGGGCTTCAAGGGCCTTTGCCACACTCTCCATCTTGGTGTATTCACCCATCACCAGGGTCGTCTCACCAGCCAGGAACGCAACGCCACCCAGCTCCTCCGGGGAGTAATCCCCCAGGTCAGCGATGGAGCCCAGCAGGTTGAAGGGGGACATGGCAGCCTTGACAAGGGATGCCCTAAGGGTGCGCATCATAACCGGTCCCAGGCTGAATTCAGGGTCTGCCAGGTCTCCGCTGACCGGAATTTCCAGGCTTACCCGGTTGTCTTCATCCCGCAGCAAGGCAAGGCCAAGGCGGACCGGGGCGGTAATCTCGGCATCGCTCTGGACCGCCTCCCCGAGTTCGAGCCGCTCCAGCACCAGGTGGTTGGTGGCGTCCAGCTGCGTGCCTTGCAACTCGTAACGCCCCTCACCGGAAAGCTTGCCACTATCGACCCGGTACCCCAGATAGAAGCCGAAATACGAGTTGAGCGCCGGCATGGACAATTCTTCCAGGGTGGCGTTAATTTCTGAACGCCCATCGGTTCCCAGGGTGGCGATAGTACCGTCGGCGCGGAAATCGCCGGAATCGTCCAGCGTACCGCGCAGGCTGAAGCGGCCCTGCTGGGGCGTGATATTGCTGAGGCCGGAAACCGAAGCCTCCAGGTCATGCAGGCGACTGGTGAAGGAAGGGCGGGGTGTATGATCGGTGTAGCGGACCTCTCCGTTGGCCAGGTCTAGCTGGCGGAGCCTGAAGATAAGCGCGGGCGCGCCTTCTGCTTCGCTGTCAGCGCTGCCTGCTGGCTCACCGCTGGCCGGACCAAGGAAACGGACCAGGTTCAGGGGTTGGTGCGGGTATTGGACCACCCCCAGTTCCGGCTCGGAGAGCGTCACGGTACCCAGTTCAAGCCGGGCCGGGGAAAAATTGTATTCGATGGGGTCGAGGCGCAATTCTCGCCAGGCCAGGATGCTGTCGTCTTCATCGGGCAGCCGGCCGTCAAACTGACTGATACTGCCACGACCGCTGAAAGTACCGGTGAGCGGATCGTCCTGCACATCAATGTCGATATTGCCCGACAGATTAAGGCGCCCTTCCAGGACCTCCAGTTCGCTGACTTCCCTCAGATAACCGTTGAACGGAGCCAGCATCAGCTGATCAAGGTTCAACCCTCCCTCAAACGTCAGTGGGGCCAGGGTGAACTGGCCGTTGGCCGAAACTGTCCCGCCCTGCTCAAGCTCCCCGCGGGCCTGGTAGGTAATGGCCTCCTCCAACTGCTCAGTCATTGCCCCCAGGCTCAGCTCCACGTTCTGCAGGGCAAGCCGGACCGCGCTTTCCGGGCGTTCGTCAAGCCAGGCGATCGTGCTCTTGTTGATATCCAGCCGGCCCACCGACCAGCGCAGACCACGTCCATCCCCGCTATCACCTTCCGAGCTGGTTTCGCCGCTGCCCCTGAGCGAACGTGTCAGATTCAGGGTGCCGTCCCGGGATACCACTGCGTCCAGGTGCAGTGATTCACCGGTTACGGCGGAAATCACCAGCTCCGGCCCATCCAGGTTGAAAGCCACCCCCTGCATGGCCAGGGTATCGGCACTGGCCAGGACCTGGTCCGGTTGTTCGTGGTCGGCCAGTTCCAGCCGCGTGGCGCTGAGTTGACCATCCCGGGTCGCCAGGGCGATACCCTGGTTATCATGGGCAAACTGGTAGGCGGTTTCGAAGGTCAGGCGGCCACTCTTGACCGACCAGGGCAGGTGGTCACCAAGCCAGGCCCGCAGTGTGTCGGCGCTGACATTATCGAGTGAAAGACGGCCATTGGACCACACCGGTGACAGGCTGAGGGTCCCCTCGGACTCCAGTACCTGCTCACCCATGACGGCCTGCAGGCTGTAGCTGCCCGCCTCATTCTGATCCGTGGTGGCCACATCGGTCACAGTCAGCCCAAGGGCTTCCAGGGTCAGGGTGTGGGGTTCATTCTCATCCCCCGCTGACAGTCGTCGCAGTTGCAGTCGGCCGCCGTTGACCACACCTTCGCCCAGCATCCACTGAACCGATGAGCGGTCGCCCTCGCTGCTCCCGGTCGCACCATGCTCGCGCCAGTCTTTGGCCAGGTTTGTTCTGCCATCACCCAGCAGGTCGACCCGCAGGAACGGGTTGTCCAGCGTAAGCTGCTGTGCATTGAGGGAGCCCCGGATCAGCTGCAAAAAACCCAGGTTCAGCGTGACGGCACCTGCTTCGAAGACCGGGTCGCCGTCACCATCTTTGGCCTTGACGTCTTCTGCGGTCAGGGTAAAGGTGAAGGGGTTGAAACTGACGTCCCCGGTGTCGGCCGTCCAGCCGAGGTACTGCTGCACCCGTTCGGGGATAGCGGAAGCAAGGTAAAGGGGAACCAGGCCGAACCCGGTGACCAGCCAGGCCAACGCCAGCACCAGCAGCCAGAACCACCAACGGCAGTAGGCAGGTTTGCGTCGGACGGTTTCGGTCACTTCGTTCACTCCTTAGAGGTTCTCAAGCGCGCGTGATCCTGAAAGAATATAGAAGCGTAGATTCGAACCCAACCTTTATATCAGGAATCCCCGATGGATATAGGTGATATGCGCCGCGATTTCGAGAGCGAAGGCCTCGACCGCGAGCACCTGGACGATGACCCCTTCCGGCAATTCGAGCTCTGGTTCAATGATGCCAGGACAGCCGGTATCCTCGAGCCCAATGCCATGTCGCTGGCGACTTCCGGCGCGGATTCCCAACCAGATCTGCGTACGGTGTTACTGAAATACTTCGACCAGGACGGATTCGTATTTTATACCAATTATGGCAGCCGCAAGGCCCGGGAGCTTGGGGAAAATCCGAACGCCGCCTTGTTGTTTCCCTGGATCGGCCTGAACCGGCAAGTGATCGTGCAGGGCTCGGTAACCCGGGTCAGTCAGACCGAATCGCTACGTTACTTCGCCAGCCGCCCCCGGGGCAGCCAACTCGGCGCCTGGGTGTCGGAACAGAGCAAGGTGATCCGTTCCCGGGGCCTGCTGGAGCAGAAAGTCGCCGAGATCAAACGCAAGTTCGGTGATGGCGAAATCCCGCTGCCGTCATTCTGGGGCGGCTACCGGGTGGTTCCCCATCGTATCGAATTCTGGCAGGGTCGCCCGAGCCGCCTGCATGACCGTTTCGAATACCTCAGGAGCGACAATGGCTGGACCATCCAACGACTCCAACCCTGATCGGGCCAGCGTTTCCGTCTGGCTCGGTCGTCAGCCCCTGGAGCCATACGACTTCCCGGACTGGCTGGGAACCTACGAACGCGAAGTCGCCTCCGGGATGGCCACGGGCCGGTTGATGGAGTTTGTCCACAGCCGCTGGCTGGTGCGGCAGTCCCTCTATGGCGTAAGCGGCCATGCCCCCCACCTGTGCCGCCCGGTACATGGTCGCCCGGTGGCCTCGGCCGAGCCCGAAGGCTGGCATCTTTCCCTGAGTCACAGTCACGGCATGTCTGCCTGTGCCGTGTCCTCCCGCCAGGGTATCGGCGTCGATATCGAGCCGCTGTACCGTGATACCAACTGGAGGCGTATCGTGCGCCGCTGGTTCACCGAACGAGAGCAGGACTGGTTGCTCGCCCAGCCAGACCAGGACACCTTCCTGCAGGTCTGGACCCTCAAGGAGGCCTGGCTCAAGGCCACGGGCCGTGGCATTGCCAATAACCTGCAAACCCTGGAAGTCAGCGCCAACCTTGATCTGCTTGGTGACCGCCCCGGTGAAACATGGCACGCGGCGCTGACCCAGGCAGAAGGCTACATGATTGCGGTTGTCTGGCAGGATGAAAGTACCGAGGCCGCACCGGCCCTTCACCTGGTCCACACCAGTGACGAAGCCCACCTGGTGCCGGCGGAGCTGGAGCGCCTGTCCGAGCAGCCCTGGATGATTTGCCCCATGGCCCAGAGGACCTCGGCGCGCTGAACAACAGGAGAACCAGCACCATGGACCATAATGCCGAACGATGCCCCTGGTGTGGCAACGACTCACTCTACGTGGACTATCACGACAATGTCTGGGGCCGACCGGAAACCGACGACCTGGCCCTGTTCGAAAAGCTCTGCCTGGACGGCCAGCAGGCCGGCCTGAGCTGGATCACCATCCTGCGCAAGCAGGAGAACTACCGGGCCGCCTATGACAATTTTGACCCGGAAAAAATCGCCCGCTACGGCGTCCAAAAAGTCGAGGCGCTGCTGGCGGATCCGGGCATCATCCGCAATCGCCTGAAAGTGGAGTCCATTATCCGCAACGCCCGGGCCTGGCTGGCCATGGAGGAGCAGGGCGAGTCACTCAGCCGGCTACTGTGGTCCTTTGTGGGCGGACTGCCTATCCAGAACCGCTGGCAAAGCATCAGCGAGGTTCCCGTCACCACGCCAGAGGCCGAAGCCATGTCAAAGGCGCTGAAGCAGCGCGGCTTCAACTTTGTCGGTCCCACCATCGTATACGCCTTCATGCAGGCCACCGGCATGGTCAACGATCACCTGGTGCAGTGCCATGCCCACGAACCCTGCCGGGAACTAGGCTCGCCGGGCCGCTTTTTCTTGCCGCCACACTGATCCTTCCCCCCGGTCACGGCGTAAAGTCGGGTATCGAACAACCACCTCGACCCGATGGGGACCTACCCGTGCGCATTACCCTTGCTGAACTGCACAAGGCCGGAACCGGCCCGGTGACGCTGCTGGAAATCCTGTCCATCGAAGGACAAAGATACATGGCCCGTATTTACCTTGGTGAGCAGACCCTGATCCTGTCGGACCCCCGTGGCCGAACCCGACTCTTCCGCAGTAGTTGGGAGATTCTCGACACCCTAAAGGAAATTGACATTCAACGCACCGATGTGGTCCACGGCTCCGCTTACAATGAGATGGTTGGGATGGCGCCGGCACCGGTGGATCCGCTGCGAATCCGGATTCAGGGGCAGCAGCAGTGATTTCCGTCGAAAGACTTGCCATCCTGGTGGGGGTGGCCGGGCTGGTCCCTTTCCTGGCCGGCGTCATCGGACTGTTTCTAATGCCGGCGCACGCCAGCTGGCTGATATCATGGTTCCATATCTATAGTGCCGGCATCCTTGCCTTTATGGCGGGGGTCTACTGGCCGGTAGCCATGCAACTGGAAAACCGGTGCTATCCATTGTCACCCGTTGTCACGCTGGTTATCAGCCAGGTGCTTTTCCTGGCCGGTGGGCTGGCCCTGCTATTGCCGCTGGAGTGGCGGGCCCTGGTGTATCCGGTGGCGTATATTGCGTTGTGCCTGATAGACGTGCGCTGGCTCTATAACTACTGGCCCTTGTGGTATCGGCGCCTGCGGATGGGGCTAACCACCGTGGTGGTTATCTGTCAGCTTGCGGTCATTGGCTGGATGTTCCTTCACCCCTGACATTATCCCCGTTTCCGGGAAGGGTGAGCTGTTTCAGTTTGCGGATGGCCGTCTTCTCGATCTGGCGCACCCGCTCTCGACTGATGCCCAGATCCTCAGAAATGACCTGTAAGGTATGCCCGGAGTTCATGCCCAGGCCGAAACGACGAGTGAGCACCTCCTGCTCGCGGTGGCTGAGGTGGCCCATCAGGGACTCCAGGGTCCGCTTATGGTCGTCTTCCTGCACCAGGGAAGCAGGATCTGCCCGGTCATCCGACAGCGTATCTCCCAATGATGTATCGGTATCCTCGCCCAGAGTCAGCTCGGTAGACAGCTCGGTCGCCGCGTAGCCCCGGATCTCGCTGATCCGCGCCGGATCCACCTCCATTTCCTGTGCCAGCTCACTCTGACGGGGCGGACGGGCGAGGCGATGATGCAGGCGCATGGTGACGGCCTGTAACTGGCGGATTTCATCGATGATATGGTCCGGGGTGCGAACCACCCGATAACCCCGCTTCCGGGACCGGCGCACCTCCTCGGTAATCCACCAGTATGCATAGGTGGAAAAACGGAACCCGCGGGCCGGGTCGAAACGGTCCACCGCCTTGATCAGACCGATATTGGCCTCCTGGATCAGGTCACCCATTGCAGTGCCAGTGTAGTCATGGCGTCGGGCAATGTGGACGGCAAGCCGAAGGTTACTGCGGATTAACCGTTCCCGGCTACCCTCGAGCAACGCTCTCAGGCGCTGCCCCCGGCTGCTACTCAATGGGAGATCCGTGTAACAGTCGCGGGCCTCGCGGATGGTTGCCGGTACGGGCCGGCCGGTGAGAGCGGCCAGTCTGTCGAACAGGCGGGTCAACCGGGCCGACAGCCGTTGTTCCTGGGCCGGGGTCAACAAATCATGATCGGAAACATCCCGGAAATACCGGGAAACGAGGCTCTCGGAAAGCTCGTTGAAGGAGTCATGTCGCATGGGCACTCCACAGGGGCCGGACCATACCGGTCCCGGTTCAGGTTCTGTCAGTGTTTACGGACAGAAAGCCGGCGCGGATTGCCACAACAGTGAGGTCAGCGGAGGTTAAACGAAGGTTCGGTATGCGGAAAAAAGTCGTCATCAGGGGACCGGAAGGCACCCGGCACAAAGTGCCGGGCACCCCGATCAGGAGGCAAGACATCCCCCCTTACCAACGGGTGAAGCGACCGGTTTCACCCGTCGATAACCGGTTGCCGTGAGGAAGGGCCTCCTCAGGCGGCGACGATGGCGTATTCGTGGTTGTGGGGCTCGATCAGCACACCGTGGAGGGCCACGATGGCCTTCTCGTAGTTGTCCTCGTCCACCACAAACTGGATGTCCACCTGGCGCATGCACTGGTGAACCGCCAGCACGCTGATTTCCTCATCCGCCAGTGCCTTGACCGAACGGGAAAGGATACCGGGCACTTTCATGTCGGAACCGATGGCCGACACCAGCGCCACCTTGCGGGTATTGAGTTCCGCATTGGGGAAGGTTTCCTCCAGCGCCTTGACCACCCGCTTCACGTGCTTGAGAGTACTGTCCACGTAATGGGTAATGGTGTTGGCGTTGGTATCCTTGGACACAAACCGCACCTTGAAGCGGCTCAGCACTTCCAGGATCCTGCGGTCATAACCCGGCTCGCCCTGCATGTCCTGGTCGAACACCTCGATGGCGAAGATGCCCTTGGCGCCGGCAATGATTTCAACCCGGGGCTTCTCACTGACATAGTCGCCGGTGATCAGGGTGCCGGTATGTTCCGGCTCGAAGGTGTTCTTCACCCGCAGGGGAATCTCATTCTGGCGCAGGCCCTTGCCGGCACGTGGGTGGATTGCTTCCATACCCAGGTTGGCCAGCTGGTCGGCCACATCGTAGTTGGTCCGACCCAGGGGCACCACCTTGTCGGCACCAACGATGTTGGGGTCGGCGGAACTCAGGTGATATTCCTTGTGAATGACGGCCTCGCGAGCATTGGTGATCACCGCTACCCGGCTGAAGGTCATCTCGCTGTAGCCCCGGTCGAAGGTACGCATCAAACCTTCCTTGCACTGGGCATAGCCGGTCACAATGGGCAGCTCACGGGTCAGGTCGACAGCGTCGAACGCCTGCTTGAGTTTTTCATCCAACGGCAACAATTCATTGTCGCGCCAGCCGGTCAGATCCACGAAACGGGCGTTAATGCCTTCCTGCTGAAGCTTGAGAGCGGTATTGAAGGCACTGTGGGCCTCGCCGATACCCGCCAGCATCTCCCGCACGGTCAGCAGGTGCTCTTCCAGCTGGAACTGGCCGTAGGAACACAGCCGCTGGAGATCGATCAGACAGCCGCGAACGCCTTCGATACGGTCGGTGATGAACTGGTCGGCCTGCTGCTTGAGCATGGGGTCGACGAACAGTTCGCCGTTGATGTCGGTGAGGAACTTCACCAGCTTGGTGAGATCGTCACCCCAGGCCCAGTCAGACTCGGCATCGGCAAACAGGGCATAGACGCCCGGCTCACCGGTTTTCTTGTGCTCCAGAAGCTCATTGGTCACGCCACCGTAGGCGGAGACCACAAAGATGCGCTGATACAGGTCATCTTTCTTGCGGTCACCGATGATGATGTTATCTCGGACCGCCTCGTAGTTGCTCATGGAGGTACCGCCGATCTTCTCGACGGTATGCAATTGGCTAGTCATGGTGTTTCCGTCATTATCCTGCAGAATGAATGGCCAGGGAGGTCAACAAGTGCCCGTCCCGCGAGATTTGCAGTTTCCCGGGACCAGCCCGGGAAACCACCAAATCAACCAGCCGGGTCACTGGCGTCTTATGACGCTTTGCTGATCCCTTCCTGCATGATTTCGTCCACACTTTCAGACAGAATCTTAGCACCTTTTTTCAGGTCATCCTCACTGGTGGTCAGCGGCATCAGGCACTTGATGACCTCGTCGTTGGGACCACTGGTCTCGATGATGAGCCCCTTCTCGAAGGCGCGGGCGGTGATGGCATCGGTCAGCTCGGCGTTTTTCGCCTCGATACCGCGCATCAGGCCACGGCCCTTGACGTGGAACTCACCGGGATACTTGTCGCAGATGGCCTGCAGGGCATCGCCCAGAACCTTGGTCTTGGCCTTCACCTCATTGGCAAAGGCGTCATCCTTCCAGTAGGTCTCGATGGCGGTGCGCGCGGTCACAAACGCCATGTTGTTACCCCGGAAGGTACCGTTGTGCTCACCAGACTCCCAGATATCCAGTTCCGGCTTGAACAGCACCAGCGCCATGGGCAGGCCGTAGCCGCTCAGGGACTTGGAGACGGTCACCATATCAGGCTTGATGCCGGCGAATTCGAAGCTGAAGAACTCACCGGTGCGGCCATTGCCCGCCTGGATGTCATCCAGAATCAGTAGCATGTCGTGCTTCTTGCACAGCTTCTCCAGGCCCTGCAGCCACTCGGCGCGAGCCGCGTTCAGACCACCTTCACCCTGGACGGCCTCGACAATCACCGCCGCCGGGGTTTCATAGCCGGAAGAACCATCGGACAACAGTTTGTCCATAATGGCCAGGCTATCCACGTCTTCGCCCAGGTAGCCGTCGTAGAACATGAAGTCCACGTTGGCCAGGGGCATACCCACGCCACCACGGTGATGCTTGTTACCGGTAGCCGCTACGGCACCGGTGGTCACACCATGGAAGCCATTAGTGAAGGAAATGATGTTGGTACGCCCCTTCACCTTGCGGGCCAGCTTGAGGGCGGCCTCAACACAGTTGGTACCGGTAGGCCCGGTGAACTGCATCTTGTAGTTCAGGCCACGGGGCTCAAGGATGTACTTCTTGTAGGACTCGATGAAGTCGTGCTTGGCGGTGGTGAACAGATCCAGGCCCTGGCTTACGCCATCAGACTCGATGTACTCCAGCAATGCTTTCTTCAGGACATCGTTGTTGTGGCCGTAGTTGAGGGATCCGGCGCCAGCCAGGAAGTCCAGGTATTCCTTGCCGTCTTCGGTGTAAAGGTGCGCGTTCTTGGCCCGGTTGAAAATGACCGGAAAGGCCCGTGAATAAACGCGAACTTCGGATTCAGTAGACTTGAAGATTTCCATTGTCTTGCCTCTTAGCATGTCAGGTTCGAGGTGGAAATGCGGGGTGCCGGACGGGGTTCGGTCGCGACCGGCACAACGCACAGTTTCAGGGGCGCTGAAGGCAGGGGTTCCTCTTACCCCCCTGCCGGCCCGTCAAACAAAAGCGATGTTGGTGCGATCAGCCCTTGCGAGTGAAGGGACCTATACGCAGCAGGAATTCGGAGTCGTGCTGACCACCAAAATGCAGCTCTTTTTCGAAGTGCTCGTGGTATTTAACTTCCGCGTCCATATCCCGGGCGAAAGAACGGAACAATGCCCACGAGGCTTCGTTGTCTTCGGTAATCGTGGTTTCCATGTGGGTAACCTGCTTGCACGCATCCCGGGCCACGATTTCCTTGAGCATTCGCTTGGCGAGACCCTGGCCGCGACCCTTTTCATGGACGGCGACCTGCCAGACGAAAATAGTGTCAGGCTGGCTGGGCGGGATATAACCGGAGATAAAGCCGACGAGTTCGCCGTTCATCTCCGCTGCCACGCCAGTTTCGGCAAAGTGGCTGCACTGCAGGAGGTTGCAGTAGATGGAGTTGGGGTCCAGCGGCGGGCACTCTGCCACCAACTGGTGGAGTCGGAAGCCATCATCCTTGACCGGAGTGCGGAGGGTGATGGCGGTGGTATTTGAACCTTCGGTTGTCATGTTCAGTCTTTTCGCTGCAAACGTTAGTGGTGAATTATATAGACCACGAAATAAAAATCAACCGGGCACCCATGCCACAGAACACCCAGTCTTCCGCCGGAGCCCAAAAGCCGTTAAAGATACACTTTTATATTAGGCCAATTTCTCACCGATTCCATTAACACCCATCAATTGTTCCACGGAGAGCAAGGTACCGTTAAGAATACGATGACGATATGACAAGGCAGCGTCACTGCCCGGTGGCCATAGATGGTCAAACCGGACGAGCCAGTCAACCAGGGGAAACTCTACCGGCACCAGTGCGCCGTGCAGCGGGAGGGGATATTCAGGCGCCAGGCCCTCTGATGCCGGGCTGACCAGGGCCAGGCGCGCAACCAGTCCACGGGAATCACCGAGCATATTACCCATGCCGGCAGCGCCATTATTCAGGAATAGCCGGGCCCGATCTCCCACGACCAGGTTACGAATAACAGGGAGGCAGGTATGGGTGCTGACAATCACATCTGCATCGGTTTGCCAGAACCATTCGGCGAGCTGGTCATCACCCGCCTGCGCAAGGACCTCATGGGCCAGCCCCCAGCCGGCCAGGGACTCCGGATCGCCGTGCAAAATAACAACCTTTAGTCCTCCAAAGATCAGACAACGATAACGGGGCAAGTCAGCAAGCCTTTGCTGCAGATCCGGGTGGTTTTCCGCCACCCGCTGCAGGCGCTCCATGATGCGATTGGAGCGCTCTACCACTGCGTCTTCCACGAAGTCCGGATACGCACAGCCACACCCGGCACCATCGCCGGGACGGGCAAGTTCGTATTCCACGTTACCGGTAATCGCGTCGTGCGACAGCACCCGGTCATTGATCTCCCGGAAAAGCGCATCGTCGGCATTGAACCAGTTGAAATCGCCGTTAAAGAGCAGTTTTACACGCAAACCGCCTCGCTGCTCCCGCTCCGCCATGGCTTCGATTTCATCCAGTGCGAAGGGGTTTCCGTAGAGGCCGCCGATCACATAGAGCACATCGGCATCACAGGCTTGCGGCTCGGCGGTAAGCTGCTCCGGACGATACCGATACTGCAGCGGACAGCTGCGGCCTTCGGTCATGACCCCGCCCCGGTTGTGGCCAGCGCACGACCCGCAAGGCGGCGCAACACCAGTGGCAGGAAGAACCCGAAGGTGCAAATCAGGATGCCCCAGGCATTGGTACCCAGCAGCAGTGCATAGGCGCCCTCGCCGATGGCCCAGGAATCCGGTATCCAGCCGACGGTGAGTAATACACCCAGCCCAAGCCCGGTCCAGAAACTGAGATGGAAGCTCCAGGGCGACCAGCGGGCAAAGCCGTAGAACAGGAAAACCGGTGCCAGGCCCATCACCATGGTGCCGGAGATGGTGGTTGCCTTGAGAATGTCGGTGCCGGCAAACATGGGCAGGTTACCGAGAATGGCGAAGATGATCATCACCGCAGCACCCACCTTCATACTCGGCAGTCGCTCCGCCGCGCGCTTTGCCAGCCGTGGCAGATCCACCGCCAGGGACTTGGAGAATGAGGTAAAGGTGGAGTCCAGGGTCGATCCGGCTGAGGTCATCATCACCACACTCATCAGGAACAATGCCGTCAGCCCAAGCGCCTGGCCTACTGCCGCCGGGGCATTACCACCGGCGTCAATGCCATTGAGCCGTGCGTGCACACCCACCAGGCTGAAGATAAACACGGCCACAAAGCCCAGCAGGCCCGCCACCACGAAACTCTTCAACATGGTCTTTTCCCGGTTCACAAAGCCCCGATCGGTCAGTACCGGATCGTGGAACGGATAGCTGAACAGCTGCAGGCCGGCTACCAGCAACAGATCCATGCCAGCCTCCAGCCGGAACTCACCGGTAGTGAGCAGGGTTCCGGTATCGTTGGCAGGAATGATCAGGAACAGCACCGCTGCCACAAAGAACACGAAGAGCACCGCCTGAATGACATCCGTGAAGATGGAGCTGCGCAGGCCCCCCTTGAGGCTGTAGGCGAGGGTAAAGGCGGTAAAGACCATGGCCGCCGTGTAGTAGGGCCATTCCCCGACATTGCCGAAGTAACCGCCCACGACCGCCGTATTACTCCACACTTCGTTATAGAGGCGAATCAGGATAGCGGCCGCAAAGCTCAGCGCCGCCAGCCGGCCAAAGCGGGAGGTAAGGAATTCCTGCAGGCTCCCGGCACCGGTCTGGGTACGGATCAGGTAGATGATGTAACCGGCAACCGGTATGGACAGCCAGTAAGCGGCATAGGCCAGGCCACCGGTAACACCGTAGGCGGCGCCCAGATTGGCGGCGTTGGTCACGGACTTGGCGAAGATCCAGCTGATGAAGATGGATGCGGTGAGTGACCACTGACCTACTGGCCGCCCCTGATCATCGGCGCCTTTATAAAAGGACTCAGCGTTGCGACTCTTCGGTGACAGGACATACATTACCACCCCGTAGACGATCAGAAAGCCCCAGAACAGGGTGGCTTCAGTGCCGGTCATTCCCGTTTTCCTCGGTTATCCAGGTATCAACTGTTTGGTCTGCATGACAGCTGGGGGGCGGAGCCTGCGGTGGGGGCCCCTTTCTCCGCTGCAATTCACGGGCCTTCCCTGGCCCGACCTTGCACCGCGCCATCCATGGCGCTGCTGCGAAAGGGGCCCCCACCACATGCTCTTCATACTCTGTGCGGGCCGCCCTTCAAGCTCTGACTCAGGCGGTTTATGTTGGTGCGCTGCAGCTGGCCCCAAACCGGTAACAGGAAAAGCACCGGTGATGCCGCAGCATAATGCGTTCATCCATACTCTCCGCCAGGGTGCCACCCAGGTCGTACTGGGGGTCGTCGTCCACCAGGGTGCAGGCGAAAACCCGCACCTGATCGTTCTTCTTCACCAGCATGCGGGTGTAGGTGCACATGAAGTGGGCCCTGCTTTCCCGGGTGGGGTATTTCTCCATGCAGTTTTCGGTGATTTCCGGACTGCCATCGTCAGAACCCGGGGTGCCCAGATCCGGAAACGCCGTGAAGGCCAGGGTCTCCGGAATCCCCCATTCCCGGAAAATACCCCGGAAAGCATTTTCCACCTGCAGCGGGTCCTCCATGGGATCGCTCTGCCGGGCAATGGATACTTTGAAACCCTGGTCGACAAGCCAGCGGATGCCTTCCAACGCCTTGTCGAAACTTCCCTCACCCCGGTCCACATCGTGGCGGGCAGCATCCGGGTAGTCCAGGCTGACCCTAAAATGGATCGGATGGGGATTATCCAGCAACGGCAACACCTTGTGCCGACGCTTCAACAGAGGGTCAGTCGCATTGGTGAGGACAAAGCAGGGGCGGTGCTGGCTGGCGTAATCGAGGATATTCACAAAATCCCGGATGACGAAGGGCTCGCCACCGGTAAAGGAAAACTGCTCTACACCCATATCCAGTGCTTCATGGATAAAGGGCTCGACATCGCTGAGCTTCATCCCCGGGATACGCCCATCTCCCGGATGGGACCCTTCAAGGCAGAAGGGGCAGGCCAGGTTGCAGGCGGTGCCGGTGTGTATCCACAACTCCCGCAGACGGTCAGAGTCGATGTACCCACGGTGTTCACCCTCCCGGGTGTGGGTCCAGCTGTCCCTGGCTCGCGGCTCCAGTACTTCAGTGACGGGTATCATTTTCTCGGCAGTCAGGGGCATAGGGGCTCCATCACAACGTTTTGTTAGTCCTCAGACACGACAATGTCCATTATGTTACAGATCTGTCCTGTTTACGTTGGGCCTTGCCGGTATGGCCACCACCCAATCGCCAGCGGTGAAATCGTTCCAGCCAGGCCAGGACGCCCTGGGGCGCATGGGCCTGTTTCCACTGCCCGGCAGCGGCCTTGGCAGATTCATTCCAGGTGGGATAGGGGTGGATGGTACCGAGGATTTTGTTGAGGCCGATGCCATGCTTCATGGCCAGGGTAAACTCCGCCAGGATCTCACCACCGTGGGCGCCCACCACTACCGCGCCAAGGATGCGGTCCTTGCCAGGCACCGTCAGCACCTTGATAAAGCCGTGGTCCTCGTCCTCTGCGATGGCCCTGTCCAGGTCGTCCAGGCCATAGCGGGTAACCTCATAGTCAACACCCTGCGCCCGGGCTTCCGCCTCACTCAGGCCCACCCGGGCCACTTCCGGCGCAGTAAAGGTCACCCAGGGCAACACCCGGTAATCCACCCGGAACCGCCGGAACTGACCAAACAGTCCGTTGACCGCGGCGTACCAGGCCTGGTGGGAGGCGGCGTGGGTAAACTGGTAGGGGCCGGCCACATCTCCGCAGGCGAACACATTGGGGAAGCCCACACTCAGGTCTTCTTCCACCGGCACGGTGCCATTCTCACGAGGCTCGATACCCAGTGCTTCGAGGTTCAGTCCGTCGGTATTACCAGCCCGGCCAACGGCCACCAGTACCCGGTCAAAGGGAATCCGCACCCGCTCGCCATGGTGCTCACACCAGGCGATGCGCTCGCCGTTCTCCTCAGTAAATTCAACGGCCTTGTGACCTGTTCGCAGGTCAATGCCTTCCCGGTGGAACTGCGCCTGCACCAGCTCCGAGACCTCGACGTCTTCCTTCGCAAGAATCCGGTCGCCGGCCTCAATCTGGATTACCCGGCTACCCAGCCGGGCGAAAGCCTGGGAGAGCTCGCACCCAATGGGACCCCCGCCCAGAACCAGCAACCGCCCTGGCTGCTCTTGCAGGTCCCACAGGTTCTCCGAAGTGAGCGGGTCCATGGTGTTCAGGCCGGGAATCGGAGGCACAAACGGCTTGCCGCCGGTGGCAATGACGATGCTGCGGGCGCTGAGCCTTTCCCGGCGACCATCGTTACGGACCACATCGACTTCCCAGGGAGACACAAAGGCCGCGCCGCCTTCGATAACATCCACGCCCAGGCCGCGATAACGCTCCGGGGAGTCATGGGGTTCAACCTTTGCAATGATTTTTTTTACTCGACCCATGATGCTCGAAAAGTTGCCCGATACCGGCACAGAGTCCAGCCCGTAGCGATCAGCATGGCGCAGGGTATCGGCGGCCTTCGCACTGCGGATCAGCGCCTTGGACGGGACACAGCCGGTGTTCAGGCAGTCACCGCCCATCCGGTCCCGCTCGATCAGCGCCACTTTTGCCTTCACCGCGGCCCCGATGTAAGCAGACACCAGCCCGGCCGATCCGCCACCAATCACCAGCAGGTTATAGTCGAACGAATCCGGTTTCCGGAAGCCCCGGTATGCCCGACGGCGCCGGATAAAGCCCACCACGAACTTGGCCATGAGAGGGAACAGGCCCAGCAGGGCAAACGACAGCAGCAGGTCGGCCGAGACAATATCGCCCATACTGCTCACCTGTCCAAGCTGTGTGCCCGCGTTCACATAGACAAAGGTGCCCGGCAACATGCCCAGCCAACTGACCAGGGCATAGGTTCGCAGTTTCATACCCGTCAGGCCCATGGCCAGGTTAATCAGGAAGAAGGGAAACACCGGTACCAGGCGCAACGTTGCCAGGTAAAAGGCACCGTCCTTTTCGATACCCTCATCAATCCGGCGGATGGTTTTGGCGTATTTGCGCTTCAGGGTATCCCGCAACAGGAAGCGCGCCACCAGGAAGGCCAGGGACGCACCGATGGTGGAGGCCACCGAGACTGTCAACAGCCCGACCAGGTTGCCCAGGAACGCCCCGCCCGCCAGGGTCAGCACAGTGGCGCCGGGCAGGGACAAGGCCGTGCTGGCCACATAGACCAGGGCGTAAAGGGATACCGCGAGCAACAGGTTGTCCGCAATCCACGCCTCCAGCTGTGCCTGGTTCTGCTTCAGGTTCTCCAGGGTCAGCACATCCGGCCCACCCAGCGTGATAAAGGCCGCCACGAGCAGGGCAATCAGGGTGAGGACAATCAGTTTCGGTTTTGACATGGTCTACAACGTCCGGAAGAAAAATGACGGGTATCAGACACGGATACGGCCGATCTGTTACAGGGTAGCGTGCAACGGATGCCGGAAGTACTGAGGCATACGAAAACCAGCGATATACGGGCCAGTCAGGGCAACAGATTGTCCGGCATCCGGCCCATACGGGAAAGGGGACCGAAGTCCCCTTTCTCATTACTACAGATCTCGTTAATTCCGTGCTACCAACCCTCAGGCAGTGGCGCTGCCCTTTTCTTCATCATGCCCACCGGCATTGTGATCCCGTGCCAGCAGTATGTAGAAGGCCGGCAGCACAAAGATGGTGAACAGGGTGCCAATGCCAAGGCCTGCACTGATGGTGAGACCGATGGCAAACCGGCTTTCGGCGCCCGGACCCACGGCGATCAGCAACGGCACCATGGCGAAGATCAGCGCCAGGGACGTCATGATGATCGGTCGCAGGCGAATCGCCGCCGCTTCCAGCACTGCCTCCCGTTTGCTCAGGCCGCGCTCTACCTGCAACTGGTTGGCGAACTCCACGATCAGGATGCCGTTCTTGGACACCACGCCGATCAGGGTGATCAGCCCAACCTGCGTGTAGATGTTCATGGTCGCAAAGCCAAGCACAATAAACGCCATGGCCCCCGCCACCGACATGGGCACCGACACCAGGATGATGAACGGGTCACGCCAGCTCTCGAACTGGGCTGCCAGCACCAGGTAGATCACCAGAAGCGACAGGAAAAAGGTCACCATCAGCGCGCTGCCCTGGGTGGCCAGTTGCCGGGACTGCCCGGTGTAATCATGGTTGAAGCCCTGCGGGAACACACCAGCAGCCGCTTCCTCCATCCAGGCCATGGCATCACCGTCGGTCACGCCCGGCATCACCACTCCCTGCAACGTCAGGGAGTTGAGCTGGTTGAACTGGGTGCGTTGTGATGGCTCAACATCCTTCTCGAAACTGATCACACTGCCCAGGGGCACCAACTCACCAGTCCCGGTACGGATGTAGTAGTCATTAAGCGCCTCCTCACTGACCCGGAAATCCTGGTCCACCTGGGGAATCACCTGGTAGGACCGGCCTTCCATACTGAAGCGATTGATGTAACCGCCGCCCAGCATACTGGACATGGCCTGCCCCACATCCTGCATGGACAGCCCCAGGTCCGCCACCCGGTCACGGTCCACCTGAATACGGGTAACCGGCCGGTCGAAGTCGATGGACTTCTGCAGGAACATGAAGTTACCGCTCTGCATAGCCTTGCCAAGCAGCTCATCGGCCACTTCATTCAACTGCTCGTACCCGGCGCCGGTGGTGATCACAAACTGGAAGGGAAGACCGCCGCCCGAGCCCGGCAGGGACGGTCGCGGGAACACCGCCGTCTGGAGGCCGGTGACCTTGTTCAGCTCGGCGTTGAGGAGTGGCTGGACCTCGAACTGGGTAATGTCACGCTCGCTCCAGGGTGCCAGTTTGAAGCCACCGAAGACCGCATTGGGGCTGGTGATGCCCAGGATCATGAAGTCCTCCTCGTAACCCGGCACCGTGGTCATGCGCTGCTGGACTTCATCGCCATGCTCGCGGAGGTAGTCCAGCGTGGACGTTTGAGCACCCAGCCCCTGGTAGAACAGGATGCCCTGGTCTTCCGTGGGGGCGAGCTCGTTCTGGCTCATGGCCACCATGAAATAGATTGATCCCAGCACCACCAGCGCGAAGAAGATCACTACGCTGATGGTCTGCATCATGGAGTCCAACGCCCGCTTGTAGCCGTTGGCCAGGCCATTGAAGGTGCGCTCAACCCGGGTCTCGAACCAGCCCGGGTTACCGTGGGGTTTGAGAATCTTGCCGGACAGCATGGGCGACAGGGTCAGGGCCACGATCCCGGAAATCACCACCGTTCCGGCGAGGGTAAAGGCGAACTCAGTGAACAGGGAGCCCACCAGCCCGCCCATGAAGCCGATCGGCGCGTAGACCGCCACCAGGGTGGTGGTCATGGCAATGATCGGTGTGGCCATTTCCCGGGCACCGTTCAGGGCCGCATCGAAGCGGGACTCGCCCTGCTCGATATGGCGATGCACGTTCTCCACCATGATGATGGCGTCATCCACCACCAGGCCGATGGCCAGCACCATGGACAATAGCGTGAGCAGGTTCAGGGAAAAGCCCATCATCAGCATCACGAACGCACCACCCACCAGGGACAGGGGCACGGCCACGGAGGGCACCACCGCGGCCCGGATGGAGCCCAGGCACAGGAATACCACCACCAGCACAATCACCAGGGCTTCCAGCAGGGTCTTGATTACCTCGGCGATGGAGTCCTCGATAAAGCTAGAGGCATCGTAGGCCAGACGCACATCGAGGCCCGATGGCAGCTGCCGCTCGATGTCCGGCAGCTCATCCTTGACCAGTCCCGCCACCGTCAGCGGGTTGGCGCCAGGAGACAGTTCGATCGCCACATAGGTCGCCGGCTGACCCTTGTACAGGGCGAGCTGGTCGTAGGTTTCCGAACCCAGCTCAACTCGGGCGATATCCCGCAGCCGGATGATGGAGCCATCGGCTTCCTTGACCACCAGGTCCCGGAAGCTCTCCACGTCCGACACGTCGGTATTACTCGTCATGCTGATCTTGGTGTACTTGCCCTCGGTATTGCCCACCGCGGCCTGGTAGTTGTTACGCAGCAGTACACTGACCACTTCCTGGGGCGTCATGTCGACAGCCGCCAGGCGCTCCGGGTCCAGCCAGGCCCGCAGGGCGAACTTCCGCCCCAGCAGTTCCGCCTTGCCGACACCGGCCAGTGCCTGCAGCCGCGGCTGCACCACCCGGGTCAGGTAGTCGGTAATCTGGGGCACATCCAGCTCGTTGCTGTAGAAGGCAATGTACATCAGCGCTGTGGAGTCGCCGGTGGTAGAGGAAATCACCGGGTCCTGGGCGTCCGCCGGCAGGACGTTACGCTGGCTGGCCACCTTGGCCTGGATTTCCGCCAGGGCCGCGTTGGCGTCGTAGTTCAGTACCATTTTGGCTTCGATGGTTGACCGGCCCTGGGAACTGGTAGAGGTCAGGTAATCAATACCGCTGGCCTCAGCCATGGCCTGTTGCAGCGGCGTTGTGATGAAGCCCTTGACCAGGTCAGAGCTGGCGCCCGGATAGGCCGTGGTTACCGTAACCGTGGTGCTCTCCAACTGCGGATACTGACGGATTTCCATTTCCATGGCGGCCCGTGCGCCAAGCAGCAGGATCAGCAGACTGACCACCGTGGCCAGTACCGGCCGGTGGACAAAGATATCAGTGAATTTCATGACTCGGAGGCCTCCGCGGCCTGCTCACTGTCAGCAGCCTCTTCCTGGATGGTCACCCGCTGCCCGGCCCGCAGGCGCAACAATCCCTTGGACACCACCTGGTCACCCTCCTCAAGACCACTGAGAATTGCGACACGGTCATTGTTGACGTCACCGGTGGTGACGGAACGACGGGTCACTGTTTTCTCACCCTGGTCGTTCTCTTCGATCAGGAACACATAGTCACCGTACGTGTTGTAGGACACTGCCGTGCGGGGCAGGGTAATCACTTCACGATCTTCCGGCTGCCGGGTCATGATGGTGGCGAACATGCCCGGACGAAGCTTGCCTTCCGGGTTATCCAGGGTGGCCCGTATGCGCACAGTGCGGGTTTCCGGATTCACCGAGGTATTGATGGCACTGACCTGGCCGGAAAAGGTCTCTTCCGGCACGGCAGCGACCGTGGCTTCCACGTCATAGCCCTGTGCCACCCGGGGAAGGTTACGCTCCGACAAGGTGTAGTCCAGGTAGATGGGGTCCAGCATGTTGATTTCGACAATGGGCGTACCGGTGGCGATGTACTCACCCTGGTCTACCAGCCGCAGACCCAGCTTGCCGTCGAAAGGCGCCCGGATCACTTTCTTGTTGAGCTGGGCCTCTGCCTCGTTGACCCTCGCCCGCGCCGCATCGTAGTTGGCCTTGGCCTCATCGAACTGGGACTGGGACACGGCCCGCCGGGGCAGCAGGTTTTCAATCCGTTTAAATTCCTGCTGGGCCAGCTGCGCCTCTGCCCGGCGGGTCCGCAGCGCGGCCTCGTCAATCTGTGAATCCAGGCGGATCAGCACATCACCCTGCTTGACCATATCACCGGACTCAAACGTGATTTCCTGGATCACCCCGGGCACCTCGTTGGCCACCTGGATGCCATTGACAGCCTCAACGCTGCCAACGGACTTGATCGCCGGGGTCCAGCTCTGCAACGTCGCCACGGCAGCCGATACCTCGGCCGGCGGCTGTGGCTGGGACATCTGCTCTTTCATCTGCCCGAACTGATAGAACTTGTAGCCAAATATGCCCCCGAGCACGATGCCCAGAAACACGAGAACAATGAGGAAGCGGCGAAACGTGCGCATAGCGAGTAATCCCTGACAATAACCGGAACGGACCCCGTAGATACCGATGCCCAGGGCAAGGATACGGAGAAGGTACAACAGTAGATGGGAATTATTTCACTTTATAAGCAAGCGAAACAGTCTTGTTTTAAAGATTATTTTCTGTACAAAGCCGCGCAAGGGGAAAGCCCCTGACGCCCCGGCAAGGCGTCAGGGCCAGTACCGTCAGCGCAGGATAACCAAGGGCTTTTCGGCGGTCTTGAGCATGGTCGTCGTGGTGCTGCCCACCAGGAACTGACGGATACGGGAGTGGCCATAAGCACCCATCACCAGGATATCGATATCGTGTTCTTCCTGGTAGGCGTGCAGGGTCGGCTCCACATCGCCGGCCCGGATGGCCACCTGGATGTCCACACCCATTCCGGACAGCATGGTTTCGGCCTTCTTCAGCTGTTCACGACGGTCCGCCGTGTCAGCACCCACCATGACCACGTGCAGGGGCATGCCCCGGAACACCGGGCTACCGGCCAGCAACTCCACACTGCGGAAGGCGGTCTTGCTGCCGTCGAACGCCAGCATGGCGCTCGTCGGTGCGGTGAACTCATCCGGTACCAAAAGGATCGGCCGGTGCAGACTGCGGATCACGGTTTCCAGCTGGCTGCCGATATGAACATCCCGGTCAGAACTGCTTTCACCATGCAACCCCATCACCAGCAGGCGGGTCTGGTTTTCAAGGGCCAGCAGGGACTCGGTCAGGTCACCATGACGCTGGCGTTTGATGACATTTTCCACGCCCGCGTCCTTCACCCGTCGTTCGGCGTCATCCAGCATGTGATGGCCATGCTCCAGCGCCAGCTTGCTGCGGCGGGCATCCAGGTCTGCCAGTTCTTCCAGCAGGTGCTCGCGGCTGCCCAGGCCGATATTGCCGGCCAGGTCCGGTGCTACCGGGTACCGCTCTTCGTCCAGCACATGCAACAGGGTGACCGGCACCTCCATGTGCTGGCTGGCCCAGGCGGCGTAATCGCATACCGCCGGGGCTGCACGGGAGCCGTCGATACAGGCAACTACTCGTAGCATGGTGTCCTCGCCTTCGTTGTCGTTATGGTTATTGTTGTGACCGCGATTGCTGTCGATCCGTGTGTTCTGGTCCATATCAGTGCCCCATCAGCTGGTCAACAGCGTCAGGCTTGTCGTGCACGCCAAAACGGTCAACGATGGTGGCGCTGGCCTCGTTCAGGCCGATCACCTCGACCTCGGCCCCTTCCCGGCGGAACTTGATCACCGCCTTGTCCAGGGCAGCTACCGCCGTAATGTCCCAGAAGTGGGCCCGGCTCAGGTCAATCACCACCTTATCCAGCGCCTCCTTGAAGTCAAAGGATTCGGTGAATTTTTCCGACGAGCTGAAGAAAACCTGACCGACCACCCGGTAGGTGCGGGTTGCGCTGTCTTCGTCGTAAGCCGAGGTAACGGCCATGTAGTGCCCCACCTTGTTGGCAAAGAACAGCGCGGCCAGCAATACACCCGCCAGCACACCAAAGGCGAGGTTGTGGGTAGCCACCACCACGATCACTGTCACCACCATCACAATATTGGTGGACAGCGGATGCTCCTTGAGGTTCTTGATGGAACCCCAGCTGAAGGTACCGATGGATACCATGATCATCACAGCCACCAAGGCCGCCATGGGAATCTGCACCAGCCACTGGTCCAGCACCAGCACCATGATCAGCAGGAATACCCCTGCCGTTAATGTGGAGAGCCGGGTACGACCGCCGGACTTGATATTGATGATGGACTGGCCAATCATCGCGCAACCCGCCATGCCACCGAGCAGGCCCGAGCCGATGTTGGCGATGCCCTGGCCCTTGCACTCCCGATTGCGGTCAGATGTTGTGTCGGTCAGGTCATCCACAATGGTCGCCGTCATCATGGACTCCAGCAGACCCACCACAGCCAGGCCGACGGAATAGGGCAGGATAATCATCAGGGTGTCCAGGTTCAGGGGCACGTCCGGCCACAGGAATACCGGCAGGGTATCCGGCAGCTCACCCATATCCCCCACCGTGCGGATATCCAGGCCGAACCACATGGCCACACCGGTCAGTACCGCGATGCACACCAGTGGCGAGGGGATCAGCTTGCCCACGGCCGGCAGGTAAGGGAACAGGTAGATAATACCCAGCCCGGCGGCGGTCATGGCGTAGACGTGCCAGGTCACATTGGTCAGCTCCGGCAACTGGGCCATGAAGATAAGAATCGCCAGGGCGTTCACGAAGCCGGTCACCACCGAGCGGGACACAAAGCGCATCAGTCCGCCCAGCTTCAGGTACCCGGCGACGATCTGCAGCACCCCGGTGAGCAGCGTGGCAGCCAGCAGGTATTCCAGGCCATGTTCCTTGACCAGGGTGACCATCAACAACGCCATGGCGCCGGTGGCAGCGGAAATCATGCCCGGGCGACCGCCCACAAAGGCAATCACCACGGCAATACAGAAAGAGGCATACAGACCCACCTTGGGGTCCACGCCGGCGATAATGGAGAAAGCGATGGCTTCCGGGACCAGGGCCAGGGCCACGACGATGCCCGCGAGCAGGTCACCACGAATATTGGAGAGCCAGTTGGCTTTGAGGGTTTTCACCATAACAACGAAATTCCATGGATTGCAGATTCATCAGGCACAGGCATGTGCTCTTGCGACAAACAACACTCCATGTCTGCCGGAGGCGACCGGCGACGCGGCAATGCAGCGTGTCGAAACAAGTCGGAAGGGGGGCTGAGCGCTAGGGCGGAGTGATCGTCACAGTGGGCAGCGTAGTGTCTGGTTGATGAATATCAGCAGGGCTGATGAATAAGGGTCGCGGAGCATACCAGAAGCCCGGTCACAAAGTAACCGGGCACAGTTATATGCGGTTCACCTGGTCCAGGAAGGCCGCTGGCAGGATATCGATAACCGGGCGCCTGTCTCCACAAACCTCCGGCGCGGGGGCGTCCGGCTCGGTGGCTATGATGGATGGCTTCTCGGACCAGTGGAGTAGCTGCAACTGGCCATCAACCTGCTCCACCAGGGCTGTGCAATGCTCCACCCAGTCACCATCATTGCAGTAAAGGCCATCAGCGCCTCGCAGAAAACCGGCGGAGTGAATATGGCCACAGATAAAGCCGTCATAATGCCCTTTCTCCGCCGCAGTCAGTGCCGCCAGCTCGAACCGCCGGATAAAGGTACGTGCCGACCCGATGCGCCCCTTGATCCAGGCCGCCAGGGACCAGTATGGCTTACCCTGCAGTCTACGCCAGGCATTGAACCAACGGTTCAGTCGCAGCAACAGGCCGTGGGCCCGATCTCCCACCAGCAGCATCAGCGGACTGCAACGCACCACCTGGTCAAACTGGTCGCCATGACACACCATAAAGCGCCGGCCATCTGCCGTGGTGTGCACCACCTTCTGGCGCAATTCGACGCCGGCCACCGTCTGACCGCAAAAACGTCGCAGGAATTCATCATGGTTACCTGGCACATAGACCACCCGGGTAGCGCCGGCAGCGATCGAGAGAAGCTTCTGGATGACCGCCCCATGGGCCGGTGACAGATGCACCCGCCGCTGCATGGCAATCAGGTCGACGATATCCCCGACCAGGTACAGGGTGTCGCAATGAACCTGCTCCAGAAAGTCCAGCAGGTACTCTGCCTGACAATCCGCCGTTCCCAGGTGAACATCAGAAATAAAAACACTGCGGTAGTGTGGCATGGCCCGCCCTGTCGCTTGCCCTGTTGTGACTCAAGGCTGCCGGGACTCAGTGAAATCCCGGTGACAGTTAGCGGTCAGTTTGGTGACGCTTTTCAGGGGATGGGAAGTTTTGGAAATTTACATATGCAAAAACGGAATAGGCCAGAGCCTGTTAATTCCGTTACCTGAAATTCATAATAGGCCGCCAAGAATTCCCTGTCAGGAGAAGCCCCATGTCCCGCCTCATGTCTGTACTTTTTATTGTCTTCAGTTCGCTGGCAGTGGCCGACGACAACACACCAGCACTGGTGGACGCTGACTGGCTGGCTGCCAACCTGGAGCGCGATGACCTGGTGGTGCTGGACGTCCGTTCAGGCATTGATAACGGCGGCGACCGCAGCACCTTCGAGCAGGGTCACATCCCGGGCGCCGTTTACAGCAGCTATACCGGCGATGGCTGGCGCGAGAACCGTGACGGCGTTACCGGCGTTCTACCACCGGTCCGTTCCCTGGAGCGCCTGATCAGCAGCCTGGGTATCGCTAACGACAGCACTGTCGTTGTGGCGCCAGCCGGCACCGGACCAACAGATTTCGGTAGCGCGGCCCGGGTTTACTGGACTTTCAAGGTACTGGGCCACGATGACGTCACCATTCTCAACGGTGGCTTCGCTGGCTGGAAAGCCGCCGGCCAGGAAATCGCCGAAGGCCCGGGGGAGCGCCGCGAGGTAACGCAGTTCACCGCCAAACTGCAGAATGAGCTGCTCGCCACCCTGCAAGAAGTACAGGCCGCCCGTGACAGCCAGGCCCAACTGGTAGACGCACGGCCCGAAGACTACTTCCGGGGTGAAAACCAGTCTCCTGCCGCCAGGGCCCCCGGCACCATTCCCGGCGCCCTCAACCTGCCCCACCAGTCTTTCATCGACGAACAGGACCAGGTGTTCTACCTGAACGACGCCGTGGTATCCGAGCAGGTCAACGTAGCCGAACTGGATCCGCAGGCCCGTACCATTGCCTTCTGCAACACCGGCCACTGGGCCGCCACCGACTGGTTTGTGCTGAGCGAACTGGCCGGCTTCGAGGAAGTGGCCATGTACGATGGCTCCATGGCCGAGTGGTCCCAGGACAGCGACCGGCCCATGCAGGTTGCCAAGAAAGGCCTGGGCAAGCTTCTTGATCTGTTCAACTGAGTAAACACCCATGTCGAACACTGCTGTTCTCCAGCCGGGCATTCAGCCATGCTGGAAGATTGACCGTTTTATTGTCACCACGGCCCTCGCCGGCTTTGCCCTTCTTGGCCTGCTGATCTGGCTGGAAACCGCACCGTTCATGGTGGCCCTGTTTGCCATTGGTACCGTGCTGGGTATGGCCCTGTTCCATGGGGCCTTCGGCTTTACTGCCGGCTGGCGCAACCTGGTGGTCAAAAAGCGCGGAGCCGGCATGCGTGCCCAGCTGCTGTTGTTCGCGCTGTCTTCCCTGGTCATGGTGCCAATGCTCAACAGCGGCCAGCCGGGGCTGACCGGCAACATCGCACCAGTTGGCACGTCGCTGGTGGTTGGTTCCTTCCTGTTTGGTATTGGCATGCAGCTGGGCGGTGGCTGTGGCTCCGGCACCCTGTTTACGGTGGGCGCCGGCAATATCCGCATGGTCGTGACGCTGATCTTCTTTATCGCCGGCGCGGTACTGGGCTCCATTAACCTGCCCTGGTGGCTGGACCAACCCGGCTTTGATCCGGTGCCCCTCGTTAATACCTTCGGGGTCAGCGGCGCCATCCTGGTGCAATTTATCGGGCTGGGACTGATTGCCTGGTGGGTCAACCGCATCGAACGCAAGGCCCACGGCTCAGTGGAGCGGGATGAATTGCTGTGGAAAGGGCAGTCTCACGGTCCCCTGAGAACCCTGGTCAGCGGCCGCTGGCCGTTCACCTGGGCCATCCTGATCCTGGCAGCCGGTAACGCCCTGACCCTGGCTATTGGCGGCGCCCCGTGGAGTGTCACCTTTGCCTTCAACGTGTGGGGTGCCAAAGCGCTGGAAGTGGTTGGTGTGAACATGTCCCAGTTTGAGTTCTGGACTTGGGATTACCCGGCCATGGCCCTGAAAGACTCGGTACTCACCAACATCCCCTCAGTGATGAACATCGGCCTGCTGCTCGGTGCCATGCTGGCGGCCGGCCTGGCCAACCGCTTCAACGAGGCCAGCCGCAACCGGCCGGAAGGTCGCCAGTTCCTGGCGGCGGTAGTGGGCGGCCTGTTGCTAGGCTACGGCGCCCGGCTGGGCTTCGGCTGCAATATCGGCGCCCTGTTCTCCGGCATTGCCTCTGCCAGCCTGCACGCCTGGATCTGGTTCGCCTGCGCCTTTGCCGGCTCGCTGATTGGCATCCGCTTGCGGCCCTGGTTCCGGCTGCCAAACTGATACGGGGGAACTGAATCATGGAACGCGCCTACAACCGTACCCGTATCCTGATCGCGCTGGGCATCATCCTGGCGCTGATCCTGGCAGATCATCTGCGCAGCCCGACCTTTGCCTTCAATTCCGGGCAGGGCAATGTGCAGACCGCCCTTAGCCAGCGGGACGAATCCGCCTGCGCACCCTGTGGTGCGCCCTGTCCGTCAACCCGGGAGTAATCGCTTTCAGGACAGGGACGTCAGCGCTTCAATATCCGCAAGGATAGCAGGGGCATCGGTAACCCGGGCCAGCCAGCTCAGCGGGATTCCCTGCTCCCCGCCAACGCCGTGTATCGCCGCCATCGCTGGACCAATGATCCACGCCCGGCCGCAGGAGTCACCGCCACAGTGAATGTTGGCGCGCACGGCCTCGGAAAAGCTGCCGGCGTGCGCCAGGATATGGAAGATCACCGGCATTGCCTCATTCAGGTAGCAGGTGCGGCCAAAGGTGCCACCTGCACCTGTGGGGTCCAGCCGGTCACCGGTGCGTGCCGTCGCGAGGTCATCCTGGTGTGGGGCTTCAAAGGCCGCTGCATCCAGTGCTGCTGACATCGGCTTACCCTGGAAAAGGCCCTCAAGGAGTCTTGCTGCGCATCTTGCCCAGGCAACGGCCTCATCGTTATGGTTGGTCACCCGCACAGCCGCTTCTGTCTTCTCCAGAAGGTCATCAAGACCGCAATAACACGCCACCAGCGGTGGCAGCTTGGAGACAGCCGGCAACTGCATGTCATCGGCACCACTTTCCGGCAACAGGTAACGGTCAATGGTCTGGGCCAGGTGGACGCCTGCTTCCTGGACCTCGGGCTCGTGATAGGTCAGATCAATGGCCTTTCGGACCGGCCCTGCCAACTGTTCGCCACTGAGACGACTCGTGTAGGGCAGCACTTTCTGGACCAGTATACGTTTTTGCTGATCCGTAAGACTGGCAGGCGTGGTGGCCCGGGCCTGGTCAATGGCCTTGCGCTCAATGGTATCCAGGTTACTCAGCGTTACACGGGTAGGGTTGTCGATATAACCCTGCCACTGGCCGCCCGGGCCGAAGAAAGCCCGGAACCGACGCTGATAGTCACGAATATCCAGGCGCCCTTCACAGGCCAGCAGGCTGTCGGTAAGCACGCCAGTCGCGGCACCATAGTGGCTGATATCGCCGGCCTTTTTCCCTTCATGGGCGAAATAACCAAAGCCGCCACGGAAGTAGTCAAGCTTCGGAGGCAGGAACTCCGGGCGTTCGCCACCAACCTCCCAAATGCGGTTGCTGTCATACAGCCAGTGCAGGCCCAGACTCGCTGCATCGGCAACCCAGCCTCCGACAAGGGCATTGATAAAGGCCGTTGATCTGCCGGCCGGCATGCTCTGTTTCATGGCCAACTCCCGCGAAAAACCGGATCCTGCTGGATAGCAATACCGGTTTCATACGACCTTCCCGGTGTTAACCGTTCCGTTCGACGTCACCTTGCTACCACTAGACAGTACACTGTTTCTCAGCGGCTGGATCAACATCTGATCCAGCCTCAGATCCCGCCTGGTGCGAAAGTCCTCAATACCGATGGTCATGCCAAGATGGCCTTTTTCCGGCTGGTCCCGGTAGGTGCCGAACAGCCGGTCCCACCAGGGCAGGTTGAAGCCGAAGTTACTGTCGGTTTCCCGGCGGATGATTGAATGGTGGACCCGGTGCATGTCCGGTGTGACGACGATCAGCCGCAACCACTTGTCGAGCCACAGGGGCAACCGGACATTACCGTGGTTGAACATGGCCGTGGCATTCAGCAGAACCTCGAAGATCAGGACGGCCAGCACAGGGGCACCCAGCAGAACGACGATGGCCACCTTGATCATCATCGACAGCACAATCTCAACCGGGTGAAAACGCAGGGCTGTGGTGACATCAAATTCCAGGTCCGCGTGATGCATCCGGTGCAGGCGCCATAGCCAGGGCACCGCATGAAATACACGGTGCTGGAAGTAGATGGCGGCGTCGAGCATCAGTACCGCGAGCACCACAGAAACCCAGGCAGGCAAGGCCACCAGGTTCAGCAAACCCCAGCCATTTTCTGACGCCATCAGCGCAGCGCCAACGGCGGCCACCGGGAACAGCACCCTAACCGCCAGCGTATCCAGCACCACGATCATCAGGTTGGCCGGCCACCGTGTCCGGCGGCCAACCGCCTGGGGGCGGCGAGCCGCAAAAACCTCCCACAGGGCCATGGTGACCAGCACCGACAGGAAAAAGCCAAACCGGATCACCGGTTCATGGGCAAGCAGGGTTTCGGTCATGGCAGTGCCTCGCCTTATTGGACCGGCAAGCCGGCGGCTTTCCACTCGGGAAAGCCTTCGTCAAAACGCCGCACCTGATAGCCCAGCGCCCGCAATTTCTTGACCGCCTCGTGGGACAGCACGCAGTAGGGACCCCGACAGTAGGCGACGATTTCCCGGTCCTTGGGCAATTCGTCGAGCATGGCTTCCAGTTGTTCCAGTGGAATATTGATGGCGTCGGGCAGGTGCCCTGACTCAAACTCGTCTTCCGGTCGCACATCCAGCAGTGCAACAGAGCCGTGCCGGAGCCCTGACAAGAGTTCTCCCCGCGAGATGGCCTCCAGGGCGCCATCGGGGTTGTCGTCGGCAAACAGCCGGCTGACCAGACGCTCCATTTCCGCCAGATTGGTTTCCGCCACGTCCCGCATCAGGCTCAGCAGGGTGACGGTTCGCTGGTCTGTCAGGCGGTAGATCATTTGCTTACCGGCCCGCCTTGCGGTCACCAGGCCCGCCCTGCGCAGATGCTGCAGGTGCGCGGAAGCATTGCCTACCGTCAGCCCGGCAGTTTCAGCCAGGGTTTCGACTGCCGCCTCCCCTTGCGCCAGTCGCTCCAGCAAGGCAAGCCGGTGGCCATTGCCCAGCGCTTTGCCAACCTGGGCGAGGGTGTCGAGCAGATCCTCTCTGATGGTCATCGTTCTTTTCTCTCCAGAGTTTCCAGGGGTACCCAAACCTGGGCCGGACTTGGCAGACCGGCATATTATTTTATTCTAACGTTTATTGGAATGTTGGCAATAGCAAGGCTTGCGGTATGGTACATTTACGCGCGCCCGGCTCACTCGTGGAGAAACTTTCAGATGGCCCCTTATCACCTCGAAAAACGCAACGTCGCCATCCTGGTGGTCAGTCAGACCTTTTTCATGGTGGCTGCCATAACGGTCATGACCCTCAGCGGCGTCGTGGGGCAGCAGCTTAGCCCCGACCCCGGGCTGGCAACGCTGCCCATTGCCATCATGATGCTGGGCACGGTGGTGTCTACGTTGCCGGCCTCCCTGTACATGAAGCGGGTCGGTCGTCGTCGCGGGTTCATGACCGGTGCCAGCATTGGCGGCGCTGCCGGTGGCCTACTGAGCTTTACGGCCATTGCGATGGAATCCTTCTGGCTGTTCTGCCTCGCCAGCGTTCTGCTGGGCCTTTACCAGGGATTTGCCATGTATTACCGCTTCGCGGCGGTGGACGTTGCCAGCCCGGCCTTCCGTAGCCGGGCCATTTCCTTTGTGCTGGCCGGCGGTGTGGCCGCCGCCTTTCTGGGCCCCTGGAACGCCAGCATGGCGACCGGGCTCATCGAAGCCGTGCCCTCCGGTGGCCCCTATCTGATCATCGCCATCCTGGCCCTTCTCGCCATGGGTTTGCTGAGTCAGCTGAAGGTTCCTCCCGCGGGCGAACCCCAACCCGGAGAAACCACTCGTCCCATGTCGGCCATCGCAATGCAACCACGGTTTCAGGTGGCGGTGATCGCGGGTGCCGTGGGCTACGCCATCATGATCCTGGTGATGACAGCCACACCGCTGGCCATGCGCAGTCGCGGCTTTGAGATGGCACAGGTGGCCATGATCATGCAGTGGCACGTACTGGGCATGTATGTACCCTCGTTCTTTACAGGTGGCCTGATTGCCCGGTTCGGGGTGGGTCGCATCCTGCTCACCGGCTGCCTGCTTCTGGTAAGCACCGTGTTGATCGCTACGCTGGGCGCAAGCCTGGCCCACTTCTGGTTCGCACTGGTGTTGCTCGGTGTTGGCTGGAACTTTCTGTTCATCGGTGGCAGTACACTGCTTTCGACCGTCCACGCGGAGGCCGAGCGAGGCAAGGTACAGGGGGTCAATGACCTGGCCATCTTCGTACTGGTGGCCATTGGCTCACTAATGTCCGGGTCACTGTTGCACCACCTGGGCTGGGAGACACTCAACCTGATGATGCTGGCCCCCATAGCCCTGGTAGTTCTGGCAACTGTCTGGCTACGGATGAATATGCGAATGGCGCCGGTATCCGCGGCTGCGGGAGCAGGTGAGTCATAGCCGGGCGGGACCTTGTTCCTGGCGATCAACATAAAACTGCTGCTGCCGCAGCCCACATCCAGAATCCTGTCCCCAGGCCGAAAGCCCAGGTTCTTCTGCTTCAGAGCCAGTTCGGTCTCACCGAGCCAGCGCCCTTATCGGAGGATGGCATCCATGCCAGGGCCCGGTAATCGAACCCCTGTGCAATAGTGGGCTTGATGACCTCGAAATAGGGCGAGGCATCGAAGTCCCTTGGCGCGAACAGCGAATGGTGACGAATCCGGTACAGCTCCCGCTCACACTCCCGGCACAGGGGATCATCAGAGGGCAAGGGGATCACTTCTGGCAGAATGGGGTACGGGATACGCTGAAATCCCTCGGCGATAAAGGATGAACAGATCGCCCGGGTGGGGTCACCACTGCCCAGCGCCAGCATTCTTCGCCGGTACCGGACGGGCACCGGCGGTGTTGGCAACAGGTATCGGGCAAGGTCCACAATATTCTTCAGGTCATACTGATGACCAAGTCTTTCACGGGAATACCTCGTCAACGCGTCGAGATCGTCGGGCCCCAGATCAACCGGACGACAGATTCGGGTATGGCTGTGCCGGTAAAAAGACAGTGGCAGGGCCCGGATACCGTCCTCAAGGTCCGCTTCCACCAGGGTATTGGCCTCACCGTTATCGTTGTGGCCCAGTCCTGCCGAATCTCCCAGGTACAGGGCGGCATGCGACCAGGTGGACTGGGTCAGGTACTTGATAGCCACGCTGACCCGCGTGTTACCTTCCACCAGCAACACGTCTCCAGGCCTGATGGTGGCCACCAGCGCTTCCCAGGTTGAGGTTCTGACGGAAAAGTCTGCCACAGGCTTGGACAGGTAGTGGGCGAGGGCCCTGGAAATCCAGTTGAACATTGTTCCGGCTCTTCTTGTTGTTGGTAGCGACGATTCCGAGATGCGCGTCACTTTTGGGCACGCCAGCCAGGCGTTCGTTACATCAGATGATCGCGCGTTTTTCTGAACAAGTTCAACAAATTATCCCGACTTTTCGCATTTCCGGAACCAGGGTCATGAAGTGCCAGAAGTTGAGCAATTGCTCAGCTAATCGGGAACCAGGAGCTTAAAAGGCCGTCCCAGAGACTGGAGTGACTTGACGGGAACAGGTGACGGAGACGCGTTATGGCATTGCCAACGGAAAGAATCACTGACGACAGCAACCTCGTCTCCGCCCTCCAGGCGGGTGATCAGCAGGCCTTTCACCAGGCTGTCAGGGAGTTTTCTCCCGGTATGCTGGCTGTTGCCCGTTACTACCTGGACCCATCCAGTGCCGAGGATGTGGTACAGGAAACCTGGGTCAATGTGGTAGAAGCCGTCAAGAAGTTCGAAGGCCGCTCTGGTCTGAAAACCTGGCTTCACCGGATCGTTGCCAACCGTTGCAAGAACCGCCTTCGTACTGCCAATCGCGAGGTATCCAGCGAATTTGGAGAAGCGCTGGAACCGGGAATTGCCAGCCGCTTTGAATCGGGAGGTCGGTGGGCCACCCCTCCCAGGCTGCGGCTTGAGGAGCATGCTGAGTTGCTTATGGAAAACGGTGCGCTGAATGACTGCCTCGACAAACACCTGTCCGCCCTGCCTGAACAACAACGCTCTGCCGTTATGCTTTACGAAGCCCATCAGCACAAGGCAGAGGTTGTCTGTAATATTCTGGACATCAGTGCGTCTAACCTCAGGGTACTGGTGCACCGTGCCCGCCAGAAAATTTACCTGATGGTGGAAGACTTCCAGGAGACCGGCGAATGCTGATGTGTCGAGATCTTGCCAGGATTGGCAGTGACTACATTGACGGGCAACTAAGTACGGCGGACAACTTCTCTGTGAAAATGCATTTGCTGATGTGCAGGCACTGTCGATCCTTCATCGGCAACCTGCGTGAGAGCGCTCAGCTGATGAAAGGCCACTCGGACTACCACCTCGACGAGGAGTATCTGCGGCGACTGGAAAGCTCAATCGATGAGGCATTGAAAGGCTGAGCTTGAGGTTGTCTCCCCGGACTCTTTGCATACATTCGTACACAGGTCCGGAGAGAGCAGGGCTTTTCCGCAGGAAGGAAAAACCGATCAGCGAAGATCCGGATTCAGTGTGTAAGTGGCCGTAACCCGCTCGCTGGCCAGTACGTGTCCTTCCATCGCCTTGCGGACAGCCTCACCATCGAACTCGCCGTCCAGGCCAAGGGTTTCCACATCCAGGGCATAGATCTCGTAGTGATAGTGGTGCACCAGCTCGTCGTTCCAGGGCGGGCAGGGGCCGTCATAGCCACCGTAGGTGCCAGCCATGTCCGGGTTACCGGCCAGGAACTGGGTGAAATTGTTGACGCCGCGGATGCCAATGGGACCAGGGCCCGGCTGCTTGCCCTTGGGGCTGACGCCGTCGCTGTCCTCGCCTTCGGGAATACAGCTGGTGGTAACGGGAATATCCACCAGCAACCAGTGGAAGAAGTCCACCCGGGGAATGTCTTTCGAGACCGTCTTGCCTTCCTGGTTGACGTCGTCCGCCACGCTGGGCACGTCGGAATCAAACATCACCACGGCAAAGCTCTTTGTACCTTCAGGCGCGTCCTGCCAGGTGACTTCCGGGTTGCGGTTGGGACCGAAACTCATGTGGTCTTCTTCACTGTACACACCAAACGCAAACTTCTCCGGGACCGGCTGGCCCTCGGTAATACCGTTGAACTGAACCTTCATGGTTTGCTCCTGTTGGCTGTCACAAATACTCCCCGGTTTTAGCAGTTGCGTGGCTGGCTTGTCCAGATCAGGTAGTCCTGTTGAGTTCACCGGGAAGTCCCGGAACGACCGTGCCGGCGCCACCACAACGGGGTTAGCGCCATCACCAGCAACACCACCGCCGCCGCCACAACGGTCCAGACCGGATGAATCTCGAGGGTCTGCCCCAGTCCGGCGAATACAAAGGTCATGGGCATCATGCCAATCACTGACGCCAGCAGGAATCGCAAGGCTGTGACAGAGGTAAGCCCGGCAGCATAGCTGATCAGCGCAAACGAAAATAACGGCACCAGCCGCGTAAACAGGATGCCCCAGAATAGGGAGTTCTGCGGTGCGTCCGAAGCAAAGACAGGGTGATTCGACAGCTTGCGCCGGAAGTAGTCCCTGGCGAGGATACGACTGCTCCAGAAGGCCACCATGGCGCCCAGCGCCGCGCCCGTCACTGCAATCAGGGTTCCCTGAAGCATGCCAAAGGCCAGCCCCGAAGCTGCGCTGACTGGCAAGGTAGGGATGGGGCCCACTACGACAGCCAGTACCATCAGCAGAACCAGCAACAATGGTCCCCAGTGGCCTTCACCCTGCAACCAGGAGGACAGGCCTGATGGAGAGAGGGAAGCTGGTGCCCCCAACGCCTGAAGCACAACCCAGATTCCCGCCATCAACACGGTCAGCCCGGCAATGGCCAGCAATCGGATCAGCAGGGTCTGGCGTTGCAGGGGTTTCAAGATGGACACCGCTCCGGGGAAAATAAAAAAGGCGCGTTACTATACCGCAACGCGCCCGAAGGGGTTTAGTACCCTGAGTCAGAGGGCTTGCAACCCTGAGTCAACAATCGAGGATCACTCCTCATCTGTTGGACGCTCAGGGAGCCCCAGGATTACAGCAGCATCAGGAATTTTTCTTCCACTCAAACTTTTTGAATGGCTCGTCGATGGGCGTCTCGGCAATGTGGTTGACATAGTTACTCATGGTCTTCTGGGCCACACCGAGGATCACTTCCAGCACCTGCTGCTGCCCGTAGCCGGCATCATAGAAGGCCTGCAAATCATCCTTCGTGACGTTACCGCGCTTGCGGACAACCGCCAGGGTAAAGTTGCGCAGCGCTTCCAGCTTTGCATCCGGCAGTGGCGTTTCGTTACGCAGGGCTTCTGTGATCTCTTCCGGCACTTTCATCATGTTGGCGATGCCGGTGTGGGCGGGAACGCAGTAATGGCACTGGTTCTCCACATTGATGGTCTGCCAGACCACCGTCTGTTCGTTGGCATTGAAGCTGGTGTTGGTAAACAGGCCGTGGAGGGTCTGGTAGCCCTCGAGCAGGCCCGGTGCTTCCGCCATCACCGCGTGCAGGCTGGGAATCATGCCCATGTTCTTTTTTGAGCCTTCCAGCAGGGGTTTGGCGCCTTCGGGGGCAGAGTCGACATCGTGCAAGGCAAAGTCAGTCATAGGAACCTCCGTTTTTGAATAATCGCTCAATTTCAACCTCACCCTAACTATATTTGAGTGACTATTCAAGTTATAATCGCACAAATTCTGACCGGCGGATGTTATTCCATGCCAAGAATCGCCAAGTATGACCGGGAAAAAGCCCTGGATGATGCCGTTAGACTGTTCTGGGAGCGGGGCTACGGCGGTGCCTCAATGAAACAGATCGAGCAGGCGCTGGATATGCGGCCCGGCAGCCTGTATGCCACCTTTGGCAACAAGGATGGTCTGTTCCGGGAAGCGTTGGCGGTGTATACAGGGCGCATGTCCAACTCCATGGGCAGAGCACTGGAAGAGTCGCCAACCATCATGGAGGGCATCTTCACTTACCTGAGATCCCTCACAGAGCAGATTACCGCCCCGGATTCTCCCGCAAGGGCCTGCCTGGTCGTGAAGACCCTCCTGGAAGTGACTTCCGACCAGCCGGAACTTCGGGACCTCGTTAACCGACGCCTCCGGGAAGTCGAAGACTACCTGGCCGAACTGTTCGAACGGGCACGGGAGCAAGGTGAGCTGAAACCGGGCGTAGACAGCCGCCGGCTCGCCCGGCTGGTCCAGGCCCAGATCATGGGGTTACGCTCGCTGGCCCAGCGGGACATCGACACAGGCAGCGTTAAAAACCTGACCGAAGACATCATTACCGCCCTGGGCGCCTTTACGCAGCACCCCACCACGCACTAACCTCTTGGGACACCACGTTTCAGGAGAGAGACCATGACCGACGACAAGCGACGTCGCCACTCTGCCCCGGTGGTTGATGGCCTGGGCAAGTCCGCCAGCCGCGCCATGCTGCGGGCGGTGGGCTTTACCGACGAGGATTTCCGCAAGCCACAGGTAGGCATTGCCTCCACCTGGAGCAACCTCACCCCCTGCAACATACACATCGACGGCCTCGCGCGGGAAGCCGCCAAGGGCGCCGACCAGGCCGGTGGCAAAAGTTTGATTTTCAATACCATCACGGTTTCTGACGGCATCGCCAACGGCACCGAGGGTATGAAGTATTCCCTTGTCTCCCGGGAGGTCATCGCCGACTCCATCGAAACCGTGGCCGGCTGCGAGGGCTTTGACGGGTTGGTGGCCATCGGCGGCTGCGACAAGAACATGCCCGGCTGCATGATGGGCCTGGCGCGTCTGGATAGGCCGTCGGTATTCGTCTACGGCGGCACCATCCAGCCCGGGGAGAATCACACCGACATCATCTCCGTATTCGAGGCGGTGGGCGCCCATGCGCAGGGCAACATGGACCTGATCGAAGTAAAACAGATCGAGGAAACCGCCATCCCGGGTCCCGGCTCCTGCGGTGGCATGTATACCGCCAACACCATGGCCTCAGCTATCGAGGCCATGGGCATGAGCCTGCCGGGCAGCTCTGCCCAGAATGCGGTGTCTGACACCAAGCTGGCGGATTGCGAAGCGGCGGGGGCCGCGGTGCTGAAGTTGCTGGAAGGAGACATCAAACCCTCCGACATCATGACCCGCAAAGCCTTCGAGAACGCCATTACCGTGGTCATCGCCCTGGGGGGGTCCACCAATGCGGTGCTGCACCTGCTGGGCATGGCCAGCACCATTGGCGTGGAGCTGAGCCTGGACGATTTCGTGCAAATCGGTAAAAAGGTGCCGGTACTGGCAGACTTGCGGCCGTCTGGTCACTACATGATGTCAGAGCTGGTCGCCATTGGCGGTATCCAGCCGCTGATGAAGATGCTGCTGGACCGGGGCCTGCTGCACGGCGACTGCCTGACAGTGACCGGCAAGACCCTGGCCGAGAACCTGGCCGGCGTGGATCCCTACCCGGAAGGCCAGGACATCATCCATGCCTTCGAAAACCCCATCAAGGCGGACAGCCATTTGCGGATTCTCTTCGGCAACCTGGCCCCAACGGGTTCGGTCGCCAAGATTACCGGCAAGGAAGGCACTCACTTCACCGGCACAGCCAAGGTGTTCCACTCGGAGGAAGAGGCCCAGGAACGTATCCTGGACGGCTCAGTGGTCGCTGGTGATGTGCTGGTCATCCGTTACGAGGGACCAAAGGGCGGCCCCGGTATGCGGGAGATGCTCAGCCCCACCTCTGCCATCATGGGCCGTGGCCTGGGCAGTGACGTGGCACTGATCACCGACGGCCGCTTCTCCGGTGGCAGCCACGGTTTTGTCGTGGGTCACATCACGCCGGAAGCCGCCGAGGGCGGTCCCATCGCGCTGGTGGAGAACGGTGATACCATTACCATCGACGCCGTGAGTAACACCATAGAACTGGCTGTGTCTGAGGAAGAAATGGAGAGACGCCGCAAGGCGTGGCAGCCCCCGGCCCCCAGGGTGACCCGTGGGGTGCTGGCCAAGTATGCCCGCACCGTCAGTTCCGCTTCCACCGGCGCAGTTACCGACCTGCCCTGACAAATAGAGAGATACGCCGGGCCTGCTAAACAACGGCCCGGCAGCAAGCTCCACTGGCTCCAAAGAGCCCCTAAATCAGACTAACTGCCTGCCAGTGATGAGAGGCAGGCGTCCTGCTACCGGTTACCCGCCCGGGTAACGGAAGGACGCCTGCCTGTCCTCACTTACAGGAACACTTTCTATGGAACACAAACACCATATCGTGGTGGTTGGCGGTGGTGCCGGCGGCCTGGAACTGGTTACCCGCCTGGGCAACAGGCTCGGGCGCAAGGGCAAGGCCCGTATCACCCTGGTGGACGCCGGTCTGACCCATGTCTGGAAACCCCTGCTGCACGAAGTCGCTTCCGGCTCGCTGGATGCCAGTGCCAACGAGATCAACTACCGGGCCCATGCCCGCAAACACCACTACGAGTTCCAGCTGGGCCGCATGACTGGCCTGGACCGGCAGGATCACCGTATCGTCATTGCGCCGTTCCATGACAGCGAAGGCAATGAAGTCGTGCCGGAGCGTCACATCCGGTACGACACCCTGGTGCTTGCCGTGGGCAGTACGGCAAATGACTTCGGCACCCCCGGCGCCCAGGACCACTGCCTGTTCCTGGACAGCCTGCCCCAGGCCCGGCGCTTCCATAACCTGATGCTTAACGCCTTCCTGCGCAAGAACCACTATGCGAAGGAGGGCCATGACCACCAGTTGCCCATCACCATCATCGGCGCCGGGGCTACTGGTGTGGAGCTCGCCGCCGAGCTGCGCCTTGCATCCCGTGAATTACCGGTCTATGGCATGAACCATCTCAGCCCCGAAGATATCCGTGTGTCGGTTATCGAAGCCGCGGACCGCATCCTGCCTGCGCTACCCGCCCGGCTTTCACTGGCTGCCACCCGTGAACTGCAGAATCAGGATGTACAGGTGCTCACTGGCCAGCCGGTGGCAGAAGTACGGAAGAATGTGGTGGTAATGAAAGATGGCACTGAAATCCCTTCCGAAATGACCATCTGGGCTGCTGGCATCAAGGCACCGGAATGGCTGGGCAGGCTGGACGTGGAAACGACCCGGGGTAACCAGGTCGCCGTCAAGCAGACCCTGCAGTCCGTCACCGACCCGGATATCTTTGCCTTTGGCGACTGCGCGGCCTGCCCGCAACCAGGTTCGGACCGACCGGTACCACCTCGGGCCCAGGCCGCCCACCAGCAGGCCGACACCCTGTTCAAGACACTGCGTCATCGCCTGGAAGGTGGCGAGCCAGTACCGTTTGTCTACCACGACCATGGCTCACTGATTAACTTCAGCCGCTACACCACCGTGGGCAACCTGATGGGCAATCTCTCCGGGCGTTCCATGTACGTGGAAGGCAAGGTAGCCCGGCTGTTCTATGCGTCTCTCTACCGGATGCACCAGAACGCCCTGCACGGGCCAGTCCGTACTGCCATCATATGGGCCATGGACCGGGTCAGCAGGGCCATGCAGCCGAGGTTGAAGCTGCACTGATTTCCAACCAGTGCTACACCAGTTTAAGAGAAGGTCCGACCAGGTGGGGTGTGTGAAATTCTGGAGCGGGTGAAGGGAATCGAACCCTCGTCTTAAGCTTGGGAAGCTTCTGCTCTACCATTGAGCTACACCCGCGTTGGCCTCAATATAGGCCTGCATGTGAAAACAGGCAATACCCACCGGCATTCATCCTTAGTGGCACCAGTTGTGACGCGAAAGGTACCCGGGGTTTTCGGGACAGCTGGTATTGATCGGATAACCTGAACGGAGAGTGCATGGATCCCTACCTCATATTGATCGGCGCCGCCATGCTCGTAATGAGCATATTGCTCAGCCCGCTTTCCAGTCGAGTGGGCATGCCGGTGCTGCTGATCTTTCTCGGGGTGGGGATGCTGATGGGCGAGGACGGCGCCGGTGGTATCCGCTTCGATGACTTTGAGCTGGCCTTTGTCATCGGCAACCTGGCGCTGGCCGTCATCCTCCTGGATGGCGGTATGCGTACCCGGGCCGAAACCTTCCGGGTGGGCCTCAAGCCGGCGATGCTTCTGGCGACGGTGGGTGTCCTCATAACCGCTGTGCTGGCCGGCCTCTGTGCCTGGCTGGTTTTCGACCTGCACTGGATGGTCGCGCTGCTGATCGGTGCCATCATCTCCTCCACCGACGCGGCTGCCGTATTTTCCCTGCTACAGGGCCATGGGCTTCATCTGAACGAGCGTGTCAGCGCCACGCTGGAGATCGAGTCCGGCAGCAACGACCCCATGGCCATCTTCCTGACCCTGATGCTGGTCAGCATGCTCAGCGCCGGGGGTGCCTCTTCCCTGACGGACGGACTGACAATGCTGGTCAGCCAGTTCGGTATTGGTGCCGTCATTGGGACCCTGGGCGGATTCCTGGTTGTCGAAATGGCCAACCGGGTCCGCCTGACCGCAGCACTTTACCCGCTCATGGTGGGTGCCGCGGGCCTGTGCGTCTTTGCCGGCACCAATATCCTCGGTGGCAGTGGCTTCCTCGCGATCTACCTCGCCGGAGTCATTATCGGCAACCGGCCGGTGCGTATGATGCCCATGATCCTGCAGGTTCATGATGGCCTGGCATGGCTGGCACAGCTATGCCTGTTCCTGATGCTGGGCCTGCTGGTGAGTCCGTCGGACCTGTTGCCGCTGGTCGGCGGCGGCCTGATCCTCGCCCTCGCGCTGATCTTCGTGATCCGCCCGCTGGCTGTTTTCAGTACCCTGTGGCCTTTCGGCTTTAACCGGCGCGAACTGCTGTATATAAGCTGGGTCGGTCTGCGGGGAGCAGTGCCCATCGTGCTGGCCCTGTTCCCGATCATGGCGGGACTGCCCGAAGCCCGTGACATCTTCCATTTTGCGTTCTTCATTGTGCTGGTATCACTGGTGGTTCAGGGCAGCTCGCTCGCACCCCTGGCCCGCAAACTCAAACTGGAAGTACCGGCCACTGGCGAGCCCTATCGCCGCCTGCCCC
>Ga0208301_1000048_pt1 | contig 55601 bp, 52 predicted proteins | sample 25BtaG_FD_184100 | JGI IMG/M metagenome (GOLD analysis project Ga0208301, IMG submission 184100) | Marine viral communities from Cariaco Basin, Caribbean Sea - 25B_WHOI_OMZ_CsCl (SPAdes) (version 2) | ecosystem: Environmental > Aquatic > Marine > Oceanic | place: Caribbean Sea: Cariaco Basin...
AGGACTACCAGGACCACCCAGATTTTGCCAAAGGACACGCGCCCGAGCTCTCGCTCTATCCGGAACCCTCGCCGGGTCAGTGGGAGGGCGAGCATGCCTGGGGCATGGCCGTGGATCTGTCCGCCTGCATCGGCTGCAACGGCTGTGTAACCGCCTGCCAGTCCGAGAATAACATTCCGGTGGTGGGGCCGGAGGAGGTGAGTCGGGGCCATGATTTACACTGGCTCCGCGTGGACCGCTATTTTTCCGGCCACCTGGATGCCCCCGGAATTACCTTCCAGCCCGTGCCCTGCATGCACTGTGAAAATGCGCCCTGCGAGTATGTATGCCCGGTCGGGGCGACCCAGCATTCTGCAGACGGGCTGAACCAGATGCTCTACCAGCGCTGCATCGGCACCCGTTATTGCTCCCAGAACTGTCCGTACAAGGTCCGCCGGTTCAACTGGTTTGACTATACCGGGGAAAACGCCCCTTATCCGGCCGAGCCCGCCGTGCAGAACCCCGATGTCACGGTGCGTTCAAGGGGCGTGATGGAGAAATGCACCTATTGCGTTCAGCGTATTACCCAGGTGCGGCGCAGGGCCGAGTCGGAGCAGCGGGACATCATCGATGGCGAGCTGAAGACCGCCTGCCAGCAGGCCTGCCCCACAGAGGCTATTGTGTTCGGGGATCTGGCGGACACAACCAGCAAGGTCAGCCGCCTGAAGTCCCACCCGCTGAACTATGCCATGCTCGGGCACTTGAATACCCGGCCACGGACGACCTACCTGGCAGCCGTACACAATCCGAATCCTGCCCTTGACCCGGGGGAGGAAGACGGATGAGCCGGAAAACACCAGAGCCACTGCTGCCCGCAGGGCTGACCCATAGCAGCGTGACCGACCAGATCACCGGACTGGTCACCAAAACCCGTGCACCGGTGTCCTGGAAACTGGCTTTTGTGCTGTCGGCGGCTCTGACCCTGCTTCTGCTGGCCTCCCTGGGCTATGTCTTTGCCACCGGTGTGGGGCTGTTCGGGATCAACATTCCGGTGGCCTGGGGTTTCCCCATTGCCAACACCATCTGGTGGATCGGGATCGCCCACGCCGGCACCCTGATCTCGGCCGTGCTGTTGCTTACCCGGCAGCCCTGGCGGGCATCCATCAACCGGTTGGCGGAAGCCATGGCGATGTTCGCCATTGTCTGCGCGGGCCTGTATCCGCTGATTCACCTGGGCCGGCCCTGGCTGTTCTACTACCTGCTGCCCTACCCGGACACCATGAACCTGTGGCCGCAATGGCGAAGCCCCCTGGTGTGGGACTTCTTCGCCATCGCCACCTATTTCATTTTTACCATGAGCTTCCTGTATCTCAGCCTGTTGCCGGACTTTGCCACATTGAGGGACCGGGCACGTTCGCGGCTGGGGCAGGTTTTCTATGGCCTGCTGGCGGTGGGATGGCGCAATTCGGCGTTTCACTGGGCACGCTACGAGCAGGCGAACCGGATCATGGCCCTGGTGGCGGCGCCGATTGTGGTATCGGTCACCGGTATTATCTCGCTGGACCTGGCGGTGTCGATCGTGCCCGGTTTCCATTTCACCATTTTCCCGCCCTATTTCGTGGCCGGAGCCCTGTTCTCGGGTTTTTCCACCGTCGCCCTGCTGGCTGTGATCATGCGTTCCATGTTCGGGCTGAAAGCCCTCATTACCCGCCGGCATCTGGATTATCTGGGGCGGATGATGCTCCTGTTCGCCCTGGTGGTGGACTACAGCTACACCCAGGAAATGTTCACCGCCTGGTATTCCGGGGAACCCTTTTACCGGCACGTCTATATCGACCGCTGGACCGGCCCGTACGCGCCGGCCTGGTGGACCATGATCCTGTGCAATGTGGTGCTGGTGCAGCTGTTGTGGTTTGAACGGATTCGCCGGTCCCCGGTCGCGCTGCTGGTGCTGGCGGTCACCAGCAATATCGGTATGTGGCTGGAACGCTTCCAGATCGTCTTTACCAGCACTCATGCCGACTACACCCCATCTGCGTGGGACACCATCTGGCCAACCAGCTGGGACTGGCTGGTGTACGCCGGCACCCTGGGGCTGTTCACCTTCCTGATACTTGTGTTTGTGCGGGTGGCGCCGCTGGTGTCCATGCACGATATGCGGGCGTCACTGCATGAGTCGAAGGAGAAATCCCGGTCCGGGGAGGGGGCGCCATGACGGAATCCGCGCCCTACGGCCTGCTGGGCCGGTTTGAATCCCCTGAAGCCCTGATTGCCGCCGTTCGGGCGGCCCGGGCGGCCGGCTACCGGCATCTGGATGCCTATGCGCCGTTCCCCCTGCCGGGTCTGGCCGAGGCACTGGGTTTCCGGGACCGGTGGATCGGCCGGGGGGCACTGCTATCCGGTGTTCTGGCCGCCGCCGGTGCGCTCTTCATGCAATGGTACTCGGCGGTGATCGACTATCCCTATGTGGTTGGTGGCAAGCCTTTGGCCAGCTGGCCGGCCTTTCTGCCGATTACTTTCGAGGTGGGCATCCTGGGGGTGGTGCTCTGGGCGCTGATCACCCTGCTGGTGCGCAATGGCCTGCCAAAGCTCTATCACCCGGTGTTCAACGACCCGGAGTTCGACCGGGCCTCCGGGGATGGCTTTTTCCTGTTGCTGCGGCCCGACAAGATCCCGGACGCCAAAGTGTTTTTGCAGGAGCACGGAGCCCTCGCCGTGCGGGAGGTGCAACCGTGAGCCGCCTTCGGTTCTGGAGCGTCGTCACTGTATTGCTGGTGCTTTCCGGCTGTCAGCAGGAAATGACCAACCAGCCCCGGTACGAAGCCTATGAGAAGGCAAATCAGTGGCCGGGCAACCAGTCGGCCCGCCGCCCGGTGGAGGGAACGGTGGCCCGCGGTGAGCCCCTGGGGCCGGTGCCCCAGACTCTGCCCTTTGAATTGACCCCCAGCCTGCTGCAGACCGGCCGCGAGCGCTTCGAGATCTACTGCACGCCGTGCCACGGCATGACCGGGTACGGCAATGGCATGGTGGTGCAGCGTGGCTTCCCGAAGCCACCGTCTTTTCACAGTGAGCGTCTGCGGAACCTGCCCCTGCGGCATTTTTACAATGTGATATCCGAGGGCTTCGGGGTGATGTACGACTACAGTGCTCGCGTGCCCCCTGAGGAGCGCTGGGCGATCGCCGCCTATATCCGGGCCCTGCAGCTGTCCCAGCATGCACGGCCGGAGGATCTGACAAAGGCCCAGAGGGCACGACTGCAGGCACAGGGAAGCGGCAAACAGGGAGCCGCGCCATGACCTCACCAATGATGTGGCTACCGGTGGTGATTATCCTTGGCCTGGCGACTCTGGGGGCCTGGACGGACCCCACGGCGTTGGCGCACTCGTGGTTGGCCGTAACCCTGACCTGGGGCCTGTTGCCGCTGGGAGCCCTGGCCTGGCTGATGATCCATGGCCTGACCGGGGGACGCTGGGGCGACGATAGCCGGTGGATCTGGCGGGCCCTGGCCTCGACCCTGCCACTCTTTGTGGTGTCGCTGCTGCCACTGCTTTTTGCCCTGGAGAGCCTGTTCTCGTGGGTGGCGCCGGCGGAGACCCTGCCGGAGGTGGTGCGCAGAAAACTTCTCTATCTGAACGAGCCTTTTTTTGTGGTCCGGGCGTTGGCGTTCGCATTGCTCTGGCTGGGACTGGCGTGGCTTCAGGGGGTATGGGGCAGCGCCGACAGTGCCCGGGCGGGGGAGAAAGGCTGTGCCCTGGGGCTGATTCTCTGGCTGCTGGTTCTGAGCTTCTTCGGTTTTGACTGGTTTATGGCCCTGGAGCCCCAGTTCTATTCCGACGTCTTCGGTCTGATGCTCGCTACCAACGCCCTGGGGGCTGCCATGGCGGCGGGCCTTCTACTGGGGGCCAAAGGTAGCGCGGTTTCGGTAAGGCGGGATCTTTCCGGTTTATGGGTCTCGGCATTGCTGGGATGGGTGTTCCTGGTGTTTTCCCAGTACATCATCATCTGGTCCGGCAACATGCCCAATGAAATTGGCTGGTATCTTCACCGTAGCGCTGGGCTGTGGCGACCGGTGAGTGTGCTGTCTTTCGCCTTGTTCGCCGTCGTCCCTTTCTGCCTGTTGCTGTCACCCCGGGTGCGGCAGAGCCAGGCGGCTTTACGGTTCACGGCCGGGGTCTGCCTGGCAGGGCATGTGTTGCGCCTGGCCTGGCTGGTGTTGCCCGCGTTTACGTTACGGGACACCACACTCTGGCTGACGCCGCTGCTGTTGCTCGCCGTCGGGCTTGCCTATTGGGGCTGGCTGCGGCAGTGGCTGCGCCGGAACCAGGCCGGGCCGGCGAGGGTTTCAGGGGAGGTGGACAATGCCCGCCCGTGAACGCCAGCACGAACCGGATCTGCAATCGAGCCGCTCACTGGTCTCGGTCATGGCGGCGGTACTTGTGCTGGTGGTGGCGCTCAGCGCGGTGGCGTGGTTCGGCTTTCGCTACGCGAGCCCCCAGGCGCCGCCCCCGCTGCTACCATCGACGGAAGTGCCAGCGCCGGTGCCCGAGTTGCAGGTGTCGCCGCAAAAGGACCTGAGCCAGTTGATGGCCAGCCAGAGGCAGCGTCTGCACGGCGTGGGCTGGGTGGACCGCGAGGCAGGTATTGTCCATATGCCGATCAAGCGGGCCATGGCGCTGCTGGTCAAGCGCGGACTGAAGGAGGGCAGCCCATGAAAGTGGTTACTGTGTTGCTGCTGCTCCTGGTGTGTGTTCCGGCTGGCGCCCGGACATCGGAAAAGCTGCTGGAGGACGTGGCTTTCCAGCAGCGCATCGGTGAACCGCTGCCCGCCGATGCCCTATTCCGCAATTCGGCCGGAGAGCCGGTAAGGCTGTCGGAGCTGGCGCAGGGGCGCCCGCTTCTGTTGCTGCTGTCCTGGTTCGAGTGTCCCAACCTGTGCCCGATGATGCTGGAGCAACTGGCTGAAAGTGCCCGGGCACTGCCGTTCGGGCCGGCGGAGTACAAGGTTGCAGTGGTCAGCATTGATCCGGGGGAATCGCCTGCCCAGGCACGCAAGGTGGCCCAGCGGATGGGCCAGAAATACGGGTCGGTGACCGCGCGCTGGGAATTCCTGAGCGGGGAAGCCCGGGCCATCGATAGTGTCGCCGGGGCGGTGGGATTCCAGTATGCCTACGATCAGCAAGATGATCGCTATGCCCATCCCGCCGGCGTGGTCGTTGTGTCCCCCGGGGGGCGGATTAACCGCTACCTGTTCGGCCTGAAGCCGAACACCCCGGATCTGAAACTGGGCTTGCTGGATGCGAGCCAGGGAAAGCTGGGGTCTGCGGTGGACCAGGTGGTGTTGCGCTGCTATCGCTTCAGTCCTGACAGTGGCCAGTACAACCTGGCGGTGGTGCGGCTGATCCAGGTCGTGGGCAGTGTCTTCGTGGTGATCATGTTCGGGGTGATTATCTGGCTATGGCGGAGGGAGGCCAAATGACGGAGGCGTCAGCGGTCAACGATCCCGGAATTGCTTTCAGAACGATTCCGACGGCAGTGTCCGACTATGCAGGTGAGGTGGATAAGCTCTACTACGCGCTGCTGGGATTGTCGGGACTGCTGATTGTGATTCTGGTCGCTCTGGTGGTGATTTTTGGCTGGCGCTACCGGGAAGACCGGAGCGGGGAGCGGTTACCCCTGCTCGGCAAACGCACCGGCCACTATGTGGAAATCGGCTTTGCGGTACTTCTGGCTTTGCTGTTTCTGGGCATCTTTGCCTGGGGCAGCCAGCTGTACCTGGCGCTGTACGGCGAGAGCCGGGCCGACATGACCATCAATGTGGTTGGCAAGCAGTGGATGTGGAAAATCCAGCACCCGGACGGCACCCGGGAAATCAATACCCTGCATGTGCCGGCCGGGGAAACCATCAGGTTGCGGATTATTTCCCAGGACGTGATCCACAGTTTTTCCCTGCCCGGTCTGAGGCTCAAGCGTGACGCTGTGCCCGGCCAGTATACCAGCGCCGTGTTCACCCCGGAAAAGGTGGGCGAGTACCGGCTTTTCTGCGCCGAGTACTGCGGCACCAGCCATTCCCGGATGCGGGGTAAACTGGTGGTTCTTTCGTCTGCCGATTACCAGGCCTGGCTAACCCGCAATGGCCAGGGGCCGGGGCCGGTGGCGGCGGGCCGGCAGTTATTCGAGAGCTACGGATGTTCCGGTTGTCATCAGGGCAAGGCCAGTGTGCGCGCCCCGGGTCTTGACGGGGTCTACGGGCGCACCGTGCCCCTTGCCGACGGCAGAACGGTCAAAGCGGACGAGGCCTATCTTCGCGATTCCATCATGCTGCCGCAAAAACACGTGGTGGCGGGCTATGCCCCCATCATGCCCAGCTTTTCCGGGCAGATAGGCGAGGGCGAAATTCTCCAGATCGTCGCCTACCTCAAATCCCTGGAGCCCGGTGAATGGCAGACCGATAATTCGACAGGAGCCAGACCATGAGTGCCAGTGCAGAACCGGCCCATTACCTGACAGGGGGTTGGAGCCTTCGCGGCTGGCTGCTGACCCTCGACCACAAGCGCATCGCCTGGCTGTATGCGATTTCCATCACGGGGTTCTTTTTTCTGGGGGGGATTGCGGCCCTGCTGATACGGCTGGAATTGCTTACACCAGCGGGAGACCTGCTGAGCTCAGAAGCCTACAACCGTCTGTTCTCGCTTCATGGCATTGTCATGGTGTGGTTCTTTCTGATTCCTTCGATACCGGCGACCCTGGGTAATTTCCTGCTACCGATGATGGTCGGCGCGCGGGACATGGCATTCCCGCGGCTCAATCTGCTGTCCTGGTATATCTATACCCTGGGCGGGTTGTTCACCATGGTCGCGGTAATTGCCGGCGGCGTGGACACGGGCTGGACCTTCTATACGCCCTACTCCACATTGTTTGCCAATTCCGCCGTGCTGGCGGCGGCCACCGGGGTCTTCGTGGTCGGATTTTCCTCCATCCTGACCGGGATTAATTTCATTGTTACCACCCATACCATGCGTGTACCCGGCCAGACCTGGCTGCGGCTGCCGCTGTTTGTCTGGGCCAACTACGCCACGGCACTGATCATGGTGCTGGCAACGCCGGTGCTGTCCATCACCCTGCTGCTGATTGCCCTGGAGCGTACCCTGGGCATCGGTATCTTCGATCCGGCCCTGGGGGGCGATCCGCTGCTGTTCCAGCATCTGTTCTGGTTCTATTCCCACCCGGCCGTGTACATCATGATACTGCCGGCCATGGGGGTGATCTCGGAAATCATCGCCTGCTTCTCCCGCAATCCGGTGTTCGGTTACACCGGCATGGTGCTCTCGATTATGGCCATCGCCTTGTTTGGCTTCCTGGTCTGGGGGCACCACATGTTTGTCTCGGGACAGAGCCTGTATGCCGGCATCCTGTTCTCGCTTTTCTCTTTCCTGGTGGCGGTGCCCTCCGCCATCAAGACGCTGAACTGGACAGCCACCATGTTCCGGGGGCGGATTGTTTATACGGCGCCCATGATCTATGCGCTGTCGTTTCTGGGCCTGTTCGTGATCGGCGGCTTGACCGGGGTGTTTCTGGCCTCGCTGGCGGTGGATGTGCACCTGCACGACACCTACTTTGTCACCGCGCATTTCCACTACATCATGGTGGGAGGGGCGGTCACCGCCTATCTGGGCGGGCTCCACTTCTGGTGGCCCAAGCTGACCGGAAGACTCTATCCGGCGCTGTGGTCCAAGGTGGCGGCGCTGGCACTTTTTATCGGCTTCAACCTGACCTTCTATCCGCAGTTCCTGCTTGGCTATGGCGGTATGCCCCGGCGCTACCATGAATACCCGGAAGCCTTCGAACTGTTGCATGTGATGTCGACGCTGGGCACTGGCGTCCTTGCCATCGGCTATCTGATGCCATTGGTCTATCTGGCCTGGTCGCTTAGATATGGCGAGCGTGCCCCCGCCAATCCCTGGCATGCGAAAGGACTGGAATGGCTCGCCCCGTCGCCACCGCCGGTGGATAATTTCGTGACTACCCCGACGGTTACGGAGGCCCCCTATGCCTACAGATGAACCGGTGCCAGCGGAGCAGTTTGATGACATGGCCCAGCAGCGCCGGAGCATCCATCTGGGAATGTGGGCATTCCTGGCCACTGAGCTGTTGCTGTTTGGCGGGCTTTTTGCCGGCTTCACGGTTTACCGGGTGCAGCACGGCGCCGTTTTTGCCGAGGCGGCCACACACCTGGACCTGACCCTGGGCAGCATCAACACGGCCCTTCTGCTCACCAGTGGCCTGACCCTGTTCGCGGCGGAGCAGGCCATCACTGACCGCCATCGCGGTACTGGCCTGCTGTTCCTGCTGGCAACCACCCTGCTGGGGGCAGTGTTTCTGGGGATCAAGGGTTATGAATGGTACGCCGAGGCGAGTCACAATCTGGTGCCGGTACTGGGGTGGCCCTTTCATTACGAAGGCCAGTCACCGGCCATCGCGGAACTGTTTTTCAACTTCTATTTCATCATGACCGGCCTGCATGCCGCCCATATGTTGATGGGCGTGATAGCCCTGGGGGCCATGGTGTTTCTGGTGGGGCGCTGGCGCGACGCCCACAAGCTAGACCGACAGATACGCATGGTGGGGCTGTACTGGGCGTTTGTGGATGTCGTGTGGATCTTTGTGTTTACCAGTCTCTATCTGTTGAGGGCATGAGATGACGATGCGTGCTGCCGTCCTGGTCTGGGTTGCCCTGCTGGCCATGCTCGGCGCCAGCCTGCTGGCTCTGCAACTGGAAACCGGGCCCTTGCGTTATACCCTTCATTTGGGCGCTGCGGCCGTTATGGCGGCGCTGGTGATGACTGTTTTCATGCGCCTGAAGGCCGCGGACGGGATGATGCGGCTGTTTGCCCTGGGCGGCCTGTTCTGGCTGTCGTTTCTGTTCCTGCTGACGCTGCTGGAGTTGCTCAGCCGAACACCCCAGGCGGGCGGCTGACCGGGATTCGGATTGCAGCTCCAAAACCCAAAAGCCCGTAAGTTTCGTAAATTCGCCGCGTTTCATCACCTTGTCACTGGCTTCCGCGAACCTGGGGTCCGTTCTTCTACTAAGATCGTAAGCCGGAAAGGCGAAAAAATGGTATCTTAGTAGGCCTATCAAAAGTTCCTAATCAGTCATTGCTCAGGTCGGACGTTCAAAAGACGCCTGACCCCGCCATGACCGTCCTGAACCCACCCATTAGCCTGAGGACGAAAATGACATCATCCAAAGCCAAGATTGTCTACACTCTGACCGACGAGGCTCCAGCCCTCGCGACACGGTCGCTTCTTCCCATCCTGGAAACCTACGCCAAGCCGGCTGGTATTGAATTCGAGACCAGCGACATCTCACTCGCGGCGCGTATTCTGGCGAACTTCCCGGATTACCTTGAAGAAGATCAGCGGGTTCCGGATGCCCTGACCGAACTGGGTGAATACACCAAAGACCCGGATGCCAACATCATCAAGCTGCCGAACATCTCAGCCTCCATTCCGCAGCTGCGGGCTGCCATCAAGGAGCTGAACGAGCAGGGTTACAAGGTTCCGGAGTACAAGGAAAACCCTGAGAACGACGAAGAAAAAGAAATCCAGTCCCGCTACGCCAAGGTTCTGGGCAGTGCAGTCAACCCGGTACTTCGTGAAGGCAACTCCGACCGTCGCGCTCCGGCCGCTGTTAAAGCCTTTGCCCGCAAATACCCCCATTCCATGGGTGAGTGGAGTCCGGCTTCACGCACCCACGTGGCGCACATGCGCGGCGGTGACTTCTATTCCAGCGAGCAGTCCGTCACCCTGGACAAGGCGACCAACGCCAACATCGTGTTTGAGAACAAGCAGGGCAAGCAGACCGTCCTTAAAGAGCTGCCGCTGCTCGAAGGCGAAGTGCTGGACGGCATGTTCATGAGCAAAAAGGCACTGGTGAAATTCTTCGAGGACGCCATTGCTGACTGCGAGAACACCGGCGTTATGTTCTCCCTGCACGTGAAAGCCACCATGATGAAAATCTCCCACCCGATCGTATTCGGTCACGCGGTGAAGGTTTTCTACAAGGACCTGTTCGACAAGTACGGTGAGTTGTTCGACGAAATCGGCGTGAACCCGAACAACGGTCTGTCCAGTGTGGTCGAGAAGATCAAGCAGCTGCCGGAATCCAAGCAGGAGCAGATCCAGGAAGACCTGCACGCCTGCTACGAGCACCGCCCGGAAATTGCCATGGTGGACTCGGTCAAGGGTATCACCAACCTGCACGTGCCGAGCGACGTGATTGTTGATGCCTCCATGCCGGCCATGATCCGTAACTCCGGCAAGATGTGGGCCCGGGACAACAAGCTCAAGGACACCAAGGCAGTGATGCCGGAGTCCACCTACGCCACCATCTACCAGGAAGTGATCAACTTCTGTAAGACCCACGGCGCGTTTGATCCCACCACCATGGGGACCGTGCCGAACGTCGGTCTTATGGCGCAGAAAGCGGAAGAGTACGGCTCCCACGACAAGACCTTTGAAATCAAGGAAGACGGTGTTGTTCGCGTTGTTGCTGAAGACGGCACCGTGCTGACCGAGCATAACGTCGAGAAAGGCGACATCTGGCGCGCCTGCCAGACCAAGGACCTGCCGATCCGCGACTGGGTCAAGCTGGCGGTCAACCGCGCCCGTGCCACCGGCATGCCGGCGGTATTCTGGCTGGACGATGAGCGTGCCCACGACGCCCAGCTGATCAAGAAGGTCGAGACGTACCTGAAGGAGCACGATACCGAAGGTCTGGATATCCGCATCATGTCCCCGGTTCGCGCGATCCGCTGGACCATGGAGCGTCTGATCCGTGGCCTGGACACCATCTCCGTGACCGGCAACGTGCTGCGTGACTACCTCACAGACCTGTTCCCGATTCTGGAACTGGGTACCAGCGCCAAGATGCTGTCCATCGTTCCGCTGCTTAACGGCGGTGGCCTGTATGAGACCGGTGCCGGCGGTTCTGCGCCCAAGCACGTACAGCAGCTGATTCAGGAAAACCACCTGCGCTGGGACTCCCTGGGTGAATTCCTGGCCACAGCAGTGTCCCTGGACGAGCTGGGCGAGAAGCAGAACAACGAGCGTGCGCGCCTGCTGGGTCAGACCCTGGACAAGGCGACCGAGCGCCTGCTTGAGAACAACCAGTCTCCGTCCCGCGTGACTGGTGAACTGGACAACCGTGGTTCCCACTTCCACCTTGCCCGTTACTGGGCGGAAGAGCTGGCCAACCAGGACAGCGACAAGGAGCTGAAGGAATTCTTCACCAAGTTGTCCAAACAGCTGGAAGAGAACAAGGACAAGATCCTGGAAGAGATGACCGTGGTTCAGGGGCATCCGGCGGATATCGGTGGTTATTACCACCCGCCGATGGAGAAGGTCTGCGAAATCATGCAGCCGAGTGAAACGCTCAACAGGATTCTTGAGGACGCCCGTGCGTCTGTAAAGTAATGCCTGGTTAAGCCGGCCGGGGTGAATGCTCCGGTCTGTCGGAAAAAAAACCCGGAAGGCCCCTGGCTTTCCGGGTTTTTTGCTTGCTGGGTAGGCTCAGCCGTCGTCGACTGATTCCTCACTCCCTTTACCGGTCTCGCCGGCGCGGCGCAATTGGTACATGGCTATCGGAGGGCCAATGATTTCAAAGATCACCGTGGACCCGACCACCAGTGGCAGCAGGAAAGTCAGCTCCGGCATCCTGGCGGTGGCCACCAGTGCCAACCCCATGGCAACACCGGCCTGGGGCAACAGGCAGGCGCCATTGCGATACCGAATTTCCCGTGCCGACCCGGCCAGAACCCCGCCGGTGTAACCGCCAAGCAGGCGGCCGGCGATTCGCGCCAGCACATAGACGCCGCCCAGCAGCCCGAGAGTCGGGAGCAGGGACCAGTCCAGGCTGAAGCCGGCCAGGAAAAAGAACAGCGCCAGAAAGGGATCCGATATGCCTTCGATGGAGCGGAACGGGCGCATGTGGTGTCGGGCAGCGTTGGCGACGGTGACGCCCAGCGCCATGCAGGTAAGCAGGTACGAGAGGTTCAGGGCGCCAGCGGTACCCGCCGCGAGAAAGACAAAACCCGCCGACTCCAGCAGCATGGGTTCCCCGGGTCGAATCCGGCCAGTGAGCCAGGCCATGGGCAGACCCAGGAGTACACCGAGGATGATGGAGCCCACGACCTCCCATACGCCATGGCCGAGCGTCGCCATGACACTGACGCCGTTGCCTGAGAGCAGTCCGGCAAACACCAGCAGGATGCTGAACAGGATGGCTCCCCAGGCATCATCGATGGCAACGACCTGGGCCACCAGCCGGGTTAGTGGTCCCCGGGACTCAGTCTCTTTTATGACATCCAGGGTGGCAGCCGGGTCGGTGGCAGTGGCGATCGCCGCCAGCAGCAAGGAGGCGGCAAGGTTCCCGGTTACCAGCCACACCGCCAGAAAGATCACCAGGGCGGTTACCAGAGTGACTGCGAGGCTGACAATGATGGCCTGACGGCCCTGGCGCAGATCCCGAAAGGACATCCGTTCCCCGAGCAGAAAACCGACCATGGCGAGGGTCAGCTCGGTCACCAGACTGAAGTTGGCACTGGTTGCGGCTGGCACAAGGTCCAGCATCTGGGGGCCTGTGATGGCGCCCACAAGGATTAGCAGAGTGATCCTTGGTACGTGCAGGCGCTGACCGACGAAATGGGCAGCCAGTGCAACCAGCATGATGCTGCCAATCAGTAACAGATCTACAGCATTGGACATAGGTCAGTCTTGCCCGAGGTTGGCAAAGGCAGCGCCGGTGAGTTCGGCAAGGTCGTCAGGCGCCAGCTCGATTTCCAGCCCCCGTCGGCCGGCGCTGACGAAGATGGTCTCGAAGTTGCGGGCGGAGTCGTCAATCACGGTTGTGAGTTTGCGCTTCTGACCCAGGGGGCTTACGCCACCCAGAACGTAGCCGGTGCTGCGCTGGACCGCTTGTTTGTCGGCCATGGCGGCCTTTTTACCGTTGGCGGCCCTGGCAATCAGCTTCATGCTCAGTGTTGTGGTCACCGGGATCACGCCAACGGCCAGTTGCTTTCCGTCAACCGCTACGACCAGAGTCTTGAACACCCGGGCAGGATCGACCGCCATCTTTTCAGCGGCTTCGGTACCGTAGTTGGCGCTGGTGGGGTCGTGGTGGTACTCATGAATGGTATGGGCCACCCTGGCCTTGCGCGCAGCATCAATGCCCGGCGTCATGGTCTGCTCCTTGGCAATGTCACGTCCCGGGAATTAAATCAGTTAAGCTCGTGGGCAACAACCAATGCAGCCCCGTCAAGCGGGTTCGGGCGAGAGGATTTTACCAGGGATGACATTTGGCGCTCGACTTAAGGCCCCGTTATGACTATTTTTCGTACATTATGGGTATTCATGCAATCACGGCTGTCACTTCCGGGAGCCTGCACGGGCGAAGCATCAGGGAATGAGCAAATTGACTGACAACCAGACGCCTCTTCGTCGAGCCGGCTGGGCGGCTCTGGTCTATCTGATCGCGGGCTTTGCCTGGATCGCCTTCTCTGATTCAGCCGCCGAGGCCTGGTTTCCGGACCCCCATACGTTGTCCGTCGTTCAGACCTGGAAGGGCCTGCTTTTTGTCCTTACCACCGGGCTGGTTTTGTTTTTTGTGCTTCTTCGCCAGCTTGCCAAAGACCGCGCCCTGTTGACTCTGCAGCTCGGCCAGCGCCAGGCGTTGCGCAAGCGGGAGCGCCAGCTTCAGGTGTTGATGGATAACCTTCCCGGCATGGCTTATCGTTGCCGATACGATCCCCATTGGACCATGCTGTTTGTCTCCAGGGGCTGTGCCCGGTTGACCGGCTATGAGCCGGAGGAGCTGATTGAGAATCGGGTGACCAGTTATGCCAGCCTGATAGATGATGAGGACGGCGAACGAATATTTGGCGAAGTGAAGGTCGCTCTGGCCAATGACCAGTCCTTTTCACTGGAATATGCTCTGACTCGCAAGGATGGTCGCCGGATCTGGGTCTGGGAACGGGGCCGGGGTGTTGAGGAAGATGACGGAACGCAGGTGCTTGAAGGCATTGTCCTGGACATATCGGATCGTAAGGAGCTGGAAAACGAGCTGGAGGAAATGGCGACCCGGGACCCATTGACCGGCCTCTTCAACCGCCGGGAAATGTCGAAAGTTCTGGAGGAAGAGGTGGAGCGCGCCCGGCGTTATCAGCGGCCGATGGCGGTGCTCTGGATCGATTTCGATCATTTCAAGAACATCAACGATACCTATGGCCACGCCGCCGGTGATTCGGTCCTTCGTTCCATCAGTCGCCTGCTGCTCGGCAGCGTCCGCAGTGTCGACTTCGTCGGCCGGTTCGGTGGCGAAGAATTTGTGATTGTATTGCCGGAAATGGCCCTGGATGAAGCCCGGGATACGGCCGAGCGCCTGCGTCGCAAGGTCGCGGAGCAGCCCCAGCCCCTGGGCGAGGGAAAAACCGTGTCCCTGACCATCAGTGTCGGTGTGGCGGTGTATCCTGAACATGGGCAGAATGCCGTGGCGCTGTGTGCTGCCGCCGACAAGGCCATGTATCTGGCCAAGGAGCGCGGCCGTAACTGTGTGGCCATGGCACACCTCCACGACCAGGTCCGTAACGAATCATGATAAAGGTTTGACTCAATGAATCGACTTGCCCGCCGTGCACTCCACACCTGCCAGATTCCGGAGGACCTGGACACAGTTACCTTCCGGGATGCGGCCGGTGAAAATCCCGCGGCCGCCGGTGTTAGTGAAGAAACCGTCGAGGCTGTCTGGCGCAGTGTGCAGGGGCTTTACCGGACCGGTGTGCATCCCGGCATCCAGATTTCGGTCCGCCACCGGGGCGAGCAGGTTCTGCACCGGGCCATTGGCCATGCCAGCGGCAATGGTCCCCAGGATCCCCCGGATGCGGTCCGGGTTCCGATGACTACCGATACGCCGGTCTGCTATTTTTCCGCCTCCAAGGCGGTAACCGCCCTGCTGATCCATATGCTTGCGGAACAGGGACTGGTTAACCTGATGGATCCGGTGTCCTACTATTGCCCGGAGTTTGCCAGCGGCGGCAAGCGCACCATTACAGTCCATCAGATCCTCTCCCACCGGGGCGGTATCCCGGCCATTCCCCGGGAAACACCCATAGATGTGTTATGGGACAGCGACGAAATCTGGCGCCTGCTCTGTGCCGCCCGACCGGTGGAAGTCGACGGTGCCAAGGTTGCCTACCATGCCATCACCGGTGGTTTCGTGCTGCAGCGGGTGCTTGAAAGTGTCACCGGCGACAGCATTGAAAAGTACCTTGACCGGCATCTGCGCCAGCCCATGGGTATGAAATGGTTTACCTACGGGATTGCCCCTGAACACCTGACCGACCTGGCGAGCAATTACGCCACCGGGCCGACGCCCCGATTTCCCGTTTCCTGGGTGGTTAACCGGGCGCTGGGCGGGGATATCCGGACAGTGGAACGAGTCACCAACGACCCGCGTTTCCAGGAGGCGGTGATTCCGGCGGGTAACCTGTGCGGAACCGCGGAAGAAATGAGCCGGTTTTTCCAGATGATGCTGAACGGTGGGCTCTGGAATGGCCGGCGCATCTGCAGTGAACTCACCATTCGCCGAGCTATCCAGCAGTTTGGTTCGCTTCAGATCGACCGTACCATGATGGTTCCCATGCGTTTCAGCGCCGGCATGATGCTGGGCGGAAATCCGGTGGGTCTGTGGGGCCAGTACAGCCGCCACGCCTTTGGTCATGTCGGGCTGATCAACAAGTTGTGCTGGGCCGATGCCGCCCGGGATATTTCAGTCAGCCTGCTCAACACCGGCTTTCCGATCGTAGGCCATCATCTTCCGGCGCTGGCGAAGTTCGTCTACACCGTCTGCAACCGCTTCCCGCTGATTCCCGAACACCGGCGACCGATGATCGCCGCCTGAGGCGGCTGCTTTAAAGGGTCTGCAATTGCGCTTCGAGAATGCCCAGCACGGATGACAGTATGTCGCGGAAATCCGTCAGTGTCTGGGTCCGCTGGATCACGTCTTCCCGGTTCTCATCCAGCCGCTCCAGCTTCGGGACCACCCGTCGGATACCCTCGGTAATGACTTCGTAGGGATAGTGGTGGTCCTGTATGCTGAGTTTGTTGATCTCGGCCACTTCCTGACTGAGGATGCTGATGATGTCGTACAGCATGTCCTTGTGGTGGATGGTGCTGGCTTCCCAGTAGGCGTCATCCAGCAGTTCCAGCAGCGACGAGTATTCTCGCAGGGTATCCGCCACGGATGTCTGGGTCATGGTAGCTCCTGTAGGGGTAGGGAATGTCGGGTCCAAGTGGAACTATAGCAGGGCTTTGGTCGTGTGAATTGAAAGCGGGTTCTGCCAGTGGCGAAATAAAAATGAAGCTCTATTCATTTTTATTGCAGTCTGTCCGACAGTTCGGCAAACTTGAATCCGGGACAAAGGAACTTTCACGACTCAATGGACGAGAAGCCGAATGGACAAGCCCACACTACCCCGCCACCAGCCGGCCTCGCGCGAGGTCAAACTGGACCATCACGACAGTGTTCGAAGCCACGTGCACCAGCAGGTGCGCTCCGAAGTTGAGCGCCTCGAACGCCGGATCGAAACTCTGCGACTGGTCAAAGCTCCCCACGCCGCCTTCATGATCTCCACGTACGAGCGGATGATTGATCGAAAGAAAGGTTTCCTGAAGAACTGGGATCTTAACGACCGTTCCTACTGACGGCCGGTAATGGTTACAGTCAGATATTTCACGGCTTCATCGCCATTCTGTTGATTACCGCAATGACGGGGATTGGGCTCTCGGGTCCCGTTCTGTTCGAGAGTCGCCGGCTCGCCGGCAGACAGGAAAATTCGGGCCTGTGATTCGCTATAGTTCAACACCACTCGGACGCAGTCCGGCTCCGTTCCGTTTATTGTGATATCGGATGCGTTGGTCAGGGTCAACGTATCGCGCTGGGTTCCAACGAATTCCTGGAGTAATTCCACGTTGCCCATGGTTCGTCCAGTGAAACTGGTGGCAGAGAATTCTGGTTGGTTGAAACCCGCTGTTCCGAAGGTTTCGGCGCTATAACGTCCGCTCCATGCTGCGCTTGCCACTTCGGGAGGGGTTTCAGATTGAGGGTTCGGTGACTGGGCCACGAACTGGGTGGCGCGAAACACTTTGTTCATTTCGGCATTATATGTCCAGTCGAGCATCACATAGACCCAGGTCCGGTCCTCAATGGGTGTTGATTCGGCGCTTTCAGCCTCTGTAAAGCGTATCAGTGCATCATTAATCGGCGTGTTATATCTGGCCGGCTCATCCTTGACGATACTGTCTCTCATGAGGCGACGCCCTGCGTTAAAGTTATCAACTTCGCCCCTGCGGATGACCTCATTCAGAAGGTCAAGTGGGTTACGTACGCTAATGTATTGAGCATCATCGTCAGCTCGTTCGGCTCCCAGAAAGGCATCCAGATGTTGCCGGACAGCCTGTGCGCTACCCTTGTCCGCGCCTGTTTCCCGGGGTTTTAGGCCGCGGTAGAAGTCATTGAACGCCGTATATTGAAGGACAGAGTCCAGGCCTTTGGTATCACTCAGACGAAAGGATTCTAGCGACCAATCGACATCGGCGGCCGGGTTCAGGGCGCGGCTGTCCTCCGACTCGTCTGGGCCACAGCCGACCATGAATGCGGTCATAACGGCAATAGCGGCGAACATGCAGGAATGTCTCATTTCAGAAGGCCCCGGGATGCGAAAAACGGCGTAAACGGCTAAAGTGAACCACCGGGCTGGTATCCCGGCGCGGCTACTGACAATAAAACATAAAACCGGCATCTACCCTCGCGGAGATCACATTTTGCGGCAACGGCTGAAATTGGCGCCCCCGGCGGTGACATGTTCGCTGATGGTCCTGCTGTTACTGGCCACGGGCATGGTCCCGATGACCGCCAGTGCGGCGGACCCCTGCCGTGATGGCAGAATTGTTCTGCAAAGCGGCACGGAGAGTGTTCGGAACCTTGGTGGTTGCATCTGGTATCTGGAGGATCCGGAACAGACCTTCACCCTGGAGGAGGTCCGGAATCGGGATTCTGGTGCATTTACCCTTCATGAGGGGGGTGTGCTGAACTTTGGCTATACCGAATCTGCCTACTGGGTTCGCCTTGATCTGATCACCCCCAGCAAGACGGACCAGACCGACTGGATTCTGGAACTGGCATTGCCGCTGGTGGATGAGGTCGCTCTTTTCATGGTCCGCGATGGCACTGTGGTTGAGCAGCGGCGGGCAGGGTACGAGGATAACTGGGCCGAGCGGGATCTGGCGGTCCCCAATCCGACCTTCCGGCTGTCCCTGGCGCCGGATACCCTGAACCGAGTCTACCTGAGGGTCATCAACACCAATACTTTCCGATTGCCAATCAGTCTGTGGCACCCGGACAGCTACATTGAAAAGGTATCGGTCGATGAACTGGTCCGGGGGGTCCTACTGGGGGCGGTACTGGCGATCCTGGCCTATAACCTGTTTGTCGCCGTCTCGGTTCGTGAGCGCAGCAATATCTATTATGTGCTCTATCTGGTGTCCGCCACCATTTTCATCTTCACCGAACAGGTCCACGGCATCCAGTTGCTGGACAGTCGCCCGGCGTTGTTCGACAAGCAGTTCCTGCATTTCCAGATCATTCTGACCTGGTTCTGGGGGCTGCTGATGGCGCGCTCATTGCTGGAAACCCGGGAGCGGTCGGCCGACCTTGATCAGGTAATCCGGCTCTGCCTCTATTCGGTCGTGGCCACCTTTGTGCTTTCGCTGTTCCTGCCCTATCACGTGGCCATGGAGTGGATTGTTGTCGGCTCGATCCTCCTCAGCCTGATCATGATCATTGTCAGTTATCTGTCCTGGCGCTACTACAACCCCGCGGCCCGGGCCTACTTCTTTGCCTGGACTCTGGCGCTGGTCGGGTTCGGGGTCTATGCCCTAACTGTCATGGGTCTGCTGCCGCTGAATACCTTCACCGCCTATTCACCCCAGTTCGGTCTGACCGCCCAGATCATCCTGTTTTCATTTGCGCTGGCGGACCGGATCAAACAGGTCCAGGGCGAGGCCCTGGGGTGGAGCCAGCGCGCGCTGTCGAACCTGCAGCGTTACCAGTCGCTTTTTGATAACGCCATTGAAGGGGTCTTCCAGATGTCTCCGGACCGGCGTTTCGTGACCGCCAATCCAGCCATGGCCCGATTGCTGGGCTATAACAGCAGCCGAGAACTGCTCAAGCGCAGTCCGGACGTACTGGAAACCTGCATTGCCGATGACCGCCTGCGCCGGCTGGTGGTTGAGCAGCTGGAGGCAAGGGGTACGGTGAAAGGCATTGAAGCACGGTATCTGACCCGGGACGGGGACGAGCGCTGGGCGACCATCTCGTTGCACACAGTTTATGACGCTGAGGGCGAAGCCACCCACCTGGAGGGGACCTGTATTGATGCGACCGAAAGCCACAACCGGCAGCGGATTGAACGGGAGCGCGAGCAGGAACGGCTTGAGAAGGAACTCGCCCGTAACTCGGCCGAAGCGAAAAGCCAGTTCCTGGCCAATATGAGCCATGAAATCCGCACACCGCTGGCGGCGATCATCGGCTATGGTGAAACCTTGCTGGACCCGGATCTGAGCGAACCGGAAAAGCGCAGCAGTGCCGAGACGGTGGTGCGCAGCGGGCGACACCTGCTGGATCTGGTCAATGATATTCTTGATCACTCAAAGATCGACGCCAACAAACTGGATGTTGATATCGTCTCGGTCAATCTGCCGGAGTTACTGGACGAAATACGGGCCTTCTTTGCCCCCCGGGCCCGGGAAAAGGGCCTGGATTTCAGCATTATCTGCGAATACCCCTTGCCCGAACAGATCCTGACGGACCCCACTCGGTTGCGGCAGATTGTTATAAATCTGTGCGGAAACGCCCTGAAATTTACGGAAAAAGGCTCGATATCCCTGGTTATCCGATGTGATCGTGAGCAGGAATTGCTGGTGGCCCGGGTTGTGGATACCGGCATTGGTATGAAGCCGGAACAGCTGGGGCGACTGTTTGATCCCTTTGCCCAGGGCAGCGCGGCCATTTCCAGGCAGTACGGCGGTACCGGGCTCGGGCTCAGCATTTCCCGGCGGCTGGCGGAAATGCTTGGGGGCAATATCCGGGTCAACAGTACCTACGGCGAGGGCAGTGAATTTGAGCTTTCGATCCGTACCGGGTCGCTGGCGCAGGTGCATTTCCTGCGCGATGCCTCGGAACTGAGCCAGCGGCGCAGAACCATACCCATGGTGGTGGCACCGAGACTGTCGGGCCGGATCCTGTGTGCCGAAGACAACGAGGTCAACCGGCGTCTGGTGTCCCTGCTGGTGTCACGGACCGGTGCCGAGCTGGTGCATGTGGGCAATGGCGCAGAAGCCCTGGAGCTGGCGATACGGGAACCGTTTGACCTGATTCTCATGGATATCCAGATGCCGGTCATGAATGGCCGTGATGCCACGGCGGCATTGCGTGAGGCCGGAGTGAACACACCGGTCATTGCCCTTACCGCCAATGTGATGTCTGAAGACATTGCCGATTACCGGCTGGCGGGCTGCAATGAGCACCTGGCCAAGCCCATCGACAAACAGCGGTTTTTCGAAACCCTGGCACGGTACCTGGTGGTGAGTCCGGACAGCCCTCAGCGTTCGGTGGCACGCTACCAGGGTAAGGTGCTGGTGGCCGAAGACAACGAGGAGAACCGCCAGTTGGTGGAACGCATGCTACGGCGTGAGGGCCTGGAGGTCGTGGCGGTTACCGGCGGTGAGGAGGCGGTCCGCACGGCGCTGGCAGACACCGTTCATCTGGTCCTGATGGACCGGCACATGCCGGGGATGGACGGCGTCTCCGCCACCCGGCTGCTGCGCCAGGCCGGGTTCCGGCGACCCGTGATCGCCTTTACGGCCGGTGACCAGCAGGAAACCGATGCCCTTATCGAGGCGGGCTGTGACGGGGTCCTGAACAAGCCAATCGATCAGTCGCATCTGCGCGCCATGCTTGACCGGTTGCTGGGCCCCGGTTCGGCTTCTGATACCACGGCCGACGAGGAGGCCGAGATCGCCGATCTGGTCGGCCGTTTTCTGGACAGTCTGCCGGGGCGGCAACAAAGGATGGGCGACGCGCTGGCGCATGCCGATCCGGAGGTTATAAGAACCGAAGCCCACCAGATCAAGGGCACCGCCGGGGCCATGGGGTATCCCCTGATGACCCGACAGGCCGGCCGGCTTGAAGCCCTTCTGAAAGTCGCCGACCCGGACTGGGATCGGGTTCGCAGTGAACTGGCGGGGCTTGGTGAAATGATAGATCGGGCTTTGTCCGCTTCCGAGGCCCCGGGTTGATGGGCCCCTTGAGCAACCAACAGGAACAACGCAATGAGTGATTTGCCGGAACGTCGAGAACACCATTCCCTGAGTATGATGTACGGGACCTATGCGGACATTCTGTTCGTTCTGTTTCCCTTTCTGATCATTGGTATGCAGCGACTGTGGGAAGGCCGGCTGTACGAAACCCTGCTGCGCCCGGATCTGAGTATTGCGGCTGCCATTCTGGCCGGCCTGGCCATTGGCAAGTTCGTACTCGGGCTGGTGACCAACCGGGATCTGGGACGCTACAAGGAACGCATCGTTTTCTTTATAGCGCTGACACTTTTTGTCGTACTTGGCCCGGCAATCATCCTGATACTGAGTATACTGGGAAGTCCGGATGTGCCCGGGTTTGTGAGCTTTGTTCAGCCGATTCTCCTGATCATCGCGGTCTCGCTATACACAACGGCGGTGAGTATCAGTAATATTCTGACCCGAAACGACACCGGACAATCCCTGGGAGACCTGCAGGACACGAATTTCCGTTCGGATCCGGTCGAGCCGGATCAGCCCCGTCCCGCGCCGCTGGATCTGCCCCGGCACCCAGGCAACGACCATCAGCTTGACAGGAGCAACCCATGACGGATCTAAGAGTGCTGGTAGTGGAAGATGAGCCGGTGATGAGGGAGCGACTGGTAAACATGCTCTATAACGCCGGCGCAACACAGGTGGTCGAATGCGTGGACGCAGCCTCGGCCAGGGCAGAGTTCGATGCCCAGGAGTTTCAGATCATTCTGCTGGATCTGGGGCTGCCCGACGGCGATGGCCACGAACTGATGCTGGAGTTCAAACGGGTCAGGGAGGAGCAGCATATCGTGCTGGTGACGGCCGACGATTCCATTGAAAGTATTCAGCGTGCCATCAGCGCAGGCGCCAATGGTTACGTGGTGAAGCCCTACTCCCAGGAAAAGATTCATGATGTGGTGAACAACTACGCCATGGTCCACGGTGGTGACATGGCCATGATGCAGGGTCTGAACCGGCGCCACTGACCGGTTCAGACAGGCAACAGGAGGATCAGGCGACCTGTCGTGCAATCCAGGAATTGTAGCGGGTCGCGAGCGCCCTCACGTACCTCGCCTCGGCATCGTTCAGGTTGCCCAGAACGCCTTTGAAGATCCAGCCCCGTTCATACACACCCAGCACCCGCTGCTCGTCGTCCAGATTGACGCGCTGATTCAGTTTCTTACAGATCGCATCCAGCAGTGGCAGCTTTTCCGGGCGTTTGATCGGCCCTTGACGGCTGTTCATGGGTTGATTCGCTGCTCGAGTTGTCGGATGTCTTTTCATGATGTTCTCCTTGTCGTTTTGCGGCTGCAAAAACAAAACCCCGGCGCCGAGAGCAACCGGGGTTTTGCGGAGAAGCTGACCCGGTCGCTGCAAAGGCTCCCGGGACTGACCGAAAGCCGTTAGATGTCTTTCACCATCGCGCGAACAGACTGCCCTGCGTGGCAACCTGCTGCTGTATAAGCACTGAACTGTGGAATCATTCTGGTCATACCGGCTCTTGTGTTTCGGTTCAGCTACCAGTGTATAGGCTAACCGGCCGTTTGCAATAGGCCGGCATCTTCGGCAAACCCCTACAGACGACCCGTGGGGCGGTAGGCATAATTTGCAGCGTCACGTGTTTTACGTTGTGCAATCCCGGCTGCCTGCCGCGCCAGGCAGTCGATGGATCTCTCCTTTCTACGCAGCCTTTATGGCTGCGTTTTTTTTGCGTAGTGGAAACCTCGTAGCCACTACTTCGTACAGATCTCCGGTTCTATCTTCGCGATAATTTGCATCCTAACCTTTCATTTACTCCAACAGACATATCAGAGGTTGAAACCTAGCAAAATGCCCGACGAAGCCGGATCTGTAACCAGGAAGTTCCATTTCCATGTATTGATCGAAATCGCCCTGATTGTTGCACTGGGTGTTTATCTGCTGGCAGCACAGCATCAGGTGGTAGGCGACAGCTTTGTATTTACGGTGGCCGGGGCCGGCCTGATGGCGCTGGTGACTTACTGGACGCTAAACACTCTGCGTGATGGCCTGGAAGTCATCGCTTTGCGTGCCGTACGCGCCAGACACTGATATTGCCGAACGGCGGGTCAGGCCTGACCGCTGTGGCTTGCCAATGGCCGCGCTGTGTTTTCTCCCGCGGCAATACGCTCCCAGGTTTTGTGAAGAATCAGGGCATCATTGGCGGCCCGGTGTACTGGCAGACCCAGCTCGGCGATTACCTGCTGGCGCATGGCGGACCAATGCCTGACCTGCTGTGAATCCAGAAGGGCTGAAATAGACTCGAGCTGAAAAGCCGGTCTGACCCCGGCGGCCCTGAATAACCGGTGGAGCCAGAAGCTGTCGAACGTCCAGGCATCGCAGAATACCTGGTCCGGGAGCAGTTCATTCAGGGCATGGGCTACTTCGCCGACAGCAATGCCCTCCGCCTCAAGGGTCGGACGGGTAATTCCGTGAATCTGTTCGGCACTTTCTGACCAGTCCTGCCACAGGACGTGTGGGCTGATCAGCCAACTGTGCAGGGTGCCGTCCGGCATACAGATACCTACCTCAATCGGGTAGCTTGCGATCAGATCAAGGCTGGATGCCTCGAAATCGATGAATGCCGGTCGGATATCAGTCATTTAGTCAGTGTAGATGATGAGTTGTTTTTAGCTGAGTTTACCCGCCCCTTATCCGAGACGCGAACCCAACCTGTGCCTGCACTGTTACAATATGTCCATTCATTGTAAAAGCCCGATGACAGCAACCGGTCACGGGCGCGACAGTAAACCAGCTGAACTTGAATCGCACCATACGGGGAGCCCGAATGACAGATACCGTGGTTGTAATCTATTCCGGAGGCATGGACTCCTTCACCCTGCTGCATCTGGCCCGCAATCAGGGCCACGAGGTGCATGCCCTGTCCTTCGATTATGGCCAGCGGCATGTGCGGGAACTGGAGTCAGCCCGCCTGGTGTGTGAGAGCCACGGCATTCCCCACAAGGTGATTGATATCCGGGCCATGGGTGAGGTGATGTCCGGATCGGCCCTGACCTCGGATCTGGAGGTGCCGGAAGGCCACTATGAAGAGGACAGCATGAAGGCCACAGTGGTCCCCAACCGCAATATGATCCTTCTGTCCCTGGCGACCGGCTACGCGGTGACACTCGGCGGTGGATCGGTGTGGTATGGAGCCCATGGTGGAGACCATGCCATCTATCCGGATTGTCGTCCGGATTTCGTCACAAAAATGGATGCAGTCTGCCGCGTGGCCAATTATGAACCAGTGGCCATTGAAGCGCCGTTCATGTCGATGGACAAGGGCCAGATCCTCGCTGAAGGCCTTCGACTGGGGCTGGATTATTCACAGACCTGGACCTGTTACAACGGACGAACCCGGGCCTGTGGCCGTTGCGGTTCCTGTGTCGAGCGCCTTGAGGCGTTTGCCGCCAATGGTGTTGCCGATCCCCTTGAGTATGAGGAAGGCCATTGATGTACCGGGTCAAGGAAGCCTTTTACACCCTGCAGGGTGAGGGCGCGCAGGCCGGTCGGGCCGCCGTCTTCTGCCGGTTCAGCAAGTGCAATCTGTGGACCGGGCGTGAGAAGGATCGCGCCAGTGCCGTCTGCACCTTCTGTGACACTGATTTTGTGGGTACTGATGGCCAGAATGGCGGCCGGTTTGAAACCGCCGAAGCCCTGGCTCGCCATATCCGCGCTCTCTGGCCTGATGCGCCCGGCAAACCCTACGTCGTCTGTACCGGCGGCGAGCCCTTGCTCCAGCTGGATACCGCCCTGATTGAGGCGTTTCACCGGGAGGGTTTTGAAGTCGGTGTGGAAACCAACGGCACCCTGCCAGCCCCTGACGGCATTGACTGGCTGTGTGTCAGCCCGAAGGCGGATGCACCGGTGGTAATCGATGCCTGTGACGAGCTGAAACTGGTGTACCCGCAGCCGCTGGCAATGCCGGAGCAGTTCCTGGGAATTCGCGCCAGTCATTATTTTCTGTCGCCGATGGCATCGCCGTCGGCGCCGGAGGGTGGTGTTGATGGCGTCAAGCAAAGCAATACACGCCTTGCCACAGATTACTGTCTGGCCCACCCGCAATGGCGCCTGACCCTGCAAATGCACAAGATTATCGGCATTGACTGACGGGCGTCCCGCCCCGGTTGCTCACGGGCCTACGGTGTGACGCCAAGAGCCTGACCGACAGCCAGTCGCTGGTCTGCTGAGCCCGGGTTTGAGCCGGGCGTCTTTGATTCGGCCCGGTACTGGCTGGGACTGGTATCGGTCCAGCGCTTGAAAGCCCGGGTAAAGTTCGCTGCATCCGCGTAACCCAGGGCATCGGCAATCTGGCTCAGGTTCATGGGGGTGTTTCGAAGCAGATCGCCTGCCCGCTCCAGTCGAACCTGATCCACCAGATGCTGGAAACTGGCCTCTTCCTCCTGCAGCCGACGTTTAAGCGTCCGCTCGGAGAGAAACAGGGTGCCGGCAACCCGGGCGAGTTTTGGGGGAAAGGGATGGCTGGTTTCAATCACCCGCCGAACCCGGCAGGCAAATCCCGCATCTTCGGTCAGTTGTCGAAGCGCCTCTTCGCATTGGGCCCGGGAAGAGGCGGCCAGCTGGTCGTCGGTGAAGCGCACCGGCAGATCCAGGCGGGCAAAGGGAATGACCAGGGCATTGTCAGTGGCACCGAACTCTACCGGCACCGGGATCTGCGAGCGGAACCGGTGAAAATAGGCAGGTTCCGGACCGCGGCGAAGGATCCGTAGGCCATCAACCACCGAACCGGTCAGCTGTGCTCCCATCGAGACACACCCGAACAGCATGGCGTCCATGATAAAGCCATGCAGCGGCCCGAGATCGACATCGCAGTCCACCTGATACCAGACGAGGCTGCCATTCTCCTGCTTGCTCACCTGCAGGTGGGGAACACGAAGCGTCAGGTACCGGGTCATCAGCTCCATGGCGTCACCCAGGGTGCGGCTGCTCATCACCGCCGTTCCGAGAGCGCCATGGAGCGGTAGCTTCAGCTCCCGGGCAAGCAGAATGCCAAGTCCCGGCTCGCCGCTCTCGATTATGGCCCGGGTGACAAATTCACTGGCCTGGGGCTGGCTGACCCGGAGATCGGTCGATTTTAGGCGCGCCGGGTCGAGGCCGACCCGGCGTAGAAGGTCCTGCTCGTCAACACCGATAGTGCTCAGAAGCTCAGCCAGAAGATGCAGATAAATGGCCGGCATACCCAGATCCTGGGCTGTCGATACGGAGGCGCGCATGGAATTTCCTCGTCTGATTCTGTTCTTGTTATGTCGCGGAACGCGTTGTTTGGACGATTATGGCGCCTCCCGTGCCATTCCCCCATGACTTCGCTGACGCAATAATTGGCCCGAAAGGCCAATTATTGGTTGATGGTGCGGGTGAGGTTCTAGCCGCTCAGCCCTCGTGGCGGCGGATAAACCTTTCCAGAACCGCGGCCGAGCGACGGGGTGTTTCCAGCATTGGAAGGTGTCCGACACCCCGGAACATGTGAATTTCGGCCTGGGGCGTGGCGGTGTGGAACCAGTTGACGCAGCGGCTGGGAGTGATCACATCCCGGTCGCCCCACTGGACCTGCAGCGGCGGTGTGTCCGGGCCGAGATAGCGGGCCGGCGCCAGGGCATCGGCCAGCATGTCCCGGAAGATATGCTCAAGGGCATCCCTGCGGCCGAGAAGATCCGGCCCCAGCAGACCGGCCATGGCCAGCCCGGACATGGTGGGCTGGCCGGTCCCGACACTGTTGAACATGCGGTAAACGCCTTTCCAGTCCCGGGGAATCAGCAGCTCGTCCCGGTCGGATTGAAACGGCGCACGGAGGTCCACCTGTTCGTGTTCGGGGATTCCGGCACTGTTCAACAAGGTCACAGACCGTGGCGCCAGGGTGTGGGCCAGAACTGCGGCAATCGCTCCGCCCATGGAACTGCCGGCAAGATGAAGGTTGTCGGAATCCAGGTCAGCAAGCCATTGCTCGAGCCGCTGTGCCTGGGTTTCGTAACGGTAGCAGGCATCGGGCCGGTAATCGCTTTCCCCGAAACCGGGCAGATCCGGCACCAGCAGATGCCAGTGCCTGGGCAGTCGTTGTAGCCAGAGCCCCCAGTTTTCCTTCATGGCGGCAAACCCGTGGATCAGCACCAGTGTCGGCCTGTCTGGCCCCGGTTTGCCGCGTTCCAGGTAAACCAGTTTGTGACCATCGATCAAAGTGTCCCGGCGGCGGGCCTGGAGCAGCAGACGCTGCCCGACCCGTGCGGCGGGCCAGAGGTTGGCTGTGGGAATTCTCATGGCAGTTTGATGCCTTCCGGTGGTGGCTCTGACTGCCAGTGTACCCGGACAGTTGCCCCGAGCCTTGGCCATAGTGCCGACCAGTCCCGGCGGCCGGGCAATCGGCCCCACCGTCGTTGGGCCTTCTCAGAGTCTGAGGTCGACAATCACCGGGTTGTGGTCGGAAGATCGCCAGGGCCCTTGCTGGCCGGGCAGCTCGATGCCCTGATAACCGATCGCCCTTGGTTCATCCGCATTCACCAGCCAGGCTTCAGCCCCAAGCACCCGGGGCATGAGTTGTTCGGAGGCGAGGGCGTAATCCAGCGTGCCTTTTTCGCCCTTGTAACGATAGGTGTAATGGGGACAGTCGGTACGGCTACAGGGATAAAAATGATGCACCGTGCTCGTGAAGCTGGCGCGATAGAGTACGGAAAGCGGCTGCTCATGAGCGTAGCTGTTGAGATCGCCGACAATAAGAGTGCCGGCGGACTCAGCACCTGCCGAAGCCGCGCCCGGCCAGTTGGCCAGCGCCTGGGCTTCGGCAACCCGACGGCTGGCGTAGCAGCCTTGTCCGTCCGATTGGTCCCGATCCGAGCCACTGGCACCGCGACAGGATTTTGATTTCAGGTGTGGCACGACAATCTTCACCGTCTGATTACCGTCAATGCGGCGAAACGCCTGTGCCAGAGGCGGGCGGCCTGCGGATCGAAAGACACCCTCGGTCAGGCGAGCGGCGGATCCAACAGGCGTTATCCGGTCGTTGCGGTACAGCAGGGCGGTACGGATCTCGTCATCGCCGTCGGCCCCAGGGGTCCGGACAAAGTCCCAGCGATTGCCGAGAGCGCGGGTCAGTCCGGCAATTGCGCTGTTGGGACCGTAGCCGTCGTTTTCCAGTTCGCTGACCGCCAGGATGTCAGGGTCTGGGGCCGTCAGGGTATGAATCAGGCGCTGTCGTTGCTGGCTGAATCCGGCACGGGTTTCGGCGCCCCGAGGGGCGGGAAAGCCGGCGCCCTGGCCATTGCCGTTGAAATAGTTGCCGAGATTCAGCGCCATTACCCGGATAAGCATCCCCGTTGGCCGGGATGGCGCCGGTTTCCGTGGATTGGTGGCAAGGAACCGGGGATCACTGGTCGGCTGGATCCGCCATGCGTCGAAGCGGAAATCAAGGATCCCGGTAAGCTGGTCGACCTGGTCGCCGGCGCGCACCGTGGTGGAGGCCGAGAGACCCTCGGGTGGCCAGGGTACGGGCCGGGGGTCTCGCCGGGACCGGTTATCGTCGAGCAATACCCGGTTGCGTCGGTGGCTGCCGGATAGTTGATGGGCCGGTCGTCCCGGCGCCAGATATTCCGTGGGTTGCACCTGATCCGACGCCGCCAGAGTCAGCTCGCCATACTTCGCGAGGTTATAGTTATCCACCACCGTCAGCGGACGACGGAAAGTGACCTTCATGTTCTCCAGGCTCTCCGGGTCCGATGACCAGGGCAGCTCAACAACAACCGGCGCCGGTTGCTGAGCCTTGCCGCAGCGCTGGATGCTCCGCACGGCCACCAGCTCTGTCAGCCCGTGGAATTCCCTGACCTCGCCACTTACTCGCAGAACGCTGCCCGGTGTACCGGTTTTACGGTTGGTGTAAACGAAAAGTGCTTCGGAGGTGGCCGGATTGTTGTCGGTCTGGTGGTCCGCCTGTTGCAGGTAAAAGCCGCCAAAGCCGCCCCTGGAACGGGAATCCTGGGTCAGGATGCCTTCTACCGTCACGGTCTGGCCGGCCAGAGCAGAACTCGTGCCGCTGCCCTGCACGTCGGAAATGGCGGTGGCGGGCTCGCCACAGGCTGACTCTGCCGCTGCGGCCGAAGCTGGCAGGAGCAGAATCAATAACCAGAACAGAGAGAAAAGCCGGGATCTGACGCTCACACAGGCAGTTTAGCAGAGGCCGGCAACGGCTTTGAGTGCCTGCTCACGCTTGCTGCCGAACCCGAGCTGGTCCGGGTTGATCAGTTCAAGCTGTTGTACCAGTGGATCCGGATGCTGGTTGTCGAAGGTGATGCCCAGCCGGGATAGCACGTATGGAGCCAGCGCGGCACGGGTGTCGATTTCCAGCCGACCGTGTTCCATGCCGTAGTCCCGGGCGATAATCTGTTGCTGGGCCTCGGTCAGACGCTGATCCGGCGAAACGACCAGGGTCACCTCGCGGTTCCAGTCGCTGTCCTGCTCGCGGGAGTGTTTTGCCCGGCTCCTCAGAGCTTCCGGTGAGGTGCGGAAGCGGCTCAGGGCAAAATCACGGAATTCCCGGTTGGAGTTACACCAGGCCCGCAGGTGCCAGCTATCGCCGGCACACACCAGCGTGTGTGGCTCCAGAATGCTTTCCACGGCCTCCGGCCGGCTCAGGGACGCGTAGCTGGCCCTCAACTGCCGGCCTTGCCGGGTTGCAGTCACTACGGCCCGCATGGTTTCTGGTGCGATTACCCGGTTCGGTCCCTGAACAACAGCGCTGTCGGGCAGGCCGAGATTGAGCGACTCAAAGGTGCTGCTCAGGTTCTGCTGACGGGCAAGCAGATCCAGGTATTCGTTGACCAGCCCCCGGGTAACCACCGGGCGGAATTTTGCGGCAGGAACGTAGCCTTTCAGGTGGCGATCGTAAACCAGATTGCCGGGCGCCAGCTCGCGCAGATAGGTATTGATGTCCTTGGATGCCTGCTGACGACCGATACCAAAGCTGTGGCAGATGTGGTTGGTGGTCAACCGACCTTCCCACAGGGCAATGGTTTCAATCAATCGGTAGCGAAGCAGAAGATCCCAGCGGATGGGCCATTCCGTTTTTTTCATAACCAGGCGCTCGTGGTCTAGTGAATAGCTCGTATTAATGTTACCTGCTCAGGCACACAGGGTCTGTTACGGCACATTAATGTAAAACTCTGTTAAACCGCACTATAGCGGCCTTTGGGGTTTTTTGTGACGCAATTAGCGGGTTTCGGGAAGTGCTTAGTGGTTTCGCGTGAGGCTCCTGCTCTAATACGCGGCCGGCAAAGTCCGGTGCTTGCTGTTATTTTGTCTCTCATTCCTACAAAATCATCCTGTTACGCCCGGAGTTGCTGTAATGACCCGAATGGTCACCTCCCTGTCTGCCCTTATCCTGAGCATTATTCTGCTGGTCAGCGGCAATGCGTTCCTGATGACCCTGCTGGGTATCCGTCTCAGTATTGAAGCGGTATCGCCGGATATCATCGGCTGGATTCTGGTCTGTTACTCCATCGGTTTTGTCCTGGGCACCCTCTATGTTCACCAGGTCATCGGCCGTGTTGGCCACATCCGTGCCTTTGCGGTGTTTGCTGCGATTGCGGCGGTGACTGCTCTGCTCTATCCCATGGCCATTTCCGAAATTTTCTGGGCGGCCCTGCGGGTGCTTTCCGGGTTCAGTGTTGCCGGTGTGCTGGTGGTTATCGAGAGCTGGTTCTCCAGCCGTGCAACCAATGCCAACCGGGGTGCGCTGTTCGCGGTCTACCAGATTGTTTTTTACCTCTCCGCGGCCGGCGGCCAGCTGATCGTCAATGTCGGGGACCCGGCCAATTTCATGCCGTTCTCCATCGCTGCGATCCTGCTGGCACTGGCCCTGGTGCCGCTGTCGATGACTCGTATGGACGCGCCGGTGATTGAACAGGTCCAGCGTATTTCCTTTTTTACCCTGGCCCGGGAATCCTTCACGGGTGTTGCCGGTGCCCTGATCTGCGGCATCATGATTGGCGGCTTTTACGCGCTTGGGCCGGTGTATGCCACGCTGGTCGGGCTGGACGTGGCCAGGACCTCCACCTTCATGGCCAGTGCCATTGTCGCGGCCATGATGCTGGCCTGGCCCCTGGGCCGGCTGTGTGATCGTTTTGACCGCCGTCGGGTGATGTTCTGGGTTGCCCTGTTTGCGGCCTCGGCCGCCGGCGGTGTCGGGGTTCTGGGGCCAGCCAACCTCTGGTTGCTGACGTTGCTGGTGGGGCTGTTTACCGGTCTGTCGGCCACGCTCTATCCGATTGCGGTGGCGATCACCAATGATCGCATGGAGAACACGCGTATTGTTGCCGCCAGTGCCACCCTGCTGCTCAGTTACGGTGTTGGCAGTGTTATTGGCCCGGTGGTGATGGCCGAGCTGATCAATCTGCTGGGTCCGAAAGGCCTGTTCCTGGGTAATGCCGGCGTCCTGCTGGTGCTGGCTGTTATCACCAGCTATCGGATCAGCCATACCGAGGATGTTGCGGTGAGCGATCAGGAGCACTTCGTGCCGGCCATGCCGGAAGCATCGCCGGTACTTGCCGAGCTGGATCCCCGAAATACAGAATTTCATGAGTCTCCTGAGGTGGAGGAGATGCAGGAGCAACAGCGTCAGGCCGGCTGACGCTACTCTCGGTTTTCCCCGATTTTGTTTTTGCTTTCATATCTGTTTTTATCTCAATGGTTAGCATACTATTGGTAACTTTCCGATAATGTGATTTTTTGGCCGATTGCCGTCTTTCCGAAAGCTCGACTCTGGCCACTTTGAACGGAGTGACAACCTATGAGAGACCAGTTTCCTTTCGCGGTAGCCCGGGTTACCCGCCGCTGGCGAAAAATGCTCGATGAACGCCTGAAGGATCTTGGCGTCACCCAGGCACGGTGGAGCACCATGGTGTATCTGGAAAAAGGCGGCGAAGGCCTGACCCAGCGCGAACTGGCCAGCCTGATGGCCATTGAAAATCCGACCCTGGTTCGCTTGCTGGACAGTCTGGAGCAGCAGGGACTGATTGAGCGCCGGCCTTGCCCGAACGACCGCCGGGCCCGACGCCTGCACCTGACCAATGCCGGCCGTGCCTTTATGGATGATCTGTCCGGGCGGGCAGAAGTCCTTCGTGAGGAGATGCTCGAGGGCATCAGCGACGACGAGATCGAGTGTACCGTCCGGGTATTCCATAAAATTCTGGAAAACGCCGAAAAGCAGAAGTAACCCTTGGCGGATAACTCGGTTGAGGGGCTGAAAGCCCGCTACGGGAGTCGTTGGCGTTGGCTGGCCCTGGTCACGGTGGTGACCGGCACCATGGCCACAGTTCTGAGCGCCACGGTGGTCAACGTGGCGCTCCACGACATCATGGTGGACTTCGGTATCCGTCAGGGCCAGGTGCACTGGTTGGCGACCGGCTTCATCGCCGCCATGACCACGACCATGTTGGCCTCTTCCTGGCTGCTGGATCATTTCGGGGTTCGCAAAACCCTGGCCTCGGCCATGTTTCTTTTCACACTGATATCGCTCGCCGGCGGCTTTGCCGGTTCGGCAGAGCAACTGATCGCTGCCCGGATTGGCCAGGGGGCGATGGCCGGCTTGATGCAACCGATGGGGATGTATCTGGTGTTCCGTATTTTCCCCAGGGACCGGCGTGGTCAGGCCATGGGCATCTATGGCATGGGCGTGATTCTGGCGCCCGCTCTGGGGCCTGTACTCGGTGGTTTCCTGGTTGACCAGCTGCACTGGCGTTACGTGATGTTTGCGCCGGCGCCGGTTACCCTGGCGGGCGTCCTGATGGCATGGCGGTTCCTCCCGCTTCCCGTGTCCCGGCCGGCTGCCTACCGCTTTGATCTGCCCGGCCTGCTGTTGCTGGGAGCGACGATTTCGCTGTCACTCGATACCCTGAACCGGTTGCAGCACATGGAAGGGCAGCAGCCATGGATAGCGGCCGAGGCCCTGCTGGCGGTCTCAATCCTTACCCTCTTCGTTGTGCGGGAACGGCGCGCCCGGCACCCGCTGGTGAACCTGGCGCTGTTGCGCAAACCGGTGTTTGTTTTTGCCTGCCTGGGCGCGATGGCACTGGGCCTTGCGTTATTCGGGTCCACCTATCTGATTCCTCTGTTTGTTCAGACCGCCCTGGGGTTTACCGCCACACAAGCCGGCTTGCTGATGCTGCCTGCCGGTCTGGTCCTGGGCATGATTTTCCCCCTGGCGGGTCGGCTGGCAGACACACTGAGTGCCCGCAAGCTGGTGGTCTTCGGCATTGCTGTCTTTGCCCTTTCGGCGATACTGTTTGCCCTCTCGGATCTGGAGCTCGCCTTTGGCTGGCTGGCCCTGTGGGCGGTGTTGGGCCGGATCGGTATCGGTTTTATGCTGCCGGCACTGTCCACCGGCGCACTGAATCCGTTGGAACCCCATGAACTCGGTGCCGGTTCCAGCACCCTGAATTTCATGCGCCAACTCGGTGGCGCATTCGGTGTGAATCTGGTGGCACTGACCATCGAGTTCGGTGAGCACAGTGGCGGAATGCCGACAATCAACGCCTTTCATTCGGCCTGGTGGCTGGTGGCGGCATTTGTCGCGGTTGCCGCAATACCGGTATGGAAAATGCGGGTCTAGTCCTTCGCCTGGTTGCGGCCCTGTTCCGAATTCATTAATATGCCGACATCTCTTCAGGGGAGTAGCCTCCGAACCCGGTTCCACGGGCGGATGGTAGTCAACACACTTGGGGCCCAATCCCCATGGCTACCATGTTTCACCACTGCAACGGTGAAATTGGCAAGACCTGAGGCAGTTTCACCTCCATAGGGCGGAAGGTGGGCTGTCTCATGTCTGACGTTCCGCCCTGGAGTTTTGTCATGGAAGCATTCCTTGCCTCAACGGTTGCGGTTGCCATAGCGGAAATTGGCGACAAGACCCAGCTGTTATCGCTCTTTCTTGTTGCCCGATACGCTACCCGCCTGCCGATCATCCTCGGCATCTTCGTTGCCACGGTGCTCAATCACGCCTTATCCGCCTGGCTTGGTGCCTGGATTGCCAGCTTTATTCCCGAGGCCTGGTTGGCCTGGCTACTGGCCGCCAGTTTCGTGGCCATTGCACTCTGGCTCCTGATCCCGGACAAAGATGACAGCGAGGATTCGAAATTTCTGGGCATGGGTGCTTTTATGGCCACCACCATCATGTTTTTCCTGGCGGAAATCGGCGACAAGACCCAGGTGGCGACTGTCGTTCTTGCTGCCCGGTTCACGGAAACCTTCTGGGTTATCCTGGGAACCACGGTGGGGATGCTGCTGGCCAATATACCGGTTATCATGGCAGGGCGCTGGCTGATGGAACGGTTGCCTCTGGCCACCGCGAGAATCGGCGCCAGCGTTCTGTTTGTTGCGCTGGCCATCGTTACCGTATGGGCGACTTACGTGAACTCCTGACGGTGCCTGCTGTCATTACCCGGGTGCCATGATGCTTTCGGAACTATATCTATGTGGTTGAGATTTTCAGCGGTGTTTCTCCTGGCCCAGCTTCTGGCGTTCCCTGCACTCCAGGCTGCAGAGCCTGTGAAGAAGGCGGGCGGGGCCGAGAGTGCCGGTGATCCGGAAGCCCCCGACCGAAGCCCTCGTGTTCCCACCTTTCCCGTCAAGGGCGATCTGGCGGGGGAACTCCGGGTCTATGAGACCAGCTACGAAGATACCTTTGCGGCCATCGGCAACCGTCTGGCCCTGGGATATCTGGAGCTGGTCAAGGCCAATCCCGGCGTCGACCCCTGGCTTCCCGGAGAAGGGACCGTGATCACTCTCCCCAGGCAGTACGTTCTGCCGGATGCCAAACGGGAGGGTATTGTCATCAACCTCGCGGAATACCGTCTTTACTACTTCACGGAGAATGGCGTGCAGGTCTATCCGGTCGGGGTGGGCACGGAAGATAATCCGTCGCCGTTGACGGACGCGAAGGTGACCATGCCACTGGAATCGCCCGCCTGGTATCCGCCCGCCAGTATCCGGGCCGAGTACGAAGCCTCCGGAGATTATCTGCCCCGGATGATTCCTCCCGGACCGGGCAATCCACTGGGTAGCCACGCCCTGATGCTCAGTGAAAAAGGCTACCTGATTCATGGCACCAACAAGCAATTTGGCGTGGGCATGGCGGTCAGTCATGGCTGTTTCCGGATGTACAACGAAGATATCTCCAGGTTCGTCTATCAGGTTGAAAAGGGCACTCCCGTTCAGGTGGTGCGTGATGCCGTTAAAATCGGATTCTCTGAGGGCGAAGTCTGGCTTGAGGTTCATCGGCCCCATGAAGAATACCCGCCAGAGGACCGTGACCGGTTGTGGCAGCAGGTGTTTTCCGAGGTGGAGGCATTCCGGGCCAGCCACCCGGGCGTCGCGGTCAAACGGGCCGCCATTGAGCTTGCAGTGGACCAGGCCGACGGCATTCCCACTATGATCGGCGAACGGATTACCCGGATGGCAGCGGACAAGACCGTTGACGAAAAAACGCCCAAGTCCGAGAGCGGAACGGAGCAGCAGCTTTATTTCTGACACGGTGGGCGCCCTGATCTTCTAGACTGATAGGTAACCGGGGGGGGCTTATGCAGGTACACCGTTTCAAACCATCACCGGGCGCTCTCCGCCTGAAGCTGTGGGCGATGGTTTTCTTGACCGGCACGTTGCTCGCGTTAAGTTCCCTCGCTTATCAGGCCCTGGCCCAACAGAAGACTGCTGGCACCGCTCTGGTGCTTACCATTGACGGCGCTATCGGCCCCGCTACCATGGATTACGTAACCCGCGGAATTGAGCGGGCGGAGGCCGGCAATGCCGGGCTGGTGATCATCGAGATGGACACCCCCGGCGGCCTGATGACCTCCATGCGGGACATCATCAAAGCCATTCTTGCCTCCGAAGTGCCTGTTGCAACCTACGTCTCGCCCGAGGGCGCGCGGGCGGCCAGTGCAGGAACCTACATCCTTTACGGCAGCCACATTGCGGCGATGGCGCCGGCAACCAATCTGGGTTCGGCAACGCCGGTACAGATGGGCGGCCTGCCGGGCAGCCCCGAGCCGGACACTGACCCGGGCTCGTCCGATCCGAAAGGTGAGGAAAGTTCTGGCTCCGGGACCGACCAGGCCGCCGGCAAGAATAAAACCGGTGACCAGGACGGCAAGCGTCGCGGCGGTACTGCGATGGAGCGCAAGGTGCTGGAAGACGCCGTCAGTTACATTCGCGGGCTGGCGGAGCGCCATGGCCGCAATGCCGACTGGGCCGAGGAAGCGGTCCGGGAAGCGGTGAACCTGGGCGCCGCCGAAGCGCTGGAAAGGAACGTCATTGATGTGGTTTCACCAAACCTCCGGGATTTGCTGCAGCAGGTGGATGGCCGCACGGTTCGCATGACTTCGGGCGAGAGAACTCTGGCAACCGCCAATCTTGAGATTGTCCGCTCCCAGCCAGACTGGCGTACCCGTTTGCTGTCGGTGATTACAGATCCGAACGTCGCCTATTTCCTGATGATTATCGGGTTTTACGGCATCATCTTCGAGCTGGCCAACCCGGGTGCCGTGGTTCCGGGGGTGATTGGCGCCATCTCCCTGATTCTCGCGCTTTTCGCCTTCCAGGTCTTGTCGGTAAATTACGCCGGACTGGCGCTGGTTCTGCTCGGCCTAGCCTTCATCGTGGGCGAGGCCTTTGTGCCCAGTTTCGGGATATTAGGTGTCGGTGGCATTGTTGCTTTCGTGGCAGGGTCGGTCATTCTGATGGATGGCAGTCACCAGGATATTTCCCTTCCGACCATTGGCGGCACGGCGCTCGTTGCGGCCGGCTTTATCCTCTGGACCGTCACCCGGTTTATCGGTCTGCGGCGCAGGCACCCGGTCAGTGGTCCGGAACAGCTGAGCCACGAGGAAGGGGTATCACTGGAGGATTTCTCGGAAGACCATGGTCATTACCGAGGCCATGTCCGAATCAGTGGTGAACGATGGAATGCCATCAGTGAACAGCCGGTCCACAAGGATGACCGGGTGGGTGTTACGGCAGTCGAAGGTTTAACGGTAAGTGTCAGGGTCATCCCGGACCAGGGCTGATCCGGCGAACAGAGACGAACGGCAAGACAAGGAGGCCGTATGATTGGCGAGTTTGTTCCCTACATTGCACCCATTGTGGTGTTACTGCTGATTCTTGGTTCGGCCATCAAGATACTGCCTGAATACGAGCGTGGAGTGGTGTTCTTCCTGGGCCGATTCCAGGGCGTTAAAGGCCCGGGCCTGATTATTGTTATTCCCGTTATTCAACAGATAGTACGGGTGGATCTGCGGGTGATCACGCTTGATGTCCCCAGCCAGGACGTTATCTCGCGAGACAACGTTACCGTGCGAGTGAATGCGGTTCTCTATTTCCGGGTGGTGGATCCGGAGCGGGCCATCATCCGGGTCGAGGATTTTGGTTCGGCAACCAGCCAGCTGGCACAGACCACACTGCGGTCTGTACTCGGGAAACACGATCTTGATGAGATGCTCTCTGAGCGGGACAGGCTCAACGCTGATATACAGGAAATTCTCGACACCCAGACGGAGGAATGGGGTATCAAGGTCGCCAATGTGGAGATCAAGCACGTGGACCTGAACGAGTCCATGATTCGTGCCATTGCCCGCCAGGCGGAGGCGGAGCGTGAGCGTCGTGCCAAGGTGATCCACGCCGAAGGCGAATTGCAGGCATCGAAAAAACTGGTGGAGGCCGCGGATGTTATGTCCAGCAACTCCGGTTCGATGCAGTTGCGTTATCTTCAGACCCTGGCGGATATGAGCAATACCAACGCATCCACGATTGTCTTTCCCCTGCCAATGGAACTGATGACTACGTTCCTGAAGGAGAACAAACCGTTTACCCCGGATAAGCCGGATCCGGACAAGTCTGAATCGAAGACATAAAAAAGGCCGGCAAGGCCGGCCTTTTTCACCGTTTCAGCCTTACTTCTGGCTGGAACGCTCGAGCATACGCTTGGCACGCTCGTTGGCTTCTTCAGCAGCGCGCTGAGCTGCCTTGGCGGCTGCCAGGGCTTCTTCCGCTGTCTGCTGGGCAGAGCGGGCAGTGCTGGCTGCGCTCTGGGCGGTGTTCATTGCATTTTCAGCGGTGCTCTCGGCGGAGCTGGCTGTTGCATTTGCTTCGTCGATGGCACCCTGATTGTTAGTGGCACAACCTGCAGTCAGAGCAGTGGCCAGAGCAATCCCGGCGATCGTCAGTTTACGCATTGTAAATCCCCTTATTGGTCGAGTTATTTCCTGTGATCCGGAAGTCAGTGTAGACGACTTCCTGTCAATCTGCCCGACAGTTTCAGGCAATGACTGCCGGAGTCGTTAAACAGTGTAAAACACTGTAAGCAGAAATGTTAACTCAGGATAGGTAAATATTCTTAGCCCATGACAACAACTTAATCCAGTTGCCAGACTTTCTTTCGGGGTTTTCAGGGTTGAATGCTGATCGGAGTGCCGTTCGACACCAGTTGCCAGATTTCATCAATTTCATCGTTGGTCACGGCGATGCAGCCATCGGTCCAGTCAAGCCCGGTGTAGGCGAATGCCATGTCTTCCTCGCCGTTCGGCAAACCGTGAATCATGATGCTGCCGCCGGGGTCGAGCCCCCACGCAGAAGCCAGTTCACGGTCCCGCTCGCTGGGGTAGGAAATGTGTATGGACTTGTAGAAGTCACTTTCGGCATTGCGCCAGTCCAGGGTGTAAGTGCCCTCGGGGGTGCGCTCGTCGCCCTGGTACAGCTTGTGGCCTTTCGGATTGTCGCCCAGGGAAACACGGTAGCTGCGCACCACCTGTTCGCCGCTCATCAGATACAGACGTCGTTCACCCTTGCGAACCACCACCTTGGTGACATCCTGGATGTCGGCGGGGCTGTAGACGGTTTTCGAGGGCATCCGGGTGTCGGCCTTGGCCAGCATTTCGGTAGCCTGGGCCTGGACGGCGAATGCCAGCCAGAACAAAACCAGGGTTGAGAAGAGCGGGCGAAAAATATACATGTTCTGAGCTTACCAATGATTAATCTTTATCCAGCCGTTTTATACCATAGCCTACCCGGGATCCGTTAAGGGGTTTTGTTAACTTTTTTGGCTATCTCGTTTTCTCATCTGCTGTTTTGTGAACTGTCCATCTTCAGTCCCACTTTGGTCACCTGATCGGCTCTGGTCGCCCGGGCCACCAGCATGACTGGCCCGAGCCTGACTACATCCCCGACAACCGGGTGGCCCTTGGTTCTCCGGGCAAAGCATTCTGCCAGTGACAACTCTGGCGGAAGTTCATCAAATTCAATGCCATAGACCTGTTCAACATCTCCCAACAGAGCGTCGCCGTTGAGCACGAAGTCACCAAAAAACGCCCGCTCGTCCAGGTATTTTGGGGCATGCCGCCCGCTCAGCGCCTTGCTGAGCTCCGGCAGGACATCGGGGGTGGCAAACATGGCCACCATGTCGCCACTCGCCACCTCCAGATTGCCTTTCGGCTGCAGGCAGACCCGGTTGCGGAAAACGCCGGCCACCGCCGTATTTTCCGGGAACCGTAACTGGCTCAGATTGCGAGGAGTTTTCCAGCTGTCACCACGTAGGGGGAAGAGCATCAGTTCGTGATCGCCGGCGGCAGCAGCGTCCAGAGGCAGTCTGCGGTAGGGGGCCTCTCCGGCCGGCACCTCCAGCCGTAACTTGCGGGCCAGGGGCGCCATGGTGGTGCCCTGAACCAGAAGGGAAACCAGGACAATAAAGAAAGCCGCGTGGAATACCAGTTGCGCCTCCGGCAAGCCGGCGATGATCGGGAACAGGGCCAGAACGATAGGGACCGCCCCCCGAAGCCCGACCCAGCCAATAAAGCCCAGCTCGCGCCGGTTAAAGGCAAAGGGCCAGAGGGTGAGCACGACGGTAAGCGGGCGAATGACAAAAATCAGCGCTAGCGCCAGAATCAGACCGCCGCCGGCGAGCGGGATCAGATCCGACGGATTGACAAGCAGGCCCAGCATCAGGAACAGGCACAGCTGTGCCAACCAGGCCAGGCCATCATGGACCTGGAGAATCATCGGCATCATCCGGACATGGCGGTTGCCGATAACCACCCCGGTGAGGTAAATCGCCAGAAAGCCGCTGCCGCCCAGGGCATTGGTGGCGGAGAAAACGGAAATGCCAGCCGCTGCCACCAGCAATGGGTAGAGTGACGGAGTCAGACGGATGCGATTGGCCAGTTCCACCACGGCCAGGCCGCCGAGAATGCCCGCAATACCCCCGATCCCGAATTGCTTGACCAGCATTATCAGTGCCGCCCAGCCCGCCTGGTCGCCGGAGGCGCTGATGAAGGTGACCAGCATCAGGGTCAGAAAGATGGCCATGGGATCGTTGCTGCCGGATTCGATCTCCAGGGTGGCGCTTACGCGCTCGTTCAGATGCAGGCCGCGGCCCTGAAGCAGTGAAAACACCGCTGCCGCGTCGGTTGAGGAAATGATGGCGCCTATCAGCAGGGCGGTCAGCCAGTGCAGGTCGAACACCCACCAGGCCACAATGGCGGCGCCGCCGGCCGTCAGGGCCACGCCAAGAGTGGCCAGTACCAGGGCGGGTTTCAGGCCAACACGAAAGGTTTCGGCCCGGGTGCGCATGCCGCCATCAAGCAGAATAACCCCCAGTGCCAGATTGGCGATCACAAAAGCCAGCTCAAAATCGTGAAACTCGATGCCGCCCGGGCCATCCTCGCCCATCATCATGCCCACAACCAGAAAAATCAGCAGCACAGGCATACCCACACGGCTTGATAACGGACTGAGCACGATGCTGATAACCAGCATCAGGGCGCCAATCAGGGTCAGGGTAGGGTCCATGGTTGCTCCAGACGGAATGCTTGCCCCGGGGTGGGCAGAGCGCTTATATTGCTCTCGCAGTGGTCGTGCCTGCGGGTGTAGTTCAATGGTAGAACGGCAGCTTCCCAAGCTGCATACGAGGGTTCGATTCCCTTCACCCGCTCCATCCCCATCTTCTCATACTCCCCCGCTCCTTCCGTAATATCATTTACATCATATGGTTGCACGTTCGCGAGTTCTTATCCCGTTGCGGTTTGCGCAATCCGAAGGCCGTTGCTAGTTTTTAAGATAGGTGTTCAACACGACAGCTTTTGGATTGTCGAGGGGAAACGCATGTCGGAAAGCATGGCCGAATACTGGGCGACCGGCTTTTTTATTCTTGCCGTACTCGGCCTGTGCGCCTTCATGGTGGGCGCGTCAAGCCTGCTCGGTGGCCGCAGTCACGGGGTCAGCAAGTCCCTTCCTTTTGAATCCGGCATCGTCGGCGCCGGTAGCGCCCGTCAGCGTTTTTCGGTGAAGTTCTATCTGGTGGCGATGCTCTTCGTCATCTTTGATATCGAGGCGGTATTCCTGTTTGCCTGGGCCATTGTCATCCGCGACGTTGGCTGGACCGGGTTCTGGGGCGCCGCCGTGTTCATCTTTATCCTGCTGGCCGGTCTTATCTACGACAGCCGCTCCGGTGCTCTTGACTGGGCTCCGGAAACCAGGCCAGCCGGCAAACACGGCGCATAGAAATGCCTCTCCCGAGTGCCCTGGCCGGATGGTGCGGGGTGCGAGGGGCCTGCGCATCAATGGAGGAATGTCATGGCCTACACCCTGACCCGTGCCGAGGGTCCGACGGGGAACGATGCCCGTTATCCGGTGGACCGCCGGGAAAAAACCGAGGATCCGGTGAAGCAGCAGCTCGAGCGCAATGTCTTTACCGGCAAGCTGAGCGAGGTGCTCAACTCGGCCGTGAATTGGGGCCGTAAAAACTCCCTGTGGCCTTACAACTTCGGGTTGTCCTGTTGCTACGTGGAAATGACCACCGCGTTCACTTCGCCCCATGACATCGCCCGTTTTGGTTCGGAAGTGATTCGGGCGTCTCCCAGGCAGGCCGATTTCATGGTGATTGCCGGCACCTGTTTCATCAAGATGGCGCCGGTGATCCAGCAGCTGTATGACCAGATGCTGGAGCCAAAATGGGTGATCTCCATGGGCTCCTGCGCCAACTCCGGGGGCATGTACGACATCTATTCCGTGGTTCAGGGCGTGGACAAATTTCTGCCCGTCGACGTCTATGTGCCCGGATGCCCGCCCCGCCCGGAGGCCTTCCTGCAAGGCCTGCAGCTTTTGCAGGACTCCATCCAGGAAGAGCGCCGGCCGCTGTCCTGGGTAGTGGGAGATCAGGGTGTCTACCGGGCCGAGATGCCTTCACAGCGGGAAAAGTGGCGTGATCAGCGTATCCAGGCCACGGAACTGAGGACGCCCGACAAGCTTTAGAGCCGGGGATTGTCATTTCACAACCGGGTATCAGGAGTCAGACCAGAAGCATGACAATGGAAACCGCCGGTGACGAATTGGTTGAAGCCCTCCAGCGGGACTTCGGCGACAGTGTGCTGTATAGCCAGCACACGCGTACCGGTATGCCGGTGCTCTGGGTAATGCGGGATTCGCTGACCGATATCCTGGGTTACCTCAAGAACCTGAACGCTCCCTTTGATCTGCTCTACGATCTGTCGGCCATCGACGAGCGCCTGCGGGGCCATCGTCATGGCCTGCCGGACTCAGATTTCACGGTGTTCTACCAACTGATGTCGATTGCCCGGAACCGCGACATCATGCTCAAGGTGGCCCTGAACGAGGAGGATCTCAGCCTGCCTACCGCCACTGGCGTGTTCCCGGCCGCCAACTGGTACGAACGGGAGGTGTGGGACATGTTCGGAATCGGCTTTTCCGGCCATCCGCATCTCGAACGTATCCTGATGCCGCCAACCTGGACCGGCCACCCTCTGCGCAAGGATTACCCGGCCCGGGCTACGGAATTCGACCCCTATACCCTGACAGTGGCAGGCCAGGAGCAGGAACAGGATGCGCTGCAATTCGTACCCGAGGCCTGGGGCATGGCCCGGGAACGGGACGGGGCCGAGTTCATGTTCCTGAATCTGGGCCCCAACCATCCGTCCGCCCACGGCGCCTTCCGCATTGTCCTGCAACTGGATGGTGAGGAAGTTGTCGACTGCGTGCCGGATATCGGTTACCACCACCGGGGCGCGGAAAAAATGGCCGAACGCCAGTCCTGGCACAGCTTCATTCCCTACACCGACCGCATTGATTACACCGGCGGGGTGATGAACAACCTGCCTTACGTGCTGGCGGTGGAAAAGCTGGCGGGGATCGAGGTGCCGGACCGGGTGAAAACGATCCGGGTGATGATGGCGGAGATGTTCCGCATCACCAGTCATCTGCTGTTCCTGGGCACTTACCTGCAGGATCTGGGGGCCATGACGCCGGTGTTTTTCACCTTCAGCGACCGGCAACGGGCCTACAAGGTCATTGAGGGAATCACCGGCTTTCGCATGCACCCGGCCTGGTATCGCATTGGCGGTGTGATGCAGGACTTACCCCGGGGCTGGGAGCAGCTGGTCCAGGAGTTTCTGGACTGGATGCCTCCGCGGCTGCGGGAGTACGAGCGGGCGATGATGGAGAACGCCCTGGTGCGGGAGCGGACCCGCGACGTGGCGGCTTTCAGCACCGCCGAAGCCCTGGCCTGGGGTGTCACCGGTCCGAATCTGCGGGCCACCGGGTGCAATTTTGATCTGCGCAAGCAGCGGCCCTACTCTGGCTATGACAACTTCGAATTCGAGGTGCCCCTGGGCGACCGTGGCGATGTGTTCGACCGTGGTCAGCTCCGCATCGAGGAAATGCGCCAGAGCCTGCGGATTATCCAACAGTGTGTGAATCACATGCCGTCCGGCGACTTCAAAGCGGATCATCCGCTGACCACCCCGCCGCCCCGGGAGCGGATGCTGGAACACATTGAAACCCTGATTACCCATTTTCTGCAGGTGTCCTGGGGACCGGTGCTCAAGCCCCAGGAATCGATGCAGATGGTGGAGGCTACCAAGGGCATCAACAGTTATTACCTGACCAGTGATGGCAGCACCATGAGTTATCGAACCCGGATCCGGACGCCGAGTTTTCCGCATCTGCAGCAGATTCCGAGTGTGATGCGGGGCGGCTTCGTGCCGGACCTGATCGCCCACCTGGGGAGCATTGATTTTGTTATGGCTGACGTGGACCGCTGATGATGGAACCGACACCAACCTCACAGACCATCACCACCGACGGCTTCCAGCTGCACCGGGAGGACGAAACCGCCATGCGCGAAGAGGCCGCTCATTACGAGCAGCCCCAGGCGGCCTGCATCGAGGCGCTGAAGATTGTCCAGCGCCGTCATGGCTGGGTGCCCGACGGGGCCATTGCCGCCATTGCCCGGGTGCTGGGGGTGGGCCCGGCCAGTGTTGAGGGAGTGGCTACCTTCTACAGCCTGATTTTCCGGCAGCCGGTGGGGCGCCATGTGATTCTGGTGTGCGATTCCAGCTCCTGTTTTCTGACCGGTTTTGACCAGCTACTGGATGCCCTGACCGAGCGGTTGGGAATCGGCCTGGGTGAAACGACTGCCGATGGTCGCTTCACTCTTTTGCCCGTGTGCTGTCTGGGGGCTTGCGATGGCGGACCGGCCATGATGATTGATGACGATGTCTACGGGCCGGTGGGCGCCGAGGATCTTGCCGACGTGTTGGAGGGTTATTCGTGAACAGCCAGCGTCAGTCTCCCGTCTATCGCAGTCGCCTGCTCCAACCTGCTTCCGAACGGAAGCCGGAGACTCATCCGCTGACCTGGCGGCTCCGGGATGATGGCCGGGTGGTCGACCTGAGGGACTACGAATCAAAAGACGGCTATCGCTCGGTCAGACAGGTGCTGAACGAACACGATCCCCAGGCCGTTATCGCCGCCATGAAGGAGGCCAATGTCCGTGGCCGCGGTGGCGCCGGTTTTTCCGCCGGCCTGAAATGGAGCCTCACCATGCAGGGCGGTGACATGCCCAGAGGCTATATCGTCTGCAATGCCGATGAGATGGAACCGGGCACCTTCAAGGACCGCCTGCTCATGGAGCAGCAGCCGCATCTGCTGATTGAGGGCATGATCCTGGCGGCTTTTGCCAATAACGCCCGCTATGGCTACATCTTTCTCCGCGGGGAGTATGTGGAATCCGCCCGGGTGTTGGCCGGCGCGCTGGCCGAAGCCCGTGAGGCCGGCTGGCTCGGGCCCGACATTGCGGGCAGCGGCTTCGATTTTGATATTGCCGTGCACACCGGCGCCGGGCGCTATATCTGCGGGGAGGAAACCGCCCTGCTCAACTCACTGGAAGGGAAACGGGCCAACCCGCGGGCCAAACCTCCGTTCCCCGGCCAGTCGGGTGCCTGGGGCAAGCCCACGGTGGTGAACAATGTTGAGACCCTGTGCAATGCACCGGCCGTGATGCTGCACGGTGCCGACTGGTTCCAGGAGCTGTCCGGGGATCGCACCGATGACGGTGGCACCAAGCTTTATGGCGCCTCGGGGCTGGTCAACCGGCCCGGGCTCTGGGAGTTACCGATCGGCGTCACCGGCCGTGAAATCCTGGACCGTGCCGGTGGCCTGCGGGACGACCGGAGACTCAAGGCCTGGCTGCCGGGTGGTGCCAGCACCGGCTTTTTGCTGCCGGAGCACCTGGATCTGCCCCTGGATTTCGATACCGTGGGCAAGGAAGGCAGCCGCCTGGGCACGGGGCTGATTACTGTGGTCACCGAAGACCAGAGCATGGTCTCGCTGATGCGCAATCTGGAGGAGTTTTTCGCCCGGGAGTCCTGTGGCTGGTGCACGCCCTGCCGGGACGGCCTGCCCTGGACCGTGAAGTTGCTACAGGCCCTGGAACGGGGCGAGGGCGAGGCCGGCGATGTCGAACTGCTGGATAAGCTGGCGGCAGACTGTGGCCCGGGACTGACCTTTTGTGCCCATGCCCCGGGTGCCGCCATGCCGCTGCAGACCGCGCTCCGGCACTTCCGGGACGAATTCGAGCAGGGCGTTCACTACCCGAAGGGCAAGGCTCATGCGGATCCGATTCCGGTGGGGGAAGTATGAATCAGTCATTGACCGTGAACAGGGAGTAAACCGGCACCATGGCAACCATTCATGTGGACGGCCAGAGCTACGAGGTCAACGGTGCAGACAATCTGCTCCAGGCCTGCCTGTCCCTGGGCCTGGACATTCCCTACTTCTGCTGGCACCCCGCCATGGGCAGTGTCGGTGCCTGCCGTCAGTGTGCGGTGCGCCAGTACAAGGATGAAAACGACGATAAGGGCATGCTGGTAATGTCCTGCATGACTCCCGCCGCGGATCAGACCCGGATTGATATCGAGGACGAGGAGGCCCGGGCCTTCCGCGCCAGTGTGGTGGAGTGGCTGATGATCAACCATCCCCACGACTGCCCGGTGTGCGAGGAAGGCGGCCATTGCCACCTGCAGGATATGACCGTGATGACCGGCCACGACCGGCGCCGCTACCGGTTCCGCAAGCGCACCCGCCGGAATCAGTACCTGGGCCCGTTTATCGCCCATGAGATGAATCGCTGTATTACCTGCTACCGCTGCGTGCGCTTTTACAACGATTACGCCGGAGGTACCGATTTGGGCGCCTTCGGGGCCAAGGACAATATCTACTTCGGGCGCCACGATGAGGGCACCCTGGAAAGCCGGTTTGCCGGTAATCTGACCGAAGTCTGCCCGACCGGCGTGTTTACCGACCAGAGCCATTCCGACCATTACACCCGCAAGTGGGACCTGCAGTTTGCGCCGGGTATCTGCCACCAGTGCGCCATGGGCTGCAACACCAGCCCGGGCGAGCGTTATGGTGATATCCGCCGGATTGAAAACCGCTATCACGGTGACGTTAACGGCTATTTCCTCTGTGATCTGGGACGGTTTGGCTACGGCTATGTGAACCGCACTGACCGGCCCCGGGTCCCGGAGTGGCATCCGTCCGAAACCGGCCAGCCAGGCGAACTCTCGGTGGACGCTGCCCTCGCCCGTATCGGCGACGCCCTGACGCATGCCCGCCGGGTGATCGGCATTGGTTCCCCCAGGGCCAGCCTGGAGAGCAATTACCAGCTCCGGGAACTGGTAGGCCCGGCGAACTTCGCCACCGGGATTGAGGCCCGGGAACAGGCCTGTCTTGATCGAATGAATGAGCTCACCCGCAGTTGCGGATTGACCGTGCCCACGCTTCGGGAAGTGGAAGAGCATGATGCGGTGCTGGTGCTCGGCGAGGATCCCATGGAAAGCGCGGCTCGGCTGGGGCTGGCCATCCGTCAGGCGGTGATTGCGCCACCGGCGGATCGGGCGGCGAAGCTGGGGATTCCCGACTGGAATGCCGAGGCAATGAAAACCCTGGCCCAGGATCATCGCCAGCCGCTGTTCATTGTCTACCCGGCGGCCACCGAGCTGGATGGCATTGCCTGGCCAAGACTGTCACTGGCGCCTGACGATATTGCCCGGCTGGGATTTGCGGTCGCTCATGCCATTGATGCGGCGGCACCGGCGGTTCCGGATATGGACGAGGATCTTCAGCAGCGGGCCGAGGCGATTGCCCGGGCACTGATGGAAGCTGAGCGCCCGCTGATTGTCAGCGGCGGTTCACTGGCCTGCCCCGCCATACTGGACGCGGCCGGGAACATTGCCCGGGCACTGGCCCGCCGCGCCTCCCTTGGTGGCGTAATGTTCATACGCCGGGAGGTGAACAGTACCGGTTTGTCCCTGATGGGAGGGCAGACCCTGGACTGGGCGCTGGATCAGCTGTCTGACGGTGAAGCCGATGCGGTGGTGATCCTGGAAAACGACCTGTACCAGCGTCTGCCGGATAGTCGGGTCGATGCGGCCCTGGACCGTCCCGAGATTCGGGTGGTGCTGGATCATCAGCGAACCCGGACCCTGGAGCGGGCCACCTTTGCATTGCCGGCAGCCACCTTTGCCGAAGCCGATGGCACCCTGATCAGCCTGGAGGGGCGTGCCCAGCGCTTTTTCCAGGTGTTCGACCCGAGTTACATGCGGCCGGAGGCCCGGATTCACGAGAGCTGGCGCTGGCTGCACGCGCTGTCGGCCCGGCAAAACAAAGCGAGTTCCGCCGATATTACCCTGGACGAGGTGACCGGGGCCTGTGCCAGAGACTGTCCGGCACTGGCGCCGATGGTCGATGCCGCGCCCAACGCCGGGTACCGGGTTGAGGGGCTGCGTCTGGCCCGGGAACCGCACCGTTACAGTGGCCGCACCTCCATGCGGGCTGACCAGAGTGTCAGTGAGCCGCGGGCACCCCAGGACCCGGATACCGCCTTCGCGTTTTCCATGGAAGGTTACAGCGGCTACCGGGAACCGCGGCAACAGGTGCCGTTTGCCTGGGCGCCAGGCTGGAATTCGCCCCAGGCCTGGAACAAGTTTACCGACGAGGTGGGGGGCCATCTTCGCGGCGGGGATCCCGGCATCCGGCTACTTAACCCGCAACCTGGACAGTACCAGTACGGCTCGGCCATTCCGGAAGCCTATCGGCGGTCCGGTGAGGACTTCCAGGCCATTGTCTTGCCGCGCCTGTTTGGCGGCGAAGAAACCTCGGCGCTGGCGGAACCTATTCGCCAGCGTATGGAACGTCCGGCCCTGTTGCTCTCGGACGCTGACGCGACCCGCCTGGGCGCCGAGCTGGGGGGCTTGGTCACGGTGACCGGCGAACAGGCCTGTGTCACGCTTCCGGCCTGCGTGCAAACCGATTGGCCCGCCGGCCTGGTGGGCCTGCCGGCGGGCAGCGTTCCAGCGGGGATTGCCAGTGGCCGGGTGACACTGGTCGCAGGGCCAGGGTCAACGCCTGGCCCCGAGGAGGTGCGACCATGAGCTGGCTGACCCCGGAACTGCAGGCCATTCTGTGGGGCATGTTTCAGGCCCTGGTGATCCTGTTGGGCGCGGTCCTGCTCGGAGCTGCCCTGACGATCGTGGAACGGCGCCTGCTCGGGTTGTGGCAGGACCGCTATGGCCCGAACCGGGTGGGACCCTTTGGCCTCCTGCAACTGGTGGCGGACATGATCAAGATCTTTTTCAAGGAGGACTGGATCCCGCCATTCGCCGACCGGCCGCTGTTTGTGCTCGCGCCGATCATTGCCTTCGCCTCGCTCCTGCTGTCGTTCATCATCATCCCCATCACCCCTGGCTGGGGCATTGCGGATCTGCATATCGGGCTGCTGTTCTTCCTGGCCATGGCGGGGATCAACGTCTACGCGGTGTTGCTCGGGGGCTGGGCCAGTGGCAACAAGTACGCGCTGCTCGGCGCCATCCGGTCGTCAGCCCAGACCGTGTCCTACGAGGTGTTCATGGGCCTGTCACTGATGGGCGTGGTGGCGTTGGCCGGCTCGTTCAACATGCGTGAGATTGTTGCCGCTCAGGAAGGACTCTGGTTCGTGATTCCCCAGTTCTTCGGCTTCTGCACCTTTCTGATTGCCGGCATTGCCGTCACCCATCGTCACCCCTTTGACCAGCCGGAGGCGGAGCAGGAGCTGGCAGACGGTTACCACATTGAATACTCCGGCATGAAGTTCGGCCTGTTCTTTATCGGCGAGTATGTGGGCATGGTGCTGGTGTCTGCCCTCATCGTGACCCTGTTCTTCGGCGGCTGGCACGGCCCCTGGCTGCCGCCAATTCTCTGGTTTGCGATCAAGACCGGATTCTTCCTGATGCTGTTCATCCTGCTGCGGGCATCGTTGCCGCGGCCCCGCTATGACCGGGTGATGAGCTTCGGCTGGAAGGTCTGTCTGCCGCTGACCCTGATCAATCTGCTGGCAACCGGGGCAGTCATGCTGCTGGTTGGCCCGTAAGCCTGAGGAGGACCCTGGTATGGAGAAGGAAAAGGTCCCGTTCATCAAATCGGTGCTCTGGCTGGTGCCGGCGACCTGGACCCAGCTGCGTACCCTGGGCATGGTGTTCATGCACAGTTTCCGCAAGCGCGAGACGGTGAACTACCCGGAGGAGGCGGTCTACCTGCCGCCCCGTTACCGGGGCCGGATCGTGCTGACCCGGGACCCGGACGGCGAGGAGCGCTGCGTGGCCTGCAACCTGTGCGCAGTGGCCTGCCCGGTGGACTGCATTTCCCTGCAGAAGGGGGAGCAGGAGGACGGTCGCTGGTATCCGGAGTTTTTCCGGATCAATTTTTCCCGCTGCATTTTCTGCGGTATGTGCGAGGAGGCCTGCCCCACCTCGGCGATCCAGCTGACGCCGGACTTCGAGATGGCTGAATACGACCGGCAGCAACTGGTGTACGAGAAGGAAGATCTGCTGATCAACGGGCCGGGCAAGGACCACGACTACCACTTCTACAAAGTGGCGGGGATGGCCATCGGCGGTAAGGACAAAGGTCAGGCACTGAATGAAGAGGAACCGGTGGACGTGCGTTCGCTGTTGCCATAGAGCAGGAGGAGAGACCCCATGGAGCTGGCATTTTATCTCAGTGGTCTGGTGGCGGTTCTGGCCACCCTGGGTGTGATCACCGGCAAGAACCCGGTGCATGCGGTGGTGTACCTGATCGTCTCGCTGATCGCCGTGGCGATGGTGTTTTTTGCCCTGGGGGCGCCGTTTGCCGGGGCTCTGGAAATCATTGTCTATGCTGGGGCGATCATGGTGCTGTTCGTGTTTGTGGTGATGATGCTCAATCTAGGGCCGGATGAGGAAAGTGACGCCGGCGGCTGGCGCCAGCCGCGCCAATGGCTGGGTCCCTCGGCGCTGGCACTGGTTCTGCTGGGTGTACTGCTGTACCTGCTCGCCAGCGGCGACATGGCAAGGGCCATTGACGGCGAACTGCTGACAGCGCGGGCGGTGGGGCTGACCCTGTTCGGGCCCTGGCTTATGGTGGTGGAGCTGGCAGGCCTGCTGTTACTGGGGGCCCTGGTGGCGGCTTCCCATGTCGGGCGTCGGTCGAATCCTTTGCGAAACAGGAGGGGGCTCTGATGTCGGGGATTCCCATGGAGCACGGCCTCGGGCTGGCGGCCATTCTGTTTGTTTTGGGGCTGGCGGGCCTGATGATTCGCCGCAACATGCTGTTTGTGCTGATGAGCCTTGAGGTCATGCTGAACGCGGCTGCGCTGGCCTTTGTCGTCGGCGCTACGGCCTGGAACCAGCCTGATGGCCAGGCGATGTTCCTGCTGGTGATCACGCTGGCTGCCGCCGAAGCGGCCGTGGGTCTGGCATTGATGATCCAGCTCTTCCAGCGGGTCAAGTCCCTAAATCTCGATCTGGTCAGCAGGATGCGCGGATGATGGAGTTGTTGGTTAGCCTGTCGTTCGTCCTGCCCCTTATAGGCACCTTGGTGCTTGCCCTCTCTGGTGGGCGTCTGGGGCCGCGAGTTGGTTCCATTGTCGGTGTTGCCAGTGTCGGGCTGGCAGCACTGGCAACCGCCGGTGCGATTGCGCTTTATGCCGGCGGCGACGGCGCGGTGGGTTTTTCGCTCTGGACCTGGATGCAGGTGGGCAACTTTCAGCCCACCATCGGTCTGGCGGTGGACGGCCTGGCCCTGGTGATGATGGCGGTGATCACCGGTGTGGGCTTCTTCATTCACCTGTTCGCAGCCTGGTATATGGCGGGAGAATCTGGCGTTACCCGGTTTTACGCCTGGATGAACCTGTTTGTCTTCAGCATGCTCATCCTGGTGCTGGGGGATAACCTGTTGCTGCTGTTCCTGGGCTGGGAAGGTGTCGGCCTGTGCAGTTACCTGCTGATCGGTTATTACTATCAGGACAGCGCTAACGGCAGGGCAGCGTTCAAGGCATTTGTGGTGACCCGGATCGGTGACGTGTTCCTGGCCCTGGGCCTGTTCCTGATCTTTCGGGATCTGGGCACGCTGGATATCCAGCAGGTCATGGTGCGGGCCTCGGAGACCTGGTCGGTCGGCGATCCGACAGCCAGTCTGGTGGCCTTGCTGGTGCTGGGCGGGGCCCTGGGCAAGTCCGCCCAGGTGCCGCTGCATACCTGGTTGCCCGATGCCATGGCCGGCCCCACCCCGGTCTCCGCCCTGATACACGCGGCCACCATGGTCACCGCCGGGGTGTACCTGATCGCCCGCCTGAACGGGCTTTTCCTGCTGGCGCCGGAGGTGCTCTGGCTGGTGGGTGTAATCGGCGCGGTCTCGCTTCTGCTGGCCGCCTTTGCCGCCCTGGCACAGACCGATATCAAGCGCGTTCTGGCCTATTCCACCATGAGCCAGATCGGCTATATGTTCCTGGCACTCGGGGTCGGGGCCTTTGATGCCGCGATTTTTCATCTGGTAACCCATGCCTTCTTCAAGGCATTGCTGTTCCTGTCAGCCGGCGCCGTGATCACCAGTTGCCATCATGAGCAGGACATGGCCAGGTTGGGCGGGCTGAGAAAGCGCCTGCCGGTGGCCTATGCCGGTTTCCTGGTGGGAGGATCGGCCCTGGTGGCCTTGCCTCTGGTAACCGCAGGTTTCTACAGCAAGGATGAAATTCTCTGGCAGGCACTGGCAGCGGGTCAGCCGGGGTTACTGATCGCTGGTCTGCTGGGTGCATTGCTGACCTGCCTCTACACGGTGCGGCTGATCCTCGGCACCTTCCACGGTGACTGCGGCAGCGACAATGCGCGCAACGCCGAACCTGGCAGGAACCTCTTGACTCACCATCTGCCGCTCGGCGTGCTGGCGGTCCTGTCCACCTTTGTGGGCGCCATGCTATACCCGCACCTGGGTTCGCTGTTTCCGGCGGCGCCCGGTGCCAGTGCCGAGACTGGCCACACCCTGATTCAGGTCCTGGCCACCGGCACCGTGATTGCCGGCCTCACTTTGGCGGGCTGGCTGTTCCTGGCGCGGGGCCGTTGGCTGCGGCAACAGGTGAGCCGGGGGCCAGGCGCAGCCTTGTGGTCCCTCTGGCACCAGGCCTGGGGCTTCGATGCCCTGTATGACCGGCTGTTGGTGCGGCCCTGGCAGTTTCTCGTCCGGATTCTCCGGCACGACCTGGTGAACCTGAGCATTAATTTGCTGGCGTTTCTGGCCCGGCTTCTGAATGCTGGAATGGTCCGGGCCCAGACTGGCCGGACTCGAAGCTACGCCACCGCCATGATTCTGGGCGCGACGGTGATTCTTCTGGCACTGGCCATGAGTCCTGGGGGTGTTTCATGATCCTGGTGTGGCTGATCGTGATTCCGTTTCTGGGCGGCCTGTTGTGCTGGTACGCCGACCGGTTGGGCGAACAGATGCCCCGCTGGATTGCCCTGGCAACCATGCTGTTCGTACTGGTGATCAGTCTCTGGCTCTGGATCACCGGGGACTTTGTCCTGCCCCAGGGTGGACAGAGTCAGTGGTTGCTGGAGTGGCGGGCGGACTGGATTCCCCGATTTGGCATTGAGATCCATCTGGCCATGGACGGGCTCTCATTAATTCTGGTGGCGCTCACCGGATTTCTCGGCGCCCTCGCGGTGCTGTGCTCCTGGCATGAAATCGGACACCGTATCGGCTTCTTTCATCTCAACCTGTTATGGATTCTGGGCGGTGTTGTCGGGGTTTTCCTGGCGCTGGACCTGTTCCTGTTCTTCCTGTTCTGGGAAATGATGCTGGTGCCCATGTACTTCCTGATTGCGCTCTGGGGCCACAGCGGCTCCGCCGGCCAGACACGGATTCGTGCCGCCACCCGCTTCTTTATCTACACCCAGGCCAGTGGCCTGCTCATGCTGGTGGCTATCCTGGCGCTGGTGTTCATCCACTTCGGCAACACCGGCCAGCTTTCGTTCAGCTACGACGTGCTGCGTCAGACCGAGGTGCCAGAGGCCATTGCGCCATGGCTGATGCTCGGGTTTTTCGTGGCGTTTGCGGTCAAACTGCCGGTGGTGCCCCTGCACGGCTGGTTGCCCGATGCCCACGCCCAGGCGCCCACCGCCGGTAGTGTCGACCTGGCCGGTATTCTGCTGAAAACCGCTGCCTATGGCATGTTGCGCTTTGGCCTGCCCCTGTTTCCCGAGGAATCGTCCGCCTTTGCCCCGGTTGCCATGACCCTCGGCCTGGTCAGCATCATTTATGGCGCCGTGCTGGCCTGTGGCCAACAGGACATCAAGCGGCTGATCGCCTACACCAGTATTTCGCATATGGGCTTCGTGCTGATTGCCATTTACTCCGGCTCGGAGCTGGCGATACAGGGTGCTGTGGTATTGATGGTCGCCCACGCGTTTTCCTCAGCCGGGCTGTTCATTCTTAGCGGGCAGCTTTATGAACGCATCCACACCCGGGACATGCGAATCATGGGTGGCCTCTGGGGCCGGATACCGGCCTTGCCGGGATTCACGCTGTTTTTTGTCGCCGCTTCCCTGGGTATGCCGGCCACTGCCAACTTTGTTGGCGAGTTCATGATTCTGTTCGGCACCTTTCCGAGTGCTCCGGTGGTTGTAGTGATTGCCAGTTCCGGGCTGGTTCTGGCAGCCATCTATTCCCTGATCCTGATGCAGCGGGTGCACTTCGGACCGGAATACCGGAGTGGAACGCTGGCGGGGCCGGACTGGCGCGAGTATTTCATGATGCTGACCCTGCTGGCCCTGGTGCTGCTGGTAGGGCTCTATCCCCAGCCATTGCTGGACATGACCGCCGGCCTGGCGTCCCTGACCGCGGAGCTGTTTGCCGGTGCGTCCGGTGACCAACTCATCGAGCTATCCGGGGAGGTGCGCTGATGCTGACCGCTGCTCACCTTCTCACGTTACTGCCGTTGATCGTTGTCGGTACCACTGCAGTGGCCGCTATGCTCGGGATTGCCTGGCGGCGTCATCATGCTGGCACCGCGCTGGTATCGGCAGCAGGGCTGGTTGTCGCCTTGCTGCTGCTCCCGCTGACCTATCCGGCGGCGGACTCACCGCCCCTGATGCAAGTGGACGGCCTGGCGGTCATGGCGGGTGCCCTGATTCTGCTTTCAGCACTGGTGACAGTGATTCTGAGCCACCATTACCTGACCGGCTACATTGGCCCCCGAGAAGAGTTTTACCTGCTGCTGCTGTGTGCCACGGCCGGGGCGCTGGCCCTGGTGGCCAGTGATCACCTGGCGATGTTGTTCATCAGTCTGGAACTGCTGTCCATGCCCCTTTATGGCATGCTCGCCTACAGTTTCCGGGCTGAACGCTCACTGGAGGCCGGCATCAAATACCTGCTGCTCTCTGCGGCGGCTACCGCCTTCCTGCTATTTGGCATGGCGCTGATCTATGCCCGAACCGGCTATCTGGATCTGGCGGCACTGGCCGTCGCATTGACCGGTGCACCGG
>Ga0208301_1000049_pt1 | contig 55119 bp, 46 predicted proteins | sample 25BtaG_FD_184100 | JGI IMG/M metagenome (GOLD analysis project Ga0208301, IMG submission 184100) | Marine viral communities from Cariaco Basin, Caribbean Sea - 25B_WHOI_OMZ_CsCl (SPAdes) (version 2) | ecosystem: Environmental > Aquatic > Marine > Oceanic | place: Caribbean Sea: Cariaco Basin...
CTCTGGCTCTGGCTCTGGCTCTGGCTCTGGCTCTGGCTCTGGCTCTGGCTCTGGCTCTGGCTCTGGCTTCGGCTCGGGAGTCGGTTCGGGCTGGGGCTCCGGGGCTGGCTCTCCGGCCAGTTTGATGCGGATGGCCGGTGCGGTGTTAACGGCAGATTCGCCCAGCGTATTGAGCTCCAGGATTTCCTCTGGTGCCGCCACGACCAAAGCCGTGAGGGTAATCCCAAATGCAAGCAGGAGCAGCGCCCACCGGAATCGCGGCTGTTGCGGCATCATTGGCCAGGCTCCGTCAACAGAAGGATGTCCTGGTACCCGGCCTGCTCAAGCAGCCTGAAGAGCGTCTCCAGATCGGTCATGATGGTGCTTTGGGCCGCGGCGATCTTTAGCGGATGTTGATCGTCGGGTGCGGGCAGGCTCGCGATCAGGGTCTCCTCGCTGAGCAGCCTGCTTCCCACCTTCCAGTCACCGTTCGCGGTCACAATCATATCGGCATGGGGAGACTGCCTGTCCTCGGACTGGAGGGTAGCCGGCAGCTCGGGGAGAGGATCGTCTGCGAGCTGGCCGGCGACAATAAAGAACATCAGCAGCAAAAACACCAGGTTGATCAACGGCAGAAGTGCATCTTCCACGCGCTCCATCAAGGTTTTGCCGGAGGTAGACGGGGGTGGAACCAGATCGCTCATGGTGTAGTTGCGTTTGTCCGCTTCCAGTGAGTGTCGATGCCGCTGTCAGTCAAAGCGCTCAGGGCCGTGGTGAAAGCTCCCAGAGGAGTGTCGCCTGTTGTCGAGAGGTTCACTTCGGTGATACCGGCTTCAGACAGTTCGGTGACCAGGCGGTCCAGGGTTAACGTCTGGTCCTGCCATCTCAGCTCGCCGTTGGCCGTTACCGTCAGTTCCGGCAACGGCTCTCCGGTGACCGTACTGCGGCTCGATGTGTTATTGGCCAGCTCCAGGAAGTCCACGGGCAATAGCCTGGTGGTCAGCATAAAGAACACCAGGAGTATGAAGACCACATCGATCAGGGGCGTAATCCGGATTGGAATCGGACGGTTTGGCCTCGGCTCAACCAGTTGCATGGGCGAATCGCTGATTGCGGGCGGTCGAGTAGCGGCCGGAATCGTTGCTGGTTGTCTCGGTGTTGATCTGGCTTTCCGCCGATTCGTAGTCTGTTTCAGCGGCGTCCAGGGTCTGCTCCGGCACGATATGCAGAATCGATACCAGTGTGCTGTTGATGGTCTTGTGAATGCGTCGCAGCCGGAACTCGATCCACGCAGCCAGTGCAGCAAACGGTATGGCCACTACCAGGCCCGCGGCTGTGGTGGTCAGTGCTTCGTAAATGCCGCCACTTAGCTGGGTGGCATTGGCACGGCCTTCGGTAGCCGCCATGGCGCTGAAGGCTTCCATCATGCCAAGAACGGTCCCCAGCAGGCCGAGCAGAGGTGCAAGCGCCGCGATCACCTCGATAATTTTGAGGGGCGCCTCGAAAGGCTCCAGGGAATGCTGGGCGTCCCGGGCGGCGGTTTCACGGATCTGCCGGTCATCCTGGCGCTTCTGCAGCGACTCGATGGTGTTGGTGACCAGGTGCAGCAAGGGATTCATCCGGCCAAAGCGACCTGCCTGCAAACGAACTTCCGAGGGCTTCACCGTCGCGGGTGCTTGCTGCCAGTTCATTACGGTTTTTTTAAGCTTACCGGACATGCGCGGAGCGTAAAGCGCTCCCAGGAGCATCAGGTACACGAAAGTCACCATGCCGAGTACGGCAAGGGCGACAAGCACCACCATTACCGGCCCACCCATATCAATCAGTTGGGCGAGTGGAGCAGAGTTCAGGGGCAGGATGACGTCCATCATGAGAAGAGCTCTCAATGTGCAAATGTGGCTCTAAATAATAACGATTATCATTGAATTTGCAAGTGTGTAATCTGAAATAGAAGGGCCCTCTGTTAGACTTGAGAAAGAAATAAGAGTCACAAACGGAACCTACAGTTGGAGGTAAAGATCATCGTTGGTTTTCGGGGCCGCCGAGGGGTGTGGATGTCGTGCTGATCAAGCGCTGGTTTGGCAGTCTGGTGAACAGGGCGGTTGCCCTGGTGGTGGGTGCGATCATTCTTACGGCCTTGCTGGTTACTGTTGCCGGTACCCTGCTCAGCCAGTCAGAGCTTGAGCAGCAGGCGCGCAGCCAGGTGGAGACCATTGCCTCGCTGGTGGCCCGCGAGCTGGATGAAAAGCTGGCGCTCAGGCTGGAGGCCCTCAGCCATGTTGCCCAAAGCCTTACGATGTCCGAACAGGTACTTTATGAACGGGCCCGGGTGTTGGTCCGTCGTCAGACGGCGCTGCAGCATCTGTTTGACGGCATCTACCTGGTCGATGCCAGTGGTAAAGTGCTCGCCGAGCATCCGGAAGCCTTCGGCCAAACCGGGCTGGATATCAGCGGCCGCGAGTATTTTCAGCGGGTATCGTCCATGCTGACGCCGGTTATCAGTGAACCCTACATCTCCAACTATCGGGACAGGCCGGCGATCATGGTGTCGGCGCCCGTCTTCGACCATCGCCAGCGGTTTATCGGGATGATTGGCGGCGCCATTCTGCTCGATGGTGAGAATTTCATGTCAGAGTTTATCAACCTGCAGATTGGCAAGACCGGCTATCTCGGCGTCGCTACCCGGAGCGGGGTGACGGTTGCCCATGGTAACGGTGTTGATGCGATGACACCGGTCCGGGTCGCCAACCCGGTGCTTCAGGATGCCATGGAAGGCTTTGAGGGCACGGCGCAAACCCGTAATCGCGAGGGTGAAGCAACGATCATGTCGGTGCAGCAGATGAGCCAGGTGCCCTGGTTCGTGGTGGCAGTCTGGCCCTCGCGGGAAGCCTATGCCCCGATAACCCGCACTGTTGACGCCTTCGTCTGGATTTTGCTGGCAGTCATTCTGTTGATTGCGCCCCTGGCCCTGTGGGGTTTCCGTCGGCTGATGGCGCCTCTGAGGGTGTTGGGTCGTCAGATCCGGGAGCGTCATCTCGGAATCCGTTCCGAGCCGGTCGATGTGTCCGGGGGCTTCGAAATCCGCAGGGTGTCCGAGATCTTCAATACGGTGATGGATGAGCGGGACGAGGTTCTGGTATCGCTGGCCGAGCGGGAAGCCTTCTTCCGGTCCCTCACCCGGAGTGCACCCATCGGTATTGTGCAGGCCGATATTCTGGGCCGTATCGAGTTTGCCAACCCGGCCTTCGAGGAGATCGTTGGCCGGCCTTCCGAGGAAATCACACAAACGTTTTTCTCGGCCCAGGTTAACCAGGCAGACCGCATGGCCGCTGTTGCCGGCTGGACGCGGGCGGTCAGGAACCAGACAGTGTTCCGTGGCCGGCTCCGGCTCGAACCCCGCGAGTCCGGCCGGCTGGTCTGGGTAGATGTAATGACTGCCGCCATACAAACGCCGGAAAAGGCCCTGGGTACCATCACCGTGGTCAGGGACATCTCCCATGAGTTGGAGGTTGAGGAAGCCCTGAGAGCTGAGCAGCAGCGTGCCGAGACCATTCTTGGCGTGCTTCAGGAAGGGGTCCTGATGGTCGACACCGGTGGTGTTATCCGCTACGCCAACGATGCCGCGTGCCGCTTTCTGGGGGTGGATGGTGAATGTGTTCTGCGCAATTTCTTCCAGCTGATAAGGATCAACACCGAAGACCGAAGCCTGACACGGGAGGAGTTTCTTGCGGGCAAGGACCTGGACAGCCTCTACGTTACCCTTGAAAACTCGGCTGGCGAGTCCTTCGATATTGACCTGACCATGCTCCACATCCGCAGGGGCCTTGATGATGAGCGCCTGGTTTTTGTGCTGCGTGATGACAGCGATCGCCGTCGGGAAGAGGAGCGTCTTTCCTGGGAGGCGACCCATGACAGCCTCACCCAGTTGCTCAATCGCCGGGCATTCACCGCCTCCCTGATAAAAGGTCTGAGCGAGGCAGGCCGTCAGGAGGTGCGCTCGGTATTGATGCTGATCGACCTGGACCACTTCAAGCCGGTAAACGATGAAGGCGGTCACCTTCTGGGCGATGATCTGTTGCGTCGGCTGGCGGACCTGTTCAAGGACTCCGTTCGCCAGTCGGATACGGTAGCGAGGCTCGGTGGCGACGAATTCGGTATTATCCTGCCGGCCTGCGGGCTGGCCAGGGCCGAGACGCTGGCGGAGAGAATCCGGGCGAATGTTGAGGCCCTGCGGATAGAGCAGGATGGCCGGACATTTGGCGTTACCACCTGCATTGGCCTGACCGAGCTGACGCCGGCAGACAGTGGCCCGAGAGAAGTCATGGCCCGGGCCGACGAGGGCTGCTATATCGCCAAGTCCCGTGGCCGTAATGCCGTAGTGGTGGTGCCGTCACCACCAGCCGGCTGAGGCGCTGGCCTGCCACAGCAGCCGAAGGGCCAGGGCGGTCAGCACCAGGTTGAAAATCAGGCTGAACCAGCGGTTGCTCAGGGACTTGAGCAGGTGCAAGCCAAGCCAGGTGCCGGCAAAACCGCAGGTAATCATGGCCAGAATGAACGGCAACCACTCCAGGAATACAAAACCCGCAACACCGAATACCAGTGCCTTGGGAGCGTGCTGCAGTGTCATGGCTGTGGCAAAAGTAGCCACGGTTCTGAACCGGTCCGTGTGAATCTGCTTGATAAAGGCGGCGACCAGTGGCCCGGTGGCACCGACGAACAGGCTCACAAAGCTGGTCAACGCCGAGGCCAGAAAAACGCCGGCCGTGCCGAAGGCACCCTTGGGCAGTGCCGGCCCCCAACAGAGGTAAAGCACGAACAGGGCGATTGTCAGCTGCCAGAGATGGGCCGGAAGATTCACCAGTAACCAGGCACCCAGCGCCGCGCCTACCAGAACGCCGGGGGCGAAGGCTGCGATCACCCGCCAGTCAACGTGGCGCCAGGTCAGTGAGGCACGGCCCAGGTTGGAGCCCAGCTGGATCATCCCGTGCACGGGAATGATCGCCGTCGGCGGCATCCAGGTGGCCATCAGTACCAACAGCAGCACGCCGCCACCGGCGCCCAGGCTGGCTGTGATCATGGATGTAATGATGGAGGCGGCAAGTAGAAAAAGCGCGACGGGAAGGCTCAGGCTTTCGGGAAACAGCAGGCCGGTAAAAAAACTTACTTCCATTCACAGAATTCCGTTGGTTTCAGGCGCGGCGTTCGGCACAGCGCTTCGGTGGCCAGTTGTACATCGGCCACGTAATAAAGCGAGGCCAGCCCAAGCCTGTCGCGGCCCAGGTTGTGAAAAATCAGGCCGAAGGCGATGTCACCGGCGGAGAAGCGTTCGTGGTTGTCGGCAAAGTACTGGGCTGGCTGAGACAGAACCGGGTCTTGCAGTAGTGCCTGAACCCGTCCGACGCCGCCATGGTAGGCCTGAATCAGCAGGAGAGTGAATAGCCGGTTGCGTTTACTCTCCGGCAGATGGCCGAAACGCTCCTGGAAGACCGGCTCAAGGTTGCGGGCGTTCTGGTTCATCAGGCGCAGGGCGCAGTCTATCTGGGCCAGCCTGTGCCAGGTGTTGTCCGGCGCGATCTCGCAATCACCGAGGGCGGCGGGCGACAGTTGCAGTATGCCCCGGGCGTCCGCCCGGGAATGGGCTCGGGCCTGGGCGCCACTCTCAATCAGGATCTGGCCGGCCAGGTACCTGGGTAACTCCTCTGGCAACGACAGGCGATTCTGGCTGTTCCGATACTGGAAGACATACAGCAGCGCATCGTGAAGCGTCCCGGGCGTGCTGCTGGTGGCAAAGGAAAGATCATCCCAGGCACCCCAGATCCGGTCCGCGGGCAGCGTACCCAGGTAGCGGGCAACTGCTTCATCGATGTTGACGTGGGGCTGGTCACAGGCCAGGGCGAAGGGATATCCCGTTTGCCCGGCACCGCCTGGCACCCAGGTGTCCGCCCGGCCTTTGTCATAAAGTGACTGCCGGGTTTCGTTGAGTCGCCCCTGGGTGGCCTCCCGGTCATCGCCGTCGCTTATCCAGGCCAGGAACTGGCCACGCATGTCGAAGATGATGTGGCGGTCGGGGCTGGAACAATAGCCGGACTCTTTCAGCACCCAGCGCCGGATCGTCAGGATGTTGGTGAAGACACCCTGGCTGACCCAGTAGGGCGATGTCCGGACAACACGGGTCCAGTCCTCCCCCTTTCCCGCTGTGGCCTCGGAGTTGTTTTGCTGCGCCATCGAGGTGGCCGGAACCAGCAGGATGAAAAACCACGCCAGCTGGCGTAAGCTCTTGAGAAATCTGATCATAAGCGGTATACCCGTGACCTTCCTCAAAACACAATAACAAATGGAACCTGCCATGAAGCAATCCGAATACCTACGTTACGACGCCACGGCCCTGGCTGACCTGATCCGTCGGGGCGAGGTAAGCGCCAGGGAAGTATGCGAGGCGGCGGTGGAACGGGCAAGCCGTGTGAATGGAACACTCAACGCCGTCTGTTATCCCCAGTTTTCCGAGGCCCTTGGCCAGCGTTTTCCGCAGCAGGCCGCCTTTGCGGGGGTGCCCCTGTTGCTCAAGGACCTGGCCCAGGAGCAGCAAGGCCATCCCTGTACCTATGGCAGTCGGGGCCTGAGAAAGAATATCGCGCCGCAGGACTCGGAATTTGTCCGACGAGCCCGAAACGGCGGCCTTATCTTACTCGGGCGAACGGCAACCCCGGAATTTGGCCTGAAAGCAGTGACAGAATCCGAGTTATGGGGGCCAACCCGTAACCCCTGGAACCTCGAGCTCACCCCCGGCGGTTCAAGCGGCGGTTCAGGGGCGGCGGTGGCAGCCGGTATCGTCCCCATGGCCGGTGCCAACGATGGCGGCGGTTCCATCCGGATACCCGCCGCCTACAACGGCCTCTTTGGCCTGAAGCCCTCCCGTGGCCGGATTTCCTCCGGGCCTTTCATGGGCGAGGCCTGGACCGGCGCATCGACCGACCATGTGGTCAGCCGGACGGTGAGAGACAGTGCCGCCATGCTGGATGTGCTCCGAGGCGCTGCCCCGGGCGATCCTTTTGAAATTCCCGCGCCGCCATCAGCCTATGCCGATCTGATGCAGAAGTCGCCGGGAAGTTTGCGAATCGGTGTCTTTACTTCCTCGCCCTACAACACCGACGTGGCACCGGAGTGTGTTGCGGCGGTGGAGGAAACCGCCCGGGTTCTGGAGAACCTGGGTCACAAGGTCGAGTATGCCGCGCCGGAATTTGACGGCATGGCCCTGGCACGCTGTTATCTGGGGCTCTACTTCGGCGAAGTGTCCGCGCTCATGGCGAGGGCAAAAGAGCAGTTTGGCGCCAGCGACAGTGATTTCGAGCTGGATACCCGCCTGATCGGTATGTTGGGCGAGACCATGCCATTGTCGGACTATGTTCGCCGTCGGCAGCAGTGGAATGAGTTTGCCCGGGCGCTGGGAGCCTTTTTCGGCAGCTACGACCTGTATCTGAGCCCCACCGCCGGCCAGTTGCCCGCGGCCATCGGTCAGCTGGACACTCCGCCCCATCTGAAACTGGCGGCCCGGCTGATGCTGAGGCTCAACGCCGGCAAATTGGTGCATCGTTCGGGCCAGGTGGACCAGATGGCCCTGGAAAGTCTGGCCCGCACGCCCTTCACCCAGCTGGCAAACCTGACCGGTACGCCCGCCATGTCGGTTCCCGGGCACTGGACCTCTCAAGGCCTGCCAGTGGGTGTCCAGTTCGGTGCGCCCCATGGTGGGGAAGCGGTGTTGCTTCAGCTGGCGGCACAGCTGGAAGAGGCCAACCCCTGGTTCGGTAATTACGAAAGGCTTGAGGACGCGTTCTGAGTTGGCAGGGGTTGTGATCTGCCCGTTGAAACTCCACGTTTATCTTTGTAGGCGGAACAGGCTATGCTGTTAGACAGGAAGACCCCTTCTTCCTGAGAGATCCTGATGGCATCGAGGAGGCGAGAGCATTATGAACCAACCGATGGCAATCGACGAACTGGTATCAGTAGCACAGGCCGAGGCCATGGGGGAGCTTGATGCCCCGATGATGGCCATTGTCCTGTCCAGCGAACAAAGCTACGATTTGCCCATCAATTCCCTTGAAACCGATGCCGACAAGGCCCGCTGGGGGTTGATCCTCCGCGCCGCCCGCGAGCACGTTGAAGCGGATGCCGTGGCCGTACTCTATCCGGCCTGGACAACCATCCGTCACAAGAAGCCTGAAATTGAAGCCGAGGCGGCTCCTGAAGACCTGAAGGAGGCGTCTGACGACTCCGAGGACTCAGACGGGCCCATCGACACCCTGTTCGTCCAGCTACACACCCGGGATCATGTGTACTGGCGGGGGTTTGAACAGATCCGGGACCCCAAGCATCAGCGCATTATCGGCTTCCGCCGGATCAAGGCGCTGTCCACCGACTACAAACGGGATGAAGCACCTTCCGTCACCTCCTGGCTGAGTACATTGTTCGAACCGCTGCCGGAAGAGGGCGAGGAAACCAATGTGGATCGCGAGCTGGCGGATCTGCTGGAGGAGCCGGAAGTCAGCGCGGCACTCTATCCACGACAAATGCGGGCCCTGCACTGACCGCAAAAGCTACGCCCGGGGCCAGTGCCCCGGGCGTCAGCGACTGGAAAGCAACGTCAGGCAAAGCTGGGCATTCTGGATAAAATGCCCGAAGGCCGTCAGCTGCTCCTTTGATGGTACGTAGGCATCCGCCGCGTTGTCCGCATAGAATAGTCCCACCAATCGCCCATTGGCCTTGATCGGGCCGATCAGGGCCGGCACCTTGCCCAGCCAACGGTCGTAAGGCACACCCTCTGAGTTCGGCTTCGGTTCGTAGATGCTGCAGTGGGCGTGGGGCAACAGTGAGCCCAGCGGCCCGGTTCCATCCTTCTGGATCACCAGGTGGTCACGCCAGTCTTCGGTCCCGCGGCCGCCCAGTTTCCGTGGTATCAGCTCATTGCCCGTCCGATCGCTCATTAACAGGGCCACCCGCTGCATGCCAATGGCCCGGTGTATGCCCTCGATGACCAGCTGACAGACCTCGTTGATGTCCGGCTTATCTGCCAGGCACTGACTCAGTTCCCGCAGGATCTCCAGTTGCAGCTCCGGATCCATGTCCGGAGCCCTGGCAGCAGTGTCACCGGGCCCGCCGTCGGCGCCCGGCATCATGGCGGTAACCTGAGGAATGCCAAGCGAAACCGCCACCCGGGTGGCCTCGGAGGCGTTCACCTTGAGCTGGTCCCGCACCACAGCGGGACTTTCGCCGATGTCCTTGCCCAGCTTTTCCAAAACCTTGTCCATCTCCGGCCCGCTCCAGCCCTGCTCGGACAGCCGGGCCATTTCCACGGAATTGCGCACCAGGCTGGAGGCCATGGAGTTGGCCTGCCCGGGGGAAACCACATCCCGGATGAACGGCCCCAGAGACCAGGCCTCTACCAGTCCCCGGGTAATCTCGGTAAAGGTGGTGTGAAGCACCGCTTTCTGCGCGTCCACGGGAGGTTCGTCCAGCCTGAGCCGCTGTTCCAGCTCTGTGGCCTGTTCCGTTTCGCAGGACCAGAACGCCAGCTCGCCGATGTTCATTAGCAGCGCGCCAATGAACACTTCTTCCAGTGCGGTTTCGTTCCGTTTGGGCATCAGGCACCGGGCCTGGACCGCCGCATGTATCGCCCGCGCCAGGCAACGCAGCAGATGGGGGCGATCATTGCGCTGCAGGAGGGTATCCACGATCAGTGAGGAAATCGCCATGGATTTCACCGCGTCGAACCCGATCAGGGTAATGGCCCGGCTGACCGTGCTGACCTGGGTCCGGGTCTGGTTATAGAACACGGTATTGGACAGCCTCAAAACCTGGGAGGTGAGCTGGGCATCGTTGAGAATGACGTTGGCCAGTTCGTTGACGGTACTGTTCCGGCTGTCCGTCAGCTCGTCGATGCGACGCAGGGTATTTGCCAGAACCGGCAGCTCGACTTTGCTGAGATAGGTTACCCATGCCTGGGTGGAATTCATCCTTGAGGGCGTTGATTGTTTTTCGTTGGTCACTTTGATGGGTCTCGGGGCAGCGCGCCTCTGGAAAATGTAAGGTTCTTTTGCGATCCAAGTTTAGTTCAGGCGGGCCTCTGGTGTCAGGTAACCGTTTGTGTAGGGATATCTACACACAGTGAGAATCATTCCTGAATTCGGGTTTGCCGCCGGTATGGGCTATAATCGCCGGTTTTAACGCTGCACCCACAAGGCGCTGACCGTGATTGTATTTGACCAGGTACAGAAGTCGTATCAGGTAGGCGGCCGGGCGATCCCCGCGCTACACCCCACCGATATGACCATAGAAACCGGCGAAGTATTCGGCATCGTTGGCCACTCTGGCGCGGGTAAATCGACGCTTGTGCGTCTGATCAACCTGCTGGAACCGCCGACCGGCGGCCGGATTCTGATCGACGACGAGAACATCACCGACTATAACGCCGCGGACCTTCGGGCCTTCCGTCGCAAAGTCGGCATGATCTTCCAGCATTTCAACCTGCTGTCCTCGAAGACGGTTGCCGACAACATTGCCTTCCCCATGAAACTGGCAGGTATCTACTCGAAGAACGAGATCCGGGACCGGGTGCAGGAGTTGTTGGCGCGGGTGAGCCTGGTTGACCAGGCGAACAAATACCCGTCACAGCTCTCCGGAGGCCAGAAACAGCGGGTGGGTATCGCCCGGGCACTGGCCTGCCGCCCTACCATCCTGCTGTGCGACGAGGCTACCAGCGCCCTGGACCCGCAAACCACCCAATCGGTACTGAAACTGCTCGCGGATATCAACCGCGAGCTGGGCCTGACCATTGTGCTGATCACCCACGAGATGGATGTGGTGCGTCGGGTCTGTGACCGGGTTGCCGTCATGGACGCAGGCCGAGTAGTGGAAATGGGCCCGGTCAGTGACGTATTCCTGCACCCGAAACACCCGACCACCCGGGATTTCGTGTTCGAGAGCGAGAGCATCGACAGCGAGGAGTTGCAGGAGGACCTGCAGAAAGCCAAGGGCCGGATCCTGCGGCTCACCTTCAAGGGCGATGCCACCTATAAGCCGCTGCTGGGCAGCGTCGCCCGGGAGTCCGGTGTCGACTTCAGTATCCTTTCCGGTCGCATTGACCATATCAAGGACACCCCCTACGGCCAGCTGACCCTGTCTCTGGTGGGCGGTGATCTGGATATTGCCATGGGGGCCTTTGAAGCGGCCGATGTTCACGTGGAGGTGGTACGCTGATGGAAGCCCTGTTGAGCAATGTAGACTGGAGTGAGATCGGCTGGGCCAGCTGGGACACGCTTGTGATGGTGGGCCTGTCGCTGCTGTTCAGCGTATTGATTGGCTTGCCGGTGGGTGTGTTGCTGTTCCTGTTTGGCAAACGCCAGCTGCTGGAACAACCGGTCGCCTACGCGGTGCTGTCGTTCGTGGTGAACGTGCTGCGCTCGGTGCCGTTCATTATCCTGTTGATCGTGATGATCCCGTTCACCGTCATGCTGATCGGCACCTCGCTCGGCGTCGCTGGTGCCATTCCGCCGCTGGTGGCCGGTGGTGCGCCCTTCTTCGCCCGCCTGGTGGAAACCTCCCTGCGGGAGGTGGACCGCGGCATCATTGAGGCCACTCAGGCCATGGGCGCGAACGTGAGGCAGATCATCCTGGGTGCCTTGTTACCCGAGGCACTTCCCGGCATCATCGCCGGCATTACGGTGACTGCCATTACCCTGGTGTCCTACGCGGCCATGTCCGGCGTTATCGGCGGCGGTGGCCTCGGTGACCTGGCCATCCGCTTCGGTTATCAACGATTCCAGACCGATGTGATGGTCATTACAGTCGCCTTACTGGTTATTTTCGTACAGGTCTTGCAGATGGTTGGCGACCGTCTTGTTCTGTATTTCAGCCGCAAATAAACACAGCTAGATATAGGCGCGCGGTCGGAACCCCCTTCCGAAAACGTGGAGCGCCAGGGATGGCGCGACCGAGCCCTACAGGGACGTATTTACGGGCGTTTTTCGGAAGGGGGTTCCGACCGTGGGCCGTACGCCTGAGTCCTGATCAATTTGCTCATTATCTTTCACAGGAGAACAGAAATATGAATCTGAAAAAAACATTCGCAGCCTTGGCTGCTGCAGCCACTTTCTCGGGTGCTGTCGCTGCCGAAGAGCTGTCCGTTGCTGCCACTCCGGTACCTCATGCAGAGATTCTGGAGTTCGTGAAGCCGCAACTGGCCGAGCAGGGCGTGGAACTGGACGTCAAGGTGTTCACCGATTACATCCAGCCGAACATTCAGGTTGCCCAGAAGCGGATGGATGCCAACTTCTTCCAGCACAAGCCGTACCTGGAGTCGTTCAACGAAGGTCGTGGGACCAGCCTGGTGCCGGTTACCGGTGTGCACGTTGAGCCGTTTGGCGCTTACTCCACCCGGATCGATTCCCTGGATGAGCTGGAAGAGGGCGCGGTTGTTGCCATTCCGAACGATCCGACCAACGGTGGCCGGGCGCTGCTGCTGCTTCAGAAGCATGGTCTGATCAAGCTTGAGGACCCGAGCAAGATCACCTCTACCGCCAGTGACATCGTTGAAAACCCGAAGAATCTGGAGTTCAAGGAACTGGAAGCTGCGACCCTGCCGCGGATTCTGAACCAGGTGGACCTGGCGCTGATCAACACCAACTACGCACTGGAAGCGGGCCTGAACCCGACCGAAGACGCGCTGGTTATCGAAGGCTCTGATTCACCCTACGTGAATATCCTCGTCGCGCGGCCAGACAACAAGGACAGCGAAGCCATGCAGAAGCTGGCGGATGCGCTGACTTCCGAGGCCGTGAAGGATTTCATCCTGGAGAAATACGAAGGTGCCGTGGTTCCGGCATTCTGAATGTCGGGATTTTAGGGGTCAGAAGAAAACCTTCTTCTGACCCCGACTTCAGTCATTCAATCACTCACCACTCCAGTTGGCCTTCGGGTCCGGTGTCATCCGCAGGTAGGATTTCACCGCCTTGTAGCCTTGCGGGAAGCGTTGCTTGATCTCGTCTTCATCCTGCAGGGACGGGACGATCACTACATCACCGCCACGCTCCCAGTTGCCCGGAGTCGCAACCTTGTGTTCATCGGTCAGTTGCAGGGAATCAATCACCCGCAGAACCTCGTTGAAGTTACGTCCGGTGCTGGCCGGGTAAGTGATGATCAGACGGACCTTTTTGTTCGGATCGATCACAAACAGTGAGCGAACGGTCAAGCTGCTGTCGGCATTGGGGTGGATCATGTCGTAAAGCTCGGACACTTTCCGGTCCTGGTCTGCGATGATCGGGAAGTTCACCGAGCAGCCCTGGGTTTCGTTGATATCCCTGATCCAGTCTTTGTGGGAATCCACAGGATCCACACTCAGGGCAATGGCCTTGACGTTACGCTTGGCGAATTCATCCTTGAGCTTGGCAGTCAGGCCCAACTCTGTTGTGCAGACCGGTGTGAAGTCCGCAGGATGCGAGAACAGGATGCCCCAGCTGTCACCCAGCCAATCGTAAAACGAAATTTTTCCTTCACTGGAATCCTGCTCGAAATCGGGTGCGGTATCTCCGAGGCGTAAACTCATGGGTACTCTCCTTCAATCATGATTGTGGCAGTTTCGTATGCGAATCCGGCCCGCGATTCGTCGGGTCTGAGACTTGAGTGTATACGACAAATCTTGGTGCCGGAGGATGCAATTACAAGGGGGCCTCAGACTCCCAGCGTCTTCTCCTTCTCAAAGTGCTCCCGGGTCAGCCTGAACACCACCGGGCTGAGCAACAGCAGGGCGATCAGGTTGGGTAGCGCCATCATGGCATTGAGTGTATCGGCTACCAGCCAGATGAAACCGAGGTTGATCGTGGCGCCCAACGGGATGGCAAGAATCCACAGCACCCGGTAAGGCACGATGGCTTTCACGCCGAACAGGAATTCGATACAACGCTCGCCGTAGAAGGACCAGCCAATGATGGTGGTGAAGGCAAACACCGCCAGGGCGATGGCCACCAGATAGTTCCCGAAGCCCGGCAGTCCATGCTCAAACGCCAGAGACGTCAGTGCGGCACCGGTTTCGCCGGAGGTCCAGGCACCGGAGGTGATAATGACCAGACCGGTGATGCTGCAGACAATGATGGTGTCGATAAAGGTGCCCAGCATGGCGACCATACCCTGCTTGACCGGAACCTTGGTCTGGGCCGCGGCATGGGCGATGGGAGCAGAACCCAGGCCGGCCTCATTGGAGAAGATGCCGCGGGCAACGCCGAAGCGGATGGCAGCCCAGATGGCTGCGCCGGCAAAGCCACCCTGGGCGGCGATCGGGCTGAAGGCATGAGTGAAGATCATGCCGAAGGCATCAGGGATGGCGCTGGCATTAAGGGCCAGTACCACGAGCCCCACCAGCACGTAGGACACCGCCATAAGCGGCACCAGGGCGCTGGCGACATGGCCGATACGCCGGATACCACCAATCAGCACCAGACCAACGAGCACCATCAGGATCAGGCCGGTTACCCAGTGGGGCAGGCCGAAGTTGGCTTCCAGAACATCCGCAACGGAGTTTGCCTGCACGGTATTGCCGATACCAAAAGCCGCAACGGAGGCGAAGATCGCAAAGAGAATACCCAGCCAGGCCCACTTGCTGCCCAGGCCGTTGCGGATGTAATACATCGGCCCGCCGACATGGTCGCCGCGCTCGTCCACCTCACGGAAACGCACGGCCAGTACGGCCTCGGAATACTTGGTGGCCATCCCGACCAGGGCAGTCAGCCACATCCAGAACAGAGCGCCGGGCCCACCCAGGAATACCGCCGTGGCCACGCCGGCAATGTTGCCTGTGCCCACCGTTGCCGAGAGGGCGGTCATTAGCGCCTGAAACGGAGGGATCTCGCCATCGGCGTCATCGCCCCGGGCCCGACCACTCCACATCAGACGGAAGCCGGCGCCCAGTTTCAGGATCGGCATCAACTTCAGGCCAATGCTCAGAAACAGACCCACGCCCAGAATCATCACCAGCATGGGCGGGCCCCATACCAGCCCGTTTATTTGTCCGATAACCTCAGAAATAGCTTCCATGGGATCTCCTTGTTGTAGCCATGGATTGATTGTTTGATAGAACCCTGAAAGGGTATAACCGATTGAGTTTAGTCAGTTATTTTCTCGTGTAAACTGGTAGGGTAGTAAAAGTGGTGGATTCGGGTGTGATTGCCTATGCTCATAGTTAAGGCGTCCATCTACAAACGAGAGGGATTGTGCCCATGCGTTCGCTTAAAGTGTCAGATGTCATGTGGAATCACATCGAGCCGATCCGGTGTGGAACGCCACTCACCAAGGTGGTGAAAACCCTGTTACACAACCACGTGACCGGACTTCCGGTGGTTGATGACCACCGGCACGTACTCGGCTTTATCTCCGAGCAGGATTGTATTCATTCCCTGCTGGTGAGCAGCTATCACGGCGAAGGGGACCCGATCGTCGATGATGTGATGTTCCGGAAGCCGCTGACGATCTCCCCCGAGATGTCGGTGGTTGATCTGGCCCAGAACCTCGGCGCGGGCAAGCCCAAGGTGTACCCTGTTGTGGATCACGGCAAACTGATTGGTATTGTTACCCGTACTGCCATCCTGTCCGAGCTGGCCCGTACCGGCTGCGGGCTTGAGCTACCCAAGTACGCCAGCGCCGAAGACTGATCCACTTCCCTGTAAAGATTGAGGCCATTATGGAACTCTTGTCCACGAACGTCAGTTTCGAAGGAGAGCACCGTCGTTACCGGCACACCTCGGCCACCCTGGAATGCGAGATGGAATTCGCGGTTTATCTGCCGCCGGAGGCGGTGGGTTCCAATCCGAAAAACGTACCGGTGCTCTACTGGCTCTCGGGACTGACCTGTACCGACCAGAATTTCATGCAGAAAGCCGGCGCCCAGAAACGGGCCGCGAAACTGGGCATGGCCATTGTCTGCCCGGATACCAGCCCCCGGGGGCTGAACCTGCCGGGCGAGGACGACAGTTATGACTTTGGTTCGGGTGCCGGCTTTTACATTAACGCCACGCAGCAACCCTGGGCGCCCCACTATCGGATGTACGACTACGTGGTGAAGGAATTGCCCCAGCTGGTCGAGAACGAGCTGCCGGTAACCGACAAGCGATCCATCAGTGGTCATTCCATGGGTGGCCACGGCGCCCTGATCGCCGCCCTGAAAAACCCGGGCCGCTATGCTTCGGTGTCCGCTTTTGCACCCATTGCCAATCCCACCGAGTGCCCCTGGGGCCAGAAAGCCTTTAGCGGATACCTCGGTGATAACCCCCGCAGTTGGGAGGAATGGGATGCGACCCTGCTGATTCCCACCGCCCGGGAACGGCTGCCGTTACTGGTGGATCAGGGAACCGCGGACGAGTTTCTGGACAGCCAGCTGAATCCGGACGCGCTGGCGGATGCCTGTGAGAGGTTCCACCACCACATCAATTTGCGCATGCACCGGGGTTACGATCACAGCTACTTCTTCATTGCCTCGTTTATCGATGACCATCTGGATCATCACGCCGAAGCAATGGGCTTGTGAGCAGCCTGTGACGGCTCTATGAGCGGAAGCCCCAGACCAGGCTGAAGTCCATGGAGGGCATGACTTCGGGCTCTTCCAGGGCCCGGATATTGAATTCCAACAGGCTGGTATCGCGCTCGAAGGTGCCGCTGTAGCGGTTGCCCCGGGGCCCGAAAATGGCCTTCACAAACGGCCCCCGGGCCCTGACCGGGCGGCGGGTAACCACGCCCACTTCGTTGTTCTCCAGGCGCACCAGGATGCCTGGCGGGTAGTCGCCCAGAACCTGCAGCAGGGCCTTTGGTATCGCCGGCCGGAATTTGCCATCGGCCAGGTTGCCGATCAGTTTGCGGGCATCGGCGATGTTCATGCGCTGGCGGTAAGCCCGCTTGGTGATCATCGCCACGTAGCGTTCGGCCAGGGCCAGAATCTCCGCCTCGGGTCGTATCTCGGTGCCACTCAGGCCTTTGGGGTAGCCGCTGCCGTCGGCCTGCTCATGGTGCTGGGCAATGATGGTCAGTAGCAGTTTATTGTCGATACCCGCTGCCCGCAGTGCCTGAATGCTCCGCTCCGGATGCTTGCGGATCACGCCCCGCTGTTCGTCGTTCAGGATCGTGTTGGACGCATTGAGCTTGTCGGCAATCGGAACCAGAGCCAGATTCGCGGTGAGCGCCGCGGCCGTCAGCACCGCAATCCGCTTTTCCTCCAGCCCGAATTGCCGGGCAACAAACTGGCAGAGAATGGCGTAAAACAGGATCTGTTCGTAGATCACCGGCCCGATAGAGTAGAGGTGAACCAGTGCCAGCGTCGCCTCAGGGGATTCGTTGCAGGTGCGCTCGATCATCCGGGCCAGACCGAGCAGGCGTTTTTGCGCCGAAGGGTCGGCTTCAGTGATCGCCTTCAACGTGGCTTCCAGGGTATGAAGCAGGTCCGGGTAATCGGCAAACGGATTGCGCTCCCGGTTGTCCTCGAACACTTCCTCCTGGGGCCGCTCGATCTTGCGGGGCTTGAACCGGCCACGCTCGAACAGCTGTTCGAGCTGGGAATTGGTCTGAATTACATATCCCTGGCGCAGCAGGACATTGCCTTCGGCGTCATAGACATTCCACGGCAGAGGCCGGCCAATGGTCAGCGCGCCGGGTGCAATTCGGACAAGGTCGGTCAAAACAAGGTTTCCTGAATACTGCTTATGGTGGCGACAGTCTACCTCTGAATCCGGATTCAACTCCAGTTGAAGCAGTGGTTTACGTGACCGCTTTCATCAAGTCTGTATAGCTGCATGGTACTGAAACGCTTGCTGAATATGTGCCCGGATCTGTTTGTCGTCCCAGGGTTTGGTCAGGAACTTGTAGATCGCGCCTTCGTTGATGGCGTCGGTCACCGATTTCAGATCGGTATAGCCAGAAAGCACAATCCGGACTGTCTCCGGATGGATGGCTTTGACCTGACTCAAAAATTCGGTTCCCGACATCTCCGGCATCCGCTGGTCTGAAATGATGACCTGAACCTCGTTTTCGGCCAGGAGCTTGAAGGCTTCGCTGATGCTGGTGGTCGACAGTATCCGATAGCCATCCCGCCGGAACACCCGGGCAAGTGCCCGCAGGATGTTTTCTTCATCATCAAGTAACAAAAGCGTCTTCCGGTTGTCGGCTTCGGCCTGGGGAAGTTGCCCTGGAATGGTTCCGTGCGTGTTCATATAGGTTTTCAGATCGTCAAATGGCATTGGTCGGGCAAAAACAAATCCCTGAAGGAGATCACACTTGTGCTTTCTCAGGAAGGCTGCGTGTGCCTCGGTCTCGACACCTTCGGCGACCACATCAAGGCCAAGATGATGCGCCATTGAGATCACACCCTGAGTGATGGCGGCGTCGCTCCGGTTCTTGATGACATCCTGGATGAAAGAACGATCGATCTTTATTTTGTTCGCGGGCATCAATTTTATATAGCTCAGGCTGGAAAAGCCCGTGCCAAAATCGTCGATCGCTATACCCACCCCCAGTTCACGCAGCTCATGGAGAACACTGATTACCTGATCCGTGTCGTTCAGTACTGCTGACTCAACGATCTCGAGTTCCAGGGACTCAGCCTGTAAGCCGGAACTGGAAAGAGCCTCCTGAACGGTTTTGATAAAGCCTTCCTTGCGAACCTGAACCGGCGATACGTTCACGGCGACGGTGCACTCACGGAATCCCGCTTGCTGCAGCCTCACCATATCCCGGCAGGCTTTATTGAGCACCTGCTTGCCAAGCTCAACAATCTGTCCCGTGTCCTCGGCCAGCGGAATGAAGTCTCCCGGTGATACCAGACCACGCGACGGGTGTTCCCAGCGTACGAGTGCTTCGATGCAGCGGGCCTGCCCGGTCCGGGAGTCGATCAGGGGTTGGTAATAGACTGTCAGGCCGTCGTTCTCGATCGTATCCTGGAGCTCATTACGTAACTGTACCCGGTAGTTGGCAGAGGTGTTCAACTCTTCCGAAAACCACTGATAGGTATTGCGTCCCAGCTGTTTCGCGCTGTACATGGCAAGGTCGGCCTGCTGGATCAGCTCCATCGGCTTGTTTATAGAGCCGTCGGTCACCGAAATGCCGATGCTTGCCGTAAGGCGCAGGCTGTGCTCTTCCAGTCTGTAGGGCACGGCAAGCTCAGCCATCAACTTCTCGACAATCATAATAATATCGCTGGTGTGTGCCAGATCCGGCAACAGCAGGACAAATTCATCGCCACTCATTCTGGCAACCGTATCGCCGGACCTCACCATGCCTTTCAGGCGGCGGGCTACCTCAATGAGTACCTTGTCGCCAACCCGGTGGCCAAGGGAGTCGTTGATCAGCTTGAAGCCATCAAGATCAATGAAGAGTACACCTACCCGCTTACCGTATCGGTGGGCCAGCTGGCAGGCCTGAATCAGCCGGTCTTCCAGCAGGGCCCGGTTTGGAAGGCGGGTGAGTACGTCGTGACTGGTGTTGTAGGCAAGTTCACTTTCTACGGATTTGCGCTCGGAAATGTCGTTCTGTATGCCGACAAAGTGCGTAACGCCCCCTGCGTCGCTCCTGATAGGCGAGAGATAGAGATCGTTCCAGAAAGGTGTGCCATCTTTGCGGTAATTTCTGAGAACCGACGACACATCGAGTCCTTTGCTCAGGGCATCCCGGATCTCGGAGCATGCCAGCTCATTATCCGCATCTCTTTCCGAACCCTGGAGAAAGCGACAGTTTCTGCCCAAAGCTTCCTCTCTTGTGTAGCCCGTAATCCGTTCAAAGGTCGGATTAACGTACACAATCGGTAAATCGGGCAGCTGGGCATCACAGACAACAATGCCGTTGGAGCTCGATTCAATGCATCGTTGCAGCAGCCTGAGTCTTCGGCTGCTGGTAATCTGCGCAGTCATGTCCGTCAGCATTCGCAGGATCAGGTTGTGGTGATTCACAACGATTTCTTCGGAAAGAACCTCGACGAACAGGTGCTGGCCATCCCGGGTCTGATGATGTTCAAGGGTGCTGCCCTCCCGGAGAATCAACCCCTCGAGAGAAACGACCGTATCTCCGGGTGATGATCTGAGAGTCTCCCAGTTGTGACCTTTCACCGCTTCGGCCGAGTATCCGTAAAGACTCTCGGCTGCGCGATTCATGGACTGTATCGTTCCTGTCTCCGGGTCGACCAGGCACATGGGTGCCGGATTGTTCTCGAACAGCAGCCGGTAATGAGCCTCACTGCTCGCCAGGACCTCCGTAGCCACTGCGCGGTCGATTGCGTACCGGATACTACGAAGCAGAGTGTGGCTGTCGATGTTGCCCTTGGTCAGATAGTCTGCAGCCCCCAGCTCGACGGCACGGACATCCAGATCATCATCGCCCTGGCCGGTAAGCAATATGAACGGTGTCGTAATACCCTCGTTTCTTGCCTGCTGGATCAGATCCAGGCCGGAGTCCGGCCCGAGTCTGAGGTCAATCAGGGCAACGTCCACCGTAAGGCTGTGCAGTGCTTCGATACCGTCGTCGAAACTGTCCCGCCAACTTAGCCGGGTCTCCACGGGGCTTGCGTCGGACAAGAGATCACGGGTTATCAGAAAATCGTCTTCATCATCTTCCACCAGGAGAATTCGAAGAATGGGGTCACTATTACTCATCATCGCTCGGTCTTAATTGGGATCAGTGTTTCTTGTGAAATAGGGTTTCAGCGTCGCGATAACCTCCATCAGTTCCGTATAGAGGGGCGGCTTGACTATGTAGCGGTCAGCGCCGTTTTCCAGGCAGAACTGTCTATCCTCCTCACTGGCGGATGTGGTCATCACCACGGTCGGCATGGTTCGGTATCGATGGTTTGCTTTGATCTCGACGAGCGCCTCCCGGCCGTCCTTGAGGGGCATGTTCAGGTCAAGCATGAGTAGATCGGGAATTTGCCCTGCATCAGGGTGAGCCACCCTGTCCGATAGAAAGGCCATCAGCTCTTCGCCGTCCTGGACAAAACAGAGCCGACAACGGGGACAACGCTCCGTGAAGGCTTCCTGAATCATCATGCGATCGTCGGGATCGTCATCGGCGATCAGTACTACAGGTTCTGAATCAACACTGTTCATGTTCTGTCTCGCCTTGGGTTTGTGGATATGTGAACTGGATTCTGAAGGTTGTTCCTTTGCCGGGAGCGCTCTCGACGCTTACCTCTGCACCATGGCGATCAAGGATCTTCCTTACAATCGCCATGCCTATGCCCGTGCCGCCGTACGTCTCTCGTTTATGCAGACGCTGGAACGGGTGGAATATTTTTTCGGCGTATTTGGGATCGAAGCCGATCCCGTTGTCGCTTACCACCAGTGTCCAAACGTCTGTTTCTGTTCCCTCAGGGTAGATCATGACGGTTGGAGGCTGGCCGGGTTCATGGAACTTGATGGCATTGCTTATCAGGTTCTGGAATACCTGTCGTAACTGGGTCGCATCCCCCTCTACGGGTGGCAACGGGGTCAGTTCGATGTTTGCCTGCTCGGACGCGATTGAGGTTTCCATGTCCTGCAATACGTCCAGAACAATACGTTGCGTATCGCAGGGTTCGAAGGACCTGGCCCTGGTGGTAACCCGGGAGTAGGAAAGCAGGTCCATGATCAGGTTCTGCATGCGGGCGGCGGCCGACTGCATGCGTTTGAGATAATCCTGCTCATCGGGCCCGAACTGGTCAGATTTCACGAGCAGGCGGTCCGAAAACGCCCGTATTTTCCGTAGCGGTTCCTGAAGGTCGTGGGAGGCGACAAAGGCGAAATCCTGAAGTTCTCTGTTGCTCCGTTCCAGCTCATCCATCGCCGCCTCCAGTTTCCACTGCGCTTCCTTGCGCTCGTGGATACTGCGGTAATACACGGCCAGGCCTTCATCCGAGGGGTAGGCGCTGACTTCCAGCCAGTTACCAAGGGGCGCGAAATACGCCTCGAAGGAAACCGATTCACCAGTGCTCATGGCCCGCCGGTACATTTCGTCAAACTCGGTTCCTGCCATCTCGGGATACATCTCCCAGAGACTGTGGCCCAACAGTTCGTCGCGGGATTTATTCAAGTAGTCTTCTGACCGGCGATTGACGTAGGTGATTCGCCATTCCCTGTCCACGGTAAAGAACGCATCCGTGATGCTTTCAAAAATGTTTGCCTGCCTCTCTGCGAAGCGACGGATCTGCTCCATGGCTTGTCTGGATGCCGTTACGTCCTGAAATCCGCCCTGCACACGGATAATCTCCCCGCTACTGTCCTTGACGGCATGACCAATCGCTCTGGCCCAGCGTTGTCTGCCAGTGGCTGTCCTGAATTGGACCTCCTCATCAAATGGAATACCCGTTCTGATACACAGGTCGATTGCCGAAGCGATCACCTGCCTGGATTCGCCAATGTAAAAATCCAGGCCTTCCTCAGCTTCCGGCACCTTACCCGGAGGCAGCTCGAAAAGATCGAACATGACGGCGGTCCAGTCAGTCCGGCCAGAAGGGACTTCTATGGTCCAGCCACCGATCAGGGCGGTCTTTTCGGCAATCCGGAGAAGGCTTTCACTTTGTTTGAGTCGCTCCTGGGTCTTCAGAGCTTCGGTGATGTCCCGGGCGACCACATAGATCAGCTCGTCGGCGCTCAGAATGGCGTTGATCTGCAGCCAGTGCTCGCTTCCGGCGCTGTCTACAGCCCTGATAAAGAGATCGTGTATGTCCACTCCTCGGGTTAGTGACTCGACAGCGTCGATCACTTTCTGCCGATCCTCGGTATGCACCAGGGCCATGTAGGAAGTGCCGAGGAGCTGCTCCCGGGTGTAACCCAAAGTTTTTACGAAGGCGGCGTTCACCTCGAAGAAATGACTGTTCAGATCGACAATGCTGAACATATCCGGCGACAACGAGAAGAACTGATCCCGTTCCCGGGTAAGGGTCTCGGCCATCAGCTCGTCACTGATATCCCGGCCCACGCAGAACAGGGCGTTATCCTCCCGGGACCACTCGGCGGTCCAGGAAATGGTGACTGTATGGCCGGCCCGGTGGCGGAGTCGGGTTCGGAACCCGGAGGCCCTGTCACTCTCGCCCGAGGCTAGCCTGCGAACTTCTTCCACGGTGGAATCCCGGTCCTCCGCCAGCAGGAGAAGATCATGGTGCTGCCCTTTCAGTTCATCGGGGGTGTAGCCAAGAAGCGGAAAACTGGCAGGGCTGACGGTCAGAAACCTTCCGGACGGGCTTATGGAGCAAAGGATATCCCGGGAGAATTCCATGATCCTTTCGTTGGTATGGCGTAATGCGCGCTCCTCTTCGAGATGGAAATTCAGGACGTCGTTGAGCTCCGTGAGAGCTTTTGAGCGGCGTTCTGAGTCACGCCAGAAAAGGTGAATCAGCATCACCAGGAAGCTCAGCCCCAGGCCGGTATAAAATATCAACGGAGGCACGTACAGTTCGTCTGAAGGCAGTGTACCAGTCGCCATATACACGTCGATGCGCCATTCGCTGTCATGAGCGGCCTCGACCGTGGTCGAGGCCAGTCGCATTTTCTCCGATGCCTTGAGTTCCGGAGATGTATCAAAAATCGTCTGGTTCTGCTGGCTAATCGCCAGATCAAGAGCGCCACCATTGTCCCTGGAGAGGCCCTCGTAGACGCTTCGCAGATCAACGACAGCCAACACCGGCCAGGAGACTCCCGGCGCCGGGGTTACAGGGGCGGCAATGACTGCGTGGGCGCGTCCTTCATCGTCGGGCATCGGCCGGCTGAGGTGCGGTGCCGTGGAATCGACAACATGAAGCAGCCAGTCTGTGGTCGTTTCCCGGTTCAGGAACTCTGCCAGCCAGGCTCGATAATCCCGGGCTCCCAGTTCCATTCGCACAGGGCGCATGTTCTGATCGAGTATCGCGATCAGACGCAACTCCGGAAAGTCTCGCAGATAACTACTGACTTCCTGCTGCCAGGCCTCTTCTGACGGCATCCTATCCAATAGTGTCCATCGCTCCGCGAGCCTCCCGATCAGGGACATTTTCGCATCGTAGGCAGTCGCAGTGGTGGCAGCAAGCTGGCGTGCCAGGGTCTGGGCGCGATCCACCAGATTGTCGCTGTTGTGCAGGCGTACAGCATGCCAGGTGACTGTGGTGATCAGAATGCCAAGGGTGCCGGCAAGGATCAGGCTCCGCGAGTAAACGGGGATGTCACGGTGATACAGCCTGAAAAGAAAGGGCTGGGTCACGCCGACCAGCATAATCAGCGGGCTGACGACCAGTGTCGACTCCGGGATGCTGCCGATCTCAAACAGGCTCAGCGCCGGATGCCAATGGGACATCAGCGATAAGAGCCCGGTTACGAACAGAACCGGGGCAACGATAAGGCTCGCTATCCACCCCCGAGACAGGTGCATGGCGGCCAGAACGCCTGCGGCGATAAGCGTTACGATCACCAGTAGAACCGGCTTGATCCCCAGGCTCTGGAGCCCGGACTCACGACCAATAGTCATGGCAAGTACGAGGCCGATGGTAACGGCAAGCATGAACAGGCCAAGCCCGGTTGCCAGACCTTTGCGCTCGAAGATGAGAGCGAGAAAGGCGAACCCGGTCAGGATCGAAAACGCACCGCCAACAGGGCTCAGGGAGATACGGCCCGGAGTGTCTGCACCACCGGTGACGAAATCGTAGAGGATGACGCCCCCCAAGGATGCCAGCGAAATGGCCAGCGCCAGGGTGAGGCAAAACCAGAAAATTTCCCGGTTTCTGGCGCTAGTCATTGAGCACCTGTGGCCCCAGGAGCCGCAACACCTCCTCTGCTGTGGTCAGGCCTTCTCTCAGCTTTTCCAGTGCATCATCAAGCAGGACTCTCATGCCCTGCTCGCGGGCGATGGTTTCAATCTGCATGGCACTGGCGCCCTCGGTGATGGCAATTCTGAGGTCCTCGTTCATGGTGAGCACCTCATGGATGGCGACCCTTCCCCGGTAGCCCTTGTGGCATTTTTCACAGCCCTGGCCCCGGTAAAACACGAATTCCTCCTTCAGGAACTGGGGGCCCAGCTGGGCGAGTATCTCGGTGGGTGGGGCAATTGCTTCACGGCACTGATTGCAGATTCGCCGTACCAGTCGCTGGGCGATAATGGCCTCCAGGGCGGAGGCCAGAACGAAAGGCTTCAGGCCCAGGTCAAGCAGGCGCGCGACCGTGGCCGCAGCTGAGCTGGTGTGCAGGGTGGAATACACCAGGTGCCCGGTCATTGATGCATGAAAGGCAACATCTGCGGTTTCCTCGTCGCGGATTTCACCCAACAGGATGACATCCGGATCCTGCCTGAGAATGGCCCGGAGGACACTGGCAAAGTTGAGACCGATTCGCTCTTTCACCGGCACCTGTCCGGCCATATCGACGTGGAACTCTACCGGGTCCTCGATGGTGACGTAATTTCGTTCTGGCGACGCATTGTGCTGCAGCAATGCGTAGAGTGTCGTGGTCTTGCCGCTGCCCGTTGGGCCGGTGGCCAGAATGATGCCCTGGGGCTTTGCTACCACGTGCATAAGACGTTTCAGATTGTGTTCGGAGAGTCCCAGATCGGCCAGGGACTGGGCAGACGACTGCCTTTCCAGCACCCGCATCACGACTTTTTCACCATTGATGGTGGGCAGTGTGGAAATCCGCAGGTCCACGATCTTCATCGGTGTTTTGACGGTAATCCGGCCATCCTGGGGTTTGCGGCGCTCGGTAATGTCCAGCTCCGCCATGACCTTGATGCGCGATACCACCGACATCAGCAGGTTGCTCGGAATGTGGATCTTGTCCTGAAGCACACCATCAATACGGTAGCGAACCACCAGCGATTTGGTTCGCGGGTGCACGTGAATGTCGCTGGCTCCAAGTCGTAAGGCTTCAAGGATGATGGCATTCACCAGACGAATCGCCGGTGGCTCCTCGGAACTGCCCAACAGCTGTTCAAGGGATTCCTGGTCGGACTCATCGTCGAGAACGATTTCGATGCCTTCGTAAGGATCGTCAGTGCCAACCCGGGTGGTGATGTCGTCCAGATCGTTGGTTTCACCGAAAATCTCCGCCAGCTTGGCCTGCATCTGCGAGGTTTCGCAAAGCAGCGGATGAATGGTATAGCCGCTCATGAACCCGAGCTCGTCAATCAGGTTGATGTCCATCGGATCGACCATGGCCAGGCGCAGGCGCTGGCCACTGGTGCGCAACGGCAGCACGAGTTGGCGGGTGCAGATTTTCTGAGGGACCAGCGACAGCAGGTTGGGGTCCGGCTGGAATTCCCGCAGATCGATCTCTTCGAACAGCATCTCATCCCGCAGCATCTCGAACACTTTGCGGAAATCCACCCACTCGTGCTTCAGCAGCTGGCGGACCACCGGGGTTTTCTGGCTCTGCATTTCCCGGTGCAGCTGCTGAATCTGCTGAGGATTCAGCCAGCCCTTCTTATGCAGGAGGATGGCCAGCTGGCTGCGGTTGGTGGCAGTCAGCTTGCTGATGGTTTCAAGATCCCTACTCTGTTTTCTGGTTTGCTGTTCCAGAGCACGAGTACGCTGGATGAGTTCGTATTGCTCCAGGGCCAGGGCGATGGTCAGCCGGATGTCATCGTCGTTCCAGGGTTTGAGGATGAACCGGTACACCGCGCCGTCTTTGATCGAACCCATAACGGCGTCGGTATTGGCATGGCCGGTGAGCATGATGCGGATAGTCTGAGGCCAGCGCTCGCGCACTTCCCGGAGCAGCTCACTGCCGTTCATGCCCGGCATCATGAAATCCGTCATGATCAACTCGACCGGCTGTTTTTCGAGGATGCGCAGGGCTTCCTCAGCGCTGCGGGCAAACAGCAGTTCGTAATTCTCACGCTGGAACACACGCCGCAGCGAGGCCAGAATGTTGGGCTCATCGTCCACCAACAGGAGTTTGTAGGGGGCCTTTTTGGCCTCCGGTAGTGCCTCCGATTGGTTCTGTGACTCCTCACCGTGGAACAGTGATGCGTAACGTTTTGCCATAGTGGGTCCCTAAGCGCCTTTTACCGGCAGGGTGAGCGTTACTCGCGTGCCTGTGCCCGTGCGGCTGTTGATCGTCACATTGCCATGGTGGGCGCGTACGGTATCTCTGGCCACCGTAAGTCCGAGCCCGGTGCCAGAGCCAACGGGCCGCGTCGTAAAAAACGCATCAAAAATGCGGGGCCGGCTTGCCTCGGGTATACCGCAGCCGTTGTCTTGTATCACGATCCTGATGGTGTCTCCCTCCAGCTGTGACTGAACCAGAATGCGGCCACCGGACTCACTGTCTTCGTCATCCCTGAGTGCCTGGGCGGCATTGTCCAGCAGGTTGAAAAAGGTCTGGGACAGGCGTGAAGGATGCCCGGAGATTGGCGGCAGTTCGTTCAGCCGCTCAATAATCTGCAGGCTGTGGCTGTATTCGGTCTGCGCCAGATGGATAGCGCTTTTCAGCAGTTCATTGATGTTGCACAGGGAAGAGTCTGCCTGGTCAATGCTGGAGAAGGTTTTCAGGTCGGCGACAATTTCCGCAATCCGACGGGTTCCGTCGATGGATTCGGCGATCAGATCCTGAAAGTCCTGCAGCAGATCCCGGTTGGCCTCAGTGGACGCTACGATGTCCTTGAGCTCTTTCACATAATCCCGGGCCACGCCGAGGTTGCTGTTGATAAAACCAATGGGGTTATTGATTTCGTGCGCGACGCCGGCCGCCAGTTGGCCGACTGATCGGAGCCGGGCACTTTCGAACAGTTCCTGCTGGGTTTGGCGAATCACGTTTACCTGTTCGTCCACCTTCTGCTGCAAATGCTCCGACAGCTCCCGATAGCGGGCTTCGGAAGCCTTCAGGGCCTCATTCTGGCGCTGGAGTTCGGCGTAGCTGGCTTCCGTGGTGTCGTGATGAAGGTTGGCGGCAAGCCGGTACTTGGCAACAAACATCATCAAAAACGACACCAGTTCGGCCGAGGCCTGTTGCTCCGCGGGGGAGCTGCCACCGTATAGCCAGCCGACAGTTTCCAGATTGAACTCCACCGGAACGGAAGCTGCAGCCCGCTGCCCGCTGAGGCTTACCGGTTCGCGACACAGAGCGCTCAGCAAACGGTTCAGCCGTTGAAGCTGATCTTCGCTGAGCAGATCCTGCAGGGTCGGATCGTCCTCAAACGTTCGCATGTTGCGCTCCGTGACTGGCACTCAGGCCGTTGATGAAAGTCTGCCGGTCAATACGATGCTCCCGCTCGAGGCTGAATTCCCCCTCAATCGCTGTATACAGGCGATCGAGCAGGGTCCGGAAGCTCTCGATAACGCCGGTGCCCTGAATGGCCGAGGCCATGATGAGCGGTGCCCAGGGTGTCGGGGCCCAGCGTTGCTGCAGAGTCTGCTCATCGACAACGCCGGGGATGTCGCGTTTGTTGAACTGAACCACCATCGGCAGGGTGTCGATATCCAGGCCCACTTTCTCAAGGTTTTCCTCAAGGTTTCCGAACGCCGTGGCGTTATTGTCCTGCTGCGAGGGCTGGGAATCGGCCACGAACACCACGCCGTCGGCCCGGGAAAGCACAGCCTTTCGGGTGCTGTCGTGCTGAACCTGACCGGGAACGGTATACAGCTTCAGCCGCAGATCCAGGCCCGAACCACCCCGCAGGCCAATAGGCAGCATGTCGAAGAACAGGGTGCGGTCGTCCCGGGTCTCCAGAACCATCAATTCTCCTTTGCGCTCCGGGTTCAACAGGGAATGAAGCTGCATCAGGTTGGTGGTCTTGCCGCTGAGTGCGGGGCCGTAAAACACGACCTTCAGCGTCAGCTTATTTTCATCTGCGTGGAAATCAGGCATTGGTGTTTGTTTTCTCAGTCGGTGTCACTGATCAGCACCGAGCCGTCAGTGTCTCTCTCAACCCGGGTAATGCCCGGATTTTCAGCTTCCAGTCTCAACAGTTCCTCTTCCCGCGCCCTGAGCAGGGCTCTCTGGGTGTCCACCTGGTTTCGTAACTGCCGGTTCTCCACCTTCAGCTGATAAAGATCGATGGCGGACTTGATGGAAGCCACGAGTTCGTAGTCGTCCCAGGGCTTGGACAGATAACGGTAGACCTCCGCCTGGTTGATGGCCTTGATCATGGAGTTGCGGTCGCCATAGGCACTCAGAACCAGTCGCATGGCGTCTGGCTGCCGCTGCTTGGCAAACTGGAGATAGGTGACGCCGTCGGCGGTGGGCATCTGGTAATCCGATACGATCACCGCGAAATCGTGCTCAACCAGGCCTGCCAGGGCAGATTCGACGTTGTCGTAGGTATGCACCTCCCAGCCCCGGGGTTTCAGCAGCCGCCGGAGGGCGCTCAGGATGTTGGGTTCATCGTCCACAAGCTGGATTTTGATCATGGGGTTGTCTCCGTTTCTTGGTCAGGGCGATGTACATACAGGGTGTAGCGGTGCCCATCCGGCTCGCCTTGCTCGAAAGCAGTAAGCTTGTCAATCAGCATGCCGCTGAGCACCTTGCCTTCGTTGAGGAGCAGCATGCCCGACGCGGCGTAGAGGTTACGAGCCAGTACCATCCCCGGCTTCAGACGCAGTGTGTCCAGTACCAGAACGTCCGGGTCCTCATGGTCGATGTCTGGCGCCACTTCAATCACCACTTCCAGAAACTGGTCGGCGATCTCCGGGTCGTACAGCCGGTCCCGGTAACGTTTGATCAGTTTGATCGCGTTGTCTCTGGGTACCCTCCGCTCCAGGATCAGTCCGAACTGAAGCTCAATGAAATCCACGGCCAGCCGGAGAATGCGCGAGCCAAGAGGTATGGCTTGACCTTCCAGGCGGTCCGGAACCCCATAGCCGTTCCATTTTTCCTGATGGTGGCGAATGATTTTTGCGGTGTCCTTCAGCGGCTCCAGCGCCATCAGCAGCTGCTCTCCGGCCATCGGGTATTTCAGATATTCCAGGCGCTGGTCTTTGCTGAGAAGATCCGAGGGAGCGGAAAACAGCTCGTCCGGCCAGCTCAGTTTGCCCAGGTTGTAAAGGGCCGCTGCCATGGCCAGGTTCCGGGCCAGTTCCTCGTCCAGCTTGTGGTATTCGGCGAAGGCCTTCACGAGCGCAATCACCTTGGCGTTCGGCTGTCGGTTCGCTGGCAGACGCTTGTCGATCAGGGACGAGAATACTTCGGTCGTGGTGACATAGCTCTGGCGAAGCTCTGTGTAGGCCAGGTCAAGCATGTCGGCGGTTTCCCGCAGTTCCTCGGTGCGCGCGCGGACCTTCTTCTCGAGAGTGGCGTTGAGCTGTTGAAGTTCCCGGTTCTGCTTGCGTGTCAGTTTCTCCAGCGCCAGGCGCCGGCGCTCGGAATACTGAAAGGCGAGGGCCTGGCGGAGAATCAGCCGTAGTTCGTCATCGTCCCAGGGTTTGCTGATGTAGCGGTAGATCTGGCCGTCGTTAATGGCTGAAATGGTGGAGTTGATGTCAGCGTAGCCGGTTAACAGAATCCGGATGCACCAGGGAAAGCGCTTCTTAATGGTGGCCAGCAGGGTTGGGCCATCCATGCCGGGCATGCGGGCGTCGGAAATAACCAGATCAAAACGCTGGTCTTCCATCAGCCGGATTGCCTCTTCTCCCGAGGTGGCTGTGGTCAACTCATAGGGCTCTTTGCGCAGGACCCTCTGCAGGCTGCGCAGGATGTTGTCCTCGTCGTCAACCAGCAGCAGTCTTGCGCCGGTCGGCACGGCATCTGCGGCCATCTCTGGTCTGGAAGCGGTATCACTCATAATCAGTCGGCTTCAGGTTTCGGCGGCTGACTGACCGGGAGCGTGATCCGGAAACAGGTGCCTGTGCCGGGTGTGCTGTCCACTTCGATGTGGCCGCTATGCTTTTCAACAATATTGAAGGAGAGGGATAGTCCGAGGCCGGTACCCTTGCCAATCGGCTTGGTGGTGAAGAAGGGCTCGTAGATGCGGTTTATATTGTCCTGCGATATACCCCGCCCGGTATCTTCAACTTCAATAATGACTGAATCCTCTTCTTGCCGGGTGCGAATCCGGATTTCTCCAAATTCATCGATGGCTTGCGCCGCATTGACCAGCAGATTCATCACGACCTGATTGATCTGGGAAATAATGCACTCGACCGGGGGCAGGTCCCTGAAATCCCGAACCACCTCGGCTTTGTATTTCAGTTCGTTGTTTACGACGTTGAGCGTGGTTTCAATGCCCCGCTGGATGTCGGCCGGTTTGAATTCCTCCTCTTCGATGTGGGAGAAATCCTTCATGGCGGAGATAATGGTTTTGACTCTCTCAATGCCTTCGCGGGACTCTGAGAGCAGATCTTTCAGATCATCCCGGACAAAATCGTAATCAATATTCTGCTTGATCGCTTTGAGGCTGTTCAGGGAGTCCGCGGTGTCCACCGCATCGGTCAGCCGAAAGAGATCTGTCAGGTAACTTTCGAGACTCTGGAGGTTGGAGTACACGTAGCCGACAGGGTTGTTGATTTCGTGGGCAACACCGGCTGCCAGCTGGCCGATCGCCGCGAGCTTTTCCGACTGCAGTAGCTGCCGCCTTGCCTGCTCAAGCCGGGCATTGAGGGTTTCCTGTTCTGACTGGGGATTCGTTGTATTGGACATTGGCAGTTCCTGCCTCGTCTCAGGAGTGTTGTCTGGCGGCTCAATAAATATCTGAAATGCGTTTTCCTTTATTCTTAATTTTTTGAACTGGTTCAAGTATAGCGATTACGGATTTCTCGACTTGTTAATATTTGTATGGTTGTTGCGTGGTTAGGTTATGCATCTCATGCTAATAATTGAAAGCTTGTTGCTTCTCGATGCTCCGTCTTGGAGGCTAAAGAAAATCACATATAGAAGAGAGGTTTGCAGAGCATGAGTCATTCGTGGCGCAGTTCCGGCGCAATAGGAGGACGATCCCCATGAGATCTTTCAGGAATTTCCTGGCCCTGGTGCTCAAGATAAGCTAACTATTTAAAAATTGTTAAAAATTGTCGTTCCATAGCGACCGCTCAAAATTCTTCGGCTATTCTGGGATCTCTAATAGTACTTTTGTCGGACGAGCCACGCTAAATGCTCCATCGCCTCAAAACGGATTTCAGGTTGTCGATCATGACGCTGCTGGGGGTCAGTGCCTTTGTCGGCATTACCCCCTTTGCCGTCATGCGTTACCTTCAGGGCAATATGCTGGCGGGGCTGGTCGACACCTCCATTCTCCTCGGGATCTGTTCGGCGCTGGTTTATGCCTGGATAACCGGCGATACCCGCCGAAGCGGTCTGGTGGTGGCCGGCATTGCCTGCAGTGGCGCTGTGGTGGTGGGAATCGTGGTGGGCGAGCCGGGGCTTTTCTGGTTATATCCCTGTCTGGTCACCAGCTTCTTCCTCACCAGTCCCCGTATTGCCGTATTCCTGAATATTGTCTCCGTCCTCGCCCTGATGATTCATGGCGGTGCCTTCCGGTCTGATATTCAGATGTGGTCGTTTTCCTCCACGGCCTTTGTCGTCAGTGCCTGCGCCTACGTGTTTGCCCACAGGAACCATGACCAGCGGGAACGCCTGGAGCATCTGGCTACCATTGATCCGCTGACCGGCATCAAGAACCGCCGCTCGATGGATCAGGAACTGGATCTGGCGGCGGCCAATGCCGAGAGGACCGGGCTGTCCTACGCACTGGTGTTGCTGGATATCGACCATTTCAAGAGGATCAACGACGAACATGGCCATGGAGTCGGTGATGACGTGCTCATTGAGATGGTTGAGCTGCTGCTGAAAAACATTCGCAAGTCAGATCAGTTATTCCGCTTCGGAGGAGAGGAATTTGTGCTGCTGTTGCCGGGGGTTGACGGTGTCGGGCTGAAGGCGGTGATGAACAACCTTCAGCAGGTTTTGCGCAAGTATATGAAGCATCCCGGCGGCTCGGTCACGGCGTCATTCGGGGTGGCATTGCTCGGGCATGGTGAGAGTGTGGACAGCTGGCTGGCCCGGGCCGATGCCGCGCTTTATGAGGCCAAGGAAACGGGCCGCGACCGGATCGTGTTTGCGGATTATCAGCGCCCGCCGGAACTGACCGGGGGTGCCGCCGCGCCACTGTCCGGCGTATAGAGAAACAGCCTCCAGCCAAGCAGGATGCTGGCAGAGGCGAGCCCGCCGGTCAGCCCTACCCAGAAGCCCGCGGCCCCCATGGCCGGCAGCAGCCAGTCTGTGAATGTCAGCAGATAGCCCAGGGGCAGGCCCACACCCCAGAACGAAAACAGCATGATGAACATCGGGATGCGGGTGTCCTTGTAGCCCCGTAATGCGCTGATGCAGGTGACCTGTATGACGTCGGCAATCTGGAAAATCGCCGCGAATAACAGCAGCCTCACCGTCACCGCCTGCACTGCTGTGTCGCTGGTATAGAGCGCAGAAATTTCCCGGGAAAATATGAACAGCAGAATGGCAAACACCAGTGCTGTTGCCGCCGCCAGAATCAGCGAGCTGCGGGCGATCAGCCGCGCTGTATCCGGGGCCCGGGCGCCCATGAGGAAGCTGACCCGCAGGGTCAGTGCCATGCCGATGCTCAGTGGCAGCATAAACAGCAGAGACACCACGTTAAGGGCAATCTGATGGCCTGCCACCACCACCGGGCCCAGCGGTGCCAGGAACAGGGCAATCACCGAGAACAGGCTGGCCTCGACAAAAATGGTGAAGCCAATGGGCACGCCAATCCCCAGAATGTAGCGAATGCCCGCCAGATCCGGCTTCACCCAGTCGGCAATCAGATGAAAGCGCTGGTATACGCGGCTGCGGTTCAGGTAAACCAGCAGGGCAATCGCGGCCACCCCGTTGGAAATCGAGGTGGCCCAGCCGCAACCGATGCCGCCCATGGCCGGCAGTCCGAGCTTGCCGTAGATGAAAATGTAATTCATCGGCAGGTTGATCAGGGTACTGAGCACCGAGAAAGCCATGATCACCCGGGTATGGCCCAGGCCATCGGTGAGCCCCCGAAGTGCCGTGATCAAAAGCAACGCCGGCACCCCCCAGGCGAAGGCATCCAGGTAGCCCTGGGTGATGCGTGCCGTGTTGGCTTCCAGGTTGAGCAGTGCCAGCACCGGGTGCACATGGGTGAGCAGCAGAATCATGATGATGGACCCCAGCGCTGCCAGATACAGGCCCTGCCAGGTGGCCGGCATGATTTTTTCAGTCGCCCGGGCGCCGTTGTAACCGGAGATGATCGGCTGCAGTGCGCCGAGCATGCCCATGAAGAACAGGAACAGAGGCATCCAAAGACTGCTGCCAATACCCACGCCGGCCAGGTCCTCGGCACTGGCGTGGCCGGCCATAACCGTATCGATCACGCCGTTGGCCATCTGGGCAACCTGGGCGATCAGGATCGGCCCGCCGAGAATGGCCAGGGTGCGCCATTCGGTCAGCGTCCGGGCGACCAGAGGCTGGCGGGTTTCCGGTAACGGCTGGTGGATTTCATCCATGGGGTAACAAGTCTCTGTTTCAACTCAGGCTGGGCATGGTACCTGATTGGCCCTGGTTGAGGCATCGGGGTTTGTTCTGCCTCCCGGCGCTGCATGTTTTTTCCAAAACCGTTAAAGTACGCGCTTTCTTCACAACAGATGGCAGTGGCAATGGGACTTCTGGTTTTTGTTACGGTTCTGTGGGCGTTTTCCTTCAGCCTGATCGGCGAATTTCTGGCCGGGCAGGTAGACAGTGACTTTGCGGTGCTCAGCCGGGTTCTGCTCGGTGCCCTGGTATTTTTGCCGTTTACCCGCTGGCGGGGTGTGCCTTCGCGGCTCAAGCTCGGTATCCTGGCCACCGGCATGCTGCAGTTCGGTATCACCTATCTTTGCCTTTACCGTTCCTTCAGCTACCTCACCGTCCCGGAAGTATTGCTGTTCACCATCTTCACGCCGCTTTATGTGACCCTGCTTGATGACGCCCTGTTCCGCCGGTTTTCACCGGTTGCCCTGCTGGCAGCGGCCATTGCCACTGTGGGCGCCGGCATCATCCGTTATGACGGACTGAGCGAGGATTTCATTACCGGCTTCCTGCTGCTCCAGGTCGCGAACTTCACCTTCGCTGCCGGCCAGGTTGGCTACAAGCACGTCATGCAGCATTTCCCGCTTCCCATGCCAGCCTATCGCACCTTTGGTTATTTCTTTATCGGCGCCCTGATTATTGCCTTGCCGTCTTTCCTGATTTTCGGCAACGCCGACAAGCTGCCAACCACACCGGTGCAATGGGGCATTCTGACCTGGCTGGGGCTGGCCGCTTCAGGCCTCGGCCTGTTCCTCTGGAACCGCGGAGCCTGCGTGGTTGATGCCGGCACCCTTGCCATCATGAACAATGCCCTGGTTCCGGCAGGCCTGATCGTCAACCTGCTGATCTGGAACCGTGATGCGGATCTGCTGCGCCTTGCCCTCGGCGGCGGTGTTATTGCGTTCTCGCTCTGGGTCAACGCCCGGTTCCATCCCCGGGCCCGGCTGGCGGTTTCCGCATAAGTACCTCCACGGATTAAGGTTTCGCGAAGCTCTGCCGTTACACTTCCTCACGCAGGGTAACCTTTGACGAATGTCATTGATATTCAACAGGGGCTACCATTGCGCGCCTGTTTTTATCCCCGTGGTCATCTCCCAGTCAGAAGGTCCGTTTATGCGTAAGAATCTCCCGGTCACCCAGCGTGAAGTCAAAATGCGTAAAGGCGGTCGGCTGATCACCACCACGGACCTGAAAGGGGTGATCACCTACTGCAACGATGACTTTGTCGAGATCAGCGGCTTCTCCAGGGAAGAGCTGGTTGGCCAGGCCCACAATATTATCCGCCATCCCGACATGCCCCAGGCCGTGTTCAAGGATATGTGGGAGTATCTGAAGGCGGGCAAGGCCTGGATGGGCGTTGTCAAGAACCGCGCAAAGAACGGTGATCATTACTGGGTCAGCGCCTACGTAACGCCCATGCGTGAAAATGGCCAGATGGTGGGCTATGAATCGGTCCGGGTCGAGCCGACCCGCGAGCAGATTGCCCGGGCCGAGAGGCTGTATGGCAAGATCTCTGCCGGCAAACTGACGTCATCCTTCAGCAACCGCGCCTTGTCGATGCTCCGTTCAGGCTGGCCGTTCCTGGTGTCACTGCTGCTCAGTCTTGGTGCCCTTCAGCTCAACCAGCCCTGGTTGGCGGCCGGCCTGATTGTGGTGGGCCACGCTCTGGGCTTTGGCCTGGTGTTCGGCTCCCTCGCCGCCCGTTTGCGTAACCTGCTGGCCCTGCGGCCGGATGCCTTCAGCGATCCGATTGTCGCCCGCACCTACAGCGACGAGCGGGGCTTATTCTCCCAGTTATCTCTGCTGCTGGTCAGCGAGGAGGCCAGGGTGCGCACCGCCCTGGCGCGGATTGACGACCAGGCGGAGCTGCTCTACGAACAGGCGCGCGCCTCCCACGGGTATATCAGCGACGGGGCCTCGGCCATTGCCCGGCAGAGGGCGGAAACCGATCAGACGGCTTCCGCCATCAATGAGATGACGGCCTCTATCCAGGAGGTGGCGGAAACGGTGACCAGTAATGCCCGTGAGGCGGAGGAAGCCAATCGCCTGGCAGGTGTCGGCAGCGACCGCAGCGCCGAGGCGCTGGTGGCCATTGAAGAGCTGGTTTCCCGGGTGAATGGTATCGGGGCGACCATCGGCAAGCTGGGCGAGTCCACCAAAAGCATTGGTGAAGCGGCCAACCTGATTTCCGAGATCGCCGATCAGACCAATCTGCTGGCACTGAACGCGGCGATTGAGGCGGCCCGTGCCGGTGAGCAGGGGCGGGGCTTTGCGGTGGTAGCCGATGAAGTGCGCTCCCTTGCCCAACGCACGCGGCAATCCACCGTCCAGATCCAGGAGGTGATCGAGAACTTCAGAAAGCAGGTGGATTCTGCGGTTCAGGCAACCCGCGACGGAGAAGCCGTTGCGGGGCGGGGCCTGGAGAAGGTCGGCGAGGCCGAAAAGTCCCTGCGCGATATTGTGATCTCGATCCAGACCATCTCTGACAGTTTCATCAGCATGTCGGCGGCCTTTGAGGAGCAAAGCCAGGTGTCGGATGAGATCAACCGCCAGATTACCAACATTGCCGAACTGGCCGATCACAGTGACGCCCAGGCGGATTCCGCCAAACAAAGCAGTGACCGGCTCAGCACCATGTCCCGTGGCCTGAAGAACCTGATCGAAAGGTTTATCAGTAAAAACGGCTAGTTAGCTTTTCGCCCCTTCCAGACCGACCGGATTGCCCCGGCCAGGTCGGCTGCCAACACTGGCATCGCAAGGCCAGTGCTGGCAGAATCCCGCCCAAAGAGGCCCGGGCCATGGCCGGGCTGCCTGAACTCAAGCTAAATATCTTTCAATTCCGCAGCTAAAAGCACAGGACACAATCATGTCGCAAACCAACTCGGTGCCGGGTAACGGGGGTTCCGCTCCCCGTGGTCTCTGGTCATCCCGGCTGGCATTCATTCTCGCGGTAACCGGCTCATCCGTAGGGCTCGGTAACATCTGGAAGTTTCCCTATGTCACCGGCGAAAACGGGGGCGGTGCCTTCGTTCTCATTTATCTCGCCTGCATCGCGGTAATCGGTATCCCAATCCTGATGGCGGAAGTCTTCATCGGCCGCAACGGGCGCCAGAACCCGATTGCCAGTATGCGCCTGGTGGCACAGCGAAACCTTTCCTCCCCGCTTTGGCGGGTTTCGGCGGTTATCGGGATGCTTGCCGCCTTTATCATCCTGTCCTTCTACTCGATGATTGGTGGCTGGGCAGCCGCCTATGTAGGGCACGGCGCAACCGGCGATTTCGCCGGCGGTGATCCCGATGTGATCAACGGCATTTTCTCCCGCTTGCTGGCCAGCCCGTCGGAACTGCTGTTCTGGCATACCCTGTTCATGATGCTGGTGGTTCTGGTGGTATCCCGCGGCCTCAAGGGCGGGCTCGAGCGTTCGGTGACCATTCTGATGCCCGCCCTCTTCATCCTGTTGCTTGTTGCGGTGGGCTATGCCACCACCACCGGCCATTTTGGCCAGGCAGTGAACTTTCTGTTCCAGCCTGATTTCAGCAAGTTATCGATCAGTGGCGTGCTGATTGCCCTGGGGCATGCGTTCTTCACCCTCAGCCTGGGCATGGCGATCATGATGGCCTACGGCTCCTACCTGGGCCGGGATGTATCGATCGGGCGTACTGCGGTCATCGTCGGCATCACCGACACCGCCGTTGCGCTGCTCGCCGGTCTGGCCATCTTTCCGGTGGTTTTTGCCAACGGCCTTGAGCCGGGAGCCGGCCCCGGTCTGATCTTCCAGACCCTGCCGCTGGCCTTCGGTCAGATGCCAATGGGCAGCCTGTTCGGAACGCTGTTCTTTATTCTGCTGGTGTTCGCAGCCTGGACGTCGGCGATTTCCCTGCTGGAGCCGGTGGTCGAGTGGGCTGAGGAGAAAACAGCACTGGGCCGGACTGCAAGCACCATTCTGGTGGGTGTGCTCTGCTGGTTGCTGGGCATCGTCTCCATCCTGTCCCTGAATGTGTGGTCCGATGTCACGCCGCTGGCGATGTTCGAACGGTTCGAGGCCAAGACGATCTTCGATCTGCTGGACTACTTCACCGCGAACGTGATGCTTCCGCTGTCAGGACTGCTCACGGCGGTCTTCGTGGGCTGGTTCGTTGCCAGGGAATCTCTCAAAGCCGATCTGGCCCTGGAGGGTGGCGTGTTCACCCTGTGGTACAACCTGATCCGGTTTGTTACGCCCATCGCGGTTGCGGTTGTCTTTATCTACAACTTGACGGCGTAAAGTCCGCCCGGTCTGAACGGCCGGCTGGCAAAGCAACACAAAGCCCGGTGGCCAGGTACACCGGGCTTTGTTTTTTTTGGCGGCCGGATCTGGTTACTCGCTCAGTGCTCTCAGGGCGTTAATGTGCGGGCGAACAGCTGCGATGTCGGCCGCCGGCGCATTACTTGCACTTTCCATGGCACCCATGGCGCCCTGCATCATGGCCCGCATCTGGGCTTTCTGCTCGGGGGTCATGTTGGGACTGTTTTCAATTTCCGCCAGGGCGGCGTTCATTTCCTGCTGGGCCGCCGGGTTCTGCTGCTCCATTTCAATGGCCATCCAGGCCTGGAAGACCCGGTCACCGGTTGCCGCCCATTGTTCAAGATTGTTGAAGCCATGATCCCGGGCAATATCCTCCAGATGGCTGTAGGCCTCGTGACCTTTCAGCTGCCCCAGTGAATCCGAAAAGAGTCGGGAAAAATCCGGCATGGCACCGGCGTTCCCGTTATCCATCTCGTTACCCAGGTCTTCAAATTCCGGCTCCAGCCGTTCCGCAGCTTTCAGGCTGTTGATAAACGCCGAGACTTTCTGTTCGGACAGGTTGTCGGCATGGCCGCTCACCGAGAAAAGCGAGAACAGCGCAAACAGTGTTGCTACTACAGCGGTGCGGATAGAGGCAGGGGATTGCGTGGTCATAAGCGTCTCTCCTTGTGGGGAAGCCTCCGGTTCCCTTGTTCCGGAGGCTTCTTGAGATTAGCGCTTACGGATGTCAGATGGCAACTGTTCGCTTTCTGTCCACCTCAGAAGAACTGATCCGGCAACCAGGTGGCGATTTCCGGGAAGACCATGATGATGGCAATGGCCAGGATCTCGATCAGCACAAACGGAACCACCGAGGTGTAGATATCCTTCATGGTAATGCCCGGTGGCACCACGCCCTTGAGGTAGAACAGGTTAAAGCCGAACGGCGGTGTCTTGTAACCGATCTCCATGTTGATCACGAACAGGATGCCGAACCAGATGGGATCAAATCCCAGGGATTTCACGATGGGCATGAACACCGGGAGGGTGATCAGCATGATGCCCACCGGGTCCAGTACCATGGCCAGGAAGAACACGATAACCATCATGGCGATGATGATGCCCCAGGGGCCGCCAGGAATGTACTGCATCAGTCCTTCAATCAGCGCCTGGGCACCCATGCTCTGGTAGGCAGCGCTGAAGGCATGGGCGGCGAACAGGATCCACATGATCATGCCGGTCAGTTTGAAGGTGCGGATCGCCGCTTCCTGCAACACCGACCATTTGAACTCACCGTAGACAGCTGCGGATATCAGTGCGCCCAACACGCCCATGGCAGCGGCTTCCGTGGGCGTGGTAATGCCGCCGATAATCGAGCCCAGAACCATGACCACCACCCCGATCGGCAGCAAGACCGCCCGCAGGGCCCGCAGTTTTTCCGGCCAGGTACCCCGGTCCTCTTTCGGCAGCGCGGGCGCCAGGTGTGGCTGGAGTGTGGCTCGTACCACAATGTAAATGCTTGTCAGCACCATCAGCAGTACACCGGGCATGATGCCTGCAGCAAACATCTGGCCCACGGACACGCCGGTAATCAGGGCGTAGAGAATCATCAGAATGCTGGGCGGGATCAGGATGCCCCAGCCGCCTCCGGTGTTGATTACGCCGAGGGCCATCTTGCGGTCGTAGCCCCGTTCCAGCATGGAAGGCAGGGCGATGGTGCCCATGGCCACCACTGCCGCGCCACTGATGCCGACCATGGCGGCAAACACCGCGCAAATGGCCAAAGTGCCCAGGGCCAGACCGCCCCGCAGGCCCCCGAACCACAGGTGCATCATGCGGTAGAGATCCCTGGCCACACCGGTACGCTCAAGTATCATGGCCATAAACACAAACAGCGGAATGGCCACCAGGGTAAAGCTGGCCATGGTGCCCGAGATTTGCGAGACCACCATGTAGAAGGAATCGAAACCCCAGGTGAAATACAGGAACACCACCGATACACCGCCGAGGACAAAGGCCAGGGGCAATCCCAGCAGCAGGAAGAACAACAGCGAGCCGAAGAACAGCAGGGTCAGTATTTCAATGCTCACAGGTACTCTCCTTCGGAGTCCTCAGACGCTTCCCGGGGTGGTCGGTAATAATCCAGATTGAAGGCGATGGCAATGTCTTCCAGCAGTTTGACCAGTCCCTGCAACACCAACAGGCCGGTCCCGATCGGGATCGCCAGTTTGACCGGCCAGACCGGCGGGTTCCAGGCGGAATAGGAGGTTTCCCCGCTGGCAATGGATTCGCTGGCGATGTCAATGCCGAACCACAGCAGGGCCAGGGTAAAAATGAAAAAAAGGATCGACGTGATGATGTCCAGAACGGCGCGCTTTCGGGGCGCCAGATGCGCATGGAGCAGATCGACGTTCACATGTCCCCGGTGGGCCATGATGTAGCCGCCGGACATGATGGCATAGACCCCGAACAGCATTTGGGAGAGTTCGTTGGTCCAGACCGTGGGGGAGTTGAACAGGTAGCGGAAACCGACCTCCAGCAGCAGGAAGCCGAACATGGCAAACACCAGTAGCGCAATCCCGCGCCCGATAAGATCATTGAGACGGGTGACCCCTCTCATGAATGTTGTCAGCACACTCATGACACGCTCCGGCAAATCGTTGGTTTTCAGGGGAAAGAAAGCCGGGGCGTGCCCCGGCTTGGTTTCAGCAGCTGACTGCTGTTACAGGTAACCCAGATCGGTCAGGAAACCTTTCAGCATTTCCAGTGCCTTCTCGGCCTTTTCACTGCGCTTGGCCTCTTCGTCCCAGAGTTCCTGGGCGGTCTGGGCCAGCTTCTGCTGAACGTCCTGGGGCATGGTGTTCACTTCAACACCGTATTCTGCCTGGGCTTTTGCCAGGGCCAGCTGTTCTTTGTACTGGTACTCGTTGGTGCGAACCCAGAACTGTTCGGCCAGGGCATCCTTGACGATTTTCTGCATGTCTTCCGGCAGCTTGTCCAGGGCCTTCTGGCTGACAATGATTACGTCGGTACCGGCAATATTGAGTGCCGGTTGTACGTGGTACTTGGCCACTTCATAAAGGCCCATACTGAGAGCGCCTTGCGCGGCACCCCAGTGGGCACCATCGACAATACCGGAATCCAGCGCGGAATAGAGCTCACTGCCCGGGATGTAGGAGGCGGCAGCGCCAGCTTCGGTCAGGAAGGTCTGCAGGGCACCGGAGGAGCGAATCTTCAGGCTGGTGAAGTCTTCCCAGCTTTTGATCGGCTTCTTGACCACCATTTCGGTGGGGTAAACCTTGTCAGTGGCCCAGTAAACGCCGTGTTCTGCCGCCTCTTCCCGGAGCATGGCTTCAAAACCCATGTTCTGATGGAAATAGGCTGCCTCCCAGACGTTGCGGAAGGCAAAGGGCAGACCGGAGGCGATACCCGCGAGGGAGATCTTGTCCTGGGCATAGGACGGTGAAATTGTCCCCATTTCCAGGATGCCGCGGCTGACGGCATTAAACGTGTCTGTCGACTTGAACAGGGCGCCGGCCTCGAACAGCTGGAGTTTCAGGCGGCCATCGGTGCGCTCTTCCAGCACCCGCTGGAGCCGGCCGAGGCTGTCGGTATACGAGCTGCTGGAGCCGGGCCAGTGCGACTGCACTCGCCAGGTAACCGTGTCCTGGGCGGCGGCGGGCGTGGCGACAAAAGCGGCCGACAGGCCTAGAGTCAGTGCCGAGGCAAAGACGGTCAGTTTTCTTCGGGTATTGGTAAGCAGAGTCATGGTTGGCCTCATTCGTTGTTGTACTTGGGCATTAATGGCTTTTTTGTTTATGACCAATGGGTCTGTCTTAGTTTCACTCTGCAGAACTGATGACTGCATGGTGAATTGAAGTTCTTTGAATCTAACACATGTCTTGTTTTTTGCAATAGCAGGTTGATCGGTCCTTCATTACGGAGTGTTAGTGAAGGATAGCCCAACGGCTGACACTGGGCAGAATCATGGATCGATCTAATTTTCATAGCCTCAGGTTCCGGTCCAGTAGGGCGCCCGCAGTTCGCGTTTCAGCACCTTGCCGATGGCGGAACGGGGCAGCGTGGTCCGGAATTCGATGGCCGCAAGGCGCTGGGATTTACCCAGTTGCCGGTTGGCCCACTCCAGTATCGCGGTTTCGGTTTCATCCTGGCCGGGCCGGATGACCACCAGGCCCAGGGGCGTCTCCCCCCACTGTACGCTGGGAATGCCGATAACCGTGGCGTCGGCTACCGCCGGGTGCGCCAGCAGTACTTGTTCCAGGTCCACCGGGTAGACGTTAAAGCCACCGGTAATGATCATGTCCTTCCGGCGATCGAGGATGTAAATAAAGCCGTCCTCGTCAATTCGCCCCATGTCACCGCTGCGGTAGAACACCTCGCCCTGCGGGCTCGTCCAGAGCATCTCCCGAGTCTGTTCCGGGCGGTTCACATAGCCTCGCATCATGGAAATTGCACGGCCCACGATCTCACCGGTGGCGCCCCGGGGCAGCTCACGATCATCCTCTCCAATCACCCGCACTTCTGCGCCTTGGGTGGGCACACCAACCGAGTCCCATTTGTCCGGGTGGGCAGCGCAATCAAGGCTGGTGGATATGCCACCTTCGGTGAGGCCGTAAACTTCCCGGAGATTGCCGGGCCACCGCGCCATGGCGTCGGCAATCACTGCGGACCGCAACGGAGCACTGGTGGAGAGCTTGAGCTTGAAGCTGGAGAGGTCAAAGCGGTCAAAATCGGGCTCCGCGAGAATTCGCTGGTACTGCACCGGCACCAGCATGGCGTGGGTTACGCGGTGGGTTTCAGCCAGCTCCAGGAACCGGCGGGCATCGAATTTCGCCATCAGCACCAGGGTGCCGCCGTGATAGAGCGTGGGCAGCACCGAAACCAGGGTAGTGTTTGAGTACAGGGGCGTTGACACAAGGTTGACGGCATCACCGTCCAGCCCGTAGCGGCTCATCCTTACCATCTGCCGCTGGCGGAAACGGTAATCGTGCAGGATGCCCTTCGGCGTGCCCGTTGTGCCGGAGCTGTAAATGATATTGAACGGGTCGTCCAGGGTCACCGGCTCGGGCCGGGCGTCGCCGGTGGTCTGTGCCAGCCAGTCACCCATTGGCCAACCGGCTCCGTCCAGTGGGCCACCCAGGCTGACAATGCGCTCCTTTGGTACGTCGGTCAGCTGGCCCCGCAAGGCAATGAGTAGCTCCCGATGTTGACCGGACACGAACAGGAAGCGCGCCTGGCAATCCGCCACCATCATGGCCAGAGAGTCGGCACTGGCCATACCGGACAGCGGTACCATGCCGCCCCCGGCCACCAGGGTGCCCAGAAATAAAGCGACATCTTCGCGACTATTTCCGGACAATGAAGCCACTGACTCGCCCGGCCGCAGACCCGCCTCACGCAACCGGTTGGCAATGCGGTTGACCTGATCGACAAGGCCGCGCCAGTCCAGAGTGCCCTGTTCATCAATGATTGCCGGGTGGCTGCCCCGGGTTTGGGCGTAGTGTTGGATGCGATGCCCGATCGCGTCCATGGACTCACTGGGGTCGATCGGCGCATAGACCGGCATATCCTGCTTCCCGCTTTCCATTTTTTGCCTCTCCGGTGTTATTGTGTTTTATCTAGTGAAATTAACTTCCGATTATATTGACTCAAAACCGCAAGGCGTGACAAATTACCTGAACAGAAAGGCCCCAGCGCTATCAACAATAACGAGACGGTCTGGGGAACACGGGTATGGCAATCCCGCATCTCTTAACCTGCCAGGAATGAACGTGTAATGAGTGAGCAAGAGCCCCTGTTTACCGATGGAAAAGACCTGCCAGGCTTTCACAGCCTGCTCGGTTATCGTCAGGTGTCCTGGGAAGAAAACGAGGCGGTGCTGGAGCTGGAGCTTCAGCACCGGCACCTGAACCTGGGCGGAGTGATCCACGGCGGTGTGCTCACCTCGCTGCTGGACATTGTGCTGGCCCAGGCAGGCACTCATTGCCCCTACCCCGGGCGAATGCGCAAGGCCATTACCCTGTCCCTGACCACCACCTTTACCGGGCAGTGTTCCGGCGGAACCATAAAGGTCACCGGCCGCAGACGCGCCGGCGGTACCCGCATTTTTAACAGCACCGGTGAGGTTCATGACGACAGGGGTAACCTGTTGGCCATCGCCGAAGGCACTTTCCGGATTCGGTCCGGCAGCGACAAGCCCGAGGGCGTTCCGATCTGACAGACCGGTTGCCGACTTTACGCCAACAAGACCAAGAGGAAGCGGACATGTTTGAACTGTCTGAGAAGGCAAAAAACCTGCAGGCGCAGCTGAACGAGTTCATGGATGCCTACATCTACCCGAATGAGCACAAGCACCATGAGCAGATCGAGCAGGCAGAGAACCGCTGGGCGCCAGTACCGATTATTGAGGAGCTGAAACAGAAGGCGAAAGCCGCTGGGCTGTGGAATCTGTTCCTGCCGGAAAGCGAATTCGGCGCAGGGCTCACCAACTACGAGTACGCCCACCTGTGTGAAGTCATGGGCCGCTCGGCCATGGCGCCGGAGGTCTTCAATTGTTCCGCGCCGGATACCGGCAACATGGAAACCATTGCCCGCTACGGCAATAAAGAGCAGCAGGAGCAATGGCTGAAACCGCTTCTGGATGGCGAGATCCGTTCCTGTTTTTCCATGACCGAGCCGGATGTGGCGTCGTCCGATGCCACCAACATTGCCTGTGAAATCCGCCGCGAGGGCGACGAGTATGTAATCAACGGCAAAAAGTGGTGGTCCTCCGGCGCGATGACCACCACCTCGAAAATTGCCATCGTGATGGGCAAGACCAATCCGGAGGCCGAGAAACACAAGCAGCAGTCGATGATTCTGGTGCCGCTGGATGCGCCGGGCGTGAAGATGATTCGTCCGTTGACGGTGTTCGGCTACGACCACGCGCCCCATGGCCACGCGGAGATTCACTACGAGAACGTGCGGGTGCCGGTGAGCAATATTCTGCTGGGTGAGGGCCGGGGTTTCGAAATTGCCCAGGGCCGCCTGGGGCCGGGCCGGATTCACCACTGCATGCGCACCATCGGTGTCGCCGAGCGGGCTCTGGAGTTGATGTGTAAGCGCGCCAATGCCCGCGAGGCCTTCGGCAAGCCGCTGTCCAGTTTTGATTCCATCCGCAAGGACATCGCCCGCAGCCGCATCGAGATTGAGCAGGCGCGGCTGATGACCCTGAAGGCGGCGCACATGATGGACACTGTTGGTAACAAGGTGGCGCGTCAGGAAATCGCGATGATCAAGGTGATTGCACCGAGCATGGCGCTGAAGGTGCTGGACCGGGCGATTCAGGTTCACGGCGGTGCCGGTGTATCCCAGGACACCTTCCTGGCCGAAGCCTGGGCCAAGGTACGGACACTGCGGCTGGCGGATGGGCCTGATGAGGTGCATCTGGACTCTGTGGCCAAGATTGAGCTTCGCCAATACCGTTAACCGATAACCTCTGAATCAGGGGGAGAGCGGCCGGGGTGATGTCCTTTCGGGACACGCCGTGAATACGTCCATGTAGGCTTGAGCAAAACATCCTTGTTTTGCACAGTCCCGAAAGGACATCACCCCGGCCACTCCCACGCTTCAGTGCATGAGGATCGAACTATGACTAATCCGCTATTTGATATGACCGGAAAAGTCGCATTGATCACCGGTTCCACCAAAGGCATCGGCCGCGCCATCGCCGAAGAAATGGCCCGCCTGGGCGCCAAAGTGGTGATTTCGAGCCGCAAGGCGGACGCCTGTGAGCGGGTGGCCGATGAGTTGAAAGCGCAAGGCTACGAGGCGATTGCCATTCCCTGCCATGTCGGCAAGAAAGAAGATCTGCAGAACCTGGTGAACAAGACCAACGAAGCCTGGGGCGCGATCGACGTGCTGGTGTGCAACGCTGCCACCAACCCGGTGTACGGCACCACTGCCGAGATGACCGACGACGCCTGGGACAAGATCATGGACACCAACGTCAAGGGTACCTTCTGGCTCACCAACATGGTGTTGCCCCAGATGGCCGAGAAAGGCGAAGGTGCAGTGGTGCTCCTGTCCAGCATTGCCGGTATCCGTGGCAACACCACCATCGGAACCTATGGCGTTTCCAAGGCCGCGGAAGCAGCCCTGGCCCGTAACCTGGCCGTGGAGTGGGGGCCGAAGGGCATTCGGGTTAACAGCATTGCCCCCGGCCTGATCAAGACCGACTTTGCCAAGGCGTTGTGGGAAGACCCGGTTCGAGTCAAACGCGCCGAAGACAAAACCCCGCTGCGCAGAATTGGTGACCCGGTAGACATCGCCGGCCTGGCCGTTTTCCTGTCAACCAAGGCCAGTGCTTACGTCACGGGGCAGGTTATCGTCGCCGACGGGGGCGAAACGATCTGCTAAGGGTTGCCCTCAGTAAGGGGGGAGGCCGACAGGTGGGGGTGCTTTTGTTCCGGGAAAAAGAACTCGCTGCGCTCAGACACCTTTGTTCCCTGCACAAAAGCACCCCCACCCGCCGGCCACCAAACCTTTGTGCGGGCTTTGAACTTAAAAGATAAAAAAGGCATGAACGAACAATGAGTATGACGCCAGAGTTGGTAGACGTGCTGCCAGCCCACCAATTCGATAAAGCAGCGCTACTTGCCTGGCTTCAGCAAGCTATTAACGGCTTCGGTGGCAAGTTGGACGTGAAACAGTTCCAGGGCGGACAGTCCAATCCAACGTTTCTGTTGGATACCAACAGCGGTCGATACGTGCTCAGGAAAAAACCACCGGGAAAGACGCTGCCTTCCGCTCACATGGTGGAGCGAGAGTATAAAGTCATGCGTGCGCTTTCCGAATACACAGAGGTTCCGGTGCCGGTCACCCGTGCGCTTTGCGAGGACAGCAGCGTTATCGGCACGCCGTTCTATGTCATGGATTATCTGGAGGGCCGTATTGTCAGCCATCCGGCGCTGCGGGCGCTGGATCGTGCGGAACGGATGCCGGCTCACCTGTCCGCCATCGACACCCTGGCTGCGCTGCATTCTGTGGATGTAAACCAAATCGGCCTTGGCGACTACGGTCGTCCGGAAGGTTATGTAGCACGGCAGGTGTCACGGTGGACCAAGCAATACTTGGCCTCAAAAACAGACGACATGCCTGCCATGGACAAGCTCATGGAGTGGCTACCGAAGAACCTGCCGTCCACCGATGAGTGCGCCATTGCCCATGGCGATTACCGCTTTGGCAACCTGATGCTGGCGCCGGACAAGCCGGAAGTGATCGCCATTCTGGACTGGGAGCTGTCGACGTTGGGGCACCCGCTGGCGGATCTGGCCTACTACTGTCTGCCTTATCATCTGCCGTCCGATATGGAAGGCATGCGCGGACTGGTGGGTGAGGATCTGGAGGCTATAGGTATTCCCGACGAGCACGAAACCATCGCGCGTTACTGCCGCCAGACTGGTCGTGACGGCATCGCTGACTGGCACGTGTTCCTGGCGTTTTCGCTGTTCCGCCTGGCGGCGATCGTTCAGGGCGTCTACAAGCGGGCCCTGGACGGCAATGCCGCCAATGCTGATGCCTTGCAGGTGGGCAAGCGGGCCAGTCTGCTGGCGGAGGCCGGCTGGCGGATTGCCAGTGAGGGCGCGCAATCATGAACGAACCCATGGTCAAACGCATCCTGATCACCAACGACGACGGTATCAACGCGCCGGGCCTTAAGGTGCTCGAGCAGATCGCCCGAAACCTGGCGGAGGAAGTCTGGGTTGTGGCGCCGGAGCATGACCGCAGCGGTGCCGGTCAGAGCATTTCCATTCACGATCCCTTGCGGGTGTACGAGCAGGGTGACAGGCGCTACGCGGTCTCCGGTACGCCGGCGGATTGTGTGTTGTATTCGCTGGCCAAGTGGTTTGGGGAAGCGCCGCCGGATCTGGTGTTGTCCGGTGTGAATTGCGGCGCCAATATCAGCGATTCCGTGCAGTATTCCGGGACCGTCGGGGCGGTGCTCAGTGCCGAGCACATGGGCATACCCGCCATGGCACTGAGCCAGGCGTTTCTGAGCCGGGAAGGCGTGGATTGGTCGCCGGTTGCGATCTTTGGGGAAACCGTTATCCGCCAGTTGTGGCAGCCGGGCCAGAACCGGGCCTGGAACGTGAATTTCCCCGCCTGCGAGGCGACGGCCATTTCCCAAGCGCGTTGGTGCAAACAGTCCAGCGGCTCGATCCAGCGGGCTCGCCTGCTGGCGGGTCAGGATGCCCGCAGCCTGCCGTACTGGTGGCTGGGGTTTGATCGCAGTTCCCGGCACATCGTCGCGCCCGGTGAGGACGTCAGCGTGTTGCGGGACAACGCCATCGCCATCACACCATTGCGCCATCGGGAAGCGCTACCCGGCGGCAACGACGTTTTTGATCTGGCCGCGACAGCGACCCACTGAACCGAACAAGGGGATCACAACAATGACATTTACCCGCCATTACGCCGTCTGGCCCAGGGAACTGCCCAAAAGCCTGGCATTGCCTCGCACCAGCGTATTTACCAATCTGGAAATTTCGGCGCGGCGCTATCCTGACCGTAACGCCATCGTTTTCTACGATGCACCCATGACCTACAGCCAGCTGTTCCGGGAAGTAGAGACCATGGCCGGCTACCTGCAGGCTCGGGGCGTCGCCAAAGGCGACCGGGTGTTGCTGTACATGCAGAACTCCCCGCAGTACGTCATCGCCTATTACGCCATTCTGCGTGCCGATGCCGTGGTGATTCCCGTCAACCCGATGAACCGGGCGGCGGAACTGGAGCATTTTGTTGCCGATACCGGTGCCAACGTCTGCCTCGCAGGTCAGGAACTGGCCGGCTTTATCGCCCCGTTGCTGGAAACCACCGATCTCAACCACATTGTGGTGGCCTCCTACAGCACTTATGCCGACCCGGATACCGATCTGGCCTTGCCTGCGGAGGTTGCGGCCCCGGCCTGGTCGCAGGAGCTGGCCGGCATGGTTAGCTGGGAGCAGGCGCAGGCGGAAGGCCAAACGCCCTCGGCGCACACCGCCGGCCCGGACGATCTCGCCGTGATTCCCTACAGCTCCGGCACCACCGGCGCCCCGAAGGGCTGCATGCACACCCACCGCAGCGTGATGGCCACCGCGGTACACCGGGCGTTCTGGAACCTGAGCACCGCCAGTACGGTGCAGCTGGCCACCTTGCCGTTCTTCCATGTCACCGGCATGACCGGGTCCATGAACAGCCCCATCTACAGCGGCTCCACCACGGTAATCATGACCCGCTGGGACCGCACTACCGCAGCACGGTTGATTGAGCGGTATAAAGTCACCGGCTGGACCAACATTGTCACCATGGCGGTGGACTTTCTTTCCAACCCGGACATCGGCCAGTACGACCTGAGCAGTCTCACCACCATCGGAGGTGGCGGCGCCGCCATGCCCGAGGCCGTGGCGGCCAAGCTCAAGACCATGACCGGACTGGATTACATCGAAGGCTACGGCCTGTCAGAGACCATGGCGGCCACCCACATCAATCCCTCGAATCGCCCGAAGCCCCAGTGTCTGGGTATCCCGGTGTTTGATGTCGACAGCCGGATCATTGATGTGGACACCCTGCGGGAAAAAGGCCCCGGCGAGACCGGTGAAATCGTCTCTAACGGGCCACAGGTCACCATTGGTTACTGGAACCGTCCTGCGGAGACTGATGCTGCGTTTGTGGAGATCGATGGCAAGCGGTTTTTCCGTACCGGTGACCTGGGATACTATGACGAAGAGGGTTATTTCTTCATGGTGGACCGGGTCAAGCGGATGATTAACGCCTCCGGTTACAAGGTCTGGCCGTCGGAGGTGGAAGGGCTGATGTACCGCCACCCCGGGATTCATGAGGTCTGTATTATTTCCTCGCCGGATCCCAAGCGCGGCGAGACCGTGAAGGCCTGCATCGTGCTGACCCCGGAGGCGGAGGGCAAGACTTCGGCCGAAGACATCACCTCCTGGTGCAAGGAGCAGATGGCGGCCTACAAGATTCCCACCCTGATCGAGTTTGTCGACCAACTGCCGAAGTCGCCCACCGGCAAGCTGATGTGGCGTGCTCTGCAGGAAGAGGAATGGGAGGCCAGGTCCTGAGCGGGTCAGCCCCGCACGTACAGGGTGAGATGCTCTACCACGCAGGCGGGCTTTGCCCCGCCGCCGATTTCCACTGTGGTGCGGTAGGTGGCCAGGGTCCGTTGGTCATCTACCCGGGAAACGTCCAGCAGTTCCATCTTGCTGCGGATCTGGGCGCCGGATGTCACGGGGGCGGGGAAGCGTAATTTGTTCAGGCCGTAATTGATGCTGGCGCTTTTGCCCTGAACGTCAATGACCTGCTGGTTCAGCAGTGGAATCAGGGAGACGGTCAGATAGCCATGGGCCACTGTGCTCTTCCAGGGGGATTCGCGTCTTGCCCGCTCCACATCCAGATGAATCCACTGGTGATCACCGGTGGCATCGGCGAAGGCCTGTATCATCTCCTGGGTGATGGTTTTCCAGGGGCTGTAGCCAATCACCGAGTTCTTGTGGCGGGCGAGGTCGTCCAGTTCCACTGTCAGCATGTCTGCGCTCCTGGCCGTAAGGATCAGACCGCGTAGCCGGGGTTTTTACTGTCCAGGAGACGAACCAGAGCCGGCCAGGTGAGGGCGGCGGCACCGCCGAGTGCCTGTGACTGATCCGCCGTGGTCTGGATGGCCTGTTCCGAGGGCATCCAGGTGGGGCCACAACTCTGGGCCTTGACCTGGATCTCACAGGCTTTCATCAGGAAATACAGGTAGGTGAAGGTTTCCGGCACATCCTTGCCCGCGGTCAGTACGCCGTGGTTTCGAAGAATCATCATGGACTTGTCGCCCAGATCCCTGATCAGCCGTTCCCGCTCGTCCAGGTTCAGGGCCACGCCTTCGTAGTCGTGGTAACTCAGGTGATTGAGGCACAGCATGGCGGTCTGGCTCAGGGGCAGCAGGCCGTCGCGGTGGGCCGAGACTGCCACGCCATCGGGCGCGTGCAGATGCATCACTGCGCCGGCGTCTTCCCGGCCCATGTGTACCGCGCTATGAATGGTAAAGCCGGCCGGATTGACCCGTCGCAGGCCGCCGGCTTCCACCACCTGGCCGTTCCGGTCCACCTTGACCAGCGATGAGGCGGTGATCTCGTGGAACAACAGCCCGTACGGATTGATCAGGAAGTGATGATCCGGCCCGGGCACCCGGGCCGACAGATGGGTGAACACCAGATCATCCCAGCCGAACAGGGCCACCAGCCGGTAGGCGGCGGCCAGTTCGGTACGAACCTTCCATTCGGCTTTTCTCAGATCCTGTTCAGTCGACTGTTCGCTTGTTGTCATTGTGGTGTCCCCAATCCCCTGAATAACGATGGTCTGCGTTTTACTGTAGCAGGGCAGCGAAACGCTCCAGGTGGAAGTCGTCGTCGCCGAGCTGATGGTTGATCATGATCAGGCGCTTGGCGTAGTGGGCAAAATTGTATTCCCAGGTCATGCCAATGCCGCCATGGGACTGGATGCCCTGCTCGGAAATGAACTGGCCGCTGCGGCCGATCACGTTCTTGGCGGCGGCGAGAATGCGCTGCCGCTCGTCACTCTGGGGCTCGTCCGCCACGCTGGCGGCCAGGATCGCCATGGACCGGGCCTGCTCCAGCTCCGACATCATGTCCACCATCCGGTGCTGGAGCACCTGGAATTTGCCGATGGGCACGCCGAACTGCTTGCGCTGCTTCAGGTATTCCAGAGTCAGGTCACAGGCCACTTCCATGGCGCCCACGGCTTCGCCGCACAGGGCTGAAATGGCACGCCCGGTCTGGTATTCAACGACTTCTGCAGCCTTGCCTTCCTCGCCGAGCAGGGCGTCGGGGCCCAGTTTGACGTTGTTCAGGAACAGGTCGCAGCCTTTGGAGCCATCAATGGTCGGGTAGGTGCGCCGCTCCAGGCCTTCCGCCTCCGGGCTGACCAGGAACAGGCTGATGCCATTGGCATCGCGGCTGTCGCCTGAAGTCCGGGCAGACACCACAAGCACATCGGCGCAATGGCCACCAATAACCACGGCCTTGCGACCGTTCAGCACATACCCATCGCCGGATTTCTCGGCCCGGGTCTCCACATCGTTCAGGTTGTAGAAGCTCTGGGGTTCCTGAAGACCCACAGCCGCGCGAACCTCGCCGCTGGCGATGCCGCCAAGCCAGTGTTCCTGCTGCCCGCTGTTGCCGGCCTGGCTGATCAGGCCGCCACCCAGCACCACGGACTGCAGGTAGGGTTCGATGCACAGGCCGCGACCGAGCTCGGTCATCACGCTCTGCACTTCAACACCGGTGCCGCCAAAACCTCCCAGCTCTTCCGGGAAGGGCACGGCGGTCAGGCCCAGTTCGCCCAGCTGTTTCCAGAAATCGGCGCTGAAGCCCAGCTCTGATTCGCTGTATTCCAGGCGCTTCTCGAAACTGTATTCACCGCGCACCAGGCGGGCCACGGTGTCCTGCAGCATCTGCTGCTCTTCATTCAATCGGAAATCCATGGTCGCCTCCTTAAAGCCCGAGAATCATTTTCGACACGATGTTTTTCTGGATCTCGTTGGATCCGCCGAAAATCGACAGCTTGCGGTTGTTGAAGTACTGGGCCGCCAGTGGCGCGGCGTTCTCGTCGGACAGGAAGTCGCCGTCGTAATCCAGGTCCATTTCCTCTTCCACAAACGGAATGGCATAGGGGCCAATGGCGCGGCGAGCCAGGTCGTTGATGGTCTGGCGGATCTCCGTGCCACGGACTTTCAGCATGGAGCTTTCGGCCCCCGGCATGCCGCCGCCTTCCACCGACGCGATGATGCGCAGGTTACTGATTCCAGCCGCCATCAGGTCAATTTCCACCCGGGCAATGCGCTGGCTGAACGACGCATCCTCAATCAGCGGGCGCCCGTTTTTGATCCGGCGGGTCGCCAGCTCCTTCAGGTGCTGCAGGGCGGCTTTGGAAATGCCAATGCCGGCCAGACCGGTGCGTTCGTAGGTCAGCAGGTACTTGGCGTAGGTCCAGCCCTTGTCTTCCTCGCCCACCAGGTTTTCAACGGGGACTTTTACATCCTCGAAGAACACCTCGTTGACTTCGTGCTCGCCCTCCAGGGTGATGATCGGGCGTACAGTAATGCCCGGGGTGTTCATGTCGATCAGCAGGAAGGAGATGCCCTCCTGGGCCTTCACCTCGGTATTGGTGCGCACCAGACAGAAAATCATGTTGGCGTGCTGGCCCAGGGTGGTCCAGGTTTTCTGACCATTAACGATGTAATGGTCGCCGTCGCGAACGGCCCGGGTCTTGAGCGACGCCAGGTCGGAGCCGGCACCCGGCTCGGAATAACCCTGGCACCACCAGTCTTCACCACTGAGGATTCTTGGCAGGTACCGCTGTTTCTGCTCCTCGGTGCCAAACTTGATAATGACCGGCGCCACCATGTTGACGCCGAAAGGCACGGAACGGGGCGCCCCATAACGGGAGGACTCTTCATCCCAGATGTGTTTCTGAACCGGGCTCCAGTTCACGCCACCATATTCTTCCGGCCAGTGAGTGGCGTACCAGCCCTGCTCACTGAGGATCTTTTGCCAGCGTTGATGGTCCTCTTTGGACAGCCGGCGGAACCCCTTTACCTTGGCGGCGATATCCGCCGGCAGCTTGTTATCCAGGAACGAGCGGACTTCGTCACGGAAGGCGAGTTCCTCGGCGGTGTAATTCAAGTTCATGGGCAACCTCTTTTGCTGAAAAGCGAAAATACGTACCGCATAGCAGAATATTCCAATGATCGAAGATCAGCATGGTACATGTCAACAAAAATGCAAAAATGGATACCGCTAGGCGGAATTGACGATTTTGGCCACTCGGGTACCTTGCGCATTTTTAACATTATCGAGAGCTTGCATTGGCTTCAAAAAGCTATATGTTCGTAATAGACGAGCCGTTCCAAAAACGACAGCAGACTGCCCTTATGCAGAGTTGTTCCATCGACAGAAGCACCCTGAAGTTTAGCCTCCTTGCAGTGCTGATCACGGGTCTGTTTGTGGTTTTCCTCAACGGATCATCGCACCCGGCAATTGACCCCCAGCTCGATAATCACTTTACGCCGACATTGATTTCGGTTGACGGGGCCGGGGATTCATCATCGCCTGATGCCTCTGTTTTCGTTACCTCTGCCCTTCAGTTCCCTGACGGCAAATTTCGTGACGTCTTCTCTGCCAGCCTTGATTTCATTCAGCCGCTGCGTAAACCGCTGAAGGTTGCCACCCATTCCATGTGAAGCCTGCCACCCGGACCGGAGCAAGGCTGCCACCCATCGGAGCGTAGCGACGCGGGGTTCTCTTCTTACTCCGAACTCGCAGTGTCCGT
>Ga0208301_1000051_pt1 | contig 53159 bp, 48 predicted proteins | sample 25BtaG_FD_184100 | JGI IMG/M metagenome (GOLD analysis project Ga0208301, IMG submission 184100) | Marine viral communities from Cariaco Basin, Caribbean Sea - 25B_WHOI_OMZ_CsCl (SPAdes) (version 2) | ecosystem: Environmental > Aquatic > Marine > Oceanic | place: Caribbean Sea: Cariaco Basin...
GTTGTAACCTTACTCATGGTCTCCTCCCACTCGTTTTTGATAGGAATTTTCCCATTCCCTATCCTGGCGCATTGCGACGCCGATTGAGAGGGGGAGGAGACCATCTCATCGACCTACTGTTTAAGTTATTGATGCGATATCGAATGGACTAGAAGTGGGTTAGCGGGTGGGCCTCCCGCTAACCCACAAACACCAAAGCTGGCAGGCTACAAAATGAAGCCAACTCCAAACTAAACATCCCGCCGCAAGTCAGAAGGAATCGGAAGGTCAGGCATGCCCGGCTTGGGACCGCGCCCCTTGCGGAACTGGCGGAGCTGGAACACATAGGCGAGCACCTGGGCAATGGCCATGTAGAGGCCATCCGGTATCTCGTCGCCGATGTCAGTGTTGTGGTAGACCGCCCGGGTCAGCGGCGGCGTTCGCAGCAGTTCGACTTTGTTTTCCCGGGCAATTTCCATGATCTTGAAGGCAACCTCATCGGCCCCCTTGGCCACCACAATGGGGGCGGCATTCGCTTGCTGGTCGTACTTCAGCGCCACCGCGTAGTGGGTCGGGTTGGTGATTACCACGTCTGCGGTGGGCACGTCCTGCATCATCCGGCGCTGGGCCATTTCGCGCTGCAGCTGGCGAATCTTGCCTTTGACCTCCGGCTTGCCTTCGGTGTCCTTATACTCGTCCTTCACTTCCTGCATGGTCATCCGGAGCTTTTTCTGGTGATCGAAGATCTGGAACGGCACATCGATCATCGCGATTGCAATGGTGGCGCAGGACAGCAGGAAAAAGCTCCAGCCAAGAGTCCAGAGGACGTGTTCCATGGCCGGGACCGCCGGCTCTTCGCTGATGCTGAGCAGGTCTTCGGTGCGCAGGTTGAGAATGAGTATGGCCACGGCCATGACAAGGCCAACCTTGGCGATGGCTTTGACCAGTTCTATCAGGGAGCGCAGGGAGAACATGCGTCCAAGACCCTTGATGGGGTCCATTCGGTTGAGTTTGGGGGCGATAGCTTTGCCGCTGATCAGCAGTCCGCCAATGCCGATGGAGCCGAAGATGGCAGCGATCAGGAGCAGGACGAGGATGGGGGCGAGCGCCAAGGCGGCTTCCTTGGCGGATGCCAGCAGTTGGAGGCTCATGTGCCGGGTGTCGTAGATCGCAGAGCGTTCGATGACGAAGCTGTCGCGCATGATGGCTTCCAGCGAGGCTCCGAGGCTGGTGCCGAACATGAGCAGGCCGCCGGCGCCGGCCAGGAGTACGGCCATGGTCGCCAGCTCTTTGGAACGGGCAGTCTGACCCTCCTCTTTGGCCTTTTCCAGCCTTCGGGGGGTGGCCTCTTCCGTTTTTTCCTGACTGTTGTCGTTTTCTTCGGCCATTCTTTAAATCCGGCTTATGCAGTGTCGGCAGGTGGGCCAGGCTTTCCAAAACACGCTGTGAATACATCCCTGTACGCTTGGCTCCGCCATCCATGGCTCCGCACAGTTTTGGAAAGCCTGCCCCACCCGCCTCTGGCAACTTCTCAAGGGGAGTCAACCATCATCTCAATTCCCCGGCTGTCTATGGCTGCCCTTGCAGCCCCCGCATGAAATCAAACGTCTCTCTCGTGTACTGCTCAAAGTGTGGCAGAAAATTGGCGTGCAGCACCCATATGGCAAACAGTCCAAAAATCAGGCCAATCGGGAAGCCCAGAGCGAAGATGTTCATCTGGGGCGCGGCGCGGGTCATGACGCCGAAGGAGATGTTGACGATCAGTACGGCGGTGACAGCTGGCAGTGCCAGGAGCATGGCGGAGGCGAACATCCAGCTGATGCGGTGGGCCAGTTCCCACACGCCGGCCTGCCCCAGGCCTTCCATGCCGATGGGCAGAGTCCGGAAGCTTTCGATGAAGACTTCCAGGGCAACCAGGTGCCCGTTCATGGCCAGGAACAGGAGGGTGATGGTGATGGTGTAGATCTGGGACAGAACCGGCACGTTGATGCCGTTGGCCGGGTCGACCATGGAGGCGAAGCCAAGGCCCATCTGCATGGCGATCATCTGGCCGGCGATGACGAAGAGTTGCCACAGGGCCGTGAGGGCGAAGCCCATGCCGACGCCGATCAGGATCTGCTGCAGGGTAATGACCACAGCATCAGCAGTGAGGGCATCAATCTGGGGTACCGGCGGGATCATGGGTACGACCAGGACAGTCATCAGCAGGGCCAGGCCCAGGCGAACGCGGGCGGGTACCAGCTGGGTGCCGAAGATGGGGACCACCATGAGAAAGCTGGCCAGCCGGAACAGGGGCCACACATGTTGGCCGACCCATTGGCCGATAAGATCCGCGCTGATCTCGGAGGGTATCATCGGTCAGCCGATCAGGTAGGGGATGTTGGCGAACAGGCGGTTAGCGTGGTCCAGCAACTGGGTCAGCATCCAGGGTCCCCAGACGATGATGACAATGAGGGTGATCAGCAGGCGGGGCAGAAAGCTGAGGGTCTGTTCGTTTATCTGGGTGGCGGCCTGGAAGGTGCTTACGACCAGGCCAATGACCAGGCCGGGGCCGATGATGACGGACGCCAGCAGTACAATCAGCCACAGAGCTTCCCGCAGGATGTCGATAACCGTTTCCGGAGTCATAAAGCCCCCTATATTCCGTAACTGGCCGCCAGGGTGCCCATGATCAGGGCCCAGCCGTCGACCAGCACAAACAGCATGATCTTGAATGGCAGCGAGATGATAATCGGCGAGAGCATCATCATACCCATCGCCATCAGCACGCTGGCCACCACCATGTCGATAATCAGGAACGGGATGAACAGGATAAACCCTATCTGGAAAGCGGTCTTGAGCTCACTGGTTACGAAGGCAGGCATCAGTATCCAGAAGGAGACGTCCTGGGCGGTGTCGTACTGTACGTCCGCGATCCGCATGAACAGGGCGAGGTCGTTTTCCCGGGTCTGTTCCAGCATGAATTTCTTGAACGGCTGACTGGCCAGCTCCACTGCTTCGAGTGAGGTCACCTCTTCCTGAAGATAGGGTTGCAGCCCCTGCTGGTTGGCTTCCTCCAGTACCGGCTTCATGATGAAGATGCTCAGGAACAGGGCCAGGCCCAGCAGGATCTGGTTCGACGGCGTGGACTGCAAGCCGATGGCCTGGCGGAGAATGGCAAACACGACGATGATCCGGGTGAACGATGTCATCATCATGAGCATCGCCGGCAAGAAGGTCAGCGCGGTCATCAGCGCCAGTATCTGCAGGGTCACCGAGTATTCCTGGGCGCCCTCGCCTTCGGCCGGGGTAACCGTGAACGCGGGGATGCCGGGAATGCCAGACGAGTCCTGGCCGAGGGCCAGTGGCGCCCATGCCAGGCCGGCCAGCACAACCAGCGTCGCGATCAATGGCTTGATAAAGGCAGGCTTGAGGATAACCGCAAACATGGGCCTAGTCGTTCCTTGTCGGGGAGGTCCAGGATTTGCCGATCATGCTTTGCAGGCGGCGGGCAAAATCACCGGAGTTGGCATTGCCGGGATCGACCACCGGCTCATCAAACACGTGCAGGGTCCGGATCGCCGAAGGCGTAATGCCAAGGAGGATCTGCTGGCCGCCCACTTCAATCAGGGCAATGCGTTCCCGGGCGCCAATGGCCATAACGGAAACCACCTTGATGGCATTGTTGTTCATACCGGTCATGCCGTTCATCCGGCGGATGATCCAGGCGCAGCCGTATATCACCGCAATCACGGCGACCAGGCCCAGGCCAAGGCTGACAATGGTGCCGATGGTATCCGGCGATCTTACCGGCGAATCGGGCGCAGCTGCCTTCTCCGCTTCCTGGGCGAGAACAGGATTGGTCAGAAGCAGTGCAAGTACACCGGTTAATTTGGACCACATACTACTTCTGCAACCGTTTGATGCGTTCACCCGGGCTGATCACATCGGTCAGGCGGATGCCGAATTTTTCATTCACCATAACCACCTCGCCGTGCGCGATCAGGGTGCCGTTCACCAGGACATCCAGCGGCTCCCCCGCCAGCCGGTCAAGCTCGATGACCGAGCCCTGATTTAGCTGCAGCAGGTTGCGAATCGGAATCTGGGTGTTGCCGACTTCCATGGATATGGTCACCGGAATATCGAGGATTACGTCGATGTCCGGGGCCAGGCCATCGCCCCTGGCAGGCTCGGTTCCCGTGTCGAATTCCTCCATGGGCGCTGCCTGGATGCCGTCATCAGCATCGCCGGATTCGCCCGCCTCGGCCATGGCGGCAGCCCACTCGTCCTCCGGGTTGCCCTCATCGCCGGACTCTTCCATGGCTGCTTCCCACTCGGCAGCCAGCTTTTCGTCTTCGCTGAGTTCCTGCTCGCCTTTCTTGTCGTCGTCAGCCATTGCGTCCCACCTTCAGTTGTTTCTTTACCTTGGGCAGCGTTGCCCGTTCGTGAATTCTCAGTGCCAGTTTTCCGTCACGGGTTCCCATCGTGGCTTTGTAGATGGGAATGCCGTTGGCGGTCACCGTCAGGTGCTCCGGCATTTCCACGGGGATAATATCTCCCGCCTTCATTTTGGCGATGTCCCGCAGGGAAATCCGCCGGCGACAGACCGTGGTGTTGATCGGTACGTTGACTTCCTTGATGTCTTCCTGGAGTGCGTTCACCCAGCGCTCGTCAACGTCGTCAATATCGCTCTGAACCCCCGCGTCCAGCACATCCCGGATCGGCTCGATCATGGAATAAGGCAGGGCGAAATGGAGTTCACCCCCGCCGCCGTCCAGCTCAATATGGAAAGTGCTGACCACCACCACTTCGCTGGGGCTGACGATGTTGGCCATTGCCGGGTTGACTTCGGAGCTAAGGTATTCGAAATCCACCTTGAGTACCGCGTGCCAGGCCTCTTTCATGTCGGTGAAGACCTGGTTCAGGACCATCTGGACAATCCGGGTCTCGGTCGGAGTAAATTCCCGGCCTTCGATCTTGGCGTGGCGACCTTCCCCACCAAAGAAATTGTCCACCAGCTTGAACACCAGTTTGGCATCCAGCACGAACAGGGAGGTGCCGCGCAACGGACGGACCTTGCACAGGTTGAGACTGGTGGGCACATACAGGGTGTGGATGTACTCGCCGAATTTCATGATCTGGACGCCACCGGTGGACACATCGGCGTTGCGGCGCATCAGGTTGAACAGGCTGATCCGGGTATAGCGGGCGAACCGCTCGTTGATCATCTCCAGAGTCGGCATGCGACCGCGGACAATACGGTCCTGACTGGCAAGGTCGTAGGACTTTATGCCGGTATCGTCAGTCTCTTCATAGGTATCAATGTCACCATCGTCCACCCCGTGGAGGAGGGCATCGATTTCATCCTGTGACAACAAGTCCTGCATACGTAGTCCTGCCCCTGATGCGCTTGAACCGTGCCTTATTGCACGACAAAATTTCTGAACAACACCCGTTTGATGGCGGGCTCGCCTTCCTGTTCCAGCACCTGATTCACCGATGTCAGCATTCGGTCGGCCAGGCCGCGGCGGCCCTCAGGTGTCTGCAGGTCGCTGAAGTCACTGTTCCCCAAAACCATCACCAGCTGGCTTCGAATCAGTGGCATATGCAGCTGGGCCGCTTCCAGTGCCTCGGGATCCGTCGCCTCCAGAGCCAGATGTACCTGGGCATAACGCTGTCGCCCCTGGGCCTGGACAGTGGTAACCACGGCCTTGTCAATCAGCACGTAGGTGCTGGTAGCAAAGGCTTCCTCTGCGACCTCACCGGCCTCTCCCCCTGTCTCACCCATGCCCGGCAAGCTGCCACCGAGAAACCACATGGTGCCGACAACAGACAGCACAATTGCCAGAATAACGACCACCACCAACATGATGATCAACTTCAATTTTCCTTTCCTGGCGGGAGCCGCTTCAGGTGCGTTGTTTTCAGCCATAGTATTCGCTTTGCCAGAAATCCGTCAGAGGGAGCGTTTTTTTGGTGACTTTTTGGATTGGATGCAAAGGGCGGGCCAGAAGACCCAACCTTCCCGTTCAGGACAGCAGTTTAGCGTTGCCGGGAAGGATGGGCAAAAGAGAATGGAGGCACAGGCGCAAAGGATCAGGCGAAGATGTCGACTTCGCCCTTCCAGCTGAGATCAAGGCTCCCGGCGTTGCGCTGCTCATCGCCGCCATCGGTGTCGGCAAGCGATGATGAATGTCCCTCTGACCCTTCACCATCACCGGCCCCCTGCTCACCGGTCTGTTGCCGGGAAGAGTCAGAGACATCAAAGCCGGCCAGCGACAGCCCCTGCTCGCCCAGCATATCCCGCAACCGGTGGGAATGCAGTTCGAGCTGGTCCCGCACAACCGGGTTGGCGGAATGCACAGTGATGTTCGCCTGTTCATTCTGAACCCGGACCTTCACCTCCATCGGCCCCATGTCGGGCGGCGTCAGATGGATTTCCGCGACGGACATATTCCGGGCGGTCAGCCAGCTGAGCTTGCCCACCAGTTTGTCCCCCCACTCCGCGTGGCCGACCGGTACATCAATGGACGTGGCATAGCTCCGTAACGGGCCTGCGGTCTCGGCGGCCAGCTTTGCAGCGGCATTGGTACCACTGGCGCCCTGCTGGGCGACCAGATCAAGGGCTGACTGGAACCGGCCAGCGGAGAGCGCCGTGCCCGAATCCGCATTTCGGCCAGTTTCCGAAAGTGATGAGAGTGATGCCGCCTTCATGGCTTCCGTGAGCGTTGCATCCTGAACGATGCCGGCAGCAGCCTTGCCCTTTTGGCCCTGGGACCCCGCCAGCAAGCCATTGATCAACCCCTGGCCCGGGCCCAGCTGACCGGGTGCCCCGGCCGAGGGTCCGGAACCGTTTTGGCCAGTCGCAGCGAACGGGCCCGCTGCACCGGCGCCCCCGGTCTTCGGACCCAGCCAGGACTGCAACTCTGCGAATGTCAGCGGAAGAGCAATGGCGCCCTGCTCTGCTGCCTCAGCGGCGACCTCAGTCTCGGTGGACGTTGAATCCGCGGCGTCAGAGGCCCTGGCAGTTTCGTCATCAACTTTTCTGGCCGCCGCTTTGCCATCGGCGGGCTCACTTTCGCCCCGGTCCGATCGGGCCGCATGTGATTCATCGGGAGAATTCGCATTGTCGTTTCGCTCCGCCTTCTGGCGGTCCAGGCGCTTCTGCTCGGCCTGTGATACCGACTCGAAATCGCTTTTTCTTTCAGCAGTATCCCGGCTATTCCCGGATCTGGAAGGGCCAGATTCCTGCTGAATGCCAGGCGAAGGAGTTTGGGGAAGAACCATCTGGGGCATGGCAACCTCTTGCCGCTTTTATCACGTTAACGCCCCCGTTTTGCCGAACTCTGGCCAATGCAGGGGCGATTCAGTCACTGTTGCAAGAGGCTAAGCAAATGCAATGCCACTCAACGCACAAGCAAGCCTTCCAGCCGCTCGGCGACTTGCCGGAATTCCGAATCGATTGCTTCCAGCAAGGCAGGCGCCTCATCCAGACGGGACTGTTTACCCGCCACTTCCGCCTCCAGACTCAGTTCGCCAAGGCGGGGAGCACCGATATTGATACAGCTGCCCTTGAAACTGTGGGCGGTTCTGGCAAGGGCATCGCTGTCATTCGCCGACAGCGCTTCCCGCATGCTTCGGATCCTGTCGCGGGAATCCGCAAGATAGGTGTGTATCAGCACTTCAAATTCATCGTCCATGACGTCCTGAAGCTCAGCCAGTGCTTCCTCGTCAAGGTGTGGTTTATCACTCATGACCAACCCCCTGGTAGGTTTGAGATGGTTTAGGGTGTTTCGTCCGCATCACTTGCCGGGGCACTGCCAACGTGCCAATCGTAAACAATTTCAACATGATTACCCCGCTCATGAAAGCGGACGGATTCCGAGAGGCGCTTTAAAAGCAGCAGGCCACGGCCGGAATACAGCTGGCGATGGTGAACCCCATGACGATCATCTCCCGATGTCGCGCCAGGATGATTTTCGAAATCAAAGCCGCGACCACTGTCCTCACAGACAACACGCAACCTGCCACCTTGCGGTTTCAGGGCGTGATGCAGTGTGAAGCGAATGTAATGCCCCTGCACATTGTTCAGGCGCCGCTTGCGCTCCGAGTAATAGCGTCCGAACCCCTCAGGTGAGTGCTTCCATTCCGATGGCAGCTCCAGCACGCCGTGTTCGAGCGCATTGTTGTAGAGTTCGGCAAGCAGCGTATAGATTTCACCACTCTTTCGGCGAAGACCCGGAACCTCCATGCAGATATGCAGAAGCAGAGGCAGCGGGCTGAACTCGCCGAGGGTCTGCTCCCGGATTTCATAGCTGCATCGCCACTCTGCCGGGCCTGCCAGCGCAGAGGGTGCCGTCCGGTCCTCCAGGGACGGGAAACCGGCCTGGTCGATCATTTCCAGGCAACACAGGGTCAGATCGTCGCCATCCCTGGCCCCGCCGGTAAAGCGATGCACCGCCGCCATCAGGCTATCGAACGGGTGGTCACCGGCACCAAGACCCGCCAGCGCCGCACCTACCCCGTCCTCGCCAAAAAGGTTTCCAGTGCTGTCTGAGCACTCCAGAAATCCGTCGGTCATCATCAGAAGGCGATCACCCGGGCCGGTGCCCAGCCGCTCGAATTCAGCATTGAACTGTTCCGGTGACAGAATACCCAGCGGCAGATGCCGGGAGGGCAATGCCAGTCGCTGGCCCGATCGGCGAATCAGCCAGCCATCCGGCAAACCGCCGTTCCAGACCTGGAGGTGATTGAGCTTGAAATCGGCCTCAATCATCGCGCCGCAACAGAACATGCCTGTGGGAAGAATCCGTTTAAGCTTCTGGTTGATCTCCCGCAATACGTCGTGGCCATTAAAGCCCTTGCTGGCCATGCCGTAGAAAATCTCTGCCACGGGCATGGCGCCGATAGCAGCCGGCAAACCATGGCCGGTAAAATCGCCCATGAAAATGAGCATGCCGCCGGCCGGTCTCGGCGACGCGAACAGCACGTCGCCGTTGAAGATGGAATGCGGCGAGGCATGGTAACGGATGTTACTTGCGTCCAGGCATCCGGAATGGGCGACGTTGTCGAACACCCGTTTGGCAACTTCCTGCTCTTCGGTCAGTTGACGGTTCCGCTCCCGAATCAGATCCCGTTGATCTGACAGGGTCTGGTGCATCAGCCGCATCCGGTTGAAGGCATTGATCTTTGCTTCGATGATAATCCGGTTGTAGGGTTTGCCCAGAAAGTCATCGCCGCCGGCCTCCAGGCAACGCGCCAGAGCGCCGGCCTCGGACAGGGAGGTGAGAAAAATCAGTGGTACCAGCCGTTCGCCGGCAAGTGATTTAATCTGCCGGGCGGCTTCCATACCATCCATCACCGGCATCAGGGCGTCGAGCAGGACCAGATCCGGTGCTTCCTGCCGGAACAACGCTACGGCATCGAGTCCGTTTGATGCGTCCAGAACCTCGTGACCGAGGCGTCTGAGGAGGGTTTTGAGGATGAGCCTGTCGCTCTCCGAATCATCAGCGATAAGGATTCGGAGTGGACTGTGTTCTGCAACGGAATCATCCATGAGAACTCCGGCAGTCCGCGTGCATCAGCGGATATTGAACAATTGCTCGAAATTGGAAATGGAGAGGATTCGCCGAACGTCGTTATTGCAGTTCCGGATCACGATGCGGGAACTGTCGCCCCCGGCATAATCCCGGAGCAACAACAGCATGCCCAGCGCCGAGCTATCCAGGTAGGTGGTGTCCGAGAGGTCCACAACATAATTCTGGATGTCCGGGTCGCCATGCTCGTAGGCATCCCGGAACGCCTGGTGAGTGCTGAAATCAAAGCGCCCTTCAATGCTGATAACAAGAGTGTGACCGTCATCATCGCGGCGCGTCTGAATCGGCATTCCAAAACCTCCCAAGGCGTCAAGAGCTTCATTCAACCGGCCCCAAACGCCGGTGTTTCTTCGGTTAAGGATAGCTGAGTGACCCGAAATTGCATCCGCATTTGCTTGATGCAGGGCAAGATTCAGCGATATCGCCGGCTAAAGGCCCGGCCGGCCGCCTCATCGGAGAGTTTCTGTTCTCGAAGATCCTGTTCCCGTCGCTCCTGTTGCCGACAGGTGTCGATGTACTTCTCCATGCCGCGGCGCCGCTCCCAGGCCTGCTGCCATTCCTGCTTGCGTGCCTCGAACACTTTCTCCGCCTGATCCAACTGCACCTGCTGCTGCCGTATCACCTGGTCCAGTTGGGCAATGAATGCCTGCCAGGCCTGCAACCGGGAAACCTGAACCACACCCTGCTGGCTGTTGCGGATCTGCTGCCGGTACTCCTGCTGGTAGCGATTCAGATTTTCCACCTGTTCACGCTGCTGGTCCACCAGCTTTCGTGCCTCGCCCATACGTTCCAGGGCCTCCTGCTCCTTGCGCTCCTCCAGGGAGAGCACCACGGCCAGCCGCTGCGATCTCAGCATCAGCCATTACCTGCTGCGCTGGAGGGATTTGGCACCGCGGACTTGCGCCGTTCCGGAGACCGGCGCTCAGGCACCACCGACAACAACTGCTCGATACTGTCTTTCAGCGGTGCACTCTCGTTCAGCCCCTGCTGAAGGAACTGACGCATATTGGCGATATGAGTAATGGCGAAATCGGTTTCCGGATCTGAGCCTTTGACATAGGCACCAACGGATATCAGATCCCGGGCCTGCTGATAGCGGGAATACACCTGCTTGAACCGCTGGGCCCGGGCAAAATGCTCGGTGTCGGTAACCTGGGGCATAACCCGACTGATCGAGGCTTCCACATCAACGGCCGGGTAATGGCCCTCTTCGGCCAACCGACGGGACAACACAATATGACCATCAAGAATTGCCCGGGCGGCATCAGCAACCGGGTCCTGCTGGTCGTCACCTTCGGTAAGCACGGTGTAAAACGCGGTAATAGAGCCGCCCCCCGGCCGGCCGTTGCCGGTTCGCTCCACCAACTGCGGGAGCTTGGCAAAGACCGAGGGCGGGTAACCCTTGGTCGCAGGCGGCTCGCCCACGGCGAGCGCAATTTCGCGCTGGGCCTGGGCGTAACGGGTCAGGGAATCCATCAACAGGAGAACGCGCTTGCCCTGGTCCCGGTAATATTCGGCAATCCGGGTGGTGAGCATGGCTGCACGCAGACGCATCAACGGTGAATCGTCCGCCGGCGAGGCCACCACAACCGAGCGCGAAAGCCCCTCCTCACCCAGGATGTCCTCGATAAACTCCTTGACCTCACGGCCCCGCTCACCGATCAGACCAACCACGGTAATGTCGGCATCGGTGAACCGGGTCATCATGCCCAGTAGCATACTCTTGCCCACGCCACTGCCGGCGAACAGGCCAAGGCGCTGGCCCTGGCCAACGGTCATCAGAGCATTGATGGCACGAATGCCGACATCCATGGATTGGCGCACCGGAGCACGGTTCAACGGGTTGATAATATCGCCGCTCAGGGGCACCCGGGCTTCCGCCTGCAAGGCTCCTTTCCCGTCAAGGGGTTCACCGCTGCCATCGACCACTCGGCCCAGCAGTTGCGGGCCCACAGGGACCCGGCTCGCCGCCGAAAGCGGCACTACCCGTGCTCCCGGCTTGAGGCCCTCAATCGCGGTCAGTGGCATCAGGTAGACACGGTCATCCTCAAAACCCACGACTTCGGCCTCAACATTACCGGTACCCTGCCCGGCGATCACACACCGGTCACCGACCACCATGGGGCAACCCACACATTCCAGGGTCAATCCGACCATGCGCGTCAGTCGACCGGACAGTTCCGGCTCGGGCCCGTCGCCGAGAAAGTCCGTGAAGCGGTTCAGCCGATTAGCTAGGCTCGAGGTCATCGTCACCATCCAGGACGTCTCGATGGAAGCCAGTCAGGTCCTCCATCAACAGATCCAGTTCCTCAGTTTCCCCGCTCCCACTGTCGCTCAGCTGTTGGTCAAGCATGCTCTGAACCGCCCGCTGGAACCGTTTCTCGACGGTGAAATCCACCAGGCTGTGGCGGGTATGCACCGTGCAGCCACCGGGCAGAATGCTGTCGTCTTCGATCACTGACGCCGACGTTTCAAGGCGCGCCGTGATTTCGCGGACCGACTCGCAATCCTCGGGATGAATATGAATGCGGATGTTTTCGGCGGTTGACGGAAGGGCCTCCAGTGCCCGCCGCACCACCTGGCGGATCTGCGACGAATCGATGGTGAGTTCCCGGTAGATCACAGCCCGCGCCAGAACCGTGGTCAGATTGACCAACGAGGTTTCAAGCTCGTCCTCGTGCCGCTTGATTGGCAGCAGCAGTTCACCCAGAAGGTGTTCGAGGCGGTCGAGCTTGGTGTCCATTTCCTTTCGGGTGTCGTCGTAGCCTTGGGTTCTACCTTGTTCCCTGCCCTCAGCGAGGCCATTTTCCAGCCCTTGCCGATGCCCTTCTTCTGTCCCGGCTTTCAGGCCATCCTGGTATCCTTGCTCGCGCCCTTCATTGAAGCCGTCTTCCCGCGCGGCCTGGCGAATCTCGTCAATGTCGGCCGCTGTCAGGGGTTTGACGTCCCGCTCCTCTTCCCGGGCCACCTCGTTGCCTCGTTCGTCCAGCAACGGCAACTCCCAGCGCTCATAGGCTGTCAGCTGCTCTTTCGGTATCCGGTTGAGATCGCGGGTGGAGTCTTTCATCACATCATTTCTTCGCCGGCACCGCCGAGGGAGATTTCGCCGGCCTCAGCCATGCGCCGTGCAATGGTAATAATGTCTTTCTGTGCCGATTCCACTTCGCTGACCTTGACCGGCCCCTTGGCCTCCAGATCATCCTGAAGCAGCTCCGCAGCACGCTTGGACATATTCTTGAAGATTTTTTCCTGCACCTGATCGTCGGCACCCTTGAGCGCCACCACCAGGACTTCCGAAGACACTTCACGCAACAGCGCCTGGATGCCGCGATCGTCAACCTCCTTGAGGTTGTCGAACACGAACATGAGGTCTTCGATGGTGCTGGCCAGGTCCGGATCCATGTCCTTGATCGAATCCATCAGGTTGCCTTCGATGCTCCGGTCCATGAAGTTCATGATGTCCGCCGCCCGTTTGACGCCGCCAATGCGACTGGTCTGGGACGCAGCGCCACCGGAGAACTGCTTCTCGAGAATGTCGTTCAGCTCCTGCAGGGCCTGGGGCTGGATGCTCTCCAGCGATGCCACGCGCATCATCACATCAAGGCGGACCTTTTCATCGAGAGTGCCAAGAATTTCTGCCGCCTGATCCGGATCCAGGTAGGAAATAACGATGGCCTGGATCTGGGGGTGCTCGTAGCGAATGATGTCACCCACCGCCCGGGGCTCCATCCATTTCAGGGTATCGAGCCCGGTGGTGTTGCCACCGATCAGGATGCGGTCGATCAGGCTCGCCGCTTTGTCGTCGCCCAGCGCCTGGGTCAGCATTGCCCGGATATAATCGTCGTTGCCCACGCCCAGGCCGGTCTGCCCGCCCACGGCATCGACAAACTGGTTCAGTACAAAGGTTACGTCGTCTTTGCTGACATCCTTCATCTGTGCCATGGCGACGCCCACGCGCTGGACCTCTTTCGGCCCCATGTGCTTCAGAACCTCAGCGGCATCAGCCTCACCCAGGGACATCAGCAGAATAGCGGCCTGCTCAACCCTGGGAATCTTCCGCTGCAGCTTCTGCGGTGCGCTGGCACCCTGCTGATTGGCTTGTTCAGTCATCGACGTTCACCCACTGGCGCATTACCTGTGCGACCCTCGCCGGGTCTTCTGCGATCAGGCCTTTCAGTGCATTCAGTTGCCTATCATAGCTGTCTGTCGCGCCCGGCAAAAGCAGATCATCCTGGGACGACATGGCCTGGCGCAGCTCGTCACCGCCCTCGATCTGGTCGAGGCCACCATAGCTGCCATCACCGGAATCCTCTCCCCGCTCCCGTTGTCCGCCGCCGGAGAGACTCTTGAGCGTTGGGCGCAGCAGGCCAAGAACCAGTACCAGAATCACCAATCCGGCCAGAACCTGCTTCATGAGATCCCAGAACCAGGGCTGTTCCCAGAAACCCGGAGCCTGGAATTCAACGGTCTCTTCCTGTGCAAACGGCGTATTCATCACCGTCACACTGTCGCCCCTGGCTGCCGAGTAGCCCACGGCATCCCGCACCAGCATACTCAGCCGCTGCAGTTCCTGTTCTGGCCACGGCTCATAGCTGACCTCACCGGTCTGGGGGTCGACCACTCTTCTGTCGTCCACCGCCAGGGCAACGGTGATGCGTTTGATCCGGCCCAGCTCCTGGCGCACGTAACTGACCGTGCGGTCCATTTCATAGTTGCGGGTCGACTCTCGACGAACATTTACCGGCTGTGGCGCGGCGTCTTCACCATCGCCGCCTGCCGCCTGCTCCGGCACGGTTGCATTGGCCGGCGGCTGGTTGGCCAGGGCACCCGGAATGCCGCCTGCGGCACCGGTTGTACGCTGCTCGGTAAGCTCGCGTTCACTGCGAACAGCCTGCTGTTCCGGGTTGAACAGTTCTTCCGCCTGCTCAACGGAGGAAAAATCCAGATCCGCCGACACTTCTGTGCGGTAGCGGCCATCACCGACAATAGGCGCAATCAGCGAGCCAACGCTGCGCGTCAGCCGCTCTTCCACACGGGAGGTGTAGTCGTACTGATCGGCCATCCTGTCGGCATCGCCCTTGCTTTCCTTGCCGGTAAGCAGGTTGCCGTTCTGATCGACGACGGTCACGTGTTCCTTGTTCATCATCGGAATGCTGCCAGCAACCAGATTCACGATCGCGCTGATCTGCTCCTGTTCCGGCCGGCCGCCGGCAAAAACTTCCAGAAATACCGAGGCCGAGGGCTCCCGGGCATCGCGGACGAATACCGACCGCTCGGGAATGGCCAGGTGAACCCGGGCGTTGCGCACGCCGCGCATACTGCCGATGGTACGTGCCAGCTCGCCCTCAAGGCCCCGACGGTAGCTGATGGTTTCCATGAACTGGGAGGTGCCCAGCCCGCGCTCCTGATCGAGCAGCTCATAGCCCATTGTTTTCCGGTCGGTCACGCCCTCGGCCGCCAGCTTCAAGCGCGCATCATAGACCTGATCCGACGGCACCAGCAGCGCCCCGGTGCGCGGATCCATCTTGTAATCAATGCCATTGCTTTCCAGGATAGAGGTCACGTCCTGGGGGTTGTAGGAGGACAGATCCCCCACCACAGGCTGATAGTTCGGTTCCTGTGCCCAAAGCACCACAGCCAGCCCGAGCGCCACGCTCGCCGCGAGACCAACCATCAGACCAATCTGGCGCAACAGGTTCAGGCGATTGAATCCCAGGAACAGATCGCTCCGGCTCTCTGGCGCATCGCTGTCCCGGGCGGCCGGAACATTCGAGGCATTGGTTTCTGCAGGTACGCTGGCCATGAATCTGCTCCGTTATCAGATCGGCATGTTCATAATGTCTTCGTAGGCCCGGACCACCCGGTTGCGTACCTGGGTCAGTGCTTCGAACGAGACAGTGGATTTCTGGGCGGCAATCATGACACGGGTAATATCCACATTCGGATCGCCCATATCGTAGGCGGTGCGAAGGTCCCCCGCAGTCTGCTGGAGATCGTTGACGTTATTCACGGCCTTGCCCAGCATATCGCTGAAGCTCGAAGTCTCCTGGGTTTCCTGAACCTGGCGGGGGCCGTCGATACGGCCACGAACCGATTGATCCTGCTCGACACGCTGATTCTGCATCATCTGGGAACGCAGGGACCGGATATCGGACAAAACACTGTTGATGTCGGCGCGCTGAACCATAACTGTACTCCTGGCTCCGCCCTCCCAGGGACGGAATTGCTCATGGGACTCTGTTAGCTCCAGTTAAGCAATCAGCAGGCCAACTAGGGTTTTCTTTTATTTTTCATCTTGTTAAGTGTTTATTTTATTACCGAGAAGGCAGGCAATGACGGACTTTTGACGAGTTCCGTAGCCGTTGGCGACTTCAGGTAGGGGCAAAAACAGGTAACAAAAAAACGGCACCCCGGAGGGTGCCCAATGAAGGAGTTTGTTTGCAGGAGTCAGGCCATGGCCATTTCGGCATCCAGATCAATCCCGGCGTCGCGCATCTGGGCCAGTTTGTATCTGAGCGTTCTGGGGCTGATGCCCAGTTGCTCAGCGGCCCGGTTCCGTCTTCCACGCTCTTTCCGCAGTGTCTGGATGATGATACGGAATTCCTGTTGTCGCAGATCATCGCCCAGTGATCCGACACCATCGGCGTCTTCGGCAAGTGACGCCCGGCCCTGCTCCCCTGTCGCAACAGGGTCACCCGATAGTTCCTCTGTCGGCCGGGCCCCGTAAACGTCGATCGTTGCGGGCGCCGGCGCCACACTGTGACTATCCGGCCGGCCGGTGATACCGAGCTCCAGGCACAGATCTCCGGCATGAATCACATTGCCCTGGTGCAGCACCAGGGCACGCTGGATTGCATTATCCAGCTCCCGGACATTGCCCGGCCACTGATGATTCATCAGGGCGCTTCTGGCATCCTGAGCGAACGCAATACCGGTCAGCTTCATCTTGCGGCAATGCTTTTTCAGCAACGACATGGCCAGGGGCATGATGTCCAGCGGGCGTTCCCGCAGCGGTTGCCAGTGCATCGGGAAGACTGTCAACCGGTAGTACAGATCCTCGCGGAACTTGCCTTCGCGAACATAATCCGCCAGATCACGGTTTGTGGTGGCGACCACCCGGACATCCAGGCTGATGGTCTTGCGTCCACCCACACGCTCCACTTCCCGCTCCTGCAACACCCGGAGCAGTTTGGACTGAAGCCCCAGGTCCATCTCGGAGATCTCGTCCAGAAGGATGGTACCGCCGTTGGCCTGTTCGAACTTGCCCGGCGATGAGGCCACGGCGCCGGTAAAGGCGCCCTTCTCGTGGCCAAACAGAATCGCTTCCAGCATGTTCTCGGGAATTGCAGCACAGTTAATGGCCACAAACGGCTGGTCCGCCCGTGGCGACTGCTGGTGAATGAAGCGTGCAAGCACTTCCTTACCGGTGCCACTCTCGCCGGAGATCATCACCGTGGAATCACTGCCGGCCACTTTCGTGGCGAGCTGGAACATGCGCTTGCTGATCGGATCTTCTGCCACCGGTTCATCGCCGGATTTCTGGCGGGTACCGCCCACAATCTTGCTGACCGCATCCACCAGGAACTGGGGTTCAAACGGCTTGACCAGATAATCCGTGGCGCCCGCCTGCATGGCGGACACAGCATCGCTGATCTGGCCATAGGCGGTGATCAGCATCATCGGCAAGCCGGGATAAAGACGTTGCACTTCCGCGAGTAACTCGTGCCCGGACAAGCCCGGCATGTTGACGTCACTCACTACCATGTCGACCGGAGACTCTGCCAGCCGCTCCAGCGCCTCTTTGGCATTGGCTGCTTCCCGAACCCGGAACTTCGCCAGTTCAAGCGTGGTTACCAGCGCTTCACGCAGGTCATGGTCATCCTCAACAATCAGAATCTGGGCCTTGGCCATGGTTGCCTCCGATCAGTATTTGTTACGCAGTTGCGGTAGACGCAAGGTGGCGACCGCGCCGCCCTGCTCCGGCGATTCAATGAAAAAGCGTCCCTGGTGGGCCTTGGTGACAGCCTGTACCACCGCCAGCCCGAGCCCGGTGCCGTGGGACTTGGTGGTGTAGAAGGCTTCGGAAAGCCGGTTTGCTTCAGCAGGCTCAAACCCGGGCCCGTTATCCATCACCCGGATCACCAGCTCGGCCCCCTCTTCCCTCACCTGGACGGTCACGTCGGTGGCGCCAGCCTCAAGACTGTTGTTCACAAGATTGGTGCAGGCGCCGACGAGCGCATCCCGGTTACACATCAACCGACATGCGTCAGAGACGGTGTCCTGCAGTATGACCTTTGCGCCGGGCGCGGGCCGGAGCCCATCGACAGCAGATGCCAGCGCAGACACCAGCTTCCCGGCGGACAGCTCCTCCGCCAGCCGGGTTTCACCACGGGCGAATATCAGCATGTCCCGGACCTGCTGTTCCAGATGGGTCAGCCGGGACATCAAGCGGGACGCGCAGCGCTGGCGCATCTCTTCATCCAGATCCTGCTGGCTGAGATGGCCCCCGTACAGGATGGCCGCGGACAGGGGTGTGCGAATCTGGTGAGCCAGGGATGCCACCATCTTGCCCATGGCAGACAGCCTCTGGGCGTGGGCAAGCTGTGCCTGCAGATGACGGGTTTCGGTCAGATCGGTCAGCAGAATCAGCTGGCCGGGCTGGTTTTCCATGGTCCGGATCTCGATGCTGACCCGGCGGCCGTCCTTAAGGGAAACCTCATGACCGTCGTCCCGGCGCGGCGCAAAGCAGCGGTGAATGACATCGACCCAGCGGGCGCCATCCAGAGGCTCTCCCAACAGGGCAATGGCGGCGGGGTTGGTTTGGGTGACCACGCCCTGGCTGTCCAGAACGACAACACCCGCAGGCAGTGCATTCAACAGGGTCGACAGCCGGTCAGCCAGCTGCTCTTTTTCTTCCAGCTCGTGCTGGCGCTGACGGGTTTCCTGGGTCAGCTCACCGGACAACTGGTTCACCCTGGACTCCAGGGTGCGGTAGGAGTCAGTGATCTGTCGCGACATCCGGTTGAACAGTTCCAGAGCGGAATCCACTGCCTCGTCGTCCTGCTGCGGAAATAACGCAGTAACCTTGTCGTTAACATCCGCCGCCGCATTCGCGCCCGCCGTACCGGACTGAAGAACAAATTGTGCCTGACTCATAACCTGACTCCCGATCGGTCCATCGGCTGGGACCTGATAGTTCGGATACTTCGTTTGCAGGTTGATAAGCCAGCTCCGTGCCAACTTGCTTTTTTCTTTATATTTCAGTCAGAAAGGAAATTTTCGAAAACGGCCATGACAATTTTACGTCGGCCAGAAACAAGAACGGCGCCGCAGGTTACAAACCTTTGACGCCATTTATGAAAAGCGGCTTCAGCCATCCTCCGAGGGCCTCAGGAGTCTTCGGATTCCTCCTCCCGAAGCCCATACTTGCGCACTTTCTCCACCAGGGTTGTGCGCCGGATGCGCAGTTTTTCTGCGGCCCGGGCGACGACGCCGCCTGCTTCATCCAGCGCCTGCTGAATCAACTGCTTCTCGAGATTGGAGAGATAGTCCTTCAGATCTATCCCGTTCACCGGCAGCAACGCGGGCGCATCCAGCCCTACCAGCCCGGGGATGCCTGAGGGCATTCCGGTATCCTCTACCGGTCGGTTCTCATCGTAATCGTCAACGTAACGGAATTTCTTGGGCAACTCCTGCACACCAATGACGCCATAGGGGTGCATAATGGCCAGACGCTCCACCAGATTGGCGAGTTCCCGAACATTGCCCGGCCATTCATGACGGCAAAGACTCATGATCGCCGCCGAGTTCAGGCGCAGTGATCCACGCTTCTCTTTTTCCATCCGTGAAATCAGCTCGTTGATCAGCAGGGGAATGTCTTCCACACGCTCACGAAGGGCCGGCATTTCGATCGGAAACACATTCAACCGGTAATAGAGATCCTCCCGGAAATCGCCGGACTCGATCATATCTTCCAGATGCTTGTGGGTTGCCGCAATGACCCGCACATCCGCGGACTGGGTCCGATTGCTACCTACCCGCTCGAAAGTGCGCTCCTGCAGAACCCGTAAAATCTTCACCTGCATGCTGAGCGGCATATCGCCTATTTCGTCCAGAAACAGGGTGCCACCTTCTGCCAGCTCAAAGCGACCGACCCGGGCTGTGATCGCTCCGGTAAACGCGCCCTTCTCGTGGCCGAACAACTCGCTCTCCAGCAATTCCGCCGGAATGGCACCACAGTTAACCGGCACGAACGGCCTGTCTCTGCGAGAGGAATGATAATGAAGATTGCGCGCCACGACTTCCTTACCGGTGCCTGATTCGCCGGTGATCAGGACACTGACATCCTTATCAGCCACCTGCGACATCAGTTGGCGGACATGCTGGACCTTGCGGCTGGTTCCCACAAGGCTGCGGAATAACTGAAGTCCTCGCTGCTGGCCCCGCTCCCGGGTTCGGCTGAACTGGTCCCGATAGATCTGGGCACGGTAGAGGGAATCCACAAACTTGGTGTAGTTCAGCGGCCATTCCAGGTGGGCAATGATGCGAGCATTATCATCATCAGACAGCCCCTTGAGTTCCCGGCCATCCACGACCAGCAGAGGAACCCCCCGGATCGTCCTGCAGACCCACGCAATGGTCTCAGCGGCGGCGGGATCTTCGCCGTTGACCACCGCCACCGAAACATCTGAAAGGCTCTGCTCGTCGCCACTGCTCAAAAGCGCCTTCGCATCCTCACCGGCAAGGATCTGCTCCTCACCGATGAACTCGAGGATTATAACCATGTCCCGCAGTCTTGATTCATCCTCGCTCAGCACCAGCACTTTGTTATCTTTAGACATTCACCAGAATCTCTTGAGGGATTTGTGCGGTATTTAAGACTGTAAGGGCGCCGGAGTCAATTTTATGACGCTATTTCGGCCGATTTGAGGAGACGTTTTGATAGGCCTTCGCCGCACTGCGGTTCCGGTTCACACCCTTGAGGCCATCTTCTGCCTGTTTACGCGCAATGCGGGCAGATTCATCCGCCGCGTCAATAAACTGCTGCAACTCCTCGAGCCGCAGCCGCACCGGCTCCGGCTCGAGTTCTCCGGCCTCCAGGGCCGCCATCAGGGGTTCAATCGCAGGCTTCACCCTGTTATTCAGCTCGCTCATGGCCTCCCAGTCCTGATCCGCCAGGGCACGACCCAGGTCAGCCAGCAGCTGGTCGAGGTGTTCAAGTTGAGCCTGTAAATCCGCCATTCAGATCTCCTGAACGTTTAACGCCGGGCCGCACGTCGGGCCGCTGAAGCGGTGAATTCGCTGCCCCGGAACCCGGGACTGAAATCGTACGCCGGGAAACCGTTGTCCAGGCCGTCGATGTAATAACGTTCTGCCTTCAGATCGTACGTCATTTCCATGGTAGTCCAGAATACCGGCTCGCTGTAGTAGCTGATATTGTGGGCTTCGGAAACCCGCCACAGGCTACCCTCGGCATCATACTCTTCGGACGCGAGGATCTGCCAGCTGTCCTCATCCACGTAAAATACCCGGCGGTCATAGATGTGGCCAATTCCGGTCCTGCGTGTCGCCTCGACTACCCACACCCGGTGGAGTTCGTATCGTGCCAGCTTCTGATTGATGTGGCCCGGCCGGATCACATCCTTCGGCCTCACCTCCGGCCCGTGGAGTTTATAGGCGTTGTATGGCACAAACAGCTCACGCTTACCCTTGAGCTCCCAGTCATACTGGTTCGGGGCGCCGTTGTACATGTCTTTCTGGTCCACCGAGCGGAGTGATGAAGAGTTCGGCAGATCGGTCTCGTAGGCGAGGTTTGGCGAACGGCGTAGCCGCCGGGAACCGGCATCGTAGCGCCAGGCCAGACGGGGCGAACGGATCTGGTCCAGCGTCTCGTGCACCAGCGTAATCGTCCCGGCAAGGGACGAGGGTGCGATCGTATCGGTCTTCAGATAAAAGATCTTGTTGTCGATTTCCGCCAGTTCCGCGCCTTTCTGGCTGTAGGCAAAAAAGTAGCTGTAATCGTTCACCACGGGATTGAACGAACCATCGACCTGAGGTGTCGCTGAAGCGCTGCGAAAAGCAATTTCTTCGCCCCGGTATCGCAGGATGTGGTTCCAGATCACCTCAAGACCATCGGCAGGAATCGGGAATGGGCTGGTCATAATGGTGTTGCGCACGCCGTTGCCATTATCAAGCAGCTCCGCGGTCAGCGCGTTTTCCCGGTATTTCTCGTAGACATGCTCGGGAAATGCGGCTGTACGCCGGGTCTGGTAGACCGGCATGAAAAAATCCGGCCCGTAGGCCTCCAGCATCGCAATATGGCCATCCGAGAGCTTGTTCCGGTACAGATCAAGGTTGTCGGCGGTAATCACAAACAGCGGCTCATCCTGGGGGAAGGGATTGGCTTCCACCTGTCCCTCGCGCCAGCCGGCCGGTGGCCGGGTGAGCCCTCCGGTCCATTCGGGAATGCTGCCCGAGGCATTGGCGCCGCGCTCGGCGCCCAGCGGGGTCAGGTCCTGGCCCAGGCGCTGGGCTTCGGCCGGTGTGACTTTACTCAGAGCCTGGCCTGAAAACCCGAGAAAAACCGCAGCAACGCCTGCAACAATTTGGCTTCGCATCCCTTACACCTCCAGAAATTCATGCTGTTGGGCAGCCGCAACGATCAGAACTCGCACAGCCGGGCGCCTTTTTGCCAAATTCAAACGCTCGTTTCAAGTGAATGTTTGTATTTTATTGTGAAACATCCTCGCCTTCCACAACCCAACAGAGCTGCAGAAATTCCCTTTCAGAAATGGTATAGTGTGGGATTAATTTTTCGGGGTTACTGCCCGGGTTTCGGGATAGCAGGTACTACATGGCCTCACAATGGTATTCACTGGTTTCACAGAAACTGTTCCTCGCCCGGACGTTGCTCGGGCAGCTTGACCGGCCAATGGCTCAGGATGACGGGTTCATCCCGAACGAAGCCGAACAGGCATTGCGCCGGGAAGCGGCAATACAGGGGGCCACTGAGCTGCTTCTAAGGTCCAGACGGCTGCTCCTGGTAATGATTGCCCGGCTGTATCAGAAAAAGACGGAAGAACCCACAACGCTGGACGAGCTGGCCGCAATCATCGGTAACGAGCCCGCGGAGGTAAGCCGGCTACGTGAGCTTGAGACCAGGGCGGGAAACTGGTGGAACCACCTGGATCAGCTGGAATCTTCCCAAAGCCGCCCCCCGGCAACCCGGAAAACAGTCGATACCGAAAACATCATCGCGGTATCCGCGGAGACCGGTCCCGACCGGTCCGCCCAGGCATTGCTGAAAACCCTCAATGCCATCAAACATTTTGCCGACGATCTGGAAGAGCAACACAGCGAGTGGTAAGCCGCGTTTGGCTCTCCTTTTTCCAGATCTCATTAACTTGAAGGTTTACTGAATGTCACCATCGTTCTTCGAAATTGTACAACTGACCAACGGCGACTACGCTCTGCGTCGCATCGACGATGACAGCGCACCGCTGGTAAAAATCTCGTTCTCGGAAGAAGCCCGGGAGATGATGGAGGACCGCGACATGTCGGTGGCCAAAGCCATGATCGCCGCAGGCATTGAGGCGGTAGGAAACGTTGCTCACGATATCGACTGGGAAGATGACGAACTGGACGCGCCGGACGTCCAGCCCTCCTACACGTTGCACTGAGCGATTAACGCTGCCTTAACACCACGCCGTGGCTGTCACCCTTCGCCGATGCCTTCTGCAGGGATTCAAACGCGCTACGGCCCAGTTTCCGGGTCCACATCACCACTGCATGACAGGTGCCGGCACTCAGAGCGCGCTCCGCCAGCTCCTGTGCCGGGTACTCCGGGGTCGAGCGGAGCACCAGCAGCTCGCCGGCAATAATGCCGTGCATTTTCTGCCATTTGCTTACCAGAGCCTGGGGCGGATCAATCCAGGCCAGCCAGCGTTTTTCCTGGTTCAGCTGGGTCAACATCGGCAACAGTAATTGGAAGTTCTCCACCTGCCCCTGAGGCAGAATGATCTCGGTTACATTGCCGGTCGCAGAGGTATCCGAATTATCCGGAGTACGTCGGGCGCGAACAACCGAAGATCGCTCGCGGGCGGCGATTGCCGGCACTGAACAGGACAGAGCATTTTGGTGGTATGCCAGATTCTGGTTAAAGCTCAGTTGTTCCATAATTCACCCATTTCTCAATATATCTGTGGTTATTCCACCTGATCAGTGCAGATCGGACCGGCGGATAACACCCACGCCAAGGCCTTCAATGAACAGCTCCTGTTCCTTGAGGTCTACTTCAATCGGCGCGAATTCCTCATTTTCGGCGATCAGGTAGACCTTCGAGCCTTCCTTGCGGAACCGCTTGACGGTCACTTCATCGCCCACACGGGCAACAACCACCTGGCCATTGTGAACATCCTGGGTGCTGTGGACCGCCAGCAGATCGCCATCCAGGATACCGATATCCTTCATACTCATACCGCGGACCCGAAGCAGGTAGTCGGCGGAGGGAGAGAAGAACTCGGGCTGCAGCGTGCAATGATCCTCTATATGTTCCTGGGCCAGGATCGGGCTACCGGCAGCCACCTGACCAATCACCGGAAGGCCCAGATCTTCTTCCGCTTCCGGCAGACGGATCCCCCGGCTAGCGCCAGGAACCATTTCGATTGCCCCCTTCCGGGCCAGCGCGCGCAGGTGTTCCTCGGCAGCGTTTGCCGACCGGAATCCCAGCTCGGCCGCGATTTCGGCACGGGTGGGCGGATAGCCGGTCTCGTCAACATACCGGCGAATGATGTCCAGTACCTGGGATTGCCTTGCTGTAAGCTTCATTAAGCGACTCCGCTTGATCAGGGCCGGCACTTCCGCCTTTGAGCGGCACACCGAAGGGCGCCGGCCATCCTGTTTTTATATACAGTGATTTGACTATATACAGTGTTTTATCCAGTGTAAAGCCAACAACCGGATTTTCTTGCTGGTGCATAGCGATGACGATCAATACCGGTGTGATATGGTGAGGTTATGACTCATTACCTACCAGGGAGCACCATGACCCGGACCAGAGCCTGCAGGCTGCCCGATGTACTTACCACCGCAGATGGCAAAGAGCGCAGGGTGGGCGTTGAAATAGAGCTGTCCGGTCTGGGCTACGACGAGCTGGTCACCCTGGCTGCAAGGCTCCTCGAGGGCACGCCGGTGCGCAAGTCCCGCTATGTGACCCGGGTGGATACAGAGCTGGGGGAATTCACCATTGAACTGGATTCAGACCCCATCAAGGATCTTGATCTGGCCGATGAGCGATTTCCCCGTTCGATTCGGGAACTGGGCGGCCAGGCCATGGATGTGATTGATGCGGCTGCGGAGAGAATTGTACCGCTGGAGATCATCTGCCCGCCGCTGCCATTCACCAGCCTGGAAACGGTTGAAACCCTCGTCGACAACCTTCGGCAAGCCGGTGCGCTCGGCAGCCGCGAAGCCATCTACTTTGCCTTCGGCCTGCAGTTGAATCCTGAGCTGCCGGACCTGGAGCCGGCAACACTGGTACGCTATTTCCAGGCCTTCACGGCGCTTTATGACTGGCTGAAAGCCCGTCACCAGCTTGATGTCAGCCGCAAGTTCACCACCTACATCGAGCCGTGGCATAGCCGCTACACGGAACTTCTGATGGAAAGCGATTACCGGCCCACGCTGCCGCAGCTGATGGACGACTATCTGGAGTTCAACCCGACCAGGAACCGGGCTCTGGATCTGCTGCCGCTGTTTGCCTACCTCGACAGGGATCGCCTCAACCGCCACGTTAATGACCCTCGGGTCAAAAGCCGCCCGACCCTGCATTACCGGCTTCCGGATTGCGATATCAACAACCCCGGCTGGCATTTTTCAACCGTGTGGAATGACTGGGTGGTCCTTGAACAGCTGGCCAATAACCCCGATGACCTCTCGGAGATCTGCTCGCTGTTTCGGGACAAGCGCAAGTTCAACCTGCACAACCTGACCCACAGCTGGCTGGAAACGACAGAAACCTGGTTGGCCGAGCATGGCTATGTCTGAACAGCAGCGCCCTCTGGAGAAGCCCGAGGAGCCGGGCCTGACCATCGGTATCAGCGGCCCCGCCCGAAAAAGCCTGGCGCACCGCCTGATCAGCCTTGGTCTGCGGCTCCATGGCGCCCGCACTCACTACATCCGTCCGGGCTCCCGGGTGAACGTCTCGCTGCTTGACGGGCTGGTACTCTCCGGTGGAACCCATGTTCACCCGGAGCGCTACGGCCAGGAGCCCATGGTTACCGCCCGTTACGACCGCAAGCGGGATGCCACCGATCAATCGCTGCTGGAACAGGCCGAGGCTATCGGCATCCCCGTACTCGGCATTTGCCGGGGGGCGCAACTGATCAACGTGTTCCACGGCGGATCCCTGTGCCAGAATGTGACGCCGTTACGGGTCAATACCCGGCATCGACCATTGCTGCTGCCGTTGCAAACGGTGCGTGTGGTCGGACCCAGCCGTCTGGGCCAGCTGATGCCGTCCCCCGTTATCGGTGCCAATCGGATTCACAGCCAGGCAATTAAACGTCTTGGCCGTGGTCTGCGCGTTACCGCCCTCGACAATGATCTGTTTGTTCAGGCCATTGAAAGCACCCGGGGGCAGTGGCTGATGGGCATTCAGTGGCATCCGGAATACCTGCTGTATCATAGCGGTCACAGGCGCATCTTTGGTCATTTCGTAGACGCTGCCCGCCGCTTCAAACTGGCACGCCTGGAGCCGGACAGCGGCGAGGGCTGATATCAATACTGACTGATTACGAAGGAGACAGTTTCATGGCCGGACGGAACCGAAGGTCCCACATGCTTTTCTCCCTGGCGTTGATGTTGCCGGGCCTTGCCCTTGCTGGCGAAGTTACCCTCACCGGCGAAGGCAGTGTCCGATATGAACCGGACAGTGCCCGGCTCCAGTTCACGGCCAGCGCCGAACACCCGCTGGCTCAGAAAGCCACTGAACGGGTCGCTGAGCTGATGGAACAATGGCGGGATGGCATCAGCAGCTACCGCGACCAACTCAGTGACTATAGCGACGCCTCGCTCAACCTCTATACCCGCACCCTGCCCGCGCAGGAACGGGGCAAGGACGCCGAACAGCGGGCGGTTGCTTCACAGACCATCAGTTTCAGCATCCATGACCTTGATCTGTTAAACCCAGTGTTACAGCAGGCCCAGTCTCTGGGACTGGATTATCACCTGGGGCCACACCAGTTCTTCCATTCCGATGAAGCCGGTATGGAGCAGGAAGCGCTGGCCAGGGCCATTGCCGATGCCAGGGCCCGATGTCGCTTTGTGGCAAGCCAGCTGGATCAGACCTGTGGCGATGTGGTCACCATTAACGTCAATGGCGGCCACTCCCCGGTACCGATGATGATGGCCGAAGCCAAAACCATGTCGGATGCGGTATCCAGTGTCGGCGAACGGGAGATCCGGGCGTCGGTGAGCGCCACCTTTGAGCTGGAGTGACCTCAGAAGTCGCGGGTATAGAAGATATCCAGGGAAGACGCCAGACCACTGGCGGCTTCCAGGTAGAAGTACTTGCCAAGATCGTAGCGCAAAGCGACGGTAGTAATCGGCTCGAATATGCCGACACCGTACCGGACACTCAGATCCTCGGTCAGGTAGCCGCTGGCCACCACCGAGGTCTGCTCGCCGGAGCCTTCCGCCTCAAGGGTCAATTGGCGGATCCCGAATTCCTCCCCCAGCTGACCCGTTATCTTGTTGGCCTGGGTCAGACCCAGTGACAATGCCGCCCTGCTCATCTGGCCTTCATCGCCGCGGCTCTGGGGCGCCCGCCCCAGAATCAGATAAGACAGTGCGTCGGTTTGCGGCATGTCTGGGTTGGAGAAGACCTCCGTCTCCGGCGATTGCACCGGCCCGCTGAGACGAATGCCGGCAAGAACGGTACCCACCTCGCGCACGGCTTCAATATCGAGGTACGGTTGGGTCAGATTACCAACAAACAGCAACCGGGCCCGTCTCAGCTTCAGCTCCTGCCCATAGGCCTCATACTGACCATCAACCAGCCGCAAGGTGCCACGGGTATCCATGTTGTCACCAATTCGCAGGGTACCTTCAAGATTACCGGTGACGCCGAATGCCGCGAAGGTCACCTCGTCTTCACCCACTTCAACGGTGACATCCATATTCAGGGAGCGGACAACAGGCTTCTCCTTTTCAGTACCGACGATCACCTCGTCTTCCGACACGGATACTGCTTGTGCCGGCAGCCTTTCAATCTCAATTTCCCCCCTGGGTACAGCGACCTGACCCGATACCTGCAGGGATCCCTCTTGAAAGGCAATTTTCAGATCGGGGGCAATTTCCAGTCGGGCGTAAGGCTCATAGTTAAACGGCACGCGTTTTCCGGTAATGCTGATCTCACCCCGGGGCGCCTGCTGCCAGTGCACTTCGCCATCGATAATGGTCTGACTCCGGGCATTGCTTTCAATCCGGCCGCTAAGCTGAGCCGAGTAGCCTGAAAACTCAACACTGGCAACCATCTCCTCAATAGGCACCGGCAACCTGGGGTCTGCAATCTTGCCATTGGTCAGATGTACTTCACCGTTCACGGCGGGTTTCATCAGCGGGCCTGACAGACGGCCCTGGCCATCCACCTGGCCGGCAATTTCCTGAAGCCCGGTGAATAGTCCGGCAAGGGCAAGATCCAGCCCCTTCAGACGGAAGGAACCATCGACCGTGCGATCCTTCGAGGTTGGATCAAGCGCCATATCCAGATCGAATTCACCCACGTCCGGGCCGTCCAGGCGGACCGCCAGATCCGCCTGTTGCGGCTTCAGAATGAGCTCGGTTGTAAGCTCATTGTAGGCAAGGGGTTGCCAGTCACCACCGACCAGCACCTCGAATTCGCCGTCTCCAGCGTCCAGGAAAATCCGGCCATCAGGCCCCGCCTCCGTGGATGCGAAGTCTATCTCGCCGTTTATCCGGGCGTCCCAGCGCACGGTTTCGGGCAGGAGCGGCGCCAGCGCGAGTGTGGGAAACCGGTTGATGTTATAAGCAATGCGGGGCGACGGCAGCAGTGTCTGATCCTCTGCACAGACGCTGCTCTGCTGCCATTGCCAGCAATGATTGCCAAAGGTCAGTTCGCCACTGCCGCTGTAGGCCAGAGTGGCCGGAGATTCCAGCTGCCAGCGCTGGGACTGCTCGGGCAGCGCGATAACCCCTCGGGTCAGTGCGCCCTGCCAGGTCTGCCAATCCGGTCCTGCGCCGCCCTCAAATCCGAGCTCCAGGTTCGCTTCGGCGTGGTTGGCACTGACCATAACCTGATGCTGAGCCTGGTCACCGTTCGCCTCCAGGGTCAGGGCCTCGAGTTGCTGGCCAAAGGCCTCAATGTCAGATGCCTCCAGCCGACTCTCCAGCCGCAGGTTTGGCTTCAGGCTGGCATCAAGACTGGCAGCTTCCACCGCCAGACCATCCTGCCACCCCAGATCCCGGGCATTGGCCGTCAGCTCGCCGGTCGGATCCTCTGGTGTACCGCCGGCGGTCAGGGTCGCTTCCAGACTGCCGGTCAGGCCCGACAGCAAGGCCTCGGGCCGAGGCACGGCCAGCTTAAGATCAGCACCCAGGCGATCACCCCAGACGCCACTGCCTTCAAGGCGATTGTCCCCCACGGCCAGCTTCAACCCGGACAGCTGCCAACTGCCTGAGGAGGTGTCGAGATCGCCAACCAGAGACGCAGGATTGGAGCGCCAACTTCCTTCAAGACGCCAGCCGGCAGTCATCGCCGGTATTCTGCCATCCTGGAGCCTGCCTTCCGTTGTCACTTCGCCGCTGAGATTGGCTTCCAGGGCCGGTACCCAGAAGCCCGGGTTAAAGTCCTGGAGCTGCAGCGCCGCCTGCCAGGTCAAAGGGCCGGCGTAAGTCACCGACCCATTCCCCGAGAGCGAGCCGGCGCCGGTGGCAACCGTCAGTTCCGTCAAGCGGACTTTCGCCAGATCGCCGTTGACCGTGGCGGACAGGTTGGCCTTGCCCTGGGGACTGTCGACATCAGCAGTCAGCTCTGCCTGATAGTTGCCGTCCTGCCAGGCGACAGTGCCATCCAGGGTCTGGATCGACACCGGTGGCGGACCAAGGCCGGGGACCAGCGTGTACCAGGGAAAGCCCCTGAGCCGGATATCGGCACTGGCATTCAACCCCTCGAGCCAGTTCACTTTGCCGGTAGCGACCACGGTCCTGGCTGCGCTCTCTTCCGCGCTTTCTTTCCCACTCGCTTGGCCACCCTCTTGCCCCCTCTTCGGCGCAGAGTCCGAGGCACCGGCAGTGGTCAGTTCAATTCGGACATTCTCCGCCGCGCCGGTGGTGACCAGGCCCTCGATCAGGAGCGACACCGGCCCGGCGGTGCCAGGCAACCGGGCCTGCCCACGGGTGCGGAAGCCGTTCCGGAGGCTGCCTTGTGCTTCCACAGACCAGTCCTTCAGAGTCAGGGTTTCTGGCAGGCCCCGGGCCGCCACAAACTTGTCGGAGGTAAGCTTGAGCTGCGCCGGCAGTGCCGGGTCAAGCGGTTCGACTTCGCCAGTCAATGTTGCATCAAGGTAGCCGCGGCTTTCGGCGTTAACCATCAGGTCCCGGACACTGCCGGAAAGCGTGGCATCGACGACCCACTGGTCGCCGTAGGGTGGCGGCAGGCTTGCGGAGACTTCAAGATTCACCGGCCAGTCCCGGCGGGTCTCGATCCGACCGGAAGCGTTAACCGTGTAGGCCCCGAGCTGATACCACAGGCGATCAATGTTCCAGGCAGCTCCGGACCCGCCGGCATCCAGCTCCAGCCGGTCCCAGACCCTGTTGCCATTGAAGGTAAACGGTCCCATCCGGACACCACTGACCCTCAGGGCCAGCGGCAAATCCACTCCGGGCAGGGCCACTCCGCCATCGCCCCCGGACTTGTCAGCCGGCGGCAGCTGGCTTACCGAGAGCTTTTCCGCCTGCAGTGCCTCCACACAAAGCTGCTTGCGTAGCAAGCACGACGGAGACCAGTCCACCAGCGGCGACTGGACGATCACTTCCACCCCGTAGCCTCGCCATTTCAGGTAATCCGCCTGCCATTGGCCAAACAGCGAGCCGCGGTCATCTTTCACCTCTAGCCCAGGTACCTGGTCAATCACCCAGGCGGTGCCCGTTTCCGAGCGCAGGGCAAGCAGAACCGCCGCCAGCAGCAGAAGCGGCAAAAGCACCAGCAGCCCCAGACACACGAGCAGCCAGAAACGGATGCGGTGCCGTCTTTTTGGCGGTTCCGGATGGCTGTCTGGTGTTTGTTCCGGCTTTGATGTCACAGCACAGGCCCCATGGAAAAGTGTATGCGCCAGCCGCCGCCAAACTCCGGATCCAGTCCCTTGGCAAGGTCCAGACGCAACGGCCCGACCGGGCTGATCCAGCGAATACCGACACCGGCCCCGGTGGCCAGCGGGTCGTTCACATTATTGAGGGCGTTGCCATGGTCCACAAACAGCGCCCCACGCCATTTGTCGGCAAACTGATACTGGTACTCAATACTGCCGACCATCAGGTAGCGCCCGCCCACCGGTACGCCATTATCGTTTTCCGGCGAGAGGGTTTCATAGCCATACCCACGCACACTCTGATCACCGCCCGCAAAGAAACGCAAGGATGGCGGAACATCCTCAAAGCGGTTGGTGGCAACCGCCCCCACCTGAAACCGGCCGAGAAACCTGTGTTTACCGGCCAGGGTAAACAGCCCCTTGACCAGCGCGTTGACATGGAGAATGTCAACGGTGGAGAGCAACGCCTGGTGAGAGCCGGTTACATCGAACTGGAGACGGTAGCCGCGCGAAGGATCAAGCGGCGAGTTGGCGTGGATCTTGGAGTAACCTGCGCCCGGCAGGAAGAGGCTACTGGTTCCCGTCTCGTCGTCGCCGATATTGAAGCGTTCGCCCTCCCAGCGGAGCGACAGGACCTGCAACCAGCCACTGTCCAGCTGGTGCTGCCACTGCTGCCCAAAGCTCAGCAATTCCGATTCGACATTTTCAATGTCCTCTCTCTGATAGCCGCCAGTGAGCCGTATCAGGTCGGTCATCGGCGGATCCAGCGGCAATTCATACCAGGCACTCAGACTCTGCCGGGGCGTGGACAGCTCCGTTTCCACCCCGCGCTTGTGCCCCTTGGGATTGATCCAGTGCTCCCGCCAGGTACCCCGGAACCTCGGCCCCACATCGGTTGAGAAACCGACACCTGCAGCGACGGAACGAGGCTCCCGCCTGGTGAGAGCAACCCGGACCGGAATGACACCGTTTTCAGCGCTGCTCGGGGTGGCGTCGATATCCACCCCGCGGAAATAGCCGCTGTTTTGCAGATCCTTGTTCAGCTTTGCAATTTCATCGGTATGATAAGGCGTACCCGGCTCGAAAGTGACGAACTGGTTGAGAAGATCAGTTTCAAACCAGTGGCCTTCCTCGAAGGTAACGTCCCCCAGGCGGAAGCGCTGGCCACTGTCGTACACCAGTTCTATACTCGCGGTGCGGGCATCGGGATCCACCAACAGTTTGTGAGTGACGAAGGTCCCGTTAAAATAGCCGCGCCGGCGTGCCCGGGTCTGGATGGTATCGCGCAGATTTGCGTACTCGCCGTGATCGAGGATATCGCCCTCGTCGGGTTTTGCCGGAAGGTCGGCTGTGAACTTCTCATCGGAAGCAGCCTCCCCCTCGATTTTAACGGTGCGGGAAGTAACCCGAACCGGCTTTCCGGGATCAATGGACAACACCAGCGTTGCGGTGGAATCCGAATCACCGTCCCGAATCTGCCAGTCAATCATCGGGCTGTAGTAACCCAGAGCCCGCAAGGCTTTCCTGGCCTGATCAACCGCCGTTGGCGCATAACGGCGAAGATTGCCCTCACTGCGCCCCTCCACTTCGCCAATGAAGGCTTCCGCATTGGCCTTGAGGTTCGGGTAATCCCCTTCCATCCGCACTTCTACCTGTTGCCCGGCAACCCACGCAGGGAGGCAACAAAACAGCGCAAAAAGTAGCCGGATCCGGCCCGATTTCACAGCTTGATAAATTGATAGCATCCGGCTATTTCAGTGTTGGTGGTAACAAGAAGGATTTCCGTTCAAGCGTGGGAGTTTAATGGCATACGGTCAAGTTAATCCAACGCTGGCCGTACCGCCACCGGCCTCCGGCTTTACGGCAAGTCGTTTGTACTTACGAAATAAGCTAACCTGTCAGACACTTAGCACCAAAAGCCACAAACCGGACTCTGGCGAATGCTGAAGATAAACCGAGAAAACCTTAAATCCAGCCACCAGCTCATCTGGTTCATCATCGATTTTCTGATGCTGGGCCTGCTGATTATCAACCTGGCGTTCATTATCTGGGACTCGATTTACAACTTCGTCGCCATCCAGAATCTGCTCAAAGAACACGCCCCTGCCATTCAGTCCCTGTACCACCCCATCCACGAGCGGTTCATTTTTTACGATCTGGTTTTTGTCAGCATCTTCCTGACCGAGTTTTTTGTCCGCTGGGGCTACGCCATCAAGGCGAAGGTCTATGACCGGTGGTATTTCTACCCGTTCATCCACTGGTACGACCTGGTCGGCTGCATTCCCGTTGGCAGCTTGCGCTTCCTGCGTATTCTCCGGGTGATTTCCATCATCTATCGCCTGCACCAGTACAAGATCATTGATGTTACCAACACCAAAATCTACCGGTTCGTGAACTTCTACTACGAAGCCTTTATGGAGGAGTTGTCAGACCGCATCGTTCTGAAGGTACTGACCGGTGTGCAACAGGAGGTGAAACTGGGCTCACCGCTGTTCGACAAGATCCAGCACGACATCCTCTACCCCCGCCGCGACATGCTCTCAGACTGGATTTCCAAACGCGTGGCCGAGGCCGCCCAGGAGGGCTACGTGCCCAACCGGGGGGCGCTACGGAGCTACCTGGAAGACCGGGTCGACAATGCCCTCAAGCAGAATCTGGAGCTGTCACGACTGAAATACCTGCCGGTGGTCGGCCCCACCATCCAGGAAACCCTGGAGGAGGCGGTGGGGGACATTGTCGCCCACGTTATCCACCAGATTCTGGAAGACCTGGCCTCCGCCTCCAACCACGCCTTTATCGAAGACATCGTAAATGTCTTCCTGCCAACACCCGGCGGGGAAAAGACACCCGAGGCGCAGAACGAAGCACTGATCGACCTGATTATTGAAATCATCGATGCCATCAAGGGCCAGGTGAAGGTAAAACACTGGCGAGCCGAACTGCCCTGAGCGGCGGCCGTGCCAGATGAATCAACAAAAAAAGAGAACATCCATGGATGCACAGCACCCTCAACTGCACTTCCAGCCAGCCCATGAACTCCTGAGCCAACTGGAGGCCGGAACCCTCACCAGCGAAACCCTGGTCACCGCCCTGCTGGCGCGAATCCGTGAGCACAACCCGGCGGTTAACGCCATTGTCACACTGGATGAACAAAAAGCCCTCGCCAGCGCCCGTGCGGCCGATCAACAGCGGGCGGCAAACGCCGTCAAAGGCCCGCTTCACGGATTGCCGCTCACTCTGAAAGATACCTGGGAAGTGGCAGGCATGACCTGTACCGCAGGGGCACCGGCGCTCAGAAACCACACCCCGGAAACCCATGCCGATGTGGTCCAGCGCCTTGAGAATGCCGGAGCGATTATTCTCGGCAAGACCAACGTGCCTATCTACGCCACGGATTTGCAGAGCTACAACAAACTGTTTGGGGTCACCAACAACCCCCACAATCCGGCTCGCACCCCCGGAGGCTCCTCCGGCGGCGCTGCCGCAGCGCTGGCGTCCGGCATGACGCCCCTGGAAGTGGGCAGTGATCTGGCCGGCTCCATTCGAACACCCGCGCATTTCTGCGGCGTATTCGGGCACAAGCCAACCCGGGCGCTGGTCTCTTTCCGGGGCCACATCCCCGGCCCGCCCGGCACCCAGTCCCGGCCGGACCTGGCCGAAGGCGGACCCATGGCCCGCAACGCCCGGGATCTCGAACTCCTGCTGAAGGTTATCGCCGGGCCCCGGCCTTCGGAGGAACGCAGCTGGGCCCTGCACATGGCGCCGTCAAACCTGCAAACCCTCGACCAGGCCCGGGTCGGTTTATGGCTTGAGGATCCACTGTGCCCGGTGGAACAGGAACTCACAGAAGGGTATCGCGCCCTGGGCAGATCTCTTGCCGACCATGGCGCCCTGGTGACCGAGGCCAGCCATCCCCTGCTCAGCCTGGAGCATATTCTGCCTGCGTACTTCAATCTGCTGGGGAGTCTGCTCAGCACCTCGCTCAAACCCGCCCAGCGGCGACAGATGAAATGGATCGCTCTGCTCGAACCCTGGTTGAAGTTCCTGGGTCCGAAGACACCGTTTGTCGGGGAATATGGGCGCGGTGTGAACCAGCCGGTTCACCAGTGGATGGCCTGGAGTGAAATGCGGGAGAAAATGCGGGCGCAGATTGAATCCCTGTTTCGGGAAGTGGATGTCCTGCTCACCCCGGTGACTCCTACCACCGCTATCCGGCACGACCATTCCCACCCGGCATTCAAACGCCGCATCACCGTCGCCGGCCAGCCCCGGGCCTACATGGACCAGTTCTGCTGGATTGCCCTGGCGACGCTGCTCGGATTGCCGGCCACGTCAGTCCCGATAGGCCGGGCAAGGAATGGCCTGCCTTACAACGTGCAAGTGATCGGAGCGCCTGGCATGGATCTGACCACGATCCGGTTTGCCGAATTGCTGGAAAATGAGGGCTTGGCAGGGTTCAATGTGCCGGAGGGGTTCTGACGCCCTCAGGGTTACCAAAGATGAGCGCCTCCACCTGATCCACCGGCAGAGGCGCAAAAAACAGGAAACCTTGGTAGCTCAGACAGTTCTCACTTCTAAGAAAGGCAACCTCTTGCTCTGATTCGACACCTTCCGCGATCGTCTGCATCGAAAGCGTCTTGGCCATGGCAATGATCGCTCTGACAATGCCCTGCTTCTTTTCGTCACAATGCACGTCCTTCACAAAGTCCATATCGATTTTCAGGGTATCGATCGGAAACTCCCTGAGATAGGCCAGGTTGGAGTGCCCTGTTCCAAAATCATCGATGGAGATGATGACACCAAGGGCTTTCAAGCGGTTCAATGTTTCCAGACTATAGCTATAGTCGAGCATCGCAACGTGCTCGGTGATCTCAAGCTCCACCAGCTCCGCAGGCACATCTGCCTGATTGAGCAATGCCATCAGCTCCTCAACAAAACTCGGTCGGGAAAACAGGCGAGCCGAGACATTGATGGAGGTGGGCACGACCCGGTCGGGATGGACCGACCGCCAGCGCTTTAACTGACCAACAACGTTGGAAAGCACCCAGCGATCTATTTCCACGATCTGGCCATTGCTCTCAGCAGCCGGAATAAAAATCCCCGGCGAGATCAAACCTTCGTCCGGGTGATTCCAACGTACCAAGGCTTCCAGTCCGACAATCCGTCGGGCGTTTCCGTCATCGGCAATCTTGGGCTGATACACCAGATATAACTGGTTTTCCGAGATGGCTTTCTGTAATCCCCTGCGCAGAATGAGCTTGTGCTGTGCATCGTCCTTCATCCCGGGGGTAAAGAAACAATATCGACCACCGCCGTCGGACTTGGCCCGATACATGGCGGTATCGGCAGCCTGCACCAGAGTGCCCAGTGAGCTGCCGTTTTCCGGCCTCATCGCGACACCCACACTGCTGTCGATGTGAATGTCCTGATCAAAGATTCGATAGGGCTTTCTCACGGCTTCGATCAGCCGTTCTGCCAGCATTTCGGCCCGACTACGATCTCCGGTCATGAAAAGGACGAATTCGTCGCCACCGAAGCGGCATAGGGTATCCGTTTCACGAACACAGCCTCTCATTCTGCCGGCCGCCTGCTTGAGCAGCTCGTCCCCATAATGGTGACCCAATGCATCGTTGACCTGTTTAAAGCCATCCATATCGACGAACAAAAGAGCCCAGCGGGTCTGTTTGTTCATGGACTTGCATGCCTGTTTGAACCGGGTTCGCAAAAACGAGCGGTTGGGGAGCCCTGTCAGGGAGTCAAAGTTGATGAGTTGTTCGATTTGTTTCTCATATTTCACCTGCTCCGAGACATCCTCCATGATTGAAATCAAATGCTGGATCCTTCCGACTGGGTCCAGCACGGCAGAAATCGTACCCCTTAACGGAAAAACCTCTCCATCCTTACGCCTGTCCCAGATTTGCCCGGCCCAGAAACCACCGTCGCCAATCTGCCTGTATAGGGATTCATAGAAGCGATGGTCATGATAGCCGGAGCTGAGCAACCGGGGATTGTTTCCGAGAACCTCCCCCTTCTGATAGCCCGTTATCTTTGTAAACGCCGGATTCACATCGAGGATGACACCCTGGCCATCGGTGATCATGATCGATTCGCGGGTATGATGAAAAACCTCCGCTGTCTGTTTCAGTTTCAGCTGGACGTCGTAAGTCGCCAGGGCAAAGCCGATATCATCGACCATTTCTTGCACTAACCTGACCATCGACGTGTCGAAGACGGTTGAATAGGCCGAGTACAGCGTCAGGGTTGCAACCCGGTGATCCTGCATGAACAGAGGAAAAGCCCCTGCAGTACAGCTGCTCGCCGACTCGTTCCAAGGTCTGTTTTCCTCGATGCAGGAATAGAAAACCGGAGTTCTCGCTGCACGACTACCCGCCCCTGAGTGCACATCCTTGCTACAATCGTTAGCCCGATAAGAGAGGCGCTCACCCTCAAGAGTGGCGCAGACCGTGCCAGCTTCACCTTCCTGTTGGCCTGGCAAGGCCTCCGATATGCAGGCCCGGAAAAAGATTTTCTCCTCCACAATGATCCGGCAGACGTTTTCGTACACCTGGCGCCTGTATTGTCCCCGCCCTTCCTTGATCAGGAACTGATTGACCCGGCTCAGCATTTCAAACATGGCGCGCTGTTTGGTGACCTTCGCCAGCATTTCGCGCTTCTCGAAAACCAGGGCACCCAACATCCAGACGACAATGCCGTTGATCACAAGGAAAATGGACAGCGCCAACATGCTGTTTCTTGCCAGCTCAAAAACCAGGGGATTCCGCGAGTCCACCCAATAGATGGCACAGGTGACAAAGAGCACGATCGACAGGCTCTTCACGAGAGGGAAGGTTAAGGAAAGTGCCACCAGAATCGGAATCAACAAATAGCTGTAGGTAGGTAAAACCTTTCCGCCATGATTCTCGATGCCAAAAACCAGTGCCGCAAACAGACCGGTCAGCCAAAGCGCCAGAATAAACCAGTAGTCAATCCTTAAGTTGATCACTGATGATTCAGTCTCCCGAAGTCGCCTCAGAAACAGCAATACCAGGGGGGCAACCAGCACGAGAGAAGTCAAACGTCTTACCCACCACCAGATCCAGAGGGTGAAGCTCTCCGACAGATTATGGACCGCGACGCTGTCGCTTTTCAGGAACAGCACCATGAGTGCCGTGGACGCAAGCGAAGGGATCATCGCGCCATACAGCAAAAAGCTCAGTACTTTCCTCAGAGTATTGGGAGTGCGTGCCCATGGCGCATTCAGTTCAATGAGCCAGCCACCCGCCCAGGCCTGAAATATCAGTGTAACGCTGGCCACAAATGCGGTTAGCAGGTCCTCCTGGGCGATGATGAGTTTGATCGCCAGATCGAATAAAAGAGAAAAAAACAAAAAGTGATAAAGGTGACGGTTCCTTGTTTCCAATAGCACGATGACGGCCGATAACAGGAAGCCGCCATTGACCAGATACAAAGCAAACCCGTAACTGGCGTCCAGGCCAATGTGGCCCAGCAACGACAAAACAACGTAGGAAACAAGCCAGGTACTCCACCCCGGAAGGTCGCTCTTCTCCACAGAGGCCGCACTTTCAATCCTGTTCATGTGGTTCCCTCACACTGTGGTTTCAGACTCAGACGCTGAAGTGCGAAACTTTCCCGGCCAGGTTCTGGGCAAGTTCCGACAGGTTCTGACTGGCCTGGGCAATCTGGCTGGAGGACGTTGCGTTGTGGTCGGCCACCCCGGATATCCTCTCAATATTCCTGCCCATTTCCCCGGCAACTGACGACTGCTGCTCTGTCGCACTGGCAATCTGCTGCCCCATCTCGGAAATGCGTGCAACGCTGGTAATAATCGCCTTGAACGAGGACGCCGTTGTTTCTGCCAGACGAACAGATGCCTCGCTTTCCTCTTGACTGCTTGCGATATCACGAACCGCTGTTTGTGAACCTTCCTGCAGCCGCAAAATGGTACTTCGGATCTGATCGGTGGAAGCCTGGGTTCTCGCGGCAAGGGACCGCACTTCGTCAGCGACCACCGCAAACCCTCGCCCACTGTCGCCCGCCCTGGCAGCTTCAATGGCCGCGTTGAGTGCGAGCAGGTTGGTTTGCTCCGCAATATCACTGATCACCTGAAGAACGGAACCGATCCCCTCACTGTGCTTGTTCAGGGCGACTACCGTCTCTGATGACTGGCGCAGGCCATTCGCCAGACCGGAAATCTGGCTTGCCATCTGACCAAGCACCCGATTCCCCTCTCCAGCCTCCTGATCCGCTCCCGCTGCTGCTTCAGCAGCAGATGCTGCATTGGATGCCACCTCACGCACTGTCGCAGAGAGCTGGTTCATGGCCGAGGCGATCTGGTCAATTTCGTGCTTTTGTCGCTGAACCCCCTCTGCACTCTCGTCAGTAACCGCTGACAGCTCCTCCGAAGCCTGGGCCATCTGTTCGGCCGACGTTGACACCTCTCTCACGATCGCCTGAAACTGCTCGGCCATCTCATTGAGCGATCGGGAGACAGCTGTCAGTTCGTCACGCCCGACAATCCTGGCCCGGCAGGTCAGATCGCCCCGGGCAAGCGCTCCAGTGACATGCATCAGGTTTCCGATGCTTGCTTTCACCCCCCAGTAAAACGAAGAAAACAGATAGACCATCAACGCCAGAACGACGATGAGCATCCCGATGGTCGACCGGTGAACCAGTGCAGCGTGACTCTCACGTGCAGCCAATGCCTGATCTACCAGAGGTATCAGTCTGTCGAATTCCTGGTAGATCTCATCGATTGCAGCCGTCGCCGTTTCGGTGATCTCCGCGGCCGAGACGGAAATGCCATCGGACTGGAGGAACTTCGCCTGCAGAAGCGACGCGAACCTTGCGACAACCCGGCTTATTTCTTCAGCCGACTGCCCCAGCTCGTTCCTGAATTCCGGCTTCTTGTCCATGGCTCGCTGAAAATTGAATTGGATATCATCAAGGTGCTGGCTGATTCGGTCCTGGCGGTTTGCCAGCGTTATCATACTGCCCCCCTGGTGGGAGCCCCTGGCCGCCACCCCGGTGGCAATGCCTCTGGCCTGAGCCATGGCTTCAGCAATTTTCGGAAAGGAATCAGTGACGATCGTAATGAGGTAGTAGGTGTCAGCAGAAGAATCCAGAATCAGGTTGGACTGCTCACCAATCTCATCGATCAGGCCGAGAAGCCGGTTCACCAGATCGGTGTGTCGGCGGAAACTCTGTTCCTGGCTCAGTTGGGATAGCCGTTCCGAGAGTTGACGCCAATCACGCTGAATACTCGCATCAATACCTGGCAGCGTCAGGTTATCGAGCCCTGCCAAAGCTTGCTGGACGTTCCCTTCCAGTTCCCGCATGGGCGCGGCAAAGTCTTTGGCGCCGTTGAGAAATGCCGCAGCCATCCCACGGTGCGCCTGCACCAGTTGAACAGCAGATCGAACCTGAGACAATTCATGCAAGCCTGTCCGCTGGCTTGCCGTAAATTCCATGGTTCTGGCCATTTCCTGCTGCAACAGAAAACTGATACTCAGAAGTGGAAACAGAAAAACGACACCAATAACCATGAATTTTTTGTGGTATTTCAGGCGTCGCAGATAGCGGATGCCGGGCGTAAAGAGCGTCTTCAGCATAAAATTTGCCTTCCTGAACAGCTTATTTTTCTTCTTGAATATGCTGTTAACAGCACCTACCCAATTTAAGGGCTCCCACCCATATAACTCCTTGACATATGATAATGAGAGAAATGGGGAGTTTCGGTAGGAAGTAGGCTGGTGGATTAGGCATAAAAAAAGCAGATCAGCCTTCGACTGACCTGCTTTTAAAGTGGTGGCGAGGAGCGGACGCGATCAAGCGTTCGCGGCGCCGACAAAGCAGCACGCAGTGCTGGAAAAGAGTCGGCGACTCAAAAGCCCCCGCTTAAAAGCAACAAAGCCGGCGTATAGCCGGCTTTGTTTCAAAAATGGTAGCGGGGGCTGGATTCGAACCAACGACCTCCGGGTTATGAGCCCGACGAGCTACCAGACTGCTCTACCCCGCATCAAACTGGTTGTTTCTCAGGGAACCCCTGATCAACGTGGCGCGCATGTTAAGGGCTGAGCCGGCACTTGTCAAAGGAAAGTTCCGGTTTTCGAAACCTTATCGCTCCAGGATGGCCGTTACGCCCTGCCCACCCGCTGCGCAAATGGAAATCAGGCCGCGGCCGCTGCCTTTTTCCTCCAACAACTTGGCCAGCGTGGCCAGGATACGTCCGCCGGTGGCCGCAAATGGATGGCCCGTGGCCAGGCTGCTGCCCTTCACATTAAGCCTGTCCCGATCAATGCTGCCCAGCGGCTTGTCCAGCCCAAGACGCTCCTTACAGAAGGCGGGATCTTCCCAGGCCTTCAGGGTACACAGCACCTGAGCGGCAAAGGCCTCGTGAATCTCGTAGAAATCGAAGTCCTGAAGCGAGAGGCCCGCCTTCTCCAGCATCCGGGGCACAGCGTAGGTCGGAGCCATAAGAAGCCCCTCTTTCTTGTCCACGAAATCCACCGCAGCGACTTCGGAGAACGTCAGCCAGGCCTTGATCTCGTGGTTATTGGCCTTCGCCCATTCCTCACTGGCCAAAAGCACGCAAGACGCGCCATCCGTCAACGCCGTGCTGTTGGCCGCCGTCATGGTGCCGTTTTCCCGATCGAACACCGGCTTGAGCGTTGCCAGTTTCTCCAGGGTTGTGTCCGGCCGCAGAATATTATCCTTCTCCAGCCCCGCCAGCGGCGTCAACAAATCGGCAAAAAACCCTTCGTCATAGGCTTTTGCCAGCTTCTGGTGGCTCTCCCAGGCGAGCTGGTCCTGGTCTTCCCGGGGAATATCCCACTCCTTCGCCGTCACCTGGGCATGCTCCCCCATGGACATCCCGGTGCGGGGCTCACTGTTCTCCGGCACCTCCGGCTTCAAATGCCCCGGCCGGAACCGCGCCAGAACCTTCAACCGCTCGCCCGTCGTCTTGGCCCGGTTCAGATCCAGCAAAATCTGCCGCAGCCCCTCACCAACACCAATCGGTGCATCAGAGGTAGTGTCCGTGCCGCCGGCAATCCCACATTCGATCTGACCCAGGGCGATCTTGTTGGCCACCAGAATAGCCGCCTCCAATCCCGTGCCACAGGCCTGCTGAACATCATAGGCCGGCGTCTCCGGCGCCAGCCCGCAACTCATCACCGACTCCCGGGTGAGATTGAAATCCCGGGAATGCTTGATCACCGCCCCGGCCGCGACCTCACCCAACCGTTCGCCCTGCAGACCATACCGGTCCACCAGCCCCCGAAGCGCCGAGGTGAGCAACTCCTGGTTACTGATCTTGCTGTAGGCGGTATTGGAACGCGCAAACGGAATCCGATTGCCGCCGATCACCGCTACACGGCGGATACCCGTGGCAGTACTGCCGGACCGTTTGGAAGTTGTTGTTTTCTTTTCAGGAGTTTTCGGTGCTTCTGCCATGTTAATGTCCTTTTTCAGAGTTTTCCCAAAAGCGCTGGGGGCATTGGGGAATCATTTTCCAAAATCGTGCGGAGGCATGGATGCCGGAGCCGAGCGTACAGGGACGTATTTACAGCGTATTTTGGAAAATGATTCCCCAATGCCCTTGCACCAAAGCCGGAAACCAGTTTAGCGACAACCCAAAATGCCTCATTGGCACCCCTGACAACACCCTACAGGCATTGAGTCAATCCAAAAACTAGCCGATTCTTTACCCTGTAGGACGATTCGCATCTCCAACCCCGAATGCAACCACAAGGAAGCCCCCCATGTCTGACCTCTATCTTAGAATAGTTAACACCCCAGTGGGCAAAACTGCCGCCCAAACCCTGGGCCTGCCCGCACCGGTGCCCCTGAAGCGCCTCAAGCGCACCGACCAGCCCTTTATCGAGGGCAACGTGCTCGTCGGCGCCGCCAGCGGTGGTAAAGCCATCGCCCAGCTTGGCAGCATCCTCAGCGCCAGCGCCGCCACCGTCCACCATGCCAGCGGCATCGACAGCCTGAACGACTCCACCAAAGCTGGAAACAAGGCCCGACCAATGGACCTGGGGGCGGAATCCGAACAGAAATTCTCAGCCCTGGTGTTCGACGCCACCGGCCTCAAAGGCCCCGGCGAACTTCGGGCCCTGTACGATTTTTTCCATCCCACCATAAAAAAACTGGGCAGCAACGCCCGCGTGCTGGTTATCGGCCAGACCCCCGCCAGCTGCCGCAAGGCACCGCACGCCGCCGCCCAGCAAGCCCTTGAAGGCTTTGTCCGCAGCGTCGGCAAAGAAATCGGCAAGAAGGGCGCCATCGCCAACCTGTTGTGGATGGCGCCCGGAGCCGAGAAGCAGCTGGATTCCAGTGTGCGCTTTTTCCTGTCACCCCGCTCCGCTTATGTATCCGGACAGGTGGTGAAAATCGGCAAAAGCGATGCGGCAAGTGCAACCAATCCCGTGGCGCCATTGACCGGCAAAGTGGCCCTGGTGACTGGCGCCTCCCGGGGCATCGGCGCAGCCATAGCTGAAACCCTGGCCCGGGACGGGGCCACCGTCGTCGGCCTGGATATCCCACCGGCCATGGAAGAACTGGAGAAAGTCACCAGCGCCATCAACGGCAAAGCGCTCGCCTGCGATATCACCGACGACCAGGCTCCGACCCTGATTGGCGATTTTCTCGAGGAGCATTTTGGTGGTGTCGACTTCGTCATTCACAATGCCGGCATTACCCGGGACAAAACCCTTGGCAATATGCCAGAGCACTTCTGGGATATGACCATTGCCGTGAATCTGAGTGCCGAGGAACTGATTGATGAGGAACTGAGGCACCGGGACCTGCTGAAAGAGAATGGTCGCATCGTCTGCATTTCCTCTATCAGCGGTATCGCAGGTAATTTCGGCCAGACCAACTACTCCACCGCCAAGTGCGGTGTCATTGGCTATGTAGAGGCCATGGCCCGGCAGGTGAAAAATGGCGTCACCATCAACGCCGTCGCGCCCGGGTTTATCGAAACCCAGATGACTGCCGCCATGCCCATCACCATCCGTGAGGCCGGCCGGCGAATGAATAGCCTGTCTCAGGGCGGGCTGCCGGTCGACGTCGCCGAAACCATCGCCTGGTATTGCAGTCCTGCGTCCAATGGGGTGAACGGGAATGTGGTGCGGGTGTGCGGGCAGTCTTTAATCGGTAAATAAGGATCGACGGGACCTGGGTGTCGGATTACGCCTTCGGCTAATCCGACCTACAGAGGTGTCAATGTCGACCTGCGGAGTTATCAATGTAGTTGGATTAGCCAAAGGCGTAATCCGACATCACGAACACAAAAAAAGGCCGATCCTCGCGGATCGGCCTTTTTAGAATTCTGGTGGGTGGTACTGGGATCGAACCAGTGACCCTCGCCTTGTAAGGGCGATGCTCTCCCAGCTGAGCTAACCACCCGGGAAGAAAAATGGCGGAGCGGACGGGACTCGAACCCGCGACCCCCGGCGTGACAGGCCGGTATTCTAACCAACTGAACTACCGCTCCGCATCAATTCCGGCCCGTGGGCCTGAACCTGAAACCGGATGGGGTGATCCGGTGATGCTTTTGAAAGTGGTGGGTGGTACTGGGATCGAACCAGTGACCCTCGCCTTGTAAGGGCGATGCTCTCCCAGCTGAGCTAACCACCCACTTTCAAGCCTTCAAAAGGCGCTCACCTGATTGCCAGCGTTGCTGTCTCAACCAAGTGAGAGGCGCATTTTAAGCATTTGGCTGGCGGTGTCAAATATTTTCCGGGATTTTTCTGAAAAAAGCTGCAAGTCACTCAAACTCGGACAGTTTTTGAGCAATTCTACTTTTTCCGGGCGGCCTTGCCCGCGGCTTTTACGGCCCGAATTGCCGGACGGTTCTGGCCCGCCTGCTGCGCCTTCTCCTGCAGCGACAATTCACTGACACGGCCACGCCTGTTCTCCGGAACCGCTCGATTGGCCAGTGAACAGTTCAGATCGTCAATACGCTTCTGGAGGTCACCCCAGCTATCCAGAAGCTGGGGCACCACATCATCGGCCAGTTTTTCAAACCTGAGACGAAGAGAATCCTTGAGAGCCATTGTTTGTTAACTTCCCGAGTTTTTTCACCTGCTGTCAGTGTAGTCAGCACTCAGAAAATCCACCAGCCGCCACCGGATTCGGCTTCCTCCCGACGCTCCCGTTCGCGCTCCAGCCGGGCGTATTCCTTTTCCAGCTTTTCGATCTTGCGGTCGGTTTCCAGGGGCACCGTCGGGCCGCCGCCAAACGGCCAGAACCAGGAAGCCGATTCATACTTGCCCTCTTCCTTCAGGCGCTCGATTTCAATCTCGCGCTCTTCCTCGAGCAGCGCCAGCCGACGTTCATAATCCACATCCTCAGTGGCTTCGACGATCGACGTGGCGGCATGGTTGGGGGCCAGCAGATCACTGTTCAGGAAACGGGTGGAGACAATCTCCTCCGCCTGCATCGCGTAATCCCGAGTTACCAGCTGCAGTTCGCCCTGGGCAAGGGGATGTTCCGGATCCAGCTCCGGATGCCGTTTTTCGGGTTCCGAGAGTTCATTGTAACGCAGGTAATAGATCTGCCCCGGCTCAACCTGAAGCGTGGCATCGGCAATCAGGCTCAGACTGAAAGAATTGAGCCCTTCCAGGCCCAGCAATGGCCGACGCATGGCGATGTGCCGTTCACCCGGGCTGACCTCGAGCCAGGTATAACTGTCATTGCGGATATTGAAGTAGTGCTTGTCATCAATGTAGACGCTCGGCGCTTCGATTTCATCGGCCGCCCACTGGGAGTGCGGCCGGTAGAAATACAGCAACGCATTCCGGCGGTCCCACTTGTCGTTGGCAATATGCACGAAGTCAGGGCCGGAGACCGGATGCAGGTAGGAACCAACACTCTTGCCGATCGACTGGTAAACCGTACAACCCGACAACGCCAGCAACAGAAACACCACAGCCAGCGGCCGGAGAAAGGACAGAACAGAAGGCACTCGGGTTTTCATTGTTGTTAACTCTTCATCCTGATTGCGAGTTGCCTGATCATAACAACTGCAAAAACCCAGAACTGAGAGCTACCGCAAGGGATGACTACAAACCGTTACAAAACCCGAAATGCCCGATACTGCTCAACCGAAAAGCCCGCCTACTGACGGCTTACCTGAGTCCGAAGCTGATTCACCTCCTCGGAAAGCCGAACTAGCCGGGAAGTCAGCTGCGAGCGTGATGCATCAATCGATTCCACCGTCCGCTTCAAACTTGCCAACTCATTCCGGAGCGCCTGAACCCGGCCATCATCAGAGAGCTGATCGGTCTCCCGCTCAAGGGCCGAAATCCGCCCCTCCATGCCACTGATCCCCAGCTTCTGCTCCTGCTCAAACCGCCGGATCCGGCTTTCGATCACCTGATCCACATCCGCCAGCTGCTGACTCAGCCTGGTAAGCTGCTCCGTTGCCTGCCGGTTTGCATCCTGCAGCGCCGTTATCGACGTCTGCGTCTGCTGCTTCAGAGAAGCAATATCTGCCGACAGGGAGGTCTGAACCTTTTCAACGGAGGCTTCCAGTGCGCCAATCGCCTTGCGTCCCTCAGCCAGTCCGGTTTCCAGAGCAGCGATCCGCTCCTGATGCTCATCCAGGCGCTTCTTGTTACGCTCATTGGCAATCGCCCAGAGTTTACGGATCTCACTATCTGCCGTATCCAGCCGCTTCTTCTGCGCCGCGAGCTGATCCTCCAGCGATGCCCCCCGCTCCTGAAGCGTCTCACCCGTCTCGGAAAGATCCCCCTGGAACCGCGCCAACGCCAGCTTGCTCTGCCGCGCCCAATAATCGGCCTCCTCAAGCTGACTCTCGAGAACCTGCATCCGCTGGTACTGGGAATACCAGGCCACCCCAGCTCCGACAGCCACGACAATCACCAACAGCCAGAGCACCGCCAGACTGCCACGACCACTACCCCCGTTACCTCCCTTGCCACCGTTACCACCGCCAGCCGGCCGCTCGCGCCGCGGTGGCTCGCCCTTCCCGGCGGCAGATGGCTTCGGCTTTCTCTCCGCCGCAGCCCTGGGCTCGGCACTACCTATCGGTCGTTCGGCTCTCAGCTCATCATCATCTGGACGGATGGGTTCCATTACAGCTCCTGACTATGGACGGTTTAAACAATAAGGATCGATAATACCTGCACTTGTTCGCATGTGAAAATGAAGCCGGGCTAAGGCTGCCACTACCACAAAGTTCAGGGGGCAGGATGGAGGCTCTTTCCGGAAATGTCTGAAGCCATGGATGGCTTCAGTCAAGCGCACAGGGATGTGCTCGTAGCGGTTTCCGGAAAGAGCCTCCATCCTGCCCTGCCTCCGAAGCCAGAAGTTTGCATGGTAGGTAGCCAAAACATACAATGGCCGGCTTTCCAATTATCACAGGACTGTTGCATATGCAGCCGCTTGTAGGTCTCATCATGGGCTCCAAATCCGACTGGCCCACCATGGAACACGCCGCCAACATGCTAGAAAAACTTGGCGTACCCTATGAAACCAAAGTCGTCTCGGCCCACCGCACCCCGGATCTGCTGTTTGACTACGCCAAAACCGCCGCAGACCGTGGCCTGAAAGTCATCATCGCCGGCGCCGGCGGCGCAGCGCACCTGCCGGGCATGGTTGCCTCACAAACCGCCCTGCCCGTTCTGGGCGTGCCGGTTCAGTCCAAAGCCCTGAATGGCCTCGATTCCCTGCTATCCATCGTCCAGATGCCCGGCGGCATTGCCGTTGGCACACTGGCCATCGGCAAAGCCGGGGCCACCAACGCTGGCCTACTGGCCGCACAGATTATCGGCACCTCCGACGACAACGTCCGGAAAGCCGTCGAACAGTTCCGGGCAACACAGACCCGAACGATCCTGGACAATCCTGATCCGCAGGACCAGTAACGCAATATTCGGAGCAAGAAGCGGGCGGGACCTTGTGTCCAAAACACGCTACGAGCACATCCATGTGCGCTTGTTTCGGGCCGTCCCTGGCCCTCAACAGTTTTGGACACAAGGTCCCGCCCGCTTCCCGGACTTTTGAACCACGCCGTTCAGTGGCAAGATCAACCACTGATCAGGAAATTTGCCAATCTCGGTGTTGAAATGTGGTTCAAGGTTTAGCACCAGAGCTTGATGATCGGGTTGGGGAGCGCTTTCCAAAACTGTGCGGAGCCATGGATGGCGGAGCCCAAGCGTCACAGGGATGTGCCGCAAGGAGCGTGTTTTGGAAAGCGCTCCCCAACCCGATCACACCACCCAAGTTAATTGCCGAACATAAGGCAGGAGAACACAAATGAGAATTGGTGTACTGGGCGCCGGCCAACTGGGAAGAATGCTGGCGCTGGCCGGATACCCACTGGCCAAGACCTTTGTCTTCTATGACATGTCCGGCAGCCCCAGCGCCGGCCTTGGTGAAGTCATCATCGACCGCGATGGCGAATACCTGGACGACTTCCTCTCCCGGGTTGACCGCGTAACCTACGAATTTGAACACCTGCCGGTCGAGGTAGCCGAGAAAATTGCCGCCCACAAACCCGTGCACCCGTGCCCCCGGGCCCTTCAGGTTTGCCAGAACCGCGAGGCGGAAAAAACCCTGTTCGGGCAACTGGGCATTCCCACGCCGGAGTGGAAAATTGCCGACAGCGCCGCGTCCCTGAAAGCCGCTGCCGAAGAGCTTGGCTGCCCGGTGGTCGCGAAGTCCAATACCGAAGGGTACGACGGCAAAGGCCAGGCCGTGCTCAGAAGCCCGGAAGACGCAGCGGCCGCCTGGGAATCCATCGGTCATCCGCGGCTGATCGTGGAAAAGTTTGTCGACTTCCAGCGGGAAGTATCGATCATCGCGGTCAGAGCCGAAGACGGCGAACTGGCGTTCTACCCGATGGCGGAGAATACCCACCACGAAGGCATCCTTCGCTATTCGATTGCGCCGGCTCCCGGGCTTGAGAGGCATATCCAGGAAGACGCCGAGCGGTACATCAAGGCACTACTGAACGAATTGGACTATGTTGGCGTATTGACCCTCGAGCTGTTCGAGACGAACGAAGGCGTGGTGGCCAACGAGATGGCCCCGAGGGTTCACAATTCCGGGCACTGGACCATCGAAGGCGCCATGACCAGCCAGTTCGAGAACCATATCCGCGCGGTTAGCGGCCACCCCCTGGGGAATGTCGCGCCCCGCGGCGTGAGCTGCATGATCAATATCATTGGCGAGCATGGCGACATCGAGCGCATCCTTGAACTGCCTTATGCCCACGTTCACCTCTATAATAAAGGTGAACGGCCCGGCCGGAAGCTGGGCCATGTCAACATTCTTGCAGACAGCTACGAAGAACTGGTGTGGCGGGTGAAGAACTGCGCGCAGTTTCTGCCCGGCAGTCCCGAGTTTAAAAGTTCTTTAACAGCAAAGGGTTGATCTGGCTCAGATCGACCCTATATTAAGGCGATGTACATCCACATAAACAGAGAGACAGGGAGAACGACCTCATGGCATTTGAACTTCCCGCACTGCCTTATGAAAAAAACGCACTGGAACCGCACATCTCTCAGGAAACCCTTGAGTACCATTACGGCAAGCATCACAACACCTATGTGACCAAGCTGAATGGTCTGATCGAAGGCACAGACAACGCCAACAAGTCGCTTGAGGAAATCATCAAGAGCGCAAGCGGCCCGCTGTTCAACAACGCCGCGCAGGTATGGAACCACACGTTCTACTGGCACTGCATGAGCCCGAATGGTGGTGGTGAGCCCACTGGTGCTGCCAAGGAAGCCATTGAGAAAGCCTTCGGTTCTTTCGAAGACTTCAAGAAAGAGTTCAACGACAAGGCCGCCAACAACTTCGGTTCCGGCTGGACCTGGCTGGTGAAGAAGGCTGACGGCAGTGTTGGTATCGTCAACACCAGCAATGCGGAAACTCCGCTGACCGGTGCCGACAAGCCGGTACTGACTGTCGATATCTGGGAGCATGCGTACTACATCGATTACCGCAATTCCCGTCCGAACTACCTGGAAGCCTTCTGGAACCTGGTCAACTGGGATTTCGTCAACGAAAACCTGGCCTGATCGGAAGCCGACTTCCGTATGCAGCCGTGAAACGCTGCAGTAAGAACGCCCGCCCTGCGCGGGCGTTCTTGTGTCTGTCATACCAAAGCAATTACAAATTGATACAACCGCACCCTGTAATCTTTGAAAAAATCGCCGATACTCAATGCAGTTAGCGCAGCTGTAAACCATACTAACAAGCGACTTTCAGGGTAAGCCCCCACACGCATCGCCCCGTCTGCGATGGCGTTACCCTGACGAAACCGGATGTAAAGACAGGCCTGAATGCAGAAATCCTTCGAGGTTGAACATCGCCTGGGCTATCGAATCTTACGGTGGATTCTCTCAGTGGCCCTAATCAGCGGCATCATTGTCAGCACGGTACAGGTGATCCTGGATGCCCAGCGCGTGTCTGCGGGCCTGGACAACGAAGCCAACCAGACGATTGCCATGGTGAAGGATGCAGCCACCCAGGCCGTGTTCAGCATTGATGCCGAACTGGCGCAGCAGGTGGTCGACGGCCTGTTTGCCAAACAAGCGGTACACATGGCACGAATCGCCCATCCGGATGGCGAGCCCCTGGGCAATCGCAGCCGCCCCCTCCAGGAAACGACCTTCCGGCCCGTAACCGATCCGATTTTCGGCGCCGAACGCCTGTTCCGGGAGCCACTGTTCAGAGAGGGCAACCCCGAGACAATTTACGGCTACCTGGATGTTCACTACGACACCGCACCGGCAGCCGGCACCTGGCTCGACCGGGCCGCTGTTACCTTCGCCTCGGGAATAGCCACCGCGCTCATTCTGGGCATGGTGCTGTTCTACGTGTTCCACCTGCTGCTCACCCGGCCGCTGTTGAGAATTGTCCGTTCGGTCAAACAGGTTGATCCGGCCCATCCGGATGATCGCCTGGTAACTGTTCCCGCCGGCCACCAGAGTGATGAACTGGGGCTGTGGGTGAATGCCACCAACAACCTGCTGGTCGCCATCGGTGATAGCCAGAAGCGCCACCGGGAGGCTGAAGACCGGGTCAGCCGACTGTCCCGCTATGACCAGCTGACCGGTTTGCCCAGCCGCGATACCTTCATGGAGCTGCTGGGCAGAGACATCGAAGACGCCGACAAACGGAACACGCTGCTGTCTCTGATTGTCTGTGGCATTGACGATTTCAAGTCCGTGAACGAACAGTGCGGTTTCCGTACCGGTGATCTTATCCTGCAAACGGTGGCAGACCGGCTTACCAGCAAACTGGATAATGCCCGCTTCACCCTGGCCCGCCTGGGCAGTGACCAGTTCGTGATTGTCGAGAAAGGCCTCCGGGACGGCTTCCAGGCCGCCGACACTGCCGAACGCATCCTCGACTGCATCAGCACCCCCATGCTGGTTGACGATCAGACCATCGCCATGACAGCAACCATGGGCGTTGCCCTGTTCCCGTCGGACACCGATCAGGCCGACCGGCTTCTGCAGAGTGCCGAACAGACCATGACCCTGGCCAAGCAGAATGGCCATAATCACTTCCAGTTCTACGTCGCCAGCATCGACCAGGAAATCCGGGACCGGAAACAGCTCGAGAAGGACCTTTCCCAGGCCCTCGCAAACCATCAGTTCCATCTTGTCTACCAGCCCCAGATCAATCTGGAGAGCAAACGGGTCATCGGGGCGGAGGCCTTGCTGAGGTGGGAGCACCCCACCCGCGGGCTGGTGCCACCGGACTTTTTCATTCCCGTGGCGGAATCCAACGGCTCCATCGTCGAGATCGGCCAATGGGTCCTCGATCAGGCCTGCTGGCAGGCCTGCTGGCAGGCCTCCCGCTGGGCCTCTGATGGCTCGCCACTGCGCATTGCGGTAAACCTCTCAGCCGTTCAGCTACGGCAGGCAACCATCGTTGATGACATCCTCGACACCCTTAAACGACACCGGATCCCGGCCGGGCGACTGGAACTGGAAGTAACCGAAACCAGCTTCATGACCAACCTGTCCGACGCCGTGGCCAAACTGCACCGCCTGCACAAGGCCGGCATCAGCATCGCGGTGGACGATTTCGGCACCGGTTATTCGTCCCTCACCTATCTCAAGCAGATGCCGGTCCAGCACCTGAAAATCGACAAGCAGTTTATTCGCGACCTGCTGGTGAACGAGGAAGACACCCGAATAGCCAACACCATTATCGATCTGGGCAAGAGCCTGAACCTGTCGGTGGTGGCCGAGGGCGTGGAGACGGCCGAGCAGGAATACTATCTCAGCCAGCGTGGCTGCCAGTTGGCCCAGGGCTACTATTTCAGCAAACCGCTGTTACCGAAAGAATTTGAGACTTTCGTAAAAGGTTTTCACGAGCAAATCGTGGAGAATAATGCCTGATTCACCACCCTGAGGAGTTGCCATGGGAACTACCGTGATTGGCCTGATTGTTATTGCTGTTGTCGTATTCTATCTGGTCTTTATCTACAACCGCCTGGTTTCCCTGCGTAACCAGTTCAAAAACGGCTTTGCCCAGATTGATGTGCAGCTGCAGCGTCGCCACGACCTGATTCCTAACCTGGTAGAAGCTGCCAAGGCCTACCTTTCCCATGAGAAGAACACCCTCACCCAGGTCATGGAAGCCCGTAACAATGCGGTCAGTGCCCAGAAAGACGCAGCCAGGGATCCCGGTGACGGCACCAAGATCCAAAGGCTCGGCAGTGCGGAAAACCTTCTGACCAAAGCACTCGCCAACTTCTATGCGGTTGCCGAGAACTATCCGGAACTGAAAGCCAACGAAACCATCCAGCAGCTGATGGAAGAGCTCTCCAGCACCGAGAACCGGGTTGCCTTCGCCCGCCAGGCCTATAACGATGGCGTCATGAGCTACAACATTTTCCGGGAGCAGTTCCCGAACAACTTCATTGCCGGCATGTTTGCCTTCAAGGAAACGGCCCAGCTGGAACTGGATTCGCCGGAAGCCCGCCAGGCCCCGAAAGTGGCCTTCTGAGGCCCTGAGGCATGGCTCATCCCGGTTTCTTTCAGCGCCAGGCTCATGCCCGGCGCAACACCAGCCTGCTGGTGCTCCTGTTCCTGACAGCGGTCGCAATGATCACCCTGGCGGTGTGTCTGGTGGGTTACTTTGTGACCCGCAGCGAATCCTCCGGGCTTGCCTTTCACCACTGGCTGCTTTCCAACCACGGGCTGTTAACCGGCGCCACCGTTGTGCTGCTGATTGGGCTTGGCTCCCTGCTTCGCTGGATTGA
>Ga0208301_1000052_pt1 | contig 52617 bp, 48 predicted proteins | sample 25BtaG_FD_184100 | JGI IMG/M metagenome (GOLD analysis project Ga0208301, IMG submission 184100) | Marine viral communities from Cariaco Basin, Caribbean Sea - 25B_WHOI_OMZ_CsCl (SPAdes) (version 2) | ecosystem: Environmental > Aquatic > Marine > Oceanic | place: Caribbean Sea: Cariaco Basin...
TGGCGCCTGGCACGGATGCCAGTCGCCCGATCACACCGAGAGCGAAGACTATCGCCAGCCCGTTTCATTGTCTCAGGCTGACCTTTCCGAGCTACCGAGATTTCGCTTGGCAGATCGAGCAATGACTTATGCGAGCGTCTACCGGGAGTACCTGCCAGAAAACACTGATCCCAGAATCTGGGTATTAGAACAACTGCAGGAAGCCTTCACCCTTGGCTTTGAGTCCGCCTCATTACAGGAGCGCTGGTTGCGGCTAAGAATTCGCAATGGTGCCCCTCTGCCTGGTTTGAAAGACTTTCGGGAAATCATGAATGAGTCGGCCATGATGCCGGCCGACCGTCTGACCGCTATGGAAAGCGTATGGGAGCTCAGGGATGCCACAACATAAGGTTCTGTCAGGTGAACAGAGTAATTTGCCAACGGCTCTGTCGGCTAACGATGACACCAGGGACGATCTCGAATGTTCAGAGTGCTCGGTGGTATGTGAGGCGCTTGTGCATCTCACGGGGGAGGAGAATATCGTTTACGCCCTTACCCGGACTCAATTGAAAGATCTGCATCGGGAGATTGAAACACTCAACGAACCATTGATCGAGTTGAGAGTGGCGGAAGCAGGGCCAAAAGAGGGTATACCAGCGGCTCGGGAAAAGGCCTGGAGCAGGCTGAGAGAGTTGGGTGCGCTCCCGAAGCCCCGGCATAGCTCCACCGCAAGAGAGCTTCTCAGGGACTACGAGGCACGCTGGAGAAGAGAGCAGCAACGACTTGAACACCAGCGACGACGGGAAAAGCGGATTGAGTATGAGATCAATCAGATTCGAAACCAAATTCTGTTTCCGGCCAGCCAACGCACTCTGACCGATACCAGGGACCAGCTTTCGGTAAAGGTGTTCGCAACGCTTTGTGCAGAACTGGAGGCGACGCTGCCAGGCGTAAAGGCCAAGGTTGAGGCTCACGAGCTGATAACCGACGCCAGTAAGCAGGACCTGGATTCCATGGATGAAAGGCTCAGGTTCCTTCGGGCGGCGCTGGAAGCAGAAATTCATTTCCGGTTGGCTCAGAGTGATAAGAACGCAGATAGCCAGCAAATACGCCAGATCAGGTATGAAGCTGGCGAATTGAAAAAATACACTCGTTGGCCGGACTTCATTGCAGAGTCTGATATCCAGTCCCTGGTAAACAAGAAAAAACGGCTGAGCGAGCTTGATGATGAGCTGATCCCGTATATGGATTATGTCAGTGAGTATGCCGAAAAAGTCTCCTGGGCCGTGCGGCTTTGGAATGTCATTCACCACGAAGAAGTGGAGAAACATCGTCGGGAGCAGCAGGAGCGTCGGGAACTCATCGTTGATATTGAGAGCACCCTGAGGCGCTTGGTGGAAACCAGCCCTCCTTCGGCCGTTGATGTTCTTGCGAAACCAAGCCTCCATTCAATGAAAACTCGCCCGCTGATTGAGCTAAAGCACACCGGTGGCGGGGGTTACCGCTATGCGCGCCAGGAGGTTCTGAACCAATTACGCAGTAACTGGAAGCCATTGAAGGCTTCGGATGTTCGTGCAGTGATGAGCGCTGCCGATTTTGAGCGAGCCTGGGGCGACGCGAAAGACTCATTCAAGAACAATCGGTCGCTAAAACTGAAATTTGCCGAGTGGAAGAGCAAAGAGGACAACTTCTTCAATCAGCTGGAAATTGAATTATTTAAAAAGGAAGCTTCCACCGACGATGGGCGCTTCGCGGTAACTGCCGAAGCCCAGATGTTCCGGTTTGCGGCTCAGTGCAGTCTGGAAGCCAACTACGACCCCCAGAAGGGTGAGGCCTACATCGGCACCCAAATGCAGGGTGCTTACAGCTTGTTACAGGGAGAGGCGACCTTTGCCGCCCGGATACCGGATGAAACGGGAGCAAAGGTTATTCTCGAATACGAGAACCACCAGGGTAACCAGACAAGGCTTCATTGCGGCTACTTCAGGGCCGATGCGGAGTACCGAATTCAGGGGTTTGCTGGTGCCTGTCTCTCGCTCGCTGCCAATGCAAAGTTATCCAGCGCGCCGGGGGAGGTTGGTATCTCCGGGGAGACCAACGGGCAAGCGTTTGCTGGAGCGACGTTGAGTAATGAGGCCAGATTTGGGATCAAGTGGAAGGCGGCTTATCAAGATGAGGAGAAGACGACTTCAGTGGTCACCGACAGTCAGCGTTATGCCGACTCAGATTTTCGATCTCTGTTGGAGGTTAAACCTGAATTCGCCATATCAACCGGGATAGGGGCCGGTTTCGACTATCGGGTTTTTCTTGCTGACGGTAAGTTGCACATGACTCTGAAGGGGCGTCTCGTAATCGGACCCGGCGGGGGTGGTGGGGTTGCGGCAGAACTGAATGGGGAGCAGATTTGGGAATTGGCGAAATTCGTTCGGTGGTCTCTAGAACGTAGTGATTTCCGATTTTTGGATTGGATTGATCGAGGGGCATTCGCACAGCTTGAGCTTTTGCTCAAAACGTTTGTCTTCACGAGTACGGATTTCTCGGAGCTCGTCGAACAAGGGTTGGATAAAATCGAGAGTTTCTGGCAACGTTTAAGCTCGCCAGATACAAACCTGAAGAATGTTGCAGCACGTGTCATAGATAGCGAAAACGTCTCTGACCTCACGCCTGGTGCTAAGGCTGATATTTTGGCCATCCTCGTGAGAGATGGAGCTGGTTCTTTTAGCTTTGATGACCCCTACCGAAAAGTGGCAGATCAAGCGGCCATGAAAGTTGTAAGCTCTGTAAAGAGTCAAAGGGAGTTGATAGAAATATTGAAGCTTATGGGGAACGGCGCTCAACAAAAAGGCAGCTTTCAGGATCTAAAGAAGAATTACGTTAAACTATTTGTGAAGCGCCTGTTTCGATCAGAGCATGCTCTGACAGCTGAAAGGTGGTTGTCTGATTTATATGCCGCCCCAGTCGCTTAATCTGGATCCTTTTTAATTCATCGCGCACCTGAACCCTCTGGTTTCTGCAGCCAGGGTTTCCGAACCTTTTTGACGGCTAACAGTAGTGTTTCCTTCAAAATCGTGAAAGTTGCCGCCACGAACGACACGGTAGAGTTCTCCGTCAAAGATATCTTTCTGGCCCTCGTCTGGGCCCCCGGGGTTCTTTGTCGGGGACCGTTCATAATAGTCTTTGAGATATTTGTCGTTTACCCATTCACTCACGTTGCCGGACATGTCGTACAAACCGATTGCGTTTGGCGGAAATGTCCCCGGTTTTAGGGGTAGCATTCCTTCAAATGGGTGACCATCTCGTTCAAATAGATCCGGGCCAGGGGCCATCGTCTTATTTGGTATTGCTTGGCCTTCCAAGGTCGCGTATTTAGTCAGTTTTCCCCGTGAACGAGCTGCAAACTCCCACTGTGCTTCCGTGGGCAATGACGTTTTTACTTCCGTCTCCTGTTTCAACCATTGGCAAAACGCCTTTGCATCTCTCCATGATGCAATTGCCGGCAAACCATCCGAGAATCTCTTCGGGGTTTCATCACGCATTTGCTCATAACGGGTATCTGAGGGTTCATGCCCCGTAACTGCCATAAACAACTCAAAATCCCCTTGTGTTACTTCGTACTTCTGAATATAGAAATCATCCAGAACCACTTTATGCGGGGGCCAGCTGTCCTTGCTTCCGTCCCACCCTCCAGGATTCCCCATCATAAACTCCCCACCTTCCACAAAAACCATGGCGTCCATCTGTCTCTGGACCATGTCTTTTGCCTGGGATTCGTAATAAAGGCTACAGCCGGAAAGGGTAGAAGTAACAACAAGGGAAGAAAAAACGAGGTAACGCATGCTTGCTCCGTGCATCGGGATTAACACTCCATGTGTTGGATTCATTCTACCAATTCGCGTGATGTAACAGAATTACCTTAGAGACAGTTTGTGCTTATTGGTCGAGACAGGTCTCACTTTGTGCCTTTCAAGCCCTTCCGTTTCGAGTATAAATTCAGCTCCCGAAAACAGGGCGTTTTCGGGCAAGGAAGAAACAAACCTTCAAAGGAATGACTATGAAAACCTTCAACACGCTACGGGTGATCTTTGCACTCGTGGGTGTCGGCATGCTTGTCGGCGCCTTTTTCTCGTTCCAGAGCACTTCAACCTTTCTTGAAACCGCGACAGCCACGCCAGGTGTTGTCACCGATCTGATTCGATCGCGCTCCAGCGATTCAAATGCCTACTATCCACTCGTCCGCTTTGAAGACGAGCAGGGCAGGCTCACTGAGTTTCTATCATCCAGCGGCAGTAATCCGCCCAGTTACAGTCGAGGGGAGACGGTGCGTGTGCTTTTCATGCCCGGCGATGCCGGGTCTGCAAGAATCGACGGATTCTTTTCACTTTGGGGAGCGGCCCTGGTCGTAGGCGTACTGGGCGGCGTTTTCTTCATGATCGGAGCCGGAATGTTTGTTGTGCCGGCCGTCAGAAACAGCGGAGCTGCAAAACTCCGCAAAACCGGCCAGTTGGTCCAGGGCATGTTTCAGGGCGTCGAAAAAAACCAGATGATCGTAATGAATGGCAAAAGCCCCTATCAGATCGTCTGCCAGTGGCAGAATCCGGTCACGGCCGATATCCATGTCTTCAGAAGCGGCAACCTGTGGTTTGACCCGTCGGAGCATATCCAGAGGGAATCGATACCGGTCTACATCAACCCGGTAAATCCCAAGCGCTACTGGGTAGATACCTCCTTCTTGCCGAAGATCGCTGCCTGAGCTTGCGCTTACACCTGCAAAGATGAGCCGGCAGGCATAATGGATACCCGTAAGACGCCCTGACACGTCACGGAAACTCACCTATCCTCTCTGAATACCATACATTCAGTAGCCAGGGAGGATCGCCTGCCCATGATCCCGAATACCATGAAAGCCATGGTCCTCACCGGCCATGGTGAAATCGACAAACTCGAATACCAGGATGTATCTGTACCCAAGCCCGGCCCTGGCGAAGTGCTTGTTCAGGTGACGGCAACGGCGAAGAACAACACCGACCGAAAGGCGCGGGAAGGGCTTTATCCCACCAAGAAGGGTGAAATGACCTCGTTCCAGATGGGAGGCAAGCCCACGCTGGTTTTTCCGCGGATACAGGGCGCGGATATTGCCGGGCGTGTCGCGGCGGTTGGTGAGGGTGTGGATGAGTCCCGCATTGGCGAACGGGGCCTGTTGGACTTCAACATCTACGCCAATGACCGGCGGGACCTTAACCTCACACCCGATTACTTCGGCCACGGCGCTGATGGCGGTTTTGCCGAATACGTGGCGCTCCCGGCAGACCAGTTTCACCACATTCCCAACCCGGAACTGGCGGATGCAGAGGTAGCGTCCATGGGGATGTGCTCCTACCAGACCGCCATGCACATGCTTACCTCGGCCAGCATCAAGTCTGGCGAACGTGTTTTGGTTACCGGTGCCAGCGGTGGCGTTGGCACCGCTCTGATCCAGCTTTGCCGGATTATGGGCGCCATTCCCTACGCCCTTAGCAAACAGGATAAAGCGTCTGCTCTGCTGGACCTTGGCGCCGAGGCCGTGCTGGATCGTTCCGATATGGACAGTTTCGTGGAACGTGTAAAAGCGGAAACCGGCGGCAAGCCGATTGATGCGGTGATGGACCTGGTTGGCGGTGAGATGACCGATGTGTTCATCGACACCATGATTTTTGATATGAATGCCCGTAGCACTTACCCGCGCCTCAGTATTGCTGGCGCCAGCGGCGGCAACATCAGCGAAATCCTGTGGACCCGGATCTACCTCTACCAGGTGCAGATTTTTGGGGTATCTCATGGCACCCGCGAGGAAGCGGAGCAACTGATGGACTGGATCCGGGGCGGACAACTGAAACCGGTTCTGCACGGCGCCTTCCGGCTCTCCGATCTGCATCGGGCGGAACAGTACTTCGTGAACCGTGGAAGCAATTATCTTGGCAAGATCGTGATTGTTCCCGACGCACAGTGGGAAGAACATGGTAAGAACTGGTCCCTGGAGGACGTGTAATGAAACCGGAGCTGACGTTGCAGTTGATGGACACCCATGCCGGCGGGGATGTCAGCCGCATTGTGACCGGTGGTATTGATCTGTTGCCCGGCGATACCGTCCGTGAACAGATGGAATATCTCAGGGACGACGCCGACGGCCTCCGGCGGCTGCTGCTGGAAGAGCCCTACGGCATTCCGGAGATGTCTGTGGATTTGCTGGTGCCCGCCACCGATTCCCGGGCCGCCGCCGGCTATATCATCATGGAAGTGATGGGCTACCCCATTTACTCAGGTTCCAACACCATATGCACTGCGACGGCCGTGCTGGAGGCCGGGATTGTGCCCAAGCAGGAAGGCGAGCAGAGTTTTCTCCTGGAGTCGCCGGCAGGGCTGGTACGGGTAGATGCCCTGGTCCACGACGGTGTTGTCGAGGCAATTACCTGCGAGGGCCTGCCCAGTTACATTCATACCTACCAAGCCACGATTAACGTGCCCAGCGTGGGCCGGGTAACCTACAGCGTGGCCTACAGCGGTGGATTCTACGCTCTGGTTGATGCCAGGGAGTTGGGGTTCGACCTGACCCTGGATGAAGAACGAGACCTTGCCCGGACCGCCCATGCCATTGTTGAGGCTTTGCAGGCCGAGCGCGGATTCTCCCATTACATGCTCGGGGATGTCGGTCCGCTCCCGTTCCTTCACTTCATGGGGCCGACGGAACATGTGGCCGAGGGTTACTACCGTTCCCGTTCGGCGACCTACGTGCATCCGGGTGTGATTTGCCGTAGCACCACCGGCACCGGCACCTCTGCCCGCCTGGCCCTGATGCATTACGAGGGCATCATCCGGCCGGGAGATAAGCTCGAAACCGTGTCGCTCCGAGAGACCGGTTTTATCGGGGAGATCAGCTCGGTTGAGCGGGAGGATGAATACGATGTTGTCATCAACAATATCACCGGTAAGGGCTACGTCATTGCCCGTTCAGAGATTGTGGTGAACTGCGAGGATCCGTTGGTGGACTGCGACAGCCTTCATCACATCCTTTCTGCCCGGCACCAGTCACCGATCAAGCCTAAACTCTGAGCCACTCCTGTGCCGGGCTGGCGCTTTTTGTCGCGCCCGGATTCCCTCATAAGCCGGCAAAGTTTTCTGCCTTTTTCATCTAAAGTTTACCTTTACGTAAAGTGAAGCCTGTGCTAAACCTTGACCGGTGCTTTCAATGATAAAAACAACAGGAGTTGAGAATGAGCCTTCCGGAATATACCGACGTTTACAACAACTTCGATCCTGCTGCTCTGGAAGCGGACATCCTGGATGGACGTCTGGATAGCGGGCTCAACGTGTGCCACGAAATCTGCGACAAATGGGCGGATGACCCCAGTCGGGTTGCTCTTTACTACGAAACCGAGGATGGCGGTGATGGCAGTCTGACTTTCGCCGAGCTGAAAGAGGCCTCTGCGCGCTTCGCCAATTATCTGAAATCCCAGGGCATCGGGAAGGGCGACCGGGTGGCTGCGCTCCTGCCGCGCACTCCGGAGCTCCTGATCGTTATCGCCGGAACCCTCCGTGCCGGTGCCGTTTACCAGCCACTGTTCACTGCCTTTGGTTCCGGGGCCATTGAATACCGTTTTGAGCGGGCCAGCACCAAGCTGGTAGTGACCAATCCCGAAAACTATCCGAAGCTGAACGACGTTAAAGTCTGCCCGCCGGTTGTTGGTGTCAACGCCAGTGAGATTGGCGCCGACATTCCCGATTTCGAACAGACCCTGGCAGCTCAGTCCAGCGAGTTCGAGCCTGTCATGATCAAGGGCGACGATCCGTTCCTTCAGATGTTCACCTCCGGAACCGTGGGTAAGTCCAAGGGCGTTGCTGTCCCCGCCAAGGCGCTGCTGGCGTTCTATGTCTACATGAAGTACGCCATCGAACTGCAGGACGGCGACAGGTTCTGGAACGTGGCCGATCCGGGTTGGGCTTACGGGCTTTACTATGCCGTGGTTGGGCCTCTGCTGATGGGCCACGCGACCCACTTCAATCCGGGTGGTTTTACCCCGGAATCCACCTACGACATGATCCGGAAGTACAAGATCACCAACCTGGCTGCCGCGCCCACGGCCTACCGCCTGCTCAAGGCCAACGATCACGTGCTGCCGGAAGGCGAGAACCTCGGTCTCCGGGTAGCCAGCAGTGCGGGTGAGCCCCTCAACCCCGAAGTGGTGAACTGGATCCGCAACCGCCATTTCTGCCCGGTGAAAGATCACTACGGCCAGACCGAGACCGGCATGACCTGCTGCAACTTCCATGGCCTTGCGCATCCTGTTCGCGAAGGTTCCATGGGCTATGCGTCCCCGGGCCACAAGGTTGTCGCCCTGAACGAGAAAAACGAGGAAGTAGGCGAGGGTGAGGTCGGCCAGCTGGCTGTCGACGTGAAAGCCTCCCCGCTGTTCCACTTTGACGGCTACACCTGGGGTGAAAAAGATCCGTTCGTGAACGGCTATTACCTTACCGGCGACATGGTGATAAATCACGGCGATGGCTGTTTCTCCTTCAGTGGCCGGGATGACGACATCATCACCACGGCCGGTTACCGCGTAGGGCCTGCGGACGTCGAAAGCACGCTGCTCGAGCACGCTGCTGTGGCGGAGTCGGGTGTGGTCGGCAAGCCGGATGAAAAGCGCGGTTCGATCATCAAGGCCTATGTGGTGATCAAGGGCGATTACGCTCTTGGAGACGAGCAGGCCCTGAAAGATGAACTTCAGGAACTGGTGCGTCGCAGGCTCTCTACCCACGCCTTCCCGCGGGAAATCGAGTTTGTTGATGAGCTGCCCAAGACACCCAGTGGAAAAATCCAGCGGTTCGTTCTGCGTAATCAGGCCAAGGACGAAGTTGGCGCATGATCATTACGTTTGAAGAGCTGCAGGCCTTCCTTGATGAACAGTTTCCGCAGGGGGAAGCCTACGGCTCCCTGCAGAAGCTCGGGGATGGCTGGGCGGAAATGAAGCTGGACGTAGATGAGGCGCATCTCAGGCCCGGGGGAACCGTCTCCGGGCCAGCCATGATGGGGTTGGCAGACGTTACCCTGTATGCCGCGCTGTTGAGCAAAATCGGCCTGGTGCCGCTGGCGGTGACCACGAACCTGAATATCAACTTTCTGCGCAAACCGGTTGCCCACCAGCCTATCTGGGCCCGGGCGACCATGCTGAAGGTTGGCAGAACCATGGGAGTGGGCGAGGTGTTTGTCTACTCCGAAGGTGCGGAAGAGCCGGTGGCTCACTCCACCATGACCTATTCCATTCCTCCGAACCGGTAATGCCATGCAAGTAAGAGACATGATGGTGCCGGTGGGTGACGGCGTTGAGCTGGAGGTCAGGCGGATACAGCACAAGGAACCGAAAGGTCCCGTTCTGGTGTTTCTGCATGAGTCTCTTGGCAGCATCGCACTGTGGCGCAAGTTCCCGGAAAAGCTGGCGAAGGCGACCGGCTGCGACGCGCTGATCTATAACCGGCAGGGTTATGGCCATTCCTCGGACGAAGAGCTCCCGCGCCCATACGATTACCTGGAAGTGGCCGGTCATCAGTGGTTGCCCCGGTTGCTGGACACGCTTGAAATCCGGGATGTTGTACTGATCGGGCACAGCGACGGCGGTTCCATTGCCCTTGTCACTGCAGGCGCCCTGGGTGGTCGAGTGAAGGCGCTGGTGACCATGGCGGCACATATCTACGCCGATCACCTGACGCTTGCCGGCATAGAAGAAATGGCCGTGCGCTATCGGGAGACGGATATCCGGGATCGACTGGCCCGGTATCATGGCAACCGTACTGATGATCTGTTCAATGCCTGGCAGACGGTCTGGCGGGACGAGGGGTTCCAGGCAGCAATGGATTTCAGTCGCTGGCTGGCGGCAATCGAATGTCCGGCTATGATCATTCAGGGAGAGAACGACGAGTACGGTGTGCCGGAGCAGGTGACCGATATCGTTGCCGGCATCGGTGCCAATGCCCGGGCAGTCTTTCTGGAGGAAACCGGCCACTCGCCCCATCTGGAGAAAACCGATGAGGTGGTCGCATTAATCTGCGACTTTTTGCGTAGCGAGACTGAACAGAAAAAACAGAATTAAGTGTTGACGTTTACGTAGACGTCAATCTAATCTGTGAAATAGATAACATGCACAACAATAACAAAGGTAGATTGGCTCATGAGTGAACAGTACGTTCTGGAGACCCGTAACCTTGTAAAAGAATTCAAGGGCTTTGTTGCGGTCGACGACGTGAATCTGAAGATTCGTAAAGGCCACATACATGCCCTGATCGGCCCCAACGGTGCCGGCAAGACCACGGTCTTCAATCTGCTCACCAAGTTTCTGATTCCAACCCGGGGGCAGATCCTGTTCAAGGATCAGGACATTACGCCCCTGAAATCGGCTGCCATTGCCCGCAGAGGCATTGTTCGCTCATTCCAGATTTCCGCAGTTTTCCCTCACATGACGGCCCTGGAGAACATCCGGGTGGCCCTGCAGACATTTGAGGGAAATACATTCAATTTCTGGAAATCCGGTAATTCCCTGCACAAGCTCAATCAGCGCTGTATGGATCTTCTGGATGCTGTGGGTCTGGCCGAGTTCGCCAACACCACCACCGTCGAGTTGGCTTACGGGCGCAAACGGGCGTTGGAACTGGCGACCACACTTGCCATGGAACCCGAAATCCTCTTGCTGGATGAGCCGACCCAGGGCATGGGCTCGGAAGATGTCGATCGTGTGGTGGAACTGGTACGAAAGGCTGCCGAGGGCCGAACCGTGCTGATGGTTGAGCACAACCTCAGCGTTGTCAGCAAGTTGTGTGACCGCATCACCGTGCTGGCCCAGGGCGCTGTCCTGACCGAAGGCGATTACGCCACAGTCTCGGCCGATCCACGGGTTCGGGAGGTCTATATGGGCAGTGCTGGTAGCGGAGAGCGCGGTCCCGCCGCTAACAGCGATAAGGCGGAGGCAGCGCAATGACCACGCATTCCGATCGCGAGTACGAGCAGCTCCGCCTCTCGGGATTGCACGCCTTCTATGGCGAATCCCATATCCTTCACGGCATCGATATGGTCGTGAACCGAGGGGAGCTGGTGACTTTGCTGGGCCGCAATGGCGCGGGTCGCAGCACAACCCTCAAAGCCATCATGAATATGGTTGGCCGGCGAACCGGCTCGATCATGATTAACGGTGAGGAGACCATGTCCTGTGCGCCTCACCATATTGCCAGGTTGGGTGTCGGGTATTGCCCCGAACATCGGGGCATTTTTTCCGCGCTGAGCGTCCAGGAGAACTTGACACTGCCGCCTGTTGTGCGCAGCGGCGGCATGGGCCTGGAAGAAATCTACAACATGTTCCCCAACCTTTACGAGCGACGTTTCAGCCAGGGCACCAAGCTGTCCGGTGGCGAGCAACAGATGCTGGCTATGGCCCGTATTCTGCGCACCGGCGCCAACATGCTGCTGCTGGACGAGATTACCGAGGGCTTGGCCCCGGTTATCGTAGAAAAGCTGGGCGAGGTCCTGATCGCGTTGAAAAACAAGGGCCTGACCATTGTCCTGGTAGAGCAGAATTTCCACTTCGCAGCACCGTTAGCCGACCGTCACTACGTTGTTGAGCACGGTCAGATTGTGGAAGAAATCAGCGCCAACGAACTGAGTGCCAAGCAGTCGGTGCTGGATCGCTATTTGGGAGTCTGATCCTGGATAGGACGAAAGCGAAAGAAAGAAAAGCAACAACAACCCGAACCAACGCAAGACAGTAGCGGAGATACAACAATGACAATGATGAAAAAGCTTCTGACATCAGCCGTTGCATCAGCCATGATGGCAGGCGGAGCCCAGGCGGCCATTTCCAACGACACGGTCAAGATCGGTTACCTGGCGGACATGTCCGGCACTTATCGGGATCTGGCCGGGCCGAATGGTCTGGCGGCCCTGAGAATGGCTATTGAAGATTTCGGCGGCAGCGTCAATGGCGCCAAGATTGAAGTGGTCAGTGCCGATGACCGTAACAGCCCGGATACCTCCTCCAGCACCGTTCGTCGTTGGGTTGAAAACGAAGACGTTGATCTGGTGGCCGGTATGGTCGCTTCTTCTGTTTCCATTGCTGTGAGCAAGATCCTGGAAGAGAACGATCGTCTGGGCATCATCTCCGGTTCAGCCGCTTCCAGCATCACCAACGAACACTGTACCCCCAACCACATCCACTATGTTTACGACACCTACCCGCTGGCAAACGGTACCGCCAGTGCGGTCGTAAAGGAAGGTGGCAAAACCTGGTACATGCTGACAGCTGACTACGCCTTCGGCCATGCCCTTGAGGGCGACGTGACACGTGTCGTCGAGGCTAACGGCGGGGAAGTGATTGGCGCCGTTCGTCATCCGTTCCCGACCCAGGATTTCTCGTCATTCATCCTCCAGGCCCAGGCTTCCGGAGCTGACGTTATCGGCCTGGCAAACGCCGGCTCAGACACCACCAACGCCATCACCACCGCCAGTGAGTTCGGAGTAACCCAATCGGGTCAGACTCTGGCAGCACTGCTGATGTTCCTGACCGACGTTCACGCGCTGGGTGTCGAAACGGCACAGGGCATCCAGCTGACCACTGGCTGGTACTGGGACATGAACGAGGAAACCCGGGCCTGGTCCGATCGCTTCATGGAAGTGACCGACGTGCGTCCGACCATGGTGCATGCGGGTATCTACTCCAGCACTATGCAGTATCTGAAAGCCGTTGAGGCCACCGGTTCCGACGATGCCCAGACTGTGCGCAAGCAGATGATGGAGACTCCCATCAACGACATGTTCGCCAAGAACGGCAAGATCCGTGTTGATGGCCGCATGGTCCATGACATGTACCTGGCGGAAGTGAAAACCCCGGCTGAGTCCAAGAACGAGTGGGATCTGTACAAGATTCTGCGGACTATTCCGGCGGAAGAATCCTACCGTCCGCTCTCTGAGAGCAAGTGCAAGCTGGTCAATAACTAAAACCGACCGTTTGGGGTTCGTCCTGCAACAGGGCAGGGCGAACCCATGAAAACGGAAAAGAAAAAGTCAAAACCAATCCCTGTGCTGCTTCTGGAGTTAGCCCAATGTCCATGATTTTCGGCGTCCCTTTAGCTGTGCTAGCCGGCCAGCTACTGATCGGAATCATCAATGGCGCCTTTTACGCCCTTCTGAGCCTTGGGCTCGCGGTCATCTTCGGTCTGCTGAAGATCATCAACTTCGCCCATGGCGCCATGTACATGCTGGGTGCCATGACCACCGTCCTGATGTTCGACTACCTGGGCGTTAATTACTGGGTCGCGCTGTTGCTGGCGCCACTGCTGGTTGGCGCTTTCGGTGTTGTTATTGAATATTTCCTTCTGCGCCGTATTGCGGGGCAAGATCATATTTACAGCCTGCTTCTGACCTTCGGTGTTGCGCTGATCATCACCGGCGTGCTGGTGAACTGGTTTGGGGTTTCCGGCCTTCGCTACACCATGCCCGACGTGTTTCAAGGTGGCGTAAATCTTGGCTTCATGTTCATGCCATATTATCGGGCGTGGGTCATTGTTGCGGCACTTATTGTGTGCTTTGGAACCTGGTTCGTGATCGAAAAAACCAAGCTCGGCGCCTATCTGCGTGCTGGTACCGAGGATTCGCAGCTGATGCAGGGCTTTGGGATTAACGTCCCCCTGCTGATCAGTCTGACCTACGGGTTTGGCGTGGCTCTGGCGGCATTCGCCGGTGTTCTGGCGGCGCCAATCTACTCGGTGACGCCGGTCATGGGGTCTGCCACCCTGATTACGGTGTTTGCAGTCGTGGTTATCGGCGGTATGGGTTCCATCGGCGGCGCCATTATCACCGGCATCCTCATGGGTGTGATCGAGGGTCTCACCAAAACCTTCTATCCGCCGGCGTCTTCGGCGGTTATTTTCCTGGTCATGGTTCTGGTTCTGATGTTCCGGCCCAGTGGCTTGTTCGGTAAGGAGGCATAAACATGAACCAGCCAGTCAATTCGGCCGACATTCACAAGGCTATCGTTCAGGAACAAGCCGCTCAGGACCGAAAGAAACTGATATTGAACGGTGTGCTGTTGTTCATTCTGCTCCTTGCACCGTTCGTGATCTATCCGGTCTTCCTGATGAAGATCCTGTGCTTTGCGCTTTTTGCGGTGGCGTTCAACCTTCTGTTCGGATTCACCGGCCTTCTGTCCTTTGGCCATGCGGCCTTCCTGGCGACAGGTGGCTATACCACCGGGTACCTGCTCAGCAATTACTCCGGGCTCACCACTGAGATGGGCATTGTCGCCGGCACGTTGGCGGCCACGGCGTTGGGCACCGGCTTTGCCTTGCTGTCGATTCGCCGGCAGGGCATCTATTTTGCGATGGTGACCCTGGCACTGGCGCAACTGGTATTCTTTTTCTTCGTCCAGTCGGAATTTACTGGCGGCGAAGACGGTATGCACGGCATTCCCCGGGGGGAGCTGCTGGGATTCATCAACCTTGAAGACAACCTGAACATGTACTACTTCGTACTGGCGGTGTTCATCGCCTGCTACCTGCTGGTGCAGCGTATCGTCAGCAGTCCGTACGGTCAGGTGCTGAAGTCCATCAAGCAGAACGAGCCCCGTGCTGTCTCCCTTGGATACAACGTGGATCGCTACAAGGTGCTTGCCTTTGTGATCTCCGCGGCACTGGCAGGGCTTGCCGGTTCAATGAAGTCCGTCGTCTTCCAGTTGGCTTCCCTGAACGATGCCCACTGGCATATGTCGGGCGAAGTTATCCTGATGACCCTGGTTGGCGGTATGGGAACATTGCTCGGCCCTGTGGTTGGTGCCACCTTCGTGGTGAATATCGAGTACCAGCTCTCCCAGGGTGCATTGCGTGATTGGGTAGACCCGATTCTTGGTGGTATCTTTGTGCTTACGGTTCTGGCATTCCGCAGCGGTATCGTTGGTGAGATCCAGAAGTTCGTAAAGAAGAATCTGGGGTAGAGCCCCGACAACAAAAAGGAAGTTCTGATGGTGAAGTCCAAAACGCTTCTTGCAGTCGCTGCTGCGTCAGTGCTGTTCAGCTCCGTGGTGTCTGCCCAGTACAAGGACGAATACACTGTATCTACGGTATTGCCGTCTGCATTCCCCTGGGGCCAGGCAGCCGATAAATGGGTTGAGCTGGTCCGGGAACGCTCGGATGGCCGGATCAACATGAAGATTTACAGCAACTCCCAGCTGGTCTCCGGAGACCAGACCAAGGAGTTCTCGGCCATGCGTTCGGGCCTGATCGATATGGCCGTTGGATCGACCATAAACTGGTCGCCGCAGGTGCCTCAGCTCAACCTGTTTTCCCTTCCGTTCCTGATGCCAGACTACGCCGCGATTGACGCCATCACCCAGGGCGAGGCCGGAGAGGTTATCTTCGAGGCCATCAAGGAGCGGGGCGTTACACCACTGGCCTGGGGTGAGAACGGTTTCCGCGAACTGTCCAATTCCCAGCGAGTGATTGACGAGCCGGCGGACCTCGATGGCCTGAAGATCCGGGTAGTGGGCTCGCCACTGTTCCAGGATACCTTCAATGCCCTGGGGGCGAACCCGACCCAGATGAGCTGGGCCGACGCCAAGCCGGCCCTGACCACGGGCGCTGTTGATGGCCAGGAAAACCCGCTGTCGGTATTTGACGTGGCCCGCATTGATCAGGTCGGTCAGAAATACCTGACACTCTGGCATTACATGGCGGACCCGCTGGTTTTCGCGGTGAGCAACCGCATCTGGAGCCAGTTCAGCCCTGAGGACCAGGCTTTGCTCAAGCAGGCGGCGATCGACGCCGGGCAGTGGGAAATCAAGAAATCTCGCGCCGAGCTGGACGATACCCTGGAAAAAATCAAGGAGCGTGGTGTACAGGTCACCGAGCTGACCGATGCACAACACGATGCCTTTGTGAAAGCCACTGAATCCGTTTACGATACCTGGACACCGAAAATCGGTGAAGATCTGGTGAACATGGCGCAAGAGGCCGTTGCCAACCGTTCCCAATAGATCCGTAGTGTTTCCGCGCCCGTCATTAATGGCGGGCGCCGTCGTTTGATACGGAGTCTTCATGTCTGCCCGCCCCCCGAAGTTCCGATTGGATGCTTTGCTCGCCTCCCTTGCTCTGATCATCATCTGTGTAATCAGCCTGGGTAACGTAATCGTGCGCTACGCCACCGATGCCTCGTTTGCGTTTACCGAGGAGTTCTCCGTGTTTTTGCTGGTAATCCTGACCTTTGCCGGGGCATCCGTCGCGGCGCGCCACAATCAGCATATCCGGATCGAACTGGTTGAACACTATCTGCCGCCCCGTTTGAAGAAGGCCGTCTTTGTGCTGCAGTGGCTCGCGGGTGTGATCGTTCTCGGCCTGACCACCTGGTACGGGGGCAAGTTCGCGCTTGAAGAGTACCAGTGGCAGTCGCTCTCGCCCGGGCTCGGGTTGCCGAACTGGACCTACGTGGTCTGGCTGCCCCTGCTGTCAGCCGCGATTCTGGTCCGGCTAACCCAGAATCTGGTGGATCGCCTGAGAGGCAGGGAAGACCCGGAGGTCATTCATGAGTCCTGATCTGCTCATGATCGGTAGCTTCCTGATTGCGCTTTTGCTGGGCGTGCCGGTGGCGATTGCACTGGGTCTGGGCGGCGTGATCGGCATTGTCGCGGGCTTGCCGTCAGTAATGTTGGCGACTCTGGGAACCAACACCTATAACAGCGTGGCCAAGTACCCACTGATTGCCATTCCCCTGTTCATTCTCACCGGCCTGATTTTTGAACGGGCCGGCGTAGCGGCCAGTCTGGTGCGATTTGCCCAGGCAATTATCGGGCCTCGGCACGGCGGGCTCACTGTCGTTGCGGTTCTGGTGTGCCTGATCATGGGTGGCATGAGCGGTTCCGGGCCGGCGGATGCGGCGGCGGTAGCCATGGTAATGCTGCCCAGTATGCGCAAAGCAGGCTACCCTCAGCCGTTTTCGGCCAGTCTGATTGCGGCGTCTTCATCCACCGCAATCCTGATCCCGCCTTCCATTGCTTTGATTCTCTATTCTATTGTGGTGCCGGGCGTTGACCTGCGGGCACTGTTTGCGGCCGGGCTCTTCCCCGGCATCCTGGCCGGCCTGTCGCTGCTGGTACCCGCGCTGTACCTGGCCCGAAAATATGGTTGGGAAAACCCGAAAGATGTCGAACGGCCCGAATTCTGGCCCAGTTTCAGGGCCGCGCTTCCGGCCCTGTTCGCCCCGGTGATCATCCTGGGTGGTTTGCGATCCGGACTGTTTACGCCCACAGAGGCGGCGGTGGTCGCGGTTGCCTACGGTGTCATTGTCGGTTGCCTGGTCTATCGCAATCTCAATCTGAAGGACTTGTACGCCCTGGCGACGGATGCGGCAGTCACCTCCGGCGTGGTGATGTTTATCATTGCCCTGGCAGGCATCTTTGCCTGGGCCGGCACCACCCTGGGCACTTTCCAGCATCTGGCCGATGCCCTGTTGTCGCTGTCCGAGAACAGCTGGGTGCTACTGGGGCTGGTTATGGTGCTCGTACTGATCGCCGGCATGTTACTGGATGCGGTGTCGATCTACCTGATTCTGACCCCCATTATTATCCCGCTGATGGACCACTTCGGCTGGAACCCGGTCTGGTTCGGCATCCTGCTGGCCATGAACATCGCCATCGGTCAGTTCACGCCACCGGTGGCGGTCAACCTGATGGTGACGACCCGCATAGCCAATATCCGGCTGGAGCATACCCTCGGCTGGGCCACGATATTTATTGCGGCCATGGCCGTCAGTCTGCTGCTGGTAATGCTGTTTCCCGCTATTGCCCTGTGGTTGCCAGAGCAATTGGGGTTTGTTGTCGGAGAGTGGTAGCGGCATGGCATAGAGCCATCTTAACGAATGGCCCTATTGTGTCTTTGTCCCGATCCATTTTCCGGTTTTCAGAGCGCTTCCAGTCGCTCTGGGCTTCCTACATAGACATAAACCGCGGAGTCCCCGCGGAACGCCACCCTGTGAACCGACACATTCGGTTTGCCAGATTCTGACGCGCGGAACCGGGTTACCATTCCCGCATTTTCGCCGTCGCGTGTTCTTTCGTCTTCCTGGCTTGCCCAGCTATCACCAAGGCACTGTTCCATCCAGCCGACGGCGTTGTTGTATCTTGTGGTGGCAATCTCATCATTAGGTGAGGTGCCAGAGCAGACATAGGCGCTGTCGTTATTTGCCCAGGTCCAGATTTCGCAGTGTCCTCGTATGATCTGCTCCTTCGCGGAGAAGACCGTAACGGATCTGAAACTGTTGGCATTGCCCCGGTATTGTTCGAATCCTGACGGGTAGTCGGCGATGATGCCTTTAAGCGAAGCGCAGGGGTCGTCCACACCCAGCGAGAGAGTGTTCTGGGCAGAGCAGCCGGCCAGGGAAAGACCCATAATCACTGAGACAAATTTCGCAACCTTGGGAATGGTCATATGTTGGCTCATTTTTTAAAGGATTGTCGAAGTTCACGTACGACGACGCGAGAAAATTCTCTGGTTGCCTGTTCCAGCGATTCCGGATCGACGGTGCGGGAAAACATCTGCCAGATGGCCTGGCCCGATTCCGTCTCAAAAAGTGTTGTCCGCAGAATGTATTCGGTCGATTCCTGATAATGAGCGGGGATGGTCATGGCTTCCATATAGGTAATGGAAGCCAGGGTGCCCATACTCGTCGTCACGGGGTTAAAAACCACCTGGTTCGGGATGTGTTCAACCTGCCGGCTTTTTCGCACCAGTGACACCGTTAAAACTCCGTCTGCATCCAGCGTCTTTAATCTCTCTTTCACTTTTTCACGCAGTGCTGGCGGATCGTCCCAGGGCAATGAGGGGGCAGGGCCATACTGCTCGGCGTTATACCCGGCATGTTCAAGGCGTGAAACCAGCGCAGCCTCCATGGTTTCCCGGCTATGTTCTTTGGAACTGATGGCCAGGACCAGAAGGTTCTGTGGTGCTTCGGATACGCCTGGCGCCTTGCTGACGCTTTTTACTTCCGGGCCGGACGAGCACCCGGAGATCAGAAAAAGAGTGAGGCTGACAGCGAACAGGAAACGTGCGCAAACCGGCGTGTTCATAATAGTGTCCATTCTTGAGTAGTCCTTGGTGGGAGACGTCTTCACTCGCCTCCCGGTCACAACCCTAAAAATATAGCAAAGTTTGAAAAGGTGCTGTCTAATCTTAATCTGGACGTTGTTCGCGCCCGCCGGCCTGTAGTGGTCAACTGATCCCGGACAGTATTTTAAGGTTTTCCTCAGCAGCAACAGGCGAAATGCCGTCGTTGAATGCGTGAGGTCGTTGCCGGTTGTAGTAGTCCATCAAATAGCTCCCAACATCCTTTTGAGCCTCAGGAAGATCTCGGTAACCGATGGCCGGTATCCATTCAGATTTCAGACTCCGGAACAGCCTCTCCATCGGGGCATTGTCCCAGCAGTTGCCTCGCCGGCTCATGCTCTGGGTCATTCGATAGCGCCAGAGCCTCTGACGGAACTTACGGCTGGCGTACTGACTTCCCTGATCCGAGTGGAACATGACTTTCTCTGGCTGACCACGCTGTTCCCAGGCGTGATCCAGAGCTTTTACAGCCAGGTCCGCATCCGGACTGGATGACATCGCCCAGCCAACAACCCGGCGGGCGTACAGATCCAGTACCACAGCCAGATAGCTCCATCGCTGGCCGCTCCAGATGTAAGTGATGTCACCACACCAGACTTGGTCGGGCTGCTCTACCGCAAATCCACGATCCAAGTGGTTCGGGATATCTGGCCGTTCAACGGTAGCCTGCTTGTAAGCGTGAGGGCCTGGCTGCTTACAGATCAGCCCCAGTTCGCTCATAAGTCGTCGAACCTTGAAGCGACCGACGACAACACCTTCCTCGCTGAGCAAGCCTTTGATTGTCCGGCTGCCGGCAGAGCTGCGGCTCTTGGTAAACAGGCGGTTTACCTGAGCCTTCAGGGCCAAACGCTCTACATCCACATGGTTCCGCCGTTGGCGGTACTCGTAATAGCTTGAACGACTGATATCAAACGCATTGCAGACCATTTCAACAGGCATTCGCTCACTCAACTGGTCTATCAGCGCGTACGATTCATGTCGTCCGACATCAAGAGAGCGGTAGCCTTTTTTAGTATGTCTTTCTCCTGTTCAAGGCGCTTGCAGCGGGCTTCCAGCTCCTGGATACGGCGCTGCTCCGGGGTTAACGCCTTGCCCTTTGGGGTGACACCGTCACGCTCCTCGGTCAGTTGGTTAACCCAGCGCCGGATAGCGCTTTCACCAATTCCTAGAGACACGCTCGCCTGGGGAATCGTGTAACCTTGATCCAGCACCAGGCTGGCTGCTTCCTGTTTAAACTCAGGAGAAAAAGAACGTCGCTTTCTGGTCATCAGACACCTCGCTTATGGTGGCGATATTACCACCTACGTTGGTGTCCGGAATCATTGAACCACTACAGCCGGGTATCTATTCAGGGAAAGTGACTCATGCCAGCCTATCCGAACTTCACTGTGGAATTGAAAAAGGCTTCCGTTCTGTTTTTGCTGGCATGCGCTTCGGGCGTATTGGTCGGTTGCTCGGAGCCTCCGGAAACGAAACCCGCTAACCCTGTTGCCGTATCAGTGGTCGTGCTAGAGACTTCCGAAGTCCGGCCCTCCAGGGAATTTGTCGCCAGAACAGCCGCTTCTGCCAAAGCCGATATCACCCCGCGTATTGAAGCGGAAATCCGGGAGATTCTTTTCACCGAGGGAGCAAAAGTCAGCCAGGGCGAACTCCTGATCCGGCTTGAAGACACTCGCGCAAGCGCCGATCTTCAGCAGGCGGATGCTGAGCTGGCGGCCGCCCGCGCCGAAGTGGACTCGGCAACCCGAAATCTCCAGCGTGGGGAAGAAGTATCGGAGAAAGGCTTCCTGTCGGCGGCGGACCTGGACAAACTCAAGGATCGCTTCAGCGCAGCTCAAAGCCGCCTGAAGGCTGCCCAGGCCGCGGTTCAGAAGGCGGGCAGCAACCTCGAATATGCTGAGATACGTGCACCTTTCGACGGCTGGGTCGGCCGCCTGAATTACGACGTGGGAGCCGTGGTCAGTCCTGCAACCGGACCCATAACGTCGGTGCTGGTGACGGATCCTGTCTACGTCGAATTCCAGATCAACGAGGCCGACTTCATCAACTTCCGCCGCAGGGGAGCGGAATCCGCTCAAGCGCTGTCCAGATCCCTGGGGCTTTATCTTACCCTGCCAGATGGCGAGCGCTATGAGCAGAGCGGTGTGGTGGACTTCGCCGATGTGCAGACCGACGCCAGCACAGGCACCGTCGCGATGCGAGCTGTTTTCCCCAATCCCGATGCGGTCCTCGTGCCGGGTCTCTACGTGACACTTCGGGTTGAGGGAGAGTCGGGAGAGGCCCAGGTGCTTGTCCCTCAGGTAGCGGTTCAGGAGACCATTGAAGGAAAGTTTGTTCTGGTGGTTGATGACCAGAATCAGGTTGCCCAGCACTTCATCCAGACCGGCTCTCGGGAAGGAGCGCTGCTGGTGGTCAACTCAGGGCTCGAAGCCGGTGACCAGGTGATTGTGGAGGGCCTCCAGAAAGTTCGGCCCGGAGTCACAGTCAGTACTGCTCAAAAACAGATTGACCCGCAAACCGGAGCGCTCATCCAGACGGGTGAGGCGAGCCAATGATCAGCCGGGTTTTTATCCATCGACCGAAGTTCGCGTTTGTTATTTCCATACTAATCACCCTGGCCGGGCTGCTGGCACTGCGCATTCTGCCGGTCAACATGTATCCGGACATGGCCCCGCCCCAGATCCAGGTAACCGCATCGCTTCCCGGGGCCAGTGCCCAGGTAGTTGAGGAAGCGGTTATCCGGCCCGTAGAGCAACAGCTGAACGGGGTGGAGGGCATGATCTACATCGAGTCCACCGCCTCCAGTGATGGCACGGCCAAGATTACCCTTACCTTTGAGAGCGGCACCGATACAGACATCGCCCAGGTCAACGTCCAGAACCGCGTTGCCCTGGCGGAGCCGTTTTTGCCTGATGAAGTCCGGCGACAGGGTGTGGTGGTCAGCAAGCAGGCTGGCAACATGCTGATGGGTATCAACCTGACCTCCGAGCGACCGGACCTGGACGGAGTCTTCCTCAGCAACTACGCCTCCAATAACCTTGTCGAAGCCCTCGGTCGGGTGCCGGGCGTGGGTTCGGCGGAAGTGATGGGCGCGAAGGATTACAGCATGCGAGTCTGGCTGGATCCCCGCCGGATGGCCTCACTGGATGTGACCGTCACCGAGGTTGCGGCCGCGCTCCGTGAGCAGAACCAGATTGTGGCGGCCGGCAAACTCGGCCAGCCGCCCGTGCCTGCGGGCCAGCAGTTTGTCTACAGTATCCAGACCCGGGAACGCCTGTCAGATCCTGAAGAGTTCGCCCAGACCATTCTCCGCTCCAGGCCCGATGGCGGCTTTGTGCGCCTCAGGGACGTCGGGCGTATCGAACTGGGCTCCCGCTCCTATACCTCCACCGCGAAACTGAACAATCAGGACACGGCATTCCTGGTGATCTACCAGCTGCCCGATGCCAATGCGCTGGAGGTCGCGGAACGGGTAAAAGCACTGGTTGGAGAGGCGTCCGCCAGTTTTCCGGAAGGCGTGAATTACACCGTACTGTACGACACCACGGAATTTATCAGCCGTTCCATCAGCGAAGTCATTGTTACCCTGTTCCAGGCCGTCGGCCTGGTGATCCTGGTGGTGTTCCTGTTCCTGCAGAACTGGCGGGCCACGCTGATCCCCAGTATCGCAATCCCGGTTTCCCTGATTGGCACCTTTGCGGTTATGTCGGTGCTTGGCTATTCCATCAACACCATCACCCTGTTCGGGCTGGTTCTGGCGATTGGCATTGTGGTGGATGACGCCATTGTGGTGATCGAGAACGTGGAACGCATTCTTGCCGAGGAGAAGCTGCCGATACGCGAGGCGGTCACCAAGGCGATGGCGGAGGTCACAGGGCCGGTGATTGCCACCACGCTGGTGTTGTTGGCCGTGTTCGTGCCTGTTGCCTTCATGCCCGGGATCACCGGCAAGCTCTACCAGCAGTTTTCGGTCACCATTTCGGTGGCCGTGATCATCTCCTCAATCAATGCGCTCACACTGAGCCCGGCCTTGTGCGTTGCGCTGCTTGGCAGGAGCGGGGACAAAGCCATTGGCTGGCTCCGGCCTTTCGAGGTAGTGATTACGCGGACCACCAGCGGCTACTCAAAGCTTGTGGTGCAGCTCCTTCGTAAAGGGGCTCTCGTTGGCGTTACCCTGTTGGTAATCCTGGTTGCCGGTGCTGGCCTGTTCAAATCAGTGCCCTCGGCATTCGTGCCGCCGGAGGATCAGGGCTTCCTGTTCGTGGATGTGCAGTTGCCCGCTGCCGCTTCCCTGGAGCGCACCGAAGCCGTGCTTGGCAAAGTAACCGACATGGTTCTGGAAGATCCGGCAGTGACCGATTTCATTACGGTCTCGGGCTTCTCGCTGCTCGGTGGCGCGTCCTCAAACAATGGCCTTGGCATTGTGATGCTGAAAGACTGGGAAGAGAGGGAAGATGCCAGTCTTGGTCTGGGCGCGGTGATTCCAAGGCTGTATTCCAGGCTCTGGACAATCCCCGAGGCCCAGGTAATGGTCTTCAACCCACCTCCTATACCGGGTCTGGGAACCTCATCCGGTTTCGATTTCCGTCTGCAGGACAACCAGGGCAGGGACGTTTCGGAATTGGCGCAGGTTATGAATGGCCTCATTTTTGAGGCCAACCAGCGCGAGGAGCTATCCCGGGTATACAGCACCTATCGCGCGAACATTCCGCAATATCTGCTGGAGGTTGAGAGGAACAAGGCCAAGGCCCTGGGTATTGAGCTCTCCGATATCTTCTCTACCCTGCAAACCCAGCTCGGCTCGCTCTACGTGAATGACTTCACCCGATTCGGCAAGAACTACCGGGTGCTCCTGCAGGCCGAAGGCGAGTTCCGGCAGCGTCCTGAGGACCTGTCCCATTACTTTGTCCGCAACCGGGATGGCGACATGGTGCCGCTGACCACGCTGGCCTCGCTCAAGCCGGTGCTCGGGCCCTCAAGCATCCAGCATTTCAACTTGAAGCGCTCGGTAACCATCTCCGGGGAGGCGGCAGCAGGCTTTGCCAGTGGCGATGCCATTGCGACCATGGAAGAGCTGTCTCAGAGTCTGCCGCAAGGGTATGAATTCAGCTGGGCCGGGCAGAGCCTGCAGGAAATACAGGCGGGCAATCTGGCAGCGGTTATCTTCCTGCTGGCCCTGGTGTTCGTGTACCTGTTCCTGGTGGCCCAATACGAAAGCTGGACCCTCCCGGTAGCGGTGCTTGGCGCCGTGCCATTGGCCCTTGCCGGCGCCATGGCCGGGCTCTGGCTGGTGGGGCTGGCGAACAACATCTACGCCCAGGTGGGCCTGGTATTGCTGATCGGGCTCTCCACCAAAACCGCCATTCTGATTGTGGAGTTCGCCATGCAGCTGCGCCAGTCCGGCATGTCGACCGCCGAGGCGGCCCAGAAAGCGGCGGTACTGCGCTTCCGGGCGGTATTGATGACTGCCCTGTCGTTCGTGCTTGGCGTACTACCGCTGGTCTTTGCCAGCGGCGCCGGAGCGGCAAGCCGGGTAAGCCTCGGTATTACGGTTCTCAGTGGCATGGTTGCCGCCACCGTTCTGGGCACATTGCTGGTCCCCGTGTTTTACAAATGGATTCAGTCTGTCCGCGACCGACGCCAACCGGCGACATAGTTCGCTGACAGTTCAGGCCGGATGCCGAAAAACGAAAGCATCCATGGCCAGGACACCGTGTTCGATCCCGCCATCAATCAGCACGCCAGGTTGCTGTTCCCCGGCGGCACCGGCAGCCACCAGCAGAGGCAGGAAATGCTCACTGGTTGGATGCGCCCGTTGGGCGTGTGGGGCTTTCTCCAGCGTTGCGATCAGCTGCTGGTGATCGCCAGCTCTCACTTTTGCACGAACCCAGTCGGTGAATTCCCGCGCATATCCGGAGGCGTTCGGGTCACCCCAGCGAACTTCGTACAGGTTATGGGTAAGGCTGCCTGATCCTACGATGAGCACACCCTCATGTTCGAGAGGCTGCAGGGTCTGGCCCAGCTGCCAGGCAGAGTCGGGATCAAGATCCGTTGGCATCGAAACCTGGAACACCGGAACCGAGTGATCGGGAAAAAGGTGCATCAGCGGAACCCAGGCCCCGTGATCCAGCCCCCGGATCTCGTCAGCACTGGCCTTCCAGCCCCCTGCCTCCAGCAACGCCAGAGCGGTTCGCGCAAGTTTCGGATGGCCTGGTGCCGGATAGTCGAGGTTATAGAGTTCGGGTGGAAAACCCCGAAAATCGTGAATCGTCTCGGGTGTTTCCGAGACACCTACCCGGATTTCCTCCGTCATCCAGTGTGGTGAAACCACCAGCACGGCTTCGGGCCGGGTCAGGCGTTTGCCCAGCTCTGTCAGGGCCGGGCCAGCGAGGCCCGGCTCCAGTGCGAAGGTGGGAGCGCCGTGGGAAACAAACAGACTCATGATTTGCTCCTCCGGGTAGTGGTAGTTATCGGGCTGCAATCGCGCGGTCAATGGACGCGCGGCCTGCGCCGCTGAATACCAGGGATACGGATACGGCAAGTAAGGCCAGGCCAAACTCGTAACCATTGTTACTCATGAACAGGCCGTTGCCGATATGAACGCTGAAAATGGCGATCAACATGGCGAATGCCAGTACCGCGCTGGCGGGCCGAACCAGCAAGCCGATGATCAGAGCCAGGCCGCCAAAGAACTCCGCACTGCCGGCCAACAGGGCCATCAGGTAGCCGGGGCTCAGCCCGATGGAATCCATCCATTGTCCTGTGCCTTCCAGGCCATAGCCGCCAAACCAGGCAAACAGTTTCTGGGCGCCATGAGCTGCGAAAATGATACCGACGGGAATTCGAAGGGCCAGAGCGCCCCAGCCTGCGTCAGTAGCCATCAATTTGTTCAGGAATGCGTTGTTCATGATGAATCTCCTTGGGTGTGTTGTGAGCATGTGGGTACTTTACAAATATCAATAAAAGGGATAAACGTGGCTTTAATGAATTAACTGTTCCGGAAAATGAAACAATGGATCGATTGCTGGAGATGCAGACGTTCTGCACCGTGGTTGAGGCGGGAAGCTTTGTGGCTGCGTCGGAGAATCTGGGGATGTCCAAGGCCGCTGTCTCGCGTTATGTCAGCGAGCTGGAAACCCGTCTAGGGGTTCGGCTGTTGCAGCGGACCACCCGCCGCCTGTCGCTTACGGGGGAGGGCGAGGTGTTTTATGTCCGTTGCCGGGAGTTGCTGGCCGGTGTTGAAGAGGCAGAAGCGGAAATTACCTCCCGCAATGATGTCGCAAGAGGCACGCTAAGGGTGAACGCGCCGGTCAGCTTCGGAATCAGCCACCTGGCGCCTTTGTGGGGAGAATTTCACGCCCGCTATCCGGATGTGGAGCTGTCGATCGACCTTTCAGACCGGCTGGTGGACATCGTCGAGGAAGGCTTTGATCTGGCCATCCGCATTGCCACATTGCAGAGCTCCACGCTGGTCAGCCGACGGATCACCTCGACCCGGCTCATTGCCTGCGCCTCGCCGGATTACATCGCCACCCGCGGTTCCCCAGCCAAACCGGAAGATCTGACCAGCCACCGGATCATCGGTTATAGCAACTTCACCACGGGCAACGACTGGCCATTCGAAGGCCCCGACGGCGCTACCAGCGTCCGTGTGCGGCCGTGGATGTACGCCAATAATGGCGAAACCTGCTGCGGGGCTGCCGTGGCCGGTCAGGGCGTGGTACTGCAGCCCGGTTTTCTGGTAAACAAAGAGCTGGAAGCTGGCAGGCTGGTGGAAGTGATGCCGGGGTACCGCTCCACCGAGCTGGGCGTTTATGCCGTCTATCCAACCCGCAAGTTCGTCACACCCAAAGTCCGTGCGCTGGTTGACTACCTTGTCTCTGCCTTTCCCGATGCCCTGTGAGGGTAAGGGCCGGGCCTCCGGACGCTAGGCGTCCGGTGTCTGCAGCCGTTTGCGTTCCGCCCGGCGCATCAGATACCAGGCAATAAATGCAATCAGCGATACCGCCACGATGATCAGGGTGGCCAGCGCGTTGATCTTCGGCGAAACCCCCATTCTCACAGACGAAAACACCACCATCGGCAGTGTTGTTGCACCAGGCCCGGAAACGAAGCTGGCAATCACCAGATCATCCAGCGACAGGGTAAACGCCAGCAGCCAACCGGACACCAGCGCCGGGGCAATCACCGGCAGGGTGATGACAAAGAAGGTTTTCAGGGGCGTGCAGCCCAGGTCCATGGCCGCCTCCTCTATGGAGCGATCCACTTCCTGCAATCGGGCCGACACCACCACCGCCACATAGGCACTACAGAAGGTGGTGTGGGCGATCCAGATGGTTGCCATGCCACGATCCACCGGCCAGCCGATGGTCTGGGCCATCTGCACGAACAACAGCAGCAGCGACAGGCCCGTGATTACCTCTGGCATAACCAGCGGCGCGGTAATCATGCTGGACAGCAGTGTGCGCCCGCGCATCTTCTTGAACCGGGTGATCACGAACGCACACAGCGTGCCCAGGCACACCGCCATGCTGGCGGAGTAGAAGGCAATCCGCAGGCTCATCCACACCGCCGACAGAATCTGCTCATCCCGGAACAGCTCGCCGTACCACTGGGTTGAGAAGCCGGCCCAAACCGACACCAGCCGGGACGCATTGAACGAATACACGATCAGCACGAACATCGGCAGATACAGGAACAGCAGGCCGAGAACCAGCATCACTTTGGAGAAACTGAAGGAACGGGACTTAACCATGCTTTTCCATCTCCCGGGCCTGGAACCGATGGAACAGCACAATGGGCACCAGCAGTAACAACAGCATCACGATCGCCAGGGCAGACGCCACCGGCCAGTCGCGGTTATTGAAGAACTCCTCCCACAACACCTTGCCGATCATCAGCGTATCCGGCCCGCCCAGCAGTTCCGGAATCACGAATTCGCCCACTGCCGGGATAAACACCAGCATGGAGCCGGCCAGAATGCCTGCCTTTGACAGTGGCAGGGTGATGGCCCAGAAAGTGGTCAGGCTTCGGCAGCCAAGGTCTGATGCCGCTTCCAGCAGGCGCACGTCCAGTTTCACCAGGTTGGTGTAGATGGGCAGCACCATGAACGGCAGGTAGGCGTAGACAATGCCCAGCACCACCGCGAAATTGGTGTTCAGCATTTTCAGGGGCTGGTCAATCAGACCCAGCCACATCAGAAAACTGTTCAGCAGCCCCTGGTTGCCGAGGATGCCCATCCACGCATAGACACGGATCAGGAACGAGGTCCAGGACGGCAGCATCACCATCAACAGCAACACCAGCTGCCAGTGCTTCGGTGCCCGCGCCATGGCGTAGGCCATGGGGTAGCCAATAAGCAGGCACACGACGGTGGCGAGGAATGCCGTTTTCACCGACCCCCAGTAGGCAGCGATATAGAGGCTGTCGGACAGCAGGAACAGATAGTTCCCGATATTCACCACCACCGAGAGGGTGTTGTCCACCCACCGGAAGACCGGTTCGTAAGGGGGAATGGCCATCACCGCCGAGGTCAGACTGATCTTCAACACCAGCGCAAAGGGCAGGAGGAAGAACAGCAGCAGCCACAGGAACGGGATACCGAACACCACCCGGCGATTGAACAGGACTGAACGCACCCACTCGGTCAGAGGGGCGGGTAATAGTTTCCGTCTCATCGGCTCAGTTCCAGAGCAGGATGGGGCTGGAGGCTTCCCAGGATACGAATACCCTGTCGCCCCAGGTTGGCCGCTCGCCACGGCGTTCCACGTTCGCCATGGTGGCCTGAACGCGTTTGCCGCTGGCCAGTTTCACGTAGTAGGACGTGATGTCGCCCAGGTAGGCAATATTGTCCACCGTGCCGCAGCTCCAGTTGTGCTCGCCGTCCGGTTTGTCAGAGGTGAGGTAGATCTTCTCCGGACGCAGGGCCACCAGTGTTGCGGTGCTTTCCGCCGGAGTGGTTACGCCGCGATCGATAAATACCGGGGCGTCCAGCAGGTCGCTGGTCAGCATAACGCTGTCGGCTTCGTCTTCCCGGATGTGAGCCTCGAAGATATTCACCGAGCCAATGAACTCCGCAGTCATGCGGCTGTTCGGGCTTTCGTAGATGTCGATCGGCGAGCCGATCTGGGCAATCCGGCCCTGGGCCATGATGGCTATCCGGCTGGCCATGGTCATGGCTTCTTCCTGGTCATGGGTCACCATCAGGCAGGTGGCGCCCACGTTTTCCAGAATCTCCACCAGTTCCAGCTGCATTTCGGTGCGCAGCTTCTTATCCAGGGCACCCATGGGTTCGTCCAGTAACAACAGCTTGGGACGTTTGGCCAGAGAGCGGGCCAGGGCAACGCGTTGTTGCTGACCACCAGACAATTGCTGGGGCTTGCGCCGGGCATAGGGTTCCATCTTGACCAGCTTTAGCATGGCGGCCACACGGTCGCGAATTTCGCTCTTGGGCAGCTTGTCCTGTTTCAGGCCCATGGCAATGTTCTGCTCCACCGTCATATGGGGGAACAGGGCATAGGACTGGAACATCATGTTGGTCGGGCGCAGGAACGGGGGCAGGCTGGTAACGTCCTGGCCGTCGAGCACGATGGTGCCGGTGTTGGGCGTTTCAAAACCAGCGAGCATGCGCAACAGGGTGGACTTGCCGGAACCGGAACCACCCAGCAGGGCAAAAATCTCGCCCTTGTGGATGTCCAGGTTCACATTGTCCACGGCCAGCGTGCCATCAAAGCTTTTGGAAATGCCCCGAATGCTGAGCAACACCTCCGCTTGCGCGGAGGTGTTGTTGCCGTTTTCCACCGCTTAGCGACCAGACTTCACGTTGGTCCAGGTGCGGGTCATCAGACGCTGTGCGTCCTGAGGCCGGCCTTCCATGATGTACAGCTTCTTCATCACGTCATCCGTGGGGTAGATGCTGTTGTCGCCCAGAATCTCCGGATCAACAAATTCGTTCGCCGGCTTGTTCGGGTTGGCGTACCACACGTAGTTGGTCACGTCGGCAATGATCTCCGGGCGCATCAGGAAGTTCATCAGCTTGTGGGCGTTCTCCACGTTCGGCGCGCCGGCCGGGATGGTCATCATGTCGAACCACAGCACCGCACCCTCTTTGGGAATGGTGTAGCGGATCACGTTGCCGTTCCCGGCTTCCTCGGCGCGGGCAGCGGCCTGCAGGATGTCGCCGGAGTAACCGGCAGCCACACACAGATCACCGTTGGCCAGATCACCAATGTAACGGGACGAGTGGAAGTAGGTGACGTTCGGGCGAATGGCCTTGATCACCTCACCGCCTTTCCTGATGTCGTCGGCGTTGTTGCTGTTCGGGTCCAGGCCGATGTAGGCCATTGCCGCACGCACCATCTCTTCACCCGAATCCAGCATGGCAATACCGCAGCCGCCGGCGGCAAGTTTGCCGGTGACTTCAGGATCGAACACCAGGGCCCAGGAATCGGTGGGGGCGCTGTCACCCAGAATTTCCTGGATACGGCCTTCGTTATAGCCATAGCCATTGGTGCCCCAGAGATAGGGCAGGGCGAACTGGCTACCCGGGTCCACCTTTTCCAGATCGTCCATCAGGTCCGGGTTCAGGTTGCTCATATTTGGCAGTTTGCTGTGGTCCAGGGCCACGAACGCCTTGGCAGAAATCTGCTTGGCCACGTAGTGGTTGGAAGGCACAACAAGATCGTAGCCGGAACGACCGGAAAGCAGGGCGGCTTCGAGGATCTCGTTACTGTCGTAAACGTCGTAGATGACCTTGATGCCGGTTTCTTCCGTGAACTTCGCCAGGGTGTCCTCAGCGATGTAATCGGACCAGTTGTAGACACGCACTTCCTCAGCGGCAAACGCGGAGGAGGCACACAGAGACAACGCAACAGAGGCGGCCAGCGCCTGTGGCTTACACAACTTCAACATTGGATGATGTCCCTCACTCAAAAGGGATTAATACAAAACGTGCAGGACGCACGCAGTGTTGTGCAGGTCTGCTGAGGGTGGCCGCAGGGCGGCTCCTTTGAGGCTTGTCCTGGAAACGGCGGTGGGGAACCGGCCGTACTCGCGCGATATTTAGCACGAGATTTTCCGGCGCGCTACAAGAATTTTGATGTTGCTGATGGGTGGTTGTGCCTACCTAGGCGGATTTTACAATGTTTTAAATTGTAAGCGCGCGCCGTACATGCTTCGTGGGGCGGTTCAGCGAACAACTGCTCCAATCTGAATAATAAATAATAAAAACAATATCTTAACGGTGATTGCTCCGCCCCTTCCGGTGTAACATTCATACACAACGTGTATCCCTCCGTAAGCGCCAATTTGTTGACGATTTGTGCCGGCCAAACCCTGAACCAGGCCGCACCTGGCTGAAATATGCCGGTATATGATTCGCTCGAAATCGTCAACAAAGTGGTGTAAACAAATGTCATATTGCGGCAAAAAAATATCGAAGCATGGACTGCTGATGGTGTCTGCGGCGGTTGTGCTTTCTGGCTGCGGTCTGGACATTTCTACCGATGACAGCAGCACAACGGCACAAACCGTTGGTACCATTGAGCCGACCGTCCAGATTGCAGGCTCGGCCATGAAGGGCGTGATCCAGCAAGGGCTGGTCGTTGCCAATCGGCTGGTTGCGGATAAAGATGGCGCCTATGCGCCTCAACGTCAGGCGGCAAAGCCGGTGAGGACAGCTGTTGATGGCACATACGAATGGCAGCTGCGTGGCAAGGCTGAGGGCTGGGCTCTGGTAGAGCTTCAGGCCGATGGCAGTACCCGGATGATCTGCGACGTTGTTCCCCAGTGCGATCAGGCCGGTGCATCTCCCGTTGCCTTTGGTCAGCCAATGGCGCTGGACAGCAACTTCAGCCTTCGTGGCGCCGGCGATCTGAGCATGGAAACCGTCAACCTGACGCCGCTGACACACCTGGCTGTCACACTCGCAGAGCGCAGTGACACCGGGCTTTCACCGTCTGCACTGTCAACCGCCTACACCACGGTGGAGGGGTGGTTTGGTCTGCCCGCCGGCGCCCTGCGCCTTGCTCCGCCGGATCTGACCCGGCTCGACGACATGACCGGTGTGACAGCCGATGCCATTCAGGTGGCAATCGCTAACGCCGCCTTCCTGGCTCTGGTAAACGACAATGCCCAGTGGACCTCAATTTCCGATGTGCTGAGCAACCTGACCGCCCAGGTCAGTGCTTACGGCCAGATCAGCGTGACGGGTGATGGAACCAACGTGGCGCTTGCAGACCTTGTTGATGCCGCCGCGTTACAGGCCTCGGAACTTCAGGCAACCCTGGAGTCAAGCATCATGAGCCAGAAGCTGGCGGTGGTTCAGAACCGCAACGTGCAGCACTTCCAGACCCTTGCCGACGTGAATGTCGATAGCGAAACGCAAACCAGCGAGCCGCCGGCCACAGAAGCGGCACCTCAGGAAACCATTCCCGCCAACGCGGCTTTGCTGAGCTGGACCGCGCCGCTGACCCGTGAAAACGGTGACAGCCTGACCATGGGCGAAATCGCCGGCTTCGAAGTGGTCTACGGAACCAGTGCCGAAAACCTCGACAACAGCCTCGCAATTGGCGATGCCTCCGTCGATGAACTGCTGGTTGATGAGCTTACCGAAGGCACCTGGTATTTCGCCATCCGCACCCTGGATACGGATGGTAACCGCAGTCGGCTGTCGGAGGTTGTTTACAAGCAGATCTGATTGGGGAGTGAAACGCAGCGGCGTGCCTCTGTGGCTGCCGCTGCCAGACTGCTACTATGTACCGGTCCTATCTCTACGCCGAGTACACAATGTCTGATCCAGACTCCCTGAATGCCCTCCTGGAAGTCATCCCGGATGTCCGCGATGGCCTCACGCGCACCGAGCGTATCGTCCTCTATGTCCTTCATGAAACCCAAAGGGAGCTGAACGGCCGTAATGTCCCTACCGCCATGCTGTATGGGCGGGTGCTGGAGTATGTGGATATGAGCGAGGCCGACCTCCACCTTTACCTGGACCGGCTGGGTGTGAAAGGGGACGGTTCGTGACCCTCGATCTGAAGGCCCTCTATCCCAAGCTGATCCACCTGTTGCTCGATACGGTGTTCGTGGTCGATGAATTCGGGCAAATCGTATTCGTCAGTGACGCCTGCCAACCGCTGCTTGGCTATTCCGCGGACGAGATGATCGGCACGCGGATTCTGGATTATATTCACCCCGACGATCTGGAACGCACTGTCGCGGCAGCCAATAATGTAATGAGAGGCAAGTCCCACACCGATTTCAGAAACCGCTATCGGCACAAAGATGGCAGTGTGGTGCATATTCTGTGGTCAGCCCGGTGGTCAGCGGAAGAGCGGTTAAGAATTGCAGTGGCGCGGGATGTTACGGCGTTGCGCCAGGCGGACCAGACCCGAAACGCGCTGTATCGTATCTCCGAAGCCGCCCATGCGGCGGAAACACTCCGCGCCCTGTGTAATGGCGTGCGTGAAGTGATCGGCGAGCTTTTCCCGGAGTCGGATCTGTACCTGGCATTCCACGATGCCGAGAAGGGTACGCTCAGCGTTCCTGACTGGTCCGCAAACGAGGAAAATGACTGGACAGAGAAGCGCAAAGAGGCAGGAACTGCCATTGCTGAGGTTATCAGAACGGGGCAGGCCTGTTTGGCATCCCGCGATCCGGCGCGCCAGGGGATGGGCCTGATAACTCCGCCAAAGCCCGAAGATGCCGATTGGCTGGGCGTTCCCCTGATATCGCCGGATGCTGTTCTTGGTGCTCTGGTTATAGAAAGCCCGTCACTTGGCATCCGCTATCGCGAAGCGGACCGGGAACTACTCCAGTTTGTAGCCACCCAGCTTGCAACGGTCGTTGAGCGCAAGCGCGCGGAAGAACGCCTCCGCTTCATGGCGCATCACGACTCGCTGACTGGTCTGACCAACCGTTCACTGTTCTATGACCGCCTGGAAACGGCTCTGCGTTTGGCCGGCAGGAACGAAGGCCGCCTGGCGCTGCTATACCTTGATCTCAACGACTTCAAACAGATCAATGACACCGAAGGGCACGAGGCGGGAGACCAGCTGCTTGTCGAGATGGCCCGCCGGCTCGAAGACTGCACCCGGGAAACTGATACAGTCGCCCGTATGGGCGGCGACGAATTCACGGTACTTTTGACCGATGTCCATGGCCGTGAGTCGGTCGAGACCGCCGTTGCCAAGATCCGGGAACTCATGTCATTGCCGGTGAATCTGGTCGGCAAGGCATTTCATGTTTCATGCAGTATAGGAACGGCGCTCTACCCGGAGGATGGAACGACCGCCCGGGAATTACTCGGCAAGGCCGACGCGAACATGTACCTGGGCAAACGGCGTGGACACTAGGAATTGGGCAGGCAGACCTTTTTGCTCTGGGCGGTGAGTCGCTCCCATTTGGGCGGGTTGTTGCTGCGCACCTCGTTCAGGTAGGCGGTCACGTCGTCAAAGTGTTTTTCAGTGGCACCCAATGTCTTAGCCTCATCACGATGCATGCGGGACAGGTAGGCCAGAGCCTGAAACTCATCCGCTTTCTCGTCGATCATTTCACTGACGATCGCCAGGTGAGACGAGCAGAAGATGTGCTTGTTGCGCTTATCGTAATCAATCTGCTGCGCCCAGCCGTTAAGGCTGAACACGATCAGAAACAGGGACAGGCCGACTGTTGCTTTCATGGGGTGTTACTCCCGGGAACGACAGTGAATGTGAGTACTGGCTATTAACCTTACATTCTATTCAAGCTTTCCTCTATGAATTTTCTGTCGGCCTCTGCCCACCTGCCGTCGTTTTACCGGACGGACATCGGTATATGCCTATCTTGCAAAATGCTCCGAAAAACCGGATAAAGGAGCGTTAAGACCCCCTGTGCCGGCCCCTCGCCACAGGCCTGTCAGAGTTTGTGGAAGGCTTTCCCTATGGGTTCTGGTTTTGCGAGCGCTGAGGCGTTCCTTCAGGCGCACCCCGAACTGCAGTTCGTTGATCTGCTGATTCCGGATATGAATGGCATTGTTCGTGGCAAGCGGGTGGACCCGTCTGCGCTGGCGAAGGTGTTCGAGCGCGGCGTTGCTATGCCGGCGTCTATCTTTGCCCTGAACATCCAGGGCACTACCGTTGAAGAAACCGGCCTGGGCCTGGATATCGGCGAAGCGGACCGGGTCTGCATCCCCATTAACGACACCCTCACCATGGAACCCTGGCAGAAGCGGCCCACCGCACAGCTGTTGCTGACCATGTACGAGCTGGATCGCGAAACACCGTTCTTCGCGGACCCGCGTGTGGTGCTGCAGAACATCGTCAAACGTTTCGAGGAGCTGGGGCTGACCCCGGTTGCCGCTTTTGAGCTGGAGTTCTACCTGATTGACCAGGAGAACCTGGCGGGCCGGCCTCAGCCCCCGAAGTCGCCTATCTCCGGCAAACGTCCGGCGGGTACCCAGGCCTATTCCATTGATGATCTGGATGAGTACTCGGAATTCCTGGCGGATGTGCTGGATGCGGCCCATGAACAGGAATTGCCGGCAGATGCGCTGGTGGCGGAATCCGCCCCCGGCCAGTTTGAGGTGAACCTGCATTATGTGGACGATGCCGTGCGCGCCTGTGACCACGCCACTCTGCTCAAGCGCCTGATCAAGAACATGGCCTACGATCACGAAATGGACACTACGTTCATGGCAAAGCCCTATCATAGCCAGGCGGGCAGTGGCATGCACCTGCATGTAAGCCTTGTGGACAGGGAAGGGCGCAATGTATTTGCCGGCGATGCCGAGCAACCGAACGACATGCTGCGGTGGGCGGTTGGCGGGCTGGTGGCCACCATGAACGATGCCATGGCGCTGTTCTGCCCCAACATCAACTCCTACCGCCGGTTCAGCCCGGAGTATTACGTGCCCAGTGCGGCCACCTGGGGCGTGGATAACCGTACCGCGTCACTGCGGCTGCCGGGAGGGGATCCCGATGCGCTGCGCATTGAGCACCGTGTAGCCGGCGCCGATGCCAACCCCTACCTTTTGATGGCCGCCGTGCTGGCAGGCATCCATTACGGCATAGCCAACAGGATCGAGCCGCCGCCGGTGACAGTGGGCAACGCCCACGAGCAACATGAGGCAACGCTGGTGAACAACCTGCGGGATGCTTTGCGGGAGCTTGGCCAGTCAACGGTGATGGCAGACTACCTCGGCAGCCAATTCCTGGATGTGTTCGTGGCCTGCAAGGAGCACGAGCTGAACGAGTTCGAGATGACCATCTCGGATCTGGAATACCTGTGGTACCTGCACACCGTCTAAACGGTCAACTCGCAGTGATCAACGGCGCCTCATGGGCGCCGTTTTGCGTTGGGGCTATTCTATCACCAGCCAGGTGGCCTTGATTTCGGTGTACTTGTCGAAAGCATGCAGGGACTTGTCACGGCCATTGCCGGACTGTTTGAAGCCGCCAAACGGAGCGGTCATATCGCCGCCGTCGTAGTGGTTGATCCAGACGCTGCCAGCCCGTAACGCCCTGGCCACCTTGTAGGCCGTGTTGATGTTGGAGGTCCATACCGCTGCCGCAAGGCCGTATATGGAATCGTTGGCAATGTTTATGGCTTCCTCGGCTGTTGTGAAGCCGATTACCGATAGCACCGGCCCGAAGATCTCCTCTGATGCGATGCGCATACGGTTGTTTACGCCATCAAACACCGTCGGCTGAACAAACAGCCCGCCGCTGTCCTCCATCACCCGCTTACCGCCCTCCACCAGGGTTGCCCCTTCCGACTGGCCGATACCGATGTATTCGATAATACGGTCCAGTTGGGCCTGATCGACAATCGCGCCACAAGTCGTTGCCGGGTCCAGGGGATGACCGGGGCGCCAGGTTGTCAGGGCCTCCCGGATCAGGCCGAGGAACTCACCGCGGATGCTTTCCTCCACCAGCAGCCGGCTGCCGGCAGTACAGACTTCGCCCTGGTTGAAGGCGATGGCGCTGGCGGCCTGGGCGGCGGCTTTTGGCAGGTCAGGTGCGTCTGCGAAGACGATATTGGGGCTCTTGCCGCCGGCCTCCAGCCATACCCGCTTCATGTTGGACTGGCCCGCATAGATCATCAGCTGTTTCGCCACATTCGTGGAGCCGGTAAAGACCAGACAGTCCACGTCCATGTGAAGGGCCAGAGCCTTGCCCACGGTGTGTCCGTAGCCAGGGAGTACGTTGAAAACTCCGGAGGGAATGCCGGCTTCCTCAGCCAGAGCCGCCAGTCGAATGGCGGTAAGGGGCGATTTCTCGGAAGGTTTGAGTATCACCGAATTGCCGGTGGCCAGGGCGGGCGCAATCTTCCAGGCCGCCATGATCATCGGGAAGTTCCAGGGCACGATGGCCGCGACCACACCGATAGGTTCCCGGGAAATCATGCCGATCTGGTCGTGGGGCGTGGCGGCCAGTTCGCCATACACTTTGTCGATGGCCTCGGCAGTCCATCGGATCGCGCGCACGGTTGCCGGCACATCGACTGCCCGGGAATGGCCAATGGGCTTGCCCATGTCCAGGGTTTCCAGCAGCGCCAGCTCATCAGCGTGGGCGTCGATCAGGTCTGCGAAACGCAGCAGGACGGCCTTGCGTTTGGTGGGCGCCAGGTGGCTCCAGACACCGCTTTCAAATGCGTTTCTGGCGGCAGCAACGGCAAGCCCGGCGTCGGCCTGGTCGCAACTGGCAATCTGTGCCAGCTCCCGGCCGTCCACCGGACTGATGCAGGCAAATGTCTCCTTGTTACTGGCCCACTGATAAGCGCCATTCAGGTAGGCCCGGCCCTCCAGAGCAAGCTGATCGGCCAGCGCCTGCCATCCGGCCTGGTCTGTGGGTGTGGTGGAGCGTGTGGATTGATTCATGGCCGTCTCGCAGGCAGGGGAATTGGCCAATCATAGCAGCACTTCTGCAACCGGGCGCGGCCTCGGATATAGGTAGAAGAACGTGTCTTCACGGATGTCGAGCGCTGGCATAGACTTGCTTCGGCGGTCGATGTTTTGTGCCGTCTCCTGATCTCTTACCACTGCCTGTCTGATCGCTTCCGAATCAGTCCGACACCCTGCGTGGCGCCACCCTATGACCCAGTATCCCAAGGTTCCTTCCTATTACGCGGCCTCTGCCAATCCGGCGCCGAGACGCCCTGCGCTCAAGGGCCAGTGTGAGGCTGATGTGTGCGTGGTGGGTGCCGGTTATACCGGTCTGTCCACGGCGCTGTTTCTGGCCGAAGCCGGTTTCCGGGTGGTTTTGCTGGAAGCGGTGACTGTGGGCTGGGGCGCATCCGGGCGAAATGGTGGTCAGATCGTTAACAGCTTCAGCCGGGATCTGGACACCATTGAGCGCCAGACCACGCCGGACCACGCCCGCCTGCTGGCGGATATGGCCTTTGAAGGCAGCCAGATCATCCGTCAACGGGTACGGAAGTACGCCATCAAATGTGATCTTAAAGAGGGTGGCATTTTTGCCGCCCTGAATGCTCGCCAGCTCGGTCATCTGGAGAACCAGCAGAACCTGTGGCGGCGGTTTGGCTATGACAAGCTGGAACTGCTGGACCGGCAAACCATTCAGGCCCGGGTAGGCACGGATCGTTATGTCGGTGGGGCGATCGACCACACGGGCGGGCATCTCCACCCGCTGAACCTGGCCCTCGGTGAAGCGGCAGCGCTGGAATCCCGGGGAGGGGTAATTCATCAATATTCTGAAGTTACCCAAATTATTCCCGGCCAGCCGGCCATTGTGAAAACCAAAGAAGGGGAGGTGAGGGCGCAGTTCGTAGTGCTGGCGGGTAACGCCTACCTGGGCGGGCTGGTGCCGGAACTGGGGGCCAAATCCATGCCCTGTGGTTCCCAGATCATCGCCACGGAACCGCTGGACGAAGCCACGGCAAAACGACTGCTGCCAGAAGATAACTGCGTGGAGGATTGTAACTACCTGCTGGACTATTTCCGCCTCTCGGGTGACAGGCGCCTGATCTACGGCGGCGGTGTTACCTATGGGGCTCGTGATCCGGCCAATATTGAACGGCTGATTCGACCTCACATGCTGAAAACCTTCCCGGAGCTGGCGGGAGTCGAAATAGACTACGCCTGGACCGGGAATTTCCTGCTCACCCTGTCCCGGCTGCCGCAAATGGGCCGCCTGCAGGACAACGTATATTACTCCCAGGGTTGCTCCGGGCACGGCGTCACCTTCACCCATGTGGCGGGCAAGGCGCTGGCCATGGCCATTCAGGGCCAGGCCGAACGTTTCGATGCTTTCGCCAGCCTGCCGCATTACCCATTTCCGGGCGGCCGGACCTTCCGGGTACCTTTGACGGCAATGGGGGCCTGGTATTACGCGTTGCGCGACAGGTTGGGCGTTTGAGTCACTGGATCGCCCTGGAATAACTGTAAATGGATAGTTCGCGGTCGTGCCGTTCAGGTTTGGGATCGTCCACGGACTCTACGGCTTCGATCTGCGCAATGTAGTCAGCCGGCAGTCCGTTTTCCCTGGCTCCGATAAGGACGTGGTCTTTGTACCAGTGGAAGGGTTTTAATGCCTTATTGATGCGCGTGGCGTAATACATGCGGGCCTGAAGCCTACCGCTCGCGGTTCTCAGCTCTACCCGCTTTTCATCGTAGCCAAAGCCCAAAGCCTCGTGTCGATCAAGGTCAGGCTTTTCCGCATCGGCAATCTCGTAAACCACACCGATCACGCGGTCGTCCGGATTGCCGGTTTCTTCTGCATCGCATTTGGCGGAGCCATCCCCGGCAGATTTATGGAAGCAAAGCCGGTGCGCCGGTAGCTCTGCCACAGCTACAAACCGGGCCGACGGAATCCGGGCCCGTAGTCTCCGTTCTGACATGTTGGAGCCGTAGCTGAAGCAGAGCATCGAGCCTCCTCTCACACTCCGGGTTGCCGTCTTCGAATCAGCCGCTGACCTGGCGCTGGATATGGTCGATCACCTCGCCATGTTCGTGCTGTGGGCTGAACATCACAATGTCGGTGTCTGCTTCTGACCTCACGCTGTGCCCCGGAGGCCAGTAGAACAGATCACCACTGCGGGACGTTTCTTCACTGCCGTCGGTGTATATTGCGGTGATTTCTCCGCTTACAACGTACCCCCAATGGGGACTCTGACAACTGTCGTTTTTCAGCCCATGAAGCAACTCGGTAATATCGGTGCCGGCGCCAAAAGAAAAATACTCAGCGCCCATTTTTCCGTAGCCGGTGACATCACCAAAATCGGTTTTCTGCCGAGCGATTGCACCGGGTGCATTGATCCGAACAGGTACATCTTCTTTCGCGATATGCATAAAGATTACCTCCGTATCGTTCCATTGCGGGGTTGCACCCACTGCATGCTTACGTCGGGCTCAACCCTGCTCTCCAAAATAGCATACTTTCAACGCCCCAAGCGTGTAGTCAATAATGGGCTGCATCGCTATCTCTAGATCAGGAGGGTGTTTATGAAAGATCACAAAACTGCGGTCATTACAGGGGCCAATCGTGGCATTGGCCTTGAGCTGGCTCGCCATTATGCGCTCGAGGGCTGGAATGTTATTGGCGTTTGCAGGCAAACGTCGGACGAGCTTTCTGGCGTCGCTGCGAAAGTCATCGAGGACATCGATGTCACCACTGACAGCGGTATCTCGAAACTGAAGAACGAGCTGGCCGGGCAAACCATCGACCTGCTGATCAACAACGCCGGCCTGCTGCAGGACGAAAAGCTCGGCAGCATCGATTTCGATTCCATCCGCACCCAGATGGAAATCAATGCCTACGCGCCGTTGCGGGTGGCCGAGGCTCTGGTCTCGCAGATCCCTTCCGGCGGCAAGATTGCCAACATCACCAGCCGCATGGGCTCGATTGCCGATAACGATTCCGGTGGACGCTATGGTTACCGTGCTTCAAAAGCGGCATTGAACGCCTTTGGCAAATCCCTCGCCATGGATCTGAAGCCCAGGGGTATTGCGGTGGCCCAGCTGCACCCCGGCTATGTGCAAACCCGCATGGTGAACTTTGGCGGTCTGATCACGCCCGAGGAGTCAGCCAAGGGCCTGGCGGCCAGGATTGAAGGCCTGAGCCTGGAGAACACCGGTTCCTTCTGGCACAGCAATGGTGAAGAGCTGCCCTGGTAACGGGGAATTTGCCGCTGCGAGCCGCCTCAACTGCCGCCAATATCGACCCAGCATGGGAGCCGTCAGGGAAGCATGGCTTTGCGCCAGCGAACCGGCGGCAATCCGGTCCAGCGCCGGAACGCACGATAGAAGGTGCTTACTTCAGCAAAACCCAGTGCCTCGGCTATTTCGGGCAGGGTAGTGGTGGTATCGGCGACCGCGTGAAGGGCTTTTTCACGGCGCACGTCGTCCAGCAGGGCATCGAACGTCTGCTCCTGTTCCTGCAGCCGCCGCGCCAGCGTCCGTTCGCTGATACCTAATGCCTCGGCTGCTTCGGCCCGACGGGGAAGGCTCGGGCCCAGACGGGCCATCAGCCATCTCCGTATCTCCGGCACAGAAGCGCTGTTAATGGAAAGCGCGGTGAGCCGGGCGGTGGTGTAGCGTTCGTGCACCTGTGCGAGTTCCGGATCGGCCTGGGGCAGGGGCTGGTCCAGAACGGCATTGTCTAGCAGCACACCGCTGAACGCCTGCTCGAATTCCACCGGGCAGTTAAACGCGGCCCGGTATCCCGCCAGGGGGCCGAGCCGGGGCTGGCTGAACTGGACCCGTGAAGGTTGCATGCGGGTACCGGTTACCCAGCTGGCGAAGCCGACCACCGCGGCCAGCACCGCCTCAATCTGATGCGGGCTGAAAGCCAGCTTCCCCTGCCGGGGATGGTAAACCAGCCAGGTGGCGGAATGGCCTGCCAGGATCTGGAAACGCCCGCCGTCGGAGATCAGCCGCTGGAAGCGCTGCCCCATCACAATGGCTTCGCGCAGGGTAGCGGCAGACTGGAGTGCAAAGCCCACACCACTGATGCTCATCGGGGTGAACTCCGCCCCGACCTTCAAACCAAAACCGGGATCGCCGGTGCAACGCTCCGCGGCGTGCCAGAGCCGGGTGATGTCATCAATGGGCCAGCGTTCCCGGGTACCGGCGGCCTCCGGAATACCGGCGGTTGTCAGCAACGTGCCTTCATCCACAGACAGCCTTTGCGCCGCCGCGATAACGGTATTCACCCAGCCAATGGAAACTGTGGCCTCTAAAGTCAATTTTTCTGGCCTCTGAAGTCAATTTTAAAGCCATGGTACCGGTATATCTTTAAAGCTGACAACTCATTGCGATCAGGTCGGATGCACTATGGCCAAGGTGATTTCCTCAGATATTCTGGTGGTTGGCGGCGGGCTGGCCGGCATTGTCGCGGCGCTTGAAGGCTTGCGCGCCGGCAAGTCCGTGACCCTGGCAGACCGGGATACCGAAGAACGGATGGGCGGCCTGGCGCTGTGGGCCTTTGGCGGCATGATGCTGGTGGGCACGCCACTGCAGAAACGCATGAAGATTGCCGACACACCGGAGATTGCCCTGGACGACTGGCTCAGCTTTGGCGAGCTGGCGCCCGACGATGAATTGCCCCTGCAATGGGCCCGTTATTACGTGGAGCATTCACGCTCTGAGGTCTACGACTGGCTCAGCAACGAAGGCATCAAGTTCCTGCCGGCGGTGAACTGGGTCGAGCGTGGTCGCTTCGGCGATGGCAACCGTCTGCCCCGCTACCATGTGGTCTGGGGCACCGCCCGGGAACTGATCCGTTGCCTGCTGACCGCGCTGCACCGGGAGAACACCAGCGGCAAACTTACCCTGCTGCACCAGCACCGCATCACCGAACTGGACCATGAAGCCGGCAAAGTGAGCGGTGCCCTGGCCATCAACGAGGCCACCGGTGAGGAAGTGCGCTTCGCGGCTTCGGCGGTGGTTCTGGCCACCGGCGGCATCAACGGCAGCCACAAGGAATGCCGGGCCAACTGGCCGGTGGATCGCCCGCAACCCACCGGCATGCTGAACGGTGCCCACCCCTATGCCGATGGCCGCATGCATCACTGGGTGGCCGACACCCTCGGGGGCCAGATTACCCACGCCGGCGAAATGTGGAATTACGCGGCGGGCTTCCCGCATCCGTACCCCCATTTCCCCGGCCATGGCCTCTCCACCATTCCCTGCAAATCCGCCCTGTGGCTGAACCACCGGGGCGAGCGGATTGGCCCGGAACCCCTGGTCACCGGCTTCGATACCCACTGGCTGTGCCAGCGGGTGGCGGAACAGGAAAAACCCTGGACCTGGCATCTGCTCAACTGGCGCATTGCCGCCAAGGAATTTGCCATTTCCGGCGCCGAGCACAATGCCCGAATCCGGGACAAACAGTTCCCCCTGTTCGTGAAAGAGCTGTTGCTGGGCAACCATGCCCTGGTGAGGCAAATGCAGCATGAAAGCCGGGATTTCCTGGTGGCGGATAACCTCGCCGACCTGGCCGGCAAAATGAACGCGCTGACCTGTTCCCACGACATCAACCCGGGCAGGCTCCAGGCCACCGCCGATGCCTTCGATGCCAATTTTGCCAAGGGCACCAGTCTCCATAACGATGCCCAGATCCGGATGATCCAACACGCCCGTGAGTGGAAGCCGGACCGGCTGCGCACCTGCAACCCCGCACCGCTACAGAAGCCGGGTTCTGGCCCCTACATCGCCATCCGCATGCAGCTGATTACCCGCAAGAGCCTGGGCGGACTGCGAACCGATCTGCAGAGCCGCATCCTCAATGCCGGGGGATCGCCGGTTGAAGGCCTGTACTGTGTTGGCGAAGCGGCAGGCTTTGGTGGCGGTGGTGCTAACGGAAAACGCTCCCTGGAAGGCACCTTCCTGCCCGGGTGCATCATGACGGCCCGGGCAGCGATACGCGCCATTGCGGCCGGAGGTTGAACGCTATGACTTTGAAACTTGCTTACCCGGCCACCGCGGAAGACTACCGTGAAAGAGCCCGTGCCCGATTGCCCCAATTCCTGTTCGATTACCTGGACGGAGGAGCAACAGACGAACAGACCCTCCGGGCCAACGAAACCGAGTGGGACAACATCAAACTGCGCCAGCGGGTATTGAAAGATGTCGACCAGGTGGATACCGCAACCACTCTGGCCGGAGAGTCCTGTGCCATGCCTGTGGTTCTGGCACCACTGGGCCTGGCCGGCATGATGGCCAGGCGCGGGGAAGTCCAGGCGGCCCGAAGCGCGGAAACCGCCGGTATTCCGTTTACCTTGTCCACCGTCGGCATCTGCCCGGTGGAAGAGGTGCAGGCCGCCGTTTCCCGAGCGGCCTGGTTCCAGCTCTACATGATTCGTGACCGGGCCCGCATCGAAGCCCTGCTTGAGAAAGCCTGGGCAGCGGGCTGCCGGACACTGGTATTTACCGTCGACCTGCCGCAGCCGGGGATGCGCCATCGGGACTTCCGCAATGGCCTGTCCGGCACCGGTCCTCGCGCGAAGGCGCTGAAGGCGGTTCAACTGCTGTCCCGCCCCGGCTGGCTGTGGGATGTGGCCGTGCGCGGCGGCCCGCTGAATTTCGGCAACCTCAGTGATGTGGTGCCGGGTGCCGGGGATCTGGATGCCTTCAAGGCCTGGATCGACGCCCAGTTTGATCCCACCGTGACCTGGGCCGATATTGAATGGTTGCGCCAGCACTGGAAGGGCACCCTGCTGCTGAAAGGCATCCTGGATGCGGAAGATGCCCGCCAGGCAGTGAGTGTAGGGGCAGACGGCATCGTCGTGTCCAACCACGGTGGCCGGCAGCTGGACGGTGTTGCCTCCGGCGCAGCCAAACTGCCGGACATCGTGGCCGCCGTTGGCTCAGAAACGGAAATTCTCGTGGACGGTGGCGTTCGCAGCGGCGTGGATATTTTCCGTGCCCTGGCGCTCGGTGCCCGAGGCGTGATGATCGGCCGCCCCTGGGCCTGGGCCCTGGCCGGCGCCGGCGAAGCTGGCCTGAACAACCTGCTGGCCAGCCTTCAGCAGGAACTGCGACTGGCCATGACCCTGACCGGCGTTACCCGAATCGCCGACATCGGCACAGATCAACTGGATAGAAACCCCGAACCCGGAAAGCTTGGAGAACAACAATGACAAACGGCGCAAAAGCCCTGATGAAAACCCTGGTGGACGCCGGTGTTGAGGTCTGCTTCAGCAACCCCGGCACCAGTGAGATGCACTTTGTGGCCGCTCTGGATGACGAGCCCAAAATGCGGGCTGTTCTCGCCCTGTTCGAGGGAGTCGCCACCGGCGCCGCTGATGGCTACGCCCGCATGGCCGACAAACCCGCCGCCACCCTGTTGCACTTGGGCTGTGGGCTGGGTAACGGCCTGGCCAACCTGCACAACGCCCGCAAGGGCAAGGTGCCGGTGCTGAACATTGTTGGCGACCATGCCACCTACCACGTGAAATACGATGCCCAGCTGCAGTCTGATATCGAGACCGTTGCCCGCAACGTTTCGCCGGGGTTTGTACGCACGGCCAAGAGCACAGAAACCCTGTGCCAGGATGCCGCCGAAGCCATTGCCGCAGCCCGTACGGCGCCCGGGCAGGTCGCCACGCTGATACTGCCGGCCGATGTATCCTGGGGGGAGGGCGGCGTGCCCAGCGCGCCTATGGCGCCGCCGACGCCGGAGCTGGCAGACGATACCACGGTGGAGGCCATTGCCTCGGCCATCCGTTCCGGCAAGAAAACCGCTCTGCTGATGGGCGGCCATTCCCTGCGCGAACCCGGCATGCTGGCGGCCGCCAAGCTGGCCGCCCACAGCGGCGTGACCCTGCTGGCGGAAACCTTCCCCACCCGCATGGAACGGGGCGCCGGCCTGCCTTACATCGAGCGCCTGGCCTACCTGGCGGAGCTGGCCACGGTGCAACTGACAGACGTGGAACACCTGGTTCTGGTGGACGCCAAGGCACCGGTTTCCTTCTTCGCCTATCCCGGCAAGAAGAGCTACCTGGTGCCGGATACCTGCCAGGTACATACCCTGGTGGCACCCGACCAGGACATTCTGGCCAGCCTGAACAAACTCAACGACGCCGTTGGCGCCAGCCAGGCCGAGCCGAAACTACAACCGGCGAAACGGCCGGGCCGGCCACGGGGCAAGCTGACCGCCGAGAAAGTCTGCAAAGCGGTGGGTGAACTGATGCCCGAGAACGCCATCATCGTGGACGAAGGCATCACCTCCAGCCTGATGCTCTCGGTAATGACCGCCGGCGCACCCCGCCACGACATGATCACCCTCACCGGTGGCGCCATTGGCCAGGGCCTGCCCAATGCCGTGGGTGCCGCCGTGGCCTGCCCGGACCGGCCGGTCATCGCCCTGATCGGCGATGGCACCGCCATGTATACCATCCAGGCCCTGTGGACCATGGCCCGGGAACAGCTGAACGTAACCTCCATCATCTTCAACAACGCCTCCTACTCCGTGCTCAACATTGAACTGGAACGGGTAGGCGCGGAAGAGGCCGGGGAGAAAGCCAAATCCCAGCTGGACCTGCGTGGCCCGGTGATCAACTTCGCGGAAATGGCCAACGGCATGGGCGTTCACGCCGTGCGGGCACACACCGCCGAGGAAATGGCAAAAGCCCTGGAATACGCCCAGAGAATGCCGGGACCACACCTCATTGAAGCGGTGATCCCGGAATCCCTGAGCGGGGTGAAGCGTCGGATACTGCCCTGGATGCTGCGCTCATTGCCCAGCCTGCCGCTGTCGGTTTCCAGGGCGCTGAAGCGCAAGCTGGCGCCCTGAGGCAGATTCAGTCAAACCTGGCCAGGTTCTGGAGCGCGATGGTGTACTCACCCTTACCGGCATCAAATCCGATCCGGTAGGTTGCCGGATACCAGGCCGGGTAGCTGTACCGCTGGGGTTGCTTTACCGGTGAGGTCATTTCCGGAAGTGACTCCAGAAAGGCCAGGGATACCATCGGCTCAACGAACATCAGCTCGCCCTTGTAATAGCCGTAGATGAAGTTGTGGCTGAACGGTTGGCCCTGGAATTCATGCCCCGCAGGGTCCAGACCGTGCATTCCCATCCTGTCCACAGCGGTATCCGGGGGGACGACATAGCCAGCCGGAACCAGTTGTGGGTCTGGCGCCATTATGGCCAGCTCACGGCCCTCGCCGTGGAAGGTTATGGCTTCACGCTCACCGCCGCTGATCAGATAGAAATGCACGTCGAAATGGGGAACGTTGTAGACACCTTCCGGGATATGCCCGGCCGGGTTCCAGTCGAGCACCACGTGGTCGTAGCCCGTGCGCGGACCGGTCTCCGGCATGGGCAGGGAATACTCCCAGAACATCTGTTCACCCTGGATCTGGGGCAGGCCCTGGAGGGCATCCCGGGTCAGGACCACGGAGACGGACTCCGGCTCGTTCATTCCATTGATTGTCACCACCACCCGTGCGGTGCCATTACCCACTGCCACGGGCGCGCCGGTGTAAACCGCAGGCTCAGTGGCCACGGTGGCACCAGCAATACTCAGGAATGCCAGCGCACAGAGTGTGCGGGCAGAGCGAAACAAACAGACAGCAGGCTTCATGATCTCATTCCTCCATGACAGCGCCGTTTGGCATTATCAAAGGCCATAATGGCCGGGAAGCCATCGCCCTTCGGGCTGACTCCAACGAGATCACAAGTGGCAGACTGGGTGACAGCAGGAAACACGAACCCTTGGGCACGCTTGGTCTCACTACCACCAGAACAGGTTTTGGCTGGGTTTGTTTAATATATCACCAGATTCAGAACCGGGAACGGGTTTTTTCTTGCCCGCCCAATCTTTCCTGGCCGACACCGCAGCGGGACGAGTTCGACCTTAGCGACTATCCTTTTTAAAGAGATCGTGAGCATTCAGACACGGATCGGCGACTTCGATTCGTTCATAGCCCACCTGCTTTACGAGGTGATCATGACTGATACGGAAAAACGCCCGCTGTACATACCCTACGCCGGCCCCTCGTTGCTGGAGATGCCTTTGCTGAACAAGGGCAGTGCCTTCACCCACCGGGAGCGCATGGATTTCAACCTGATCGGCCTGCTGCCACAGCATGTGGAAACCATCGAGGAGCAGGCGGAGCGGGCCTACAAACAGTACAAACTGTGCCAGAACGATCTCGACCGCCACATCACCCTGCGGGCGATCCAGGACGACAACGAAACCCTGTTTTACCGACTGCTGGAAGATCACCTGGAGGAGATGGTCCCGATCATCTACACCCCGACCGTGGGTGACGCTTGCCAGGAGTTCTCCAACATCTACCGCAACCATCGCGGTTTGTTCGTCTCCTATCCGGACCGCGAGCACCTGGACTACCTGCTGCGCAGCGCCACCAAGGAGCGGGTTAAAGTGATCGTGGTGACCGACGGCGAGCGCATTCTCGGGTTGGGGGACCAGGGCATTGGTGGCATGGGCATACCCATCGGCAAACTGTCCCTGTACACCGCCTGTGGTGGCATCAGCCCGGCCAATACCCTGCCCATCATGCTGGACGTGGGCACCAACAACCAGGACCTCCTGGATGACCCCATGTACATGGGCTGGCGGCACAAGCGCATCGGCCAGAAAGAATACGACGACTTCGTGGCCGACTTCCTGACAGCGGTGAAGCGCCGCTGGCCCAACGTGCTGGTGCAGTTTGAGGACTTCGCGCAAAACAACGCCATGCGATTACTGAACAAGTACCGGGACCAGGCCTGCTGCTTCAACGACGACATCCAGGGCACCGCCTCGGTATGCCTGGCCACCTTGCTGGCCGCCTGCAAAACGAAGAACGAAAAGGTCAGTGATCAGACCGTGGCGTTTTTGGGCGCCGGTTCCGCCGGCTGCGGGATTGCCGAGCAGATTATCGTTGCCATGACCAACGAGGGGTTGTCCGAGCATGAGGCGCGCCAGCGTGTCTACATGGTCGACCGGGACGGGCTGCTGACCAACGACCAGGACGGCCTGCAGGATTTCCAGAAAGCACTGGCGCAGGATCCGGAGCGGCTCAAGGACTGGTCAGGCCGGGAATTGATCGATGTGGTCAAACACGCCAAGCCATCGGTGCTCATTGGTGTCTCCGGCCAACCCGGCCTGTTCACCGAGGAGGTGATCAAAACCCTGCACGCCGGCTGTGACCAACCCCTGGTAATGCCCTTATCCAACCCCACCTCCCGGGTGGAGGCCACGCCCGAGGATATCCTGAAATGGACCGGCGGAAAGGCCCTGGTGGCCGCCGGTAGTCCCTTCAAGCCGGTGAAAGTTGATGGTAAAACCTGCCCCATTGCCCAGTGCAACAACGCCTACATTTTCCCCGGCGTTGGACTGGGTGTGGTGGCGGCCGGCGCCTCCCGGGTAACGGACACCATGCTCACCGCCGCCTCCAACGCCCTGGCGAAGCAGGCGCCGATTGTGCAGGGCACCGGGGATCGGCTCTTGCCGGAACTGGGCGGTATCCAGGAAATCAGCCGCGCCATCGCCTTCGATGTGGCCTGGCAGGCCCAGGAGGAGGGTGTGGCTCTGAGGTCTGATGAAGAGGCCATCCGCCAATCCATCGAACGCAATTTCTGGCGACCGCGCTACCGGCGTTATCTGCGGCGCGCCATCTGACGCCCTGAATCAGCGAAACGAGCATTACTCGGGGGCTTTGTCATCCGGGGCGTTATCAGACGTCTGAGATTTTTTGTTTGAGAAGTCGTCGCTTGAAAACACCTCGGACAGGATTGCCTGCTCAATGTAGCTGCGCTGCCCGGATTTGGCGGGCAGGCGTACGACGAGGTGGATCTCGCTCGCTACCGGGGCCTGGATGGTGACTCTCGGGTCCACCGATGGAACCTCCAGCCCCCTGGATACACCCACTTTTTTCATATACGTGCGAACTGACTCAAGGTAGGGAAAGCAGTGGCGGTTAGCGGCCTCCAGAAGCGCTTTCTGGGCTGCCTGCCAGTTGTCTTCCCGTTTAAAAGGAATGGTGAAAACATGAAAATCCCAGTGATCAGTAAAATTCTCGTTGATCACGGGTTCGGCGACGAACAGCGAGTTCGGAATGACGATCATTCGGCCGGTACGCTGGTGCCCGGTTTTTCCGGGCCCCACCTCCAGAATCGTCGTTGCCAGAAGGGTCTGGTCGATCACGTCGCCGCGAAAATCCTTAACCTGGATGCGATCACCCAGATTGAATGAACCAGCGCCGCTCTTAAGGATCGAGCCGGAGATACAGAGGATCAGTTCCTTGGTCGCAACTACAAACGCAACCGCAATTGCGACAATCGACAACGCCAGGGAGCGAATCTGATCGCCCCATATCAATGCCACGCCCAGAATGCCAAGAAGCAAAAAGCCATTGCGGAAATTCACCAGCAAGCGGCCCCGCAGTTCTGACGACGCAACATTGTGACGAATGAATCGGGCAGTCAGGGTGCGCATAATGAAAATGGCCAGCACCAGAAGAATAGTGCTGATGATCGGCCTGAACAGGGAAGCCGGTAAGGTAAAGTTTTCCGGTATCCAAGCGAATTGTTCGAGCATATTGTGGCTGTCCTGACGTTTTGCTAGAGGGCTATTGTCAGGTGAAAAAGAAGACGTAACAAGGGAAGCCGCCCCCATTGTTTTTCAGCAAGAACTCAGGACGTCTGGATGCGGGGGGCGATGGACGCGGCCATATACGCGTAGCCCTCCGGCCCGGGGTGGTAGCCATCGCTGGCGAGGAGAGCCGGATCGGTCACTGTTGGGTAGTCCAGATAGGCAAAGTCTGCAGAGGCTTCCTGGGCGAGGCGTTGGTAGACCTTATCCAGCTGCCGGGCCCGCCAACCCACCACGTACCGAAGTGGTGAAGGCAGCGCTGTAAACAGGTGCATGGGCGGCACGCTGAGCAGCAGCATGGGCCCGGAATACCGCGGTGCGAGCAAGTGTCGCAATTCCCGCAACTGCCGGCGGAAACGAAAACGGGGCGTGAACCCCGTGGTGTCGTTCACCCCCATGCTCAGCAGCACCACATCCGCCTCTGGCAACTCTGTGGTTTCCAGCTCGCGGATCAAGGCCCCAAGCCGAATGCCGTTGATCCCGAAGGTGTGCCAGGCAGTGGTCTGGCCGGTGCGGTCGTGAATCCGCTTCGCCAACTGGCTGGCCAGACCCTGATCGTGGGTTTCAACGCCGACACCGGCCGCCGTGGATTCGCCAATCACCAGAACTCGCCTGGCGGGGGCGCCTTCACCGTATTGACCGCACGGCGATCCCCCGGCCTCTGGCAGCCTGGGCGTTGTGCGGCGCGCCTGCCTGCCCTGGTACAGCAGTACCGGAAAGAGCAGGGCGGTGGTCAGCCAGAAAGGGAGGTGCATCGCAAGAGACTCCGGTTTTGCCGACAGATCAGTGAGCGACTGACCTGGAAAACAGATTGATCACCGCAACGCCGGTGATGATCAGCGCCATACCAATCACACTGGCGGCATCCAGCGTCTGCCCATAAATCAGCCAGCCGATAAACGCCACCAGCACAATACCCAGCCCCGCCCAGATGGCATAGGCCACGCCCACCGGAATTTCCTTCAGTGTGATTGAGAGGAAGTAAAAGGCAAGGGTATAGCCCGCAATCACCAGCAGGCTGGGCCAGAGTTTGGTAAAGCCTTCACTGGCTTTCAGCCCGCTGGTTGCCACCACTTCCGCAACAATGGCAATGCCCAGAAATAACCAACTTTTCACAGTGAATCTCCAGTACCGGACGAAATTGGGGAGAAAACGATACCAGCCCTCAACGCCGCCTGACAGGGTGGTTGCGGAAACCACGAAGACCGCGTGGCCTGTTTCTGTCGCCTCGAACGTACCGGAGGCCAGGAAATATGATCATCGTGATCATGAACTGAGGACTGCCTTGTAGCTTTTATGATTCCTGCGATTAATCAGTTGGTTAGGGTTTCCTTGATGAGACGAGATACTAGTCTTCGTGATCATTTTTGCTTGGAGTTACAGAGCTGAAAACCACTCGAAGTTATTGACCTGAAGGGATTTTCTGCCTAGCTTTTGAGGATTGTTGAATTGAGATATGAGTTGTGGGGAAAGTGACTATAGGGACTCATATACAAATATTATGCGCTGTGAGGGGAAAAATGAATCATCGTGAAATACAGTCAGCACACGAGGAATCCGTGCTTGATAGTTTTGCATCATTTCTCGGGACTCAAGGTCAGCATTTGCAGGTTCTTGATCGACCGGATCCACCGGATGCGATAATTGAAGTGGACGGGGTTAAGAGTTGGGTTGAAATTACGGATGCGTTTCAGAGTTCTGACTGGGCAAGAAGCATAACTTCTAATGCTGCAGACGACAGAAAGCACCAGCCATACCAGAATAGATTGATATGCGAGCCTGATCAGGAAGCATGCGAGATAGTAAGGGGAGTCATATGCGTAAACCGCTGAAGGTTGCCACCCATTCCATGTGAAGCCTGCCACCCGGACCGGAGCAAGGCTGCCACCCATCGGAGCGTAGCGACGCGGGGTTCTCTTCTTACTCCGAACTCGCAGTGTCCGT